>CAJIBK010000008.1_pt1 | contig 134334 bp, 132 predicted proteins | sample 9199341 | NCBI WGS metagenome assembly CAJIBK01 (sample SAMEA7708305, study PRJEB35096) | sediment metagenome | biome: marine neritic benthic zone biome [ENVO:01000025]; feature: sediment [ENVO:00002007]; material: shallow marine sediment [ENVO:03000034] sea grass bed [ENVO_01000059] ...
ATTGCAACCACAATCATCAGCTCGATTAAGGTAAACCCTTTTTGTATTTGCTTCATCATGATAAGACTCCTTTTGTAAAAATTGTTTCTAACGTTTTAGGTGCTAATCTATCTAGCTGATTACATACCAAGCAACTTTTATGCCAGTTATTATCGGCACCTTTTTAGGCACCTTTACACCATATCTCTGAATTTTTCCTGCCAAAATTCGGTAAAAACTGCCGTTTTTTGTCCAATATTTTCTCTGTAACTATAGGTAACTATTGAACTTATGTGATTTATTTACTTTAGATACCCGAAAGGGGTAAGGGGAGGTTTTAAGTTCAGTTAGGGTAAATCGAACCACCATACTAATTAATTCCTAAGTAAAATCCTTGGAATCAATGGTAATAGTATTATTTTAGAAGAGGATGGTCTTTAGGTAATTGTTTAGAATGCCAGATTGCAAGTTTATGTCGCAAAGATTTTTCAGATACTTGATCTTCCGGTAAGGGTTGAATAATTTTGTCATGTACTAAAAGTCTATAGACATATAATAGCTTCTCACTTGCAGAGTCAGTCGCTTCAAACTCTACTACACCACGTCCTTCTGCATAATTTATTCCTGCAAGTAAAGCTTCTTTGAATAGTAGATTTTCGTTTTTTAACTTTTTCATAGTAGCCATTTAAAAGAATTATTTCTTAACGTGTAATAGCTCCCAGAATCACTTCATTTTACTAAATCAGGCCTACCAGCACATCTTCAGGATATAAGCAGTTGCATATCAATAACATAATCCCTGTAATCTAACCAACCTAATAACTGAATAATCTGCTTTGCGCGACTTTGATGTGGATGCTGCTCCAATGAAAATTTAGGACCAAAAAATCTCTCAAGCTCAGTAAAAAGATCGATTACTTGTTTTTCATAGGTTTCTTTTTTACACTGTGTTACTTGGTTACAAGCCTGCCAAATAATGTCACGTAAAGTTAATGAAGCGAGCATTCTGCCTGGTGGTGTATCAATTATATATCTATCCGGTAACAAGAAACTGCCGTGAACCAATAAAATTCCTTGTTTTGCAATTTGTAAAATAGATGCGCATAAGGTTTGAGTTATTGACTGATGCGTCCCTAATAAAGCTTGATATCTTGCAATTTCAGACTTCAGCTCGTCTGCACCTGTAGTAGAATTTTCTAAACGAAAGAATGCTGCTTTTATATAGGCATCAGAAAAATCGTCATCTAAATCACCAGTCTGGAAATTCCAGCCATGAGATTTAATCTCGATCACTGCTTTTTGTAGTTTAGCAGTCTGTTCCTTAATCAAAGACTCCTCGAGAATTAGTAATTCCAGAAGGGTACGAACAGTGTTTCCAGTCTCGATAATATATTGATGCATAAGGAACTTTCTAGCAGAGATTTAATAAGTAAACCCTTATGTCCAATGATCTATACTTAATTACAATCAACATAAAAACAATCTAATAATGTTATGATATATATGGCTATTATTATATTGAGTTGTGATTAGCACATAGATATGATCTTTTCGAAAAATTTGTAAACTTAGCTTTGAAGTTTGATTACTTGCAGAAGTTTCTATTTATTAGCCTTTTTTTGATAATCGTTGTAATGGTTTGTTTTTGACATACTATTAACTGTCTTTTCATAGTAATCTTCCGCCCCATAATAATCTTCTCCCCACTTGTACAAGCTGCTTACCAGGCCTGATCCTTCTTCTTTTTCTACAATCGGGGTTTTACGCTTCCAAGTTTTACGTGTTGTGGGTCTAACCTTAGCAGTAACCTTCTTTCGCATGATTAACTTTTCCTTATAAGAAACTAAAATTGTTATCCTCAGTACATCCTGTTATGGGGTACGGAGATAATAATATTCAGATCTACAAATAGATTCTGTGAGTAAAATCACAGAATTAGGAATTAATCAAAATAATCAAATGATCGGCTCTAAATATGCTTTAAGTAATTTAAATAGCTTATTTGACCAAAAATATTATTAAATATCGACAATTGAAAACATTATATTAAAGTATGCTTGCAAGCTTTTTGGTTTAATCGATTAAAGTAACTAATGTGACCTACTATTAGAGGATCATTACGCACTGTTGATTTTATATGGGGAACTTTTTACCAAAATATTATTCAAATGAATGTGTTATGGTAGCTAATCATCATCTAGGTACGGATTATTTTTGTTTTTCTCTCTGATTTATGTAAGCGGGAATTCCTTATACGCGCCTAATAACGATATCTTGATTAATGAAACTGGTTCATGGTATCAATTAATAAAAGATCTCTGCACTTCCAGAAAATTATTATGTAAAAATTCCTTTAATATTTTGGAGAAACTACTATGCTTCACAAAAAGTCCTTAATTTATCCTTTTAGTGGTTTAATCTGTGCAATTACCCTTAGTGTCACACCCGTTGCTTCAGCTTCGAGCAACATTTTAGGCAACCACTCTATAGACAAAGGTTTTATGTTAGCGGAGGCACATCAACATCAAATGGATCCAGATAATAAAAATTTGCAACACCAACAAAAAGGGTGCTCGAAGAGGAGTAAAGGTGGGTGTGGCATGATGGGGCATATGAAAAGAAGAATGAAGCATAGAGGACATAGTTATGCGCATATGATTTCCAACCATGCGGAAGAATTAGAGCTTTCTGATGCACAATTAGGACGTATCATTCGATTACATAGGAAACATTCGCAAGAGCATAAGCAGTTTATGAAAAAAATCCGCAAAAGTATGATGCAATTTCATCATGAAAGCATGAAGCCTAGTACAGATGATGTTACTTTACGTAAACTTGGCAATGATCATGTTGAAGCATTTAAAACAATGCTTGAGCAGCACATCCGAGACAGGAATGTCGTACATGCCATACTATCATCTGATCAAAGAGAACAACTTAAATCCATGAAAATGGACCATAGCAAGCATGGTGCACATACTGGAGGCAAACATAACCAGCATTAGTATTAAATAATTTATTGCTGTAAGAGATTACTAGCTTTTAAAAACTTTTTCATTAAGGGATATATTTTAAGAAAGTTTGGTGCTTTAATTCGGGTAATGTCAACCAAGACAGAGAAATTAATCTCTGAAATTGCCAGATATTCTAGGCTCTTACTAAATGATAGGTATAGGAACCATAAGTATCTTTACTGGTTTAATTGTGTTACCACTTTAATAATTTCTTACTCAATAAGCTGCCAAAAATAACTAGTATTAATATAGGCATCCCATAATAGACAAATATGTATAACATTCCATCCTTGTCGCAATGTAGGGCATAAGCTGTTGCAGCAAGGCAACCCACGCTGAATCCATATAGCGCACCTAAAGTAGTGGGATTAGAAGAAGCTGTTTTAGAAAACCATAATCTCCAAGGCATTGCCATTGAAATTCCTCCGCCGACAATAATAACGGAAAGGCAATAAATAGCATTGGGATCACGAAGGCTTAAAATCGAATTAGATGATAAAACATACGGTAGCTGAATAATAAGCTGCCAAAATAGAATAGTTACTGCTAGAAAGAGAGGAACAAAGTGCCATTTCTTAACTCTTGTAATTGGCCTTGAGAAATCTAATATAAGAAACATGCTGCCAATCCAGGCTAGTAGAAACATGCCTGGTTTCCAGAGCATAGCGCCGTTTTGTAGAGCGGTTGAGTAGTCCGTACGTAAGCCCATGACCGTTAAGACTAAGCAAGACACTATTAAAAGGCACATGGAGCAATGTGACCAAAGCTTAAAATTTATAAGAGGTTCTTGCGGTTTAAGATCGGCCACTAAACGTTCAATCAGTAGGTCAGTCATCTTGGACCTCCTCAACAGCTGCGATCATCTTTTTCATGCCTCTATGTACCATGACTTTGACTGAAGATGGGCTATGACCAGTTTGTTTAGAAACTTCTTCAATGGACAGCTCTTTTAGTTTAACTAACTCAATCACTTTTGCTTGAGAAGGTGGGATCAACTTTAGCAAGATTTGGACATCATGTTTAGCACAAACATCTCTATCCGTTTCTAGAGATGGGAAGTCATCTTCCAATTGAGTCTCAACATATTTTAACGTTGCACGTAGGTGATCAATCCAGCGATGACGTGCAACTGCAGCTATCCATGGCCCGAAAGAATATTGGGGATCAAAAGTCTGGCGTTTAGTATGTAATGTCAATAGTGTATCCTGTACCAAGTCTTCAACTGCATTGCTATGAGCACGTTTAGCAAAATAAGCTGCAAGCCAAAGACGTAAGCTTGTTAATAGTTGGCGATATGCATCTTGGTCACCTTTTAAAGCAGCCAAAATCCATTCGTCCCATCTGTCGTTATTAAACAACGTTATAACCTTCTTTGTTATACGTTATCATCAGTCTTATAGTTACAATTTTGGTGAAAATTATTATAGTAGAGTGTAACTAATCTATCCATTTTACGTATTATCCCTCACGAGAGAAAACTTGTTTATGCTTTATTAGTAAGAATCTTCTTTCTATCTATTATTTAAAAATTTACTGAAAAGGAAGCTAAATCATGCAATTTTCTAAATCACTTCAAACTGTGACCGCACTAGCAGTTTTTGTTGCAGGCGCTGCTATCATAGCCCCTGATGTGCAAGCTAAGGAAGGCTTCGAAAAATGTGCTGGCATAGTAAAAGCAGGCAAAAATGACTGTGCCGCTAATGGTCATAGCTGTGCAGGTAAAGCGAAGAAAGATGGCGATGCGAATGAATGGATATATGTCCCTACTGGAACCTGCAATAAGATCGTTGGTGGCAAAGTTAAGTAGTACTTATCAACTCCCTGGTTCCTGCCATGCAACTTGAAACGATTGAATTAGCAGGCATTGGATTGCGTGCACCGCATGCGCAGGAACTTCTAACATCTAAAGCTTATGTTGGGTTTTTAGAAGCCCATTCTGAAAATTATTTTGGTGGTGGGCAGTCTCGTAAGCTACTCAAACAAATTGCTGAAAAATACCCTATCTCTCTTCACGGTGTAGGGCTATCACTTGGACGTGCAGATGGCCTTGATCAAGAACATATCAAAAAGCTCAAGATTCTTATTGATGAAGTTAAACCCATTTTTGTATCTGAGCACCTAACCTGGAGCGCATATAAACACACTCATGTTCCGGATCTGTTGCCTATTCCATTTATTAATGAAGCTATGGAAATTTTTGTAGATCATGTAAAGGAGCTTCAAGATAAAATTGGGAGGCAGGTATTAATTGAGAATCCATCGAATTACTTTGCCTTTGACAAATTAGATTATACCGAACCAGAATTTTTAAATGAGCTGGTAGATCGTAGTGGATGCGGTCTTTTACTTGATATAAATAATATTTTTGTTAGCGCGCACAATCTTGACTATGATCCTGTGAAATATATAGACACTATATCGACTGACGGCCGTGTAAAACAGTTTCATTTAGCAGGACATCAAATTAACACCCTAGAAAGTGGAGAGAAAATTTATCTTGATACACATAGCAATCCTATTTATTCTGAAGTTTGGAGTCTATATGAATATGCATTACATCGCTTCAACAATGTGAAGACCCTAATTGAATGGGATGCAGATATTCCCTCATTAGAAATTTTGGTGGCGGAAGCAAATAAGGCCAATGTACTACATCAGCAAGTTGAGGAAGAAATCAATGCCTGCACTACATAAAGTTCAGTCAGCTTTGCTGCACGATATTTATACAGGAGAACACACAAGTTCCATTTATCTAAACAAAATTAGATTCAGTTCACCGGAAAGACTTGATATATATTACAACAATACTTTACTGAATCTGACAGACATTCTAGCGGGAACTTATCCTGTTTTACAAAAAATTGTTGGAAAAAGATTTTTTGAAACTATCAGTCGTAATTATATCGAAACCTATACGCAATCAACTGGAAATCGCCATAAATATGGAGCCATGCTTAATAAATTTTTAAGCTCATATCAACCTGTAGTGGAATGGCCATACCTTCCTGATGTCGCTGCAATTGAATGGGCATATTTTCAAGCAGAGATTGCTGATGATGCTTTAACAATAGATTTTAATGATTTAACAACTCTAATACCTAAGCAACCTGACTTTGTTTTATCTCCTCACCCAGGGGTCCATTTTGTTGATCAATGCTTTAATGCGCTAGAGATTTGGCAGGAGCACCAAAAAAACGAAATTGGGGCTATTACTCTCCAAGAAAATCCCCAAACAATTCTTATCTGGCGTGATCAAAAGAATGTTGTTCTTCTAAAAGAAATTTCCACATCATTAAAAAAATTACTCATTTTATGCAAAGAGGGAGAAAGCTTTACTGATGCTATGTCACAAGTAGGATACCAGCTTCAAGGTCTCGAGGAATTCCAAAAGGAGTTTGCTTACGCTGTATCTTTGGGTGTATTTACAAAGAAGGATAATTAGCAATGCTAATTAAATATTTTTGTTCCATAGAAAATAAATTCATTGCCATTGTTAGCTGGTTCCAAGCTATAGCCTTGCTGATAGTCCAATTATGTATCGCTAAGGTTTTCTTTTTGTCAGGACTGACGAAGATCGAGAGTTGGAACACAACGGCTGCTCTTTTTACTGATGAATAAGAAAGTTGTCGTATTTTACGATGGAGCTTGTCCAGAATGTGTTAAAGACAGATGTTGGTATGAAAAACTTGCGGGCGAAGAAGTTACAAATGTAGATTGGTTTGATATTACTGGAAAAGAAGAACAATTACGTGAAATGGGTATTGACCCACAAAAAGCGTTAACAGAACTACATATCAGAGATGAAAACCAGTGTATTTTCTCTGAACTTGATGCATATATTCTTCTTATGAATAAAGTTACTAAGTTAAGACCACTGGCATGGTTGATTAGCTTACCGTTTCTCCGACCCCTTATTTCAAAATTTTATCATTGGCAAGTTCATCGAAGACTTAAACACACCCAACGAATATAAACTGATTGGACAAGAAATAGCTAAAATACCATGAAACGAAGCAATGAAACATGGCTGATGCAATTGAGAAGTAAAGGTGTAGATCAACAAGAAGCACTAGCAGACCTACGCAATTCATTAATTCATAGATTGCGCAGAGTATTATGGAATGGCTCGAATATTGATGATGCATTTCTGGAAGATATTGTGCAAGATTCAATTATTCGTATTATTGAACGACTTGAACAATTTGAAGGACGTAGTCAGTTTCTAACATGGGCGCTATCTATAGCAATTCGAGCTGCAATGAGTGAGCTTCGTCATCGTAGATGGAAAGATGTGTCTCTAGATGAAGTAATTGCAGACACTAACCTTGTTCCAAATAGAGTTACAGATGATAGTTCTGAGCCGGGTATACAGAGAGAGCGAGAAGCAATTATCGAGATGCTTCATGGGTTGATTCAGAATAATTTAACTGACAAGCAGCGGGTGGCACTTCTTGCAGAGTTAAAAGAGGTACCTCAAGAAAAAATTGCTAGGCATATCGGCAGTAATCGTAACGCTGTTTATAAATTAACACATGATGCGCGAAAGCGACTTAAACAAGGGTTTAAGGCTGTTGGATATGAATTTACAGACATCCAAGCAATTTTTTCTAATTGAGGAATAAACCATGTCACTTTCAAAGAATCAAATTGACGAGTTGATACGGCTAATTGGCCTTACAAGGGAGGAAGAGATTAATTGCGAGCAGTGTCTCTACTTAGTTGCTGAGTTTGCAGAACAAGAATTGAAAGGAAAATCAGTCCCTGATGCACTGAAAGTTGTTGAACACCATCTATCAATTTGCGCAGAGTGCCACGAAGAATACACATTGCTTCAGAACGGATTACGAAAAATAGATGACTAAAATAACAAGGATCAAAATTAAGCGTGTTTATGATTTGCCTTGCAACAATGATGGTTTTAGGATTTTGGTGGATCGCTTATGGCCACGCGGGATAAACAAAACTAATGCCCAGATTGATTTCTGGGCAAAGGAACTAGCGCCAACAACATCTCTTCGAAAATGGTTTAATCATGAGGAACAAAAATTCAGTGAGTTTCATTTACGCTATTTAGAAGAACTCGCCATCAAATACGAGGTTGCTCAAAAAATCCTTAATCAGTCGACAAATAAAACGATTACTCTTCTTTTTGCAGCCCGAGATCGTTCACATAATCAAGCTGTTGTTTTGCAGAGTTTTCTATCTAAAATCTAGATTCAAGGGAGAAGCGCAGGATAACACTGACTTAATTCTATAAATAGGCTAACTTTTAAGCGCCCTAAAATAATAAACAATAATTATTTTTAAAAGAAGGTAAGATATGTAAGTGCTGTAGCGTCTCATAGAACGCCAATGGGAGCTAATGGCTGATTCCAAGAAATCTACTAAATAGTTTCTCACCTGGTAAATGCCCTGAGGACATTCGTATTCGAATCGCAGTCTAGAAGGGACCTATATTAAACATTTATTCCATTAAGAGGTTATTATGAGCTTACGAAATATTGGATTATCAGTAACTTATAGTTTTTTATTAGGGTTAACTCTGCAAATAGCGTCAGTAAATACTGCTCATGCTGGGGAGTTTTTTACTATTAAGAATGGTCAGTTGGAACGTCCAACTGGATATCGTGAGTGGGTATACGTAGGTTCTCCGGTCACTCCCCATGATATGAATGGTGGCAAAGCAGCATTTCCAGAATTTCACAATGTCTATATTGACCCAAAAAGTTGGGCACATTGGAAAAAGACAGGAAACTTCCGTGAAGATACTATTCTAATTAAAGAGCTTGTTAGCGTTGGTTCAAAATCTGCCGCCAGTGGTAAAGGTTACTTTATGGGTAATTTTTTAGGCTTAGAAGCTACGATCAAAAGTAAGAAACGTTATCCCAATGAACCAGGTAACTGGGCATATTACAGTTTTTCTTCTAAGGATCATAAGACATTGAATAAAACCGCAGCAAAGTTACCAGCGGCTTCCTGTAATACTTGCCATCAAGCTTCTGCAGCCGAAGACTGGGTATTTACGCAGCATTATCCAGTGTTGCGTGCAGGTAAAGCTGCGGGTAAAAAAGGTATCGGTGGTGTGCGATCTAAATTGGTCAATTAATTATGAAGCATTTATATAAAATTGGCATGGGTGTTATTTTTTCTGCTTTTGTTGGTCTAATATTATCGCCGGCTATAGCAGCAGATAATTTTTCTTCTTACGTAGATCAAAAAGGGAATATTAGTTTTCCCATTGGTTTTCGTAATTCAATGGTACATTTAGGGTCTTGGTTTGTCCCTACAGGAGATGCGAGTGGATTCCATGATGTATATACAGAGAAAAAAACTGTGGAAGCCTACCTCAAAACCGGCAGATTTCCTGATGGAGCTACCATTGTCAAGGAATTACGTGAGTCAAAATCTGGTAACTACACCACGGGCCAGAATATAAATCATGCAACTAGTAGTATCAAACAATGGTTTGTAATGATTAAAGATACAAAAGGTCGATTTGCTGGTAATCCGCTGTGGGGAGATGGTTGGGGCTGGGCCCTTTACAAGCCAGATGATAAAAATAAGAATATATCCACTGACTACAAGGCTGACTGTCTAGGTTGTCATATGCCAGCAAAAGGTAAGGACTGGGTGTACGTAGAAGCATATCCAGTATTACAGAAAAAATAATGCCTGAAACATGAGGATAAATAATGGATAAAGAGATTTTAAAAGTTTATTCAAAGGAATGGTGTCCTTATTGTGCCAAAGCCAAGGCACTTTTACGTAGTAAAAAGCTTGAGTTTGAGGAAATTAATGTGACATCAGATGCTGAAGCCGAGCAAGAAATGATCAGGCGATCTCAGCGTCGAACTGTACCTCAAATCTTTCTAGGGAACCGATCAATTGGCGGTTATGATGATTTAGCACAATTGAACGCAACAGGTGAGCTTGATCAACTTTTGAATATCAAGTCGCCAATTGATCTAAGTAAGGTCTATGATGTAGTTATAGTTGGGGCTGGTCCCGCTGGGATGTCGGCAGCAATATATGCTACGCGAAAGAATCTTTCAACTCTGATTATCGCAGCTGATATTGGTGGGCAGTTAGGCACTACGTATGAGGTTGGCAATTATCCAGGCTTCCAGATGATCACAGGGCCTGACCTAGTGAAACAGTTTGAAGCACACGTAGAAAAATACGGTGTTGATAAGTTAGTTGGTGAAAAAGTAACAAGTATGAGTTTTGAGGATCGTTGTAAAATTTTACATACAGCTTCTAAACGGCAAATTCGTGCTCGATCGATCATTATCGCAACAGGTGCATTCAAGCGTAAACTTAATATTCCAGGTGAAAAAGAATTGTCGGGTAGAGGTGTAGTTTACTGCTCAACATGTGATGGCCCACTTTTTAAAGGTATGGATATTGCGATTATAGGTGCTGGTAATTCGGGTTTAGAGGCTGCAATAGAAATGGACGGAGTTGCCCGTAATGTTTATCTAATTTCACGTACCGAGTGGAATGGTGATCCTATTCTTCAAGATAAAGTTCGTAGCTCTAAGAGAGTTGAATCGTTAATGCTACATGATCCAATTAAAATTCATGGATCAGTACAAGTAGAGGGACTTGAAGTAAAAAATCTTCAGACAAACCAGGTTAAAACGCTTGATGTTCAGGGTGTATTCATTGAAATTGGACTTTATCCTAATACGGATTTTGTCCTTGATTTATTGGATACTAATAGACGTGGTGAAATTAAGATTGGTAGCCATGGGCAGACTGGCGTCAGTGGTGTATTTGCTGCGGGAGACGTGACGGATATTCATGATAAGCAGATTGTAATTGCTGCAGGCGCAGGTGCAAACGCGGCATTAGGTGCGTTTGAATATTTGGTGACACAACACTAATAGAACACAGTTTATAGATTTACTTGTTACTTAGTAGTTGCTTTTTCAACGAGATCAGGTGGCCTTTTGACTGTTTTAACTTGGTCCCGTCCTCCTGACTTGGCTAAATAAAGCGCCTCATCAGCCCGATGAAGCCATTGCTCCCAAGTTTCACTAGGGCCACATTCAGCAACACCAAAGCTTACTGTAATAGTCCCCACTTCTTTAAAGCTTACTGTGGCAATTTTTTTACGAAGTCGTTCGGCAAGTTTAGATACAATTTCGGCAGTTGTATTTGGACACAGTATCACAAATTCTTCACCTCCCCAGCGTGTAAGAGAGTCTGAAGCGCGCAGAGAAGAGCGTATAGTATTCGATAAGTCAACAAGAACTTGATCGCCAACTGGGTGTCCATATTGGTCATTTATTTTCTTGAAATGGTCTACATCTAATATCATTAGACTCAGACGCTGGCCATATCTTCTCAAGCGATCCATTTCAGTTTCAACGGTCTCTTCAAATCTTCTTCGGTTCCACGCACCAGTAAGTTTGTCAGTACTTGCTAATTGATCAAGTTCACCGATCATAACTTTTAGTTTTCCCTGCATTGCTGATAGCTCATTTAGTACCTGGCCAACCTCATCTTGGTTAGGAATTGTAATATCCTCATCTAAATTTCCCTTGGCAATCTGCTTAAAGTGTATGATCGCCTTGTTAAGCGGTCGAACAATTGAACGGATTAATAGTGTGGCTGAAATAGAAACAAACAATATAGCCAACAAAGTTCCATAAATAAGGATATCTCGAATTAGAATGAAGCGTTCTGATGCCTCCTCATAATTACTTTTTGCAGTTTCTTGGATCTTTTTCAATAACATTTCTGCTTGATAATTAGCAGTTTTGTAATAGGGATTGATTTTATTTAGAAAAATTTCATTAGCTTTTTGAAAGTCTCCTGCTTGCAAAGCATTAATAGCGGGCATTAATCCTTTGTTAACATATTTTGTGCGCGCAATTGTATATAGATTAGCAAGGTCTTTCTCCCTATTAGTTAGCTCGCGTTTATTGTATTTCTCGAAAATAGCAGAGATTTCATCACGATTCTTGATTACCAAATTTGTGTGTGGAGTCACTCCCTCATTTGCAGTCTTATAGTGTGGGCTATCTGGATCTAGTTGCAACCCAAGCAAGATATGAGTGCGATTCTCATCCATTAGTAACATGATGCGGCTAATCATACTGGTGGGCTCAAGACTATTCGTATAGGTTTTCTCTAGCGCATTATCGGTCATAGCAATACCAACTAGACCAACGCCTCCGCCAAATAGCACCATCAATGCCATAGTGAGCATGATTACCCAAAGCCGCGTTTTTATACTTGCATTTTTGAGAAAATCCATACTTGACTCAATGAGTTATTTGTTCAGTATTTGAATAATAATACAGAAAAAAGAAGAATATACGCCATATTGTATGCCAATATGTTTGCTAACCCCTACATAATGACTTGTGAATAGCGGTTAGTAAAGGAAAATCATCAATCTATCCCCTCAATTTTACTCTTTCAAGTTCAGTAATTTAGTTGTACTTTATAATTCTGGACCCATTAACGATTAAGTATGCCATATAGTTTGTGTTTCATACGTTTATAATCTTCTACTTTATCTAAAACCTAGGAAGGAGCAACTGTGTTCAAACTTCTTTGTGCCTTAGTGGGATATTACTTCTTTGGATTCTTTGGAGCGTTAATTGGCTATTTCTTAGGAAGCATTATAGACCGCTCTAGAGCTTACGGTATTGGTGGCATTAATCCACTTAGTAGTGGTCATCGCCAGAAAGTTTTCCTAGAAACAGTTTTTATTTTAAAGGGAAAGCTGGCTAAAGCAGATGGCCATATATCTAAACAAGAAATTGCACATGTTGAACAGTTTATTCAAAAGCTGGGTATGTCCACAGAACATAGAGAGCATGCAATAGCTCTTTTCAAACAAGGAGCTGACCCAAATTTTGATTTTGAACCAAGTATACGAGAATTTATGTCCGTTTGTGGGCATACACATAGCTTAAGACAGATGTTACTAGTCTATCTTATAGTAATGGCTTTGTCTGATGGAAGCATTGATTCCTCTGAGGATCGTCTATTAAAAGATGTTGCCTTCCATCTTGGATATAACGAAACCGCATTCAGACAAATTCTGGACATGGTTTTGAACCAGTCTCACTTTGCTGGTGGTCAGGCAGTTTCTGCCACAGCTTTGGATGATGCATATAAAGCCTTAGGTGTTAATAAAGATAGTAGTGACCATGAGGTCAAACTCGCTTATCGCAAGTTAATGAGTCAATATCATCCTGATAAGTTAATGGGCCAAGGTCTTCCAGAAGATATGATTGCTGTAGCAACAGAGCAAGCCAAGGAGGTACAAGTTGCATATGATTTAATAATAAAAAGTAGGAAAAGTAATTAAGACAGCATGTTATACTATTATTTTAATGTTATAGTTAAGATAAATAAAAAACTAGGAATAGTAATTAAGTAATAATTATAGAAGAAATAAAAAAAATGTACCTGGCAACAGGAAAAATGCAGTGATTGACTATTACTTTTGGACAACACCGAATGGATATAAGGTGCTTGCGTTTCTGGAAGAAACTGATATCCCTTATCGTATTATTCCAATTAATATAAGTAAGGGGGAGCAATTCAATCCAAAATTTTTGAAAATATCACCTAATAACAAGATACCAGTAGTTATTGATCATAAGCCAAATTTTTCTAATAAACCAATTGTAATTTTTGAATCAGGGGCAATTCTCCTATACCTAGCTGAAAAAACGGCTCAATTTATTCCCGCTGAACCTACTGAACGAATAGAAGTTTTAAAGTGGTTGTTTTGGCAGGTAAGTAATCTAGGCCCAATACTAGGGCAAAATCAGCATTTTAATGAGTATGCTTCAGAGAAAAATCCTTACGCTATTCAACGCTATGTAAATGAGTCTATACGTTTATTTAAGGTTCTTAATGAAAAATTGGCCCACTGTCAGTACATATGCGGGAGATATTCTATTGCTGATATGGCCTGTTACCCGTGGATTTTAAAACATCCAGTTTTAACACTACAACTTGATGATTTTCCCCATTTAAAACGTTGGTTTGATGAACTCGCGTTGCGTCCAGCAATTATCCGTTCATACCAAATAGGCAAATCAATTAATACCACCCCAACGGTAACAGAAGAGTCAAAGAAATTCTTATTTGGCCCATAATCTCGCTTACTGTTATCAGGGCATTTTTATACGATATATCCCTCCAAATTGATACAGGGTGCGACAATTTGTCACATTCTATTTCCTTAATTTCTAGTTTAAAATCCTTGCTCCTGATCTGACTGCATAAACTAATTAATAATGAATAATAAACATTTAATCCTAAGTACGTTAATAGCAAGCATTTCTTTTGCCTTTTCAATTTCACTTACGCATGCTCATACTGATGATGAAACTGTGAAAGGTAGTGAAGGAGAGACCTATACAGGTAGCACAGCTGGTGATCATGCGCCTATTGGCGTAATGGGGGATCACATGCATAAGGGTGGTGAGTTTATGCTTTCTTATCGGTTTATGAATATGCAAATGAATGGTAGCCGGATTGGCAATAACCCGATTAATCCCTTATTAACAGCGACAACCATACCAAACAGATTTTTTGGACTACCAGGACAACCTCCAACTTTACGTGTAGTGCCTACTAAAATGACCATGCAAATGCATATGTTTGGCGGCATGTATGCCATAAATGATCGGGTAACTCTAATGGCAATGGCCAATTATACTGAGAGCACGATGAGACATGTCACCTTTGCTGGGGGTGCTGGAACAGCAGGACTTGGAAACTTTACCACTAGAAGTTCAGGTTTTGGAGACACAAAACTTAGTGCTCTAATCCGCCTTTTTGATATAGACCATTATCGTTTGCGCCATCAAGCTCATTTGAATTTTGGAGTCAGCATTCCAACAGGTTCAATTAGCAAACGAGACTTTGTATTAGCTCCAACTGGTGCAACTCCAAATCTAAGAATGCCGTACCCCATGCAGCTAGGTTCAGGAACCTTTGATGCGTTACCAGGTATAACTTATAAAGGTGACTACAAGAAAATAGGCTGGGGAGCGCAATATTTAGCTCAGATCCGCATGGAAAGAAATAATGCGGACTATCAATTAGGTGATAGGCATAATTTTACAGCGTGGGCAGATTACGAATGGGCACCTTGGTTTAGTACATCTGCGCGTATCTTATATACGGTGCAAACAACGATTAAAGGAAGAGATTTAAATATAATAGCCCCTGTTCAAACGGCTGACCCTGGAAATCACGGCGGACAGCAATTAGGGATCGCTGTAGGCTTTAATCTGAATGGAACAAAAGGATTTTTAAAGGGACATAGAATAGCTGCAGAAGCAATAGCCCCAGTATATAGAGATCTAAATGGACCACAACTTGAAACAGACTGGATTGTTATTGCTGGTTGGCAATACACTCCAACGTATAGATTACCTCATTTTTAACAAATAATTTTTACCCTGAAAAAATAGTGGAGCGCAATTTGTGCTCCATTTCTATTTCAAAGCCTTGACTTCACTTCTAACCTCTCATCCACTGCTTAAAAAATTCAAGAATTCCTTTTTTAATTTGTTTTCCTCTCGATTTAACCTTTTCTATATCGAGAGGATCTTTACCAAAAGAAATGGGCCATATCAAAATAACTAACAAGTAGGCCAAAATACTAAAAATCAGAAAGAAAAAAATTTCTGATGCAGATAAAGAAACAAATGAAATCGATGATGTAGCTATATCCCGAGCATTCGCAGCAAAATAAAAAACCAAAATTAAAATAGCTGCGCCAATCGTAATTCTAAGGCCACGAATAAGAATACGCGATAATAATTGTTTTGATTTATTTTTCAATTAATTGGTAGCATAAAGAGAAGTAACTGGGATGTCTATTATTCTATCTTATAGTCAGTAGTTAACATTTCCAAAAGGTGACCGTTCGTATCGCGAAAATATACCCCACGCCCATCATTATCATGATTTATTTCCATGTTCTCTGAGCTATATGGCCCACTACCATACTTAATATTCTCATATTTTAAACGCTTAAATATTTCATCAAATTCTTTTTCAGAAACCTTAAACGCATAGTGATGAGATTCAAATTTTTCACTTGTAGCAAAATCTAAACATAGAGTTTTGTTCACTCTTACTACAATAAAACGAGCAAATTCACCAACATACTTAAATCCAAATATTTTAGAATAAAACCTAGCAGATTCAACTTTATCATGTGAAGGTACAATTGTATGGTTCAGTGTTATTTCCATATATGACTTTTGGATATGTAATTTATAGACAGGTAAAAACTATTACACCATATTTCGCTATTTATATAAAACCTAGCTTGTTAGGCTTGTTAGTTATGTATAATTATATGACCTAAGCACTTACCGAAGATAAAAACCACGAAACCCCAGCAGCGAGTGGTAGCGTTACAATCCAGGATAATAAAATATTACGCAATGTTCCCCAGTTTAGTGTTTTCGCACTTGCGCCTACACCAGTAATAGAACCAACAGAAACATGGGTTGTTGAAACCGGTAAACCAAATTTACTAGCAACTAGTACTAAGGAAGCTGTAATCAAATTCGCTACAAGTCCCTGTACATGATCCATTTTTGTGATGCGTTTACTCATTGTTTTTGCAACCTGTTTTGCAAATAATATGCCTCCCATGGCCATTGCAAAGCCTATCATAACTATAGATGTTGAAGGTTGCACTATGTGTGTAGCAAGAAGCAGTGCTGTTAATTTTGGGGTATCATTTACGCCGCGCGCAAAACAAATAGCCATCGCTGATAAAATATGCAGATAATCTATAGTGCTTGATCTAAAAACCTTAATTGGTGCTTTTAGTGGTACACACGTCTCATTGTTTGCCAAAATAATACTTGGTGTGTGAAATTGGCTAACAAGAGTTCCATCCATTTTTGGCACCAATGCTTGTGCTGGTTCTACAAGACAAACGCAATCTTTCTCCGCTGCAGCTAGATTCATCCGAAAAAATTTGTGGGCAAATACTCCAATTACTACCGCTATTATTGGGGTAATCAAGAGAGGTAACATAAACATATTTGCTAGCTTGTCAAAGTTGACCGTGCTTATACTTTGCGCCAACCCGGCTCCAATAAGCCCGCCTATGAGGGCATGAGTGGTAGAGACGGGAAAACCTAGCCTTGTAGCTAAAAATACTGTAACAGCAGCACCTGTTGCAACACTTAGAATAAATAGAGGTGCACTGGCAACTGCAGTTGGCACCAAACCTTTCCCAGAAAATTGTTGTACGAGTTCTTCCGCTAGTAATAGTGAAACTAAGCTACCTCCTATTGTTGCAACTGTAGCTAAAATAAGAGCTTGATTGTAGCTTAGAGTATTTGTTCCCCATATGGTCGCAAATCCTTTAAAGTTATCATTTGCACCATTGCTAAAAGCTATAAATAAAGCTGCGGCAATTAATAGCCATTCCATTGATTCATTCCTCCTCGCTTAACTAAATCAATTCGGTTCGAGGTTAGCAGCATGCTGTAGTTGCTTCTGTATTTTGAGTTGTATCGAATGGCAACCCACTTCCACAGCTTGAATAAATGCCGCTGTGTTGAGAAAAATCACCTATGAAATCAAAATGTTCTGCAAAGCGTGTGTCATGCAACATGCGCCATGTATTTCCACATACTGGGAAAATGCTATTAGCCTCAATATTATGATGCTTATCAAGCATTAAATTATTAGTATGTTCAGGAATGCTGCCTTGATAAATTACTGCTTGTCCATAATCCTCACACGAAATTTCTAGCCCCTCAAGCTTGAATAGTCGGTAGGTGGCAGAGAAAAACCGCAGATTACCTATACGTGCGGCTAATTCAGAACTCTTGGTAAAAATTGGATGATCGGTGACCAATCGTGGATCTGTAAAACCTTGTTGATGTGCAAGTTTCAGGAAATCATTCCAATATAGAGCACCACCAAGACATTCACCATAGAGCATTGGGTCTTTGCGTACAGAGTCTGGCACACGCCGGTCTGCATAAATGTCAGAAAAATAAAATTCGCCTCCTTCTTTGAGAAGATTAAATATGCCCCTTAATACTGCATTTTTATCAGGTGAAAGATTAACTACACAATTAGATACGATAACATCAAAGCTACTTGCGTGTAGGCCTAGTTTGTCGAGGCTCTCGATATAGCCTTGAAGAAAATGTACATTAGAATAACCAATAGTTTCTGAGTGAAGCTGCTGGTATTTTCTGGCGATGGCAAGCTGCCCACTCGTCATATCAATACCTATGACCTCACCTGTTGGACCTACAAGTTGCGATAATAAATAAACATCTCGTCCTGAACCGCAACCGAGGTCTAATACTCGACAACCTTCAAGCAGAGGAGGGCAGATCAAACCACAACCATAGTAACGGGATAATACCTCTGGATGGATTCTCGATAAAAGTGGCTTTAACCATGCTGGCAACTGATTCGTATCACAGCAAACATTTGTTTCTAAATCTCCAGTATGTTGTAGTTTGCGACCATAATAATCTTGAACGATATTGTGCATGCTAAACCTCCTAAATTATAAATAACGTCGTAATTTGTACGTTATAGCAAATACTGTACTTATCTAATTCACCTCATTGCTTAGTCATTGAAAAATTACACTTAGTATCGCTTGACACAAAATGTAAATCAGCAAAGCCTGAATGAGCGTGCTCACCAGTATTATCAGTGTCAGCTGCTACGGCTAATAATGTTGGGTTAATACGATTTGTACCAAAAGCTAATATGGCATCTGCCAGTATGTTTCTTCGCTCTGTTACCCATGTCCCTGCATGTTTTGCGCCGGAGCGTAACACTATCATTTGTGTCTGCTCAGTGTATGCGTTTGGGGCTTTAGTCCCAACTGGATAACGATTGTCCCATACATAATTTAGGGCGGCATCTGGAACATGACTACCATAAAGAGTACGTGCTAGCTTCAATTTAGCCCTAGTTATAAAATTTATTTTTTCTGAGGGTAGGTTAAAAGCAAGATAAACTCTCGCTGCATAATCATCTCCTGACTTAGTCGTCATATCTGCAGTTTTGAGAGGAGCATCAACCCTCCATCGCCAACATAAAATAGGCATGTCTATTAGACTGACCAACAGTGGCTTTGCTAGTAATGCCATACTGGCGTTAGCTTTTGCTTCTATAGCAAACACACCATCCCATGAAATTATCCGATATTGCGTAGCTGGTATTTTTTTATCGAATTGAATTATCCGCCAGGGGGCAGGGGGTATTTTATTCACAGAGCTAATAAACTGGCCTACATAATTTACTTTATCTTGGGCAGAAATAGTCGTACTTAGCAGACTTAACACTATTAGCATACCTCTACTATGCATGCTCATTTTCTCTCCAAGCCCTGGGTAACCACCTTAAATCGCCTGGCTCATCAATGTCATGCAAACTAGGAAAACTTTTAACTGAATAACCTAATTGACCAATACGATTTAATGTTTCAATGAAAACGGTATTAGTGCTCCATTTGATAGATTCAAATAATGAAGGATGAAAAACATTTAAGCCTAGCAATGCATATCCACCATCAGTAGCAGGAATAAGTGTTGAATCAAAAGAATCTAGAACAACAGCAGCTTGTTGCAGATGGAGTGTAGTAAGCTCAAGACAATCAGTTCCTATCAATAGTACTGATTCATTATTGGCAATGATTCGTTGTGTTATCCGACCTAGTCGCTCACCTAAGTCTCCCTTGCCCTGATCTGAGATTTGTACTTCATCTGGTATGCTAATTGTTTGCCGAAGTTTTGTATTTAAAGGAAAGGTTACGCACAGTTCAACTATACCTAGCTTTGCATTTAGGGCTTCGTTTAGTGTATACGTTAACATACGTTGAGCAAGATCAGCTGCGCCCTGTGCTCCAAGCGCAGGAATTAGACGAGTCTTAGCAAATCCTGGTTGTGCTACCTTTGCAAAAATTACTATACGAGTAGATATCATTGGTATATCTTTACTAATTGGTTTGCCGGAACCCCACGCCAATATTTCCAACGAATCCGCCACATAAGAAAAACTGTGCGCCAAACTCCATAAGTCTCCCAGCGTCGACCTGAAGTTAATACGCAAGATGGAATACAAGCTGGGCTAGAAATTTTACGTAATCGTTTTGATAGCTCGATGTCTTCCATTAATGGTTGATTTGGAAAGCAACCAACTGCAATGAATGTTGCTTTTTTTACAAATATAGCTTGATCCCCGGTTGCAACTTTAGTTAGGTGCGTACGTAAATTCATCATATATGCAACTACTCGCAGCATTATTGGACGTCCAAGTATGCAAACGTTAAAATAGCCCCAGCAAGATGATGAATTCTTCAGTAAGGTTTGTTTAACTAATAAATCAGCCTGATAAGGTAGTTGTGTATCGGCATGTAAGAACAATAAGTCCGTTCCAGTAGCCCGCACTGCGCCAATATTCATTTGATATGCTCGACCCCGATGGGGTGCCCGTTCTATTATAAAACCAGCATGCTCCACCATTTCAGCTGTGCCATCTTCACTCCCACCATCAACAAAAATAATTTCACAGTTTTTTTGAGCTAAGGGGATCAACTCTTCTAGTAACTGAGGAATACGACTTGCTTCATTTAGTGTTGGTATGATTATGGATAGTTTCATAATAATTTAGGCTATTTAGTTTGTTATCGCTTCCAGGAGTGATAATAAGATAACCATGTCAGCAATCGCTTAGGCGTATGATTTTTTTTCCATTTGCCAGCAACATATTTATTTGCTTCTGACAAAGTTGGGTAAGTATGGATAGTGCCGAGTATCTTTGAAAGGCCTAATCCATGTTTCATCGCCACTACAAATTCTGCAAGCAAATCTCCAGCATGCTCTCCCACAATAGTTACACCTAGAATACGATCCCTACCAGGTACTGTTAGTACCTTTACAAAGCCATCAGTAACGCTATCTGTAATAGCACGATCAAGTTCGTCGAGTTCATACCTTGTCACTTCAAAAGCTATTTTTCTTTCTTTAGCATCTTGTTCATTAAGTCCTACACGTGCAACCTCGGGCTCAGTAAATGTGGCCCAAGGAATAACCGAATAATCCACCTTGAATTTCTTTAAACTTCCAAAGAGAGCGTTAATTGCGGCATACCATGCTTGATGAGATGCGGTATGAGTAAATTGATAGGGGCCAGCTACGTCACCAGCAGCAAAAATATTGGGATATAGTGTTTCTAGATATTCATTAGTTACTATCGTTTTATTTGTTTCAATGCCTAATTCTTCTAATCCGTATCCTTTTAAACGTGCAATACGACCGACAGCACATAGTAAAGCGTCGAACTCAATGCGCTTTTCTACACCTGCATGCTCTACGATGATGAGCTTATTATTACCTTCACGCTCACAGCGAAGGGCTGTATGATTTGTGAGTACATCTACGCCGTCTTGTTCAAGCGAAGTTTTTGCTAATTCTGATATCTCTTTATCCTCTCGGATCATGATCCGATCTGCCATCTCGATTTGTGTGACTTTGGAACCTAATCGAGCAAAACTTTGAGCAAGCTCACACCCAATTGGCCCGCCACCAAGCACAACTAATCTGGATGGCGATGCATCCATCTTAGAAAACTCGTCCCATAGTGTGTCACTTGTTACATAACCAACATCATCTAAACCAGGTAAAGTTGGTACGACAGGCTGAGCCCCTGTAGCGATTACAATATTTCGAGTGGTGAGGTTCCTTATATCACCATTATGAAGATTTATTTCTACTGACCAGGGGCCCTTAATCCTTGCATAACCCTTAAGAACTTCTACACCCAATTCAGTGTAGCGCTCAACGCTATCATGTGGCTCCACTTTATGGATGATTTCTTGTATACGGGACATTACTTTGTTAAAACTAAATTTAGGTTCTATAGCTTTAAGTCCGTATATATTCCCCTGGCTGATATTGCGGGCAATTCGAGCTGACTTGATCAATGCTTTGCTTGGCACACAACCGTAGTTGAGGCAATCACCACCCATCTTATTTGATTCAATCAATGTCACTTTAGCTTTGACAGCAGCGCCAATGTATGCAGCAACCAATCCAGCAGCTCCACCACCAATAACTACAAGATTTCGATCATACTTTTGTGGTCGTTTCCATTTAGCATAAACACGACGGCGGCCTAAAAATTGTATAGCCCATTTAGCAAATAATGGAAAAATTCCTAATAATGTGAATGAAATTAGCAATCCAGGAGAAGCAATGCTAGAAAGTCCAGATATTTTTGACAAATGAGTACCCGCATTCACATAAACAAGGGTACCTGCAAGCATGCCTAGCTGGCTTACCCAATAATAACTAGACGTACGAATTGGCGTCAGTCCCATTAAGAGATTAACTACAAAAAATGGAAATAATGGTACGAGGCGAAGTGTAAATAAATAATATGCGCCATCTTTAGCCATGCCATTATTAATTGCAGTTAACCGATCTCCAAATCGATTTTGTACGACATCACGAAATAAATAACGTGAAATTAAAAAAGCAAGTGTTGCGCCAATACTAGAAGCAAACGATACAATTATTGTTCCCCACAATAGGCCAAATAAAGCGCCTGCACCGAGCGTCATTACAGCAGCACCAGGCAATGAAAGTGCCGCAACCACGATATAAAATAAAAAAAAGTAAAATCCAACTAGTATTGGTGATGTTGCGCGCAGTGCTTCAAATTGACCCAGACTAGCTTTGAGACTCTGAAGAGATAGATATGAATTTAGATCTAATGTAAAAAATATTAGTATTAAAAATAGTAAAGCGATAATAATCGTTAGTTTTTGCATTCTTTAGATTTATACATTTAATGCGCCACCACAGCTACTGCCTTGCTTAGCGGTACAACCATAACAATGGCCAGCAACATTAATTGGCCAATCTGATAGATCTTTATTTATCAGATCACGTAAATGAAGTTTTCTTTTTTTTCTCTGCTCAGATTGTGTAACTAGGCCTAGATTTAACTGCTGGTTAAAATCACAATCATATAGAAAGCCCCTCCAATCAACGCTTATTAGATTGCGACACATTACGTTATCTAGATTAGCTGCAGAAAAGTTTTCTTTTAGTAGCTGCATGTAACTATTAAATTTTCCTTCTGAAATTAAGGTTGAACCAAAACGTTGTATAGGCATATTTGTTACAGTGAATAGCTCGTTGAATACAATCCCAAAGTTTTCATATAATTCTTTCTTATAAATTGCCTGTAATGATATTTGATCAGAAGGTAATGATGGACCTTGTGGGTTATAGACGAGATTTAACGTCAATCTTGAACCTTCTTTACCATAACCCAGTGCATTTAGTTTTTGTAAAGCTAAAATACTTTTATTAAAAACGCCTTTTCCACGTTGTTTATCTACATTAAAAAACGTATGGCATGGTAGTGAGGCAACAACCTCAACCTGATGTGATGCTAGAAACTCAGCAAGCTCCTCTTTGCCAGGTTCAAATAGGATGGTTAGATTACAGCGATCAACAACTTTCACATCTAAATCACTAGCTATATTTACCAACTTTCTGAATCCATTGTGTAACTCAGGGGCGCCTCCAGTGAGGTCAAGTACTTTGATGCTACGAGCTTTAAGCACATGAGGAATTAGTGCCAGAGTTTCACTATCCATCATTTCTTTGCGAGTTGGTCCGGCATTCACATGGCAATGTAAGCATGACTGATTACAGCGATAGCCAAGGTTAATTTGAAGAGTCGTAAGTTGATTACGATTTAAGCTTGGGAACTTAGTTGTTTGAAGTAATGGTAGAGTGGCATGCATGCCTATCCTTAATTGATATAAATGCTCCTAGTATTGGCATTTATACGATTTTATGAAGGAATGGTTACACTCTATATAAGATTTGTAGAATTTGTTGGATATAACTTAGCTATAGCTAACATATTTATCAAGTAATCATTTAATATAACTAGAAATAATTTAACAGCAAAAAACCTCACGGTTTTATTTATTAAATATTGAGTAGTAGAAGGGAAATAGCCCTTCAACCCTATTCACAGGGTTTTTTTATAATCGAAAAGAATGTATGTTTTGTAACCTTAGACAGCATTATTCCATTGCAATAAACACTACTTAGCTTAGAATTGCTTTATTTAAAGCTAAATTCATTTTAGCTTGATGAATATGGAAATGGAGGTATATGTGGAATGGAAATTCTAGTCCTAGTTCTAGTGATCTGTGGAATTATTGCATCAAACCTTGGCTCTCGCAAAGGAATAGCTACGAGTTCATTTTTTCTCGGGTTGATACTTGGCCCACTTGGGATTCTTCTTGTATACATTAGTAAAGGAAAAACGGTTACATGCCCCTTCTGTAATAAACTAATTTTTAAATCCTTAAAGGTTTGCCCTCATTGTGAAAAAGTAATCACTAGTATTAAATAGTTTAATCAATATCTATATGATATGGGCTGTATAAAATAATCTAATGATACCAACCCAAAATTTTACAGTTGTTCTTTTCTTTATGATCTATTCCGTATAGTTATAATCAATCTACTATGCTTACTAAAAGGTGTAATGTGATTGATACAAACAAAAAATCTGACGGGCTGCTATTGAATCTGAGGTTAACCAAATGAAGCCCATTACTTCAGGGCTTATAAACCGGCTTGAAAAAATCATCTGGGAAGAAAAAGTTGAGCCTCAGTTACCCTGGAAGACATGTGGAATAAGAATCATGCGCTCCATATTGGTTCTAGTTCGAGATCTTATGCAAGGTCAACTTACACTTCGCGCAATGAGTCTCGTATACACAACATTATTGTCGATTGTACCACTGCTTGCACTAAGTTTCTCAGTTTTGAAAGCATTTGGAGTACATAATCAGATTCAGCCAATGCTATTAAATTTTCTTGAACCACTAGGTGAAAATGGTCAGGAAATTGCATCCAATATTGTGCAATTTATCGAAAATATGAATGTCGGTGTACTTGGTGCAGTTGGTTTAGCAATGCTTTTATACACTGCAATTTCGCTAATGCAAAAAATAGAATTGTCATTAAATTATATTTGGCATATCCCAAACCCTAGAAGAATTGGAGAGAGAGTTGTCCGATATCTTAGCGTGCTAATGGTTGGACCAATTCTAGTTTTTTCTGCAATTGGAATTACAGCAACTGTAATGAGTCACGAGGCGATGCAAGGCATGTTAGAAATTGGAGTGTTAGACGAAACTGTTAAAGTGCTAAGTCGTCTTATGCCTTATTTACTTGTAATCTCGTTTTTTACATTTGTATATATGTTTATACCTAATACACGAGTGCGCTTCAAACCTGCACTGGTGGGTGGTATTGTCAGTGGAATTGCTTGGCAAACTGCAGGATGGGTATTTGCAATTTTTGTGGCATCTTCAAATAATTACGCTGCAGTCTACTCCAGTTTAGCAATTTTAATCCTTTTTATGATTTGGCTTTATTTAAGCTGGCTAATCCTACTCTTTGGAGCGAGTGTTGCATTCTATGCTCAACATTCAGAATATTTATACTTAAAAGATAGTGGGCCACGGCTAAGTGATCGACTAAGCAACCGGATGCGCGAACGCCTTGCCTTATCAATTATGTATTTAGTAGCAGGTAAGTTTCTTGATGGCGAACAAATGCCTTCATTATTAGATTTTAAACGCTCACTTGGTGTTCCAATGCATGTTCTACAAACGGTACTTGATGCATTAGAACTACAAGAGCTTATTGTACAAAATGGGGACGATCCACCAGCTTACCTACCAGCACGTGATCCTTCGTTAGTCTCTGTGACACAGGTACTTAATGCCGTACGAATTGCTGGAGAAGAACGTCTCTTATCGCCTGATAGATTGCCTGCACCACAACCGGTAGAAGCAGTATTTAGCAGTATGCAACAGGCTCTAGAGACATCTGTTGGTGATATAACACTTCGTGATTTAGCTACACAGGATTCTGAGAATCTTTTTCAGGATGCAACGAAGGAGAACTGGTAAATAATACAAGTATTCCTGTTTAGATAAAATAAGATAGTTAAAGAAATTTATATTTATTTCTTCTTTAGTGAGGAAATAGGAGGAAGAGAGGTGGCTGGATCGTCCAAAGCTGAATCAGTTAAGTTTTGTGAAAGTGGTTTGGTGGGTTTTACACCGAGTTGCTTTAGCATTTCTGCCTGGCGAATAACATTTCCTTTGCCTTTTGTAAATTTACTATAAGCGTCATCATAAGCAATTTGTGCTTGTTGTAATCGTTTTCCTAGCATATTCAGGTCATCTACAAAGCCTGCCAGTTTGTTATAAAGTTCCGCGCCTCGACAAGCAATTTCTTGGGCATTACGATTTTGTTGCTCCTGTTTCCAAAGATGTGCAACTGTTCTTACAACAAATAGCAAGGTACTAGGGCTAACAAGTAAAATATTCTTCTTCCATGAATCTAGCCATAAATTATTATCATGAGAAATAGCAAGCATAAATGCTGGCTCAATAGGTATAAACATCAAGACAAAATCAAAAGATTGTAATCCATAAATTTTCTGGTAATTCTTCTCAGAAAGTTCTTTTATGTGAGAGCGAACTGACTCTAAGTGACGTTTAATCGTGCTATTACGCTCTATATCTGTATCTGCATTAGTGTGTTCTTCATATGCGGTGAGAGATGCTTTAGCATCAATAATTAAATGACGATCTTCTGGTAAATGAACGACTACATCCGGCTGAACCCTCGTACCATCCTCACGAACATGACTCTCTTGTACATTGTATTCATGGCCTTTGCGTAATCCAGAAGCTTCTAGTACGCGCTCTAAGATTAGCTCACCCCAATTACCTTGTGCCTTAGCTTGACCTTTAAGAGCCTGAGTAAGATTATGAGCATCTTCAGACAGTTGATTATTAAGAGTCATAAGTTGTTTCACTTGCTCGGATAGCGCCGAACGATCCTTACCTTCCTGAATATATACTTCTTGTACTTTTCCTTGAAATTCAGAAATTTTTAGTTTGAGTGGCTCGAGAAGCTGATCAAGATTAATTTTGTTTTGATCGGTAAATTTTCTAGACTTATCATCTAAAATTTCGTTAGCTAATGTTTTAAACCGATTTGAAAGTTGTTCTTCAGCATTCTTTTGGAACTCTAGTTTTTCTTCAGTCTGAGAACGTTCTAACTCCAAAATTGTAGTTAATTTAGCAATCTCTTTATCCAATTCTTGCTTTTCAACAGCTAACTGGTTGCGCAGAACATCAAGCGCATCATGCTCAGAAGTTAGTCGCTTTGTATCTTGTTGAGACGCGTATAATTGCTCGGCAAGACGAGTCGTGTGGGTACGAAGAATTAGCCAAATAACACCAGCACCAATAAATAGCCCAACAACAAACGTAACGAAAAGGTAAATTGATTGTCCCATTGATATTAAAGTTAACTAATACATTTCATATTTTACATACTTAGATATATAACTCAGCATATTGACACAACAATGCCAAGTGTTCAATGTAGTGTTTAGTAATTCCTCGATGAGCATATAGGATATAGCCTACACGTGTTTTTATCGTAGTTTATAATATAGAGAATCTGGATATTCCAACCATGAATTTATTATGCATATGCTAATTCACTCATTATATAGAAACTGGTTAATATTTTTTCCAAGTCTACTTTTAGTACTATTATTTCCGTTTACTATAGATGCAGCTGAAAAAGTTTCAGCTTTAAATGCTGATAAGCATAATGTGACATGGAAGCACTTATCGTTTAAAGGAAAAGAACTTTTTGCCAAGCTTGAAGTTGATGTAGGGCTAAAATCTCAAACAGTAGCTGAGCTTGATGCTACTTTTATTTCCTCGCCACAAGGAGTGTCCGTAAATGTGCCTGAGTCAGGGGCATATGTTATTAATACTAGAACGTCTGTTAAATCAACCTTCTTACCTAAAGTAAAACTACAAAATGTTGCTTGGTTTGATCCAAGCATTTTATCTACCATGCAGTACATACGTCAGCGAACTGGCTTTAGAGATGCTATAAAAACATACCGCTTTACAGATAAAGGTGTTTTTAAATTAACTAAGCGACCAATTGATAAACAGGAAGCTTTGCACGCTCCTGAGAAATGGTCAGTTGTAAGTGAAAGGTTTTATTCTTATGTTCCATCTAAAATTGGCTGCAAGGATATAACTGTACCCATGCCCATTATCTATTTTATCTCAGCTTCAAAAACTTCAGATTTCGATAAAAATATGACGATTTGTGTTTTTAACAAGAAGGAAGTTATCCACCTTGATATTCAGAAAGAATCTATTGAACCAGTTCAACTAGAATATGCCGAGATAAAGGGGGATCATTCATCCCTAATTAAAAAATCAATTCCTGCTATCGTGCTCTCTCTCAAAGCACGTGCAGTCAACACAGGCAAGATAATGAGCAATTTTACGTTGGCTGGGTTACAAGGTAATATTAAAATATATATTAATCCTGAAACACGAGTTCCAGTTCAATTAAAGGGAAATTATAAAGGACTGGGCGAAATAAAATTAAAACTTAGACAAATGGTTTATAAATAGTTAATTTTGTAACCTAGATATAAATATTTATAAGGAAATAGAAAGAAGAATGTCGTCGCTAAAATATCTATTTTTATGTTATCTGCTTTTTGTTACAACAGTTGGACAAGTATTAGCTGATCCTTTGACCGATGCAAAACAAGCATATGTTCAGGGTGATTATACAAAGGCAGATAAACTAATTCGACCCTTAGCAGAACAAGGGGACATTCTTGCTCAGTATAATCTTGGCGTGATGTATGCCGATGAGAACGGAGAAATAAAAGATTTTCAGGAAGCTGCAAAGTGGTTCCGTTTAGCAGCAGATCAGGGAGATGCAGATGCGCAGGTATGGCTTGGTGCGGCTTATGCAGGTGGACGAGGTGTGCCTCAAGATTTCAAAGAAGCTATATCCTGGTATCGCTTAGCTGGAGAGCAGGAACATATAGATGCGCAACATAGACTTGGCTTAATGTATGGCCAAGGACAGGGTGTGAACCAAAATTATCAAGAAGCAGTCAAATGGTATAGTTTAGCGGCTAAGCAGGGACACTCAGACGCACAGTTTAAATTAGGCGTAATGTTTGATGAAGGCCAAGGGGTAATTCAGGATCATCAAGAAGCAACAAAATGGTATCACTTAGCTGCTGAACAAGGGTATATGAACGCACAATTTAGGCTTGGTGTTATGTATGACCAAGGAGAGAACTTAATACAAAATCATCAGAAAGCAATTAAATTTTATCGACTAGCCGCAGCTCAAGGCCATGCTAATGCACAAGCAAGTCTTGGTATCATGTATGGTCAAGGGCAGGGTATAGCTAAAGATGATATTCGTGCACATATGTGGTTAGACTTAGCGGCTTCAAGAGGAAACAGCTTAGCAGAACATGGGCGTAATTTGCTTGCTAAAAAAATGTCTCCCTCTCAAATAACCAAGGCACAGGAAATGGCAAAAGATTGTATAAAAAATAATTATCAGGATTGTTAAAATAGGATTTATATTCAAGAACTTTAATTGGAGATGGCTTTATGGCGAGATTAATTTTTATCATTTTATCAATTAGCCTATTTTCTTCGCTTGCCAACGCATACGATTACGAAGCACGAAGGCGTAGTCAAGCTAGGGACTCAGGAAAACTATCGCTTGAAGAGCCTAAGCAGGAACAAAGACAGAATATAAATCAAACAAATAAAATAAAAAAACAGAAAACCGCTTTACGCAGAAAAAACCGAGAGAAACTTAGGGCCAATCGGAAAATGGGGAGGGGGAATTATCCCCCTAATGCGATAATAGCGGAGTAACCCCTTCATATTTTATTTGTTTCTATGATTTTACTTTAATAATTTTGAAACAATTTACTACAAAGATTTTTAATAAAAGGGCGCAAATTATCATATTACCTTCTAATGATTGATAAGCTATATTGACAAGCAAAGAACCCTCCATTAGTCTTCTAATACAGTTTAGATTTTTAATTTTGTCAGATACATGAATAATTTCTGGCAAATATATCGGGAACTAGCAACATAGGTATCCTGTACAAACATTTCTACAGGATATATAATAATATCTATAAATATTAATAAGTTAAGTTAACAGGAGAAAATTATGCAACTTAAAGGATCTGAAACCGAGGTAAATTTGAAAGCGGCTTTTGCGGGTGAATCCCAAGCCAATCGTCGCTACCTCTATTTTGCAGCTAAAGCAGATGTAGAAGGTCAAAACGATGTAGCAGCAGTATTTCGTTCTACTGCTGAAGGTGAAACTGGGCACGCTCATGGCCATCTTGAATATTTAGAATCTTGTGGTGATCCTGCTACAGGCTTACCAATTGGGGCTTCTCGTGACAACCTTAAAGCAGCAATTGCCGGAGAAACTCATGAATATACAGATATGTATCCAGGCATGGCTAAATCTGCGCGTACTGAAGGTTTTGATGAAATAGCAGATTGGTTTGAAACCTTAGCCAAAGCTGAACGTTCTCATGCTAACCGTTTTCAAAAAGCTCTAGACGCATTTTCTGATTAAAAAAGATCTTACAATAGTGGATTGACTGGTTTAACTTTTTAAGCTTAACTTGGTCAGTCCACTAAAACTAAGTCTTTTCTGTATATTTATTTCACGTTCCTATGACCACCTTTGAAGGCAGTCTGGAAGCTCCCAAACGTCACCCTATTGACTGGAAAAATCCTGATTTTTATAAAGAAGCAGAACTATTCGATGAACTAGACCGTGTTTTTGATATTTGTCATGGTTGCCGTCGCTGCGTTAACCTTTGTACAGCCTTTCCTAGTTTGTTTGATTTAATTGATGAGGGGGCATCTGGAGAAATAGATGGAGTAAAAAAGGAACAATATTGGGAGGTAGTTGATCGTTGTTACCTATGTGACATGTGTTTTATGTCTAAGTGCCCATATGTACCACCACATCCATGGAACGTTGATTTTCCCCATTTAATGTTGCGTGCTAAAGCAATTAAATATAAAAAAGGTAAAACTAATTTTCGTGATAAATTGTTAACCAGCACAGACCTTATGGGTAAGCTAGCTAGCATCCCAGTAGTAGTGAAAGTTGTAAATGCTGCAATTAATACACCTGCACCTAGAAAATTACTAGATAACATGTTAGGTATTCATTCAGAGCGGGTACTACCTAAATATACTAGCAAGAAATTTCGTTCTAACGCTAATACTGATGAGTCATTTGTTGTAAAAAATGGTGAAAGCACGCCAGGTAAAGTTGTGATTTATTCAACATGCTATGTAAATTACAATGAACCAGATATTGGGCATGATCTCATTAAAATACTTAAATATAATGAAATTCCAACTCGTCTAGTAGAGAAAGAAAGTTGTTGTGGAATGCCTAAATTAGAATTAGGTGATTTAGAGACAGTAGAAAAATTGAAAATTGAAAATATTCCTTATTTAGCAGAGTTAGCAAATGAAGGGTATGCCATTCTTACATCAGTACCTTCTTGTACACTTATGTATAAGAAGGAGTTGCCTCTTCTATTCCCCGATGATAAAGATGTAAAAGTAGTAGCAGAAGCAATGTTTGATCCATTTGAATACCTAATGCTTCGAAATCGGGATAGATTACTCAAAATTGATTTTAAGCAATCCCTAGGTAATGTGTCTTATCATATTCCTTGCCACTTAAGGGTACAAAATATTGGGCAGAGAACCAAAGACATGTTAGAAATGATACCAGGTACTACAGTTAATGTAGTAGAACGTTGTTCTGGCCATGACGGAACCTGGGGGGTTAAAAGTGAGTACTTTGCTGAATCTATGAAAATTGGTAGGCCCGTATTTAAACAAATGGCAACATCTAATCCAGACTACATAAGTTCTGATTGTGCAATTGCTGGGCGTCATATTTATCAAGGTATAGGAAAGTGTAAAGGACAGAAACAACATCCATTAACACTTCTACGGATTGCTTACGGAATAGAATAGATAATTATGGGTAACAAATAGATAGGACTGGCTCTGCTAATATCGCACCTGGACAATATAATGCCTAATATTTCTCGTGACAGTATTATGACACTAGAAGCTTATGCTAAAGCACGTTCAGAATTTCGTGCGAAGGTAATGTCACATAAAAAGAACAGAAAGGTTAGTCTAGGAGAAAATATTACACTTATTTTTGAAGACGAGTTAACAATTCGTTATCAAATCCAAGAGATGCTCCGAGCAGAAAAGATTTTTGAGGAAGAGGGTATTCAAGATGAAATAAATGCATATCGCTCACTTATCCCTGATGGCAACAATTGGAAAGCAACCATGATGATTGAGTATTCAGACCCTTTAGAGCGGGCTGATAAATTAACAAAATTAATTGGCATTGAAAATAAAGTCTGGATAAAGATACAGGAGTTTAATCCTGTTTATGCTATTTCTGATGAGGATCTGGAAAGAACAACTGAAGAAAAAACTTCTGCGGTTCATTTTTTACGTTTTGAGCTAACTCAAAATATGATTCAAGCGCTGCGGCAGGATGCTTCTCTGAGCGTGGGTATCGATCACCCTGTTTATCAAGTACTGATTCAACAAGTAGATAACAAAGTACGAAATTCTTTGATTAATGATCTGGTCAGTTAATTTGAAAAGATATGAATAAAATGAATCTTTGATGAATTATCTGTTCGAGATTCAAAGTCATATTAACTACAGTCTATTATTTTGGTTTAGTCTTTTCATCATATAACAGCACCAAATTGTTTCTATGGATGAGTTCAGGCTCATCAACATAACCAAGAATATTTTCAATTTCACTACTAGCAAAACGTAATATTTTAAGGGTTTCTGTGGCGCTGTAATTTATAAGCCCACGAGCGATCTCTCTACCTTCTTGATCAACACAATTTACTACTTCTCCTCGTTCAAAAGTGCCAGTTGAACTTATTGCACCAATTGGTAGCAGGCTTTTACCTTCTTTTGTTAGCGCCTTTACAGCACCCGTATCTAATGTTATTTCCCCATATGTTTGTAGGTGGTTTGCAAGCCACTGTTTACGAGCTGCAATCTTTTGAGTCTTTGTTGAAATTTGTGTACCAACGGCCTCGCCTTGCGCAAGTCGAACAAGTACATTATTCTCATGTCCAGATGCGATTATTGTATGGGCACCACTTCGGGCCGCACGTTTTGCAGCAATTATTTTTGTTTTCATACCTCCACGCCCAATATTGCTTCCTACATCTCCTGCCATAAATTCAATTTTAGGATCTTCAACATTAACCTTATTTAGAAATTTAGCCTGAATATCTTTTCTGGGATCTGAAGTGAATAACCCAGCTTGGTCAGTGAGAATTACAAGCACATCAGCCTCAATCAAGTTTGTTACTAGTGCGGCTAATGTATCGTTGTCACCAAAACGGATTTCATCGGTTGCAACAGAGTCGTTTTCATTAATAACTGGAACTACGCTCATACTTAGTAAAGTTGTAAGTGTAGAACGTGCGTTTAGATAACGTTTGCGGTCTGATAAATCTTCATGAGTAAGAAGTAATTGTGCAGTTTGCAGCTCATGGTTCCTAAAACAGAATTCATAAGCCTGTATAAGTCCCATTTGCCCAACTGCGGCGGCAGCCTGTAATTTATATAGTTCATGTGGGCGTTTTTTCCAGCTTAGACGTTGAATACCCTCGGCAATGGCGCCAGAAGAAACCAGTACAATTTCTTTTTTTCCTTGCTTAAGTGTTGCAATCTGCTCAGCCAAGCAAGTAAGTGTATCATGATCTAACCCTTGTCCATGATTAGTAACGAGGCTACTACCAATTTTTATAACTATACGTCGCGCTTGTTTTAAAATAGATTGCATATTTAAATATATTGTTTAGGTTATCACTTCTTCATGTTTTTGTTCTAAATGCTTCATTATGGCATACGTTAATTCTTTGCACCCTTTACCTGAAAGTGCTGAGATGACAAAGCATTTACCTTTCCATCCCATACTATTGATAAATTTTTCACAAATTCTTTTGCCTTCTTCTTGAGCTATCATGTCGATTTTATTAAATACTAACCAGCGTGGTTTTTGATAGAGTGACTCATCATACTTCTTAAGCTCCATTATAATAGCTTGAGCGTCACGAACTGGGTCGGCATTACTGTCTAATGGTGCTATATCTACTATATGCAGAAGTAAACGTGTACGTGCTAGATGCCTTAGAAACTGATGGCCTAAACCAGCACCTTCTGCTGCCTTTTCTATTAGACCAGGGATATCCGCCATAACAAAACTACGATTGTGATCTACACGTACTACCCCCAGATTCGGATATAGCGTGGTAAAAGGATAATCTGCCACTTTCGGACGAGCAGATGAGATTGCACGAATCAGAGTAGATTTACCGGCATTAGGCATTCCTAGTAACCCCACATCTGCAAGCACCTTGAGTTCTAACTTAAGTTCGGATTCTTGCCCAGGCTCCCCATTAGTAAACTGGCGTGGTGTACGATTAGTACTAGATTTGAAATGTATGTTACCAAGACCTCCTGCACCGCCTTTAGCTAGTAAAACTTTTTGTTGATGATACTTTAAGTCTGCAACTATCTCCCCAGTATTTACATTGCTGATAATTGTCCCAATTGGCATACGCAACAAGATATCTTCTGATTTTTTGCCATATTGGTCAGAGCCGCGCCCATTGCCACCTTTTTTAGCACGATGGATACGAGCAAAACGGTAGTCTACAAGGGTGTTAATATTGCAGTCAGCAATTGCAAATATACTTCCCCCATTTCCCCCGTCGCCACCGTCTGGTCCACCCTTTGGAATAAATTTTTCTCTGCGAAAGCTAGCAACACCATCTCCGCCTTTTCCAGCTATGACATGAATTGTTGCCTCATCTATAAATTTCATAGAATATAAAAACCCTTCTAATTCAGCTGCTGCCAATAAAAAAGCCCTACCATAATGGTTAGGGCTTTTTTACAAGAACTAACTAATCCTATACTGGAATTATACTTACTGTTTTTCGCTGTTCTGAGCCCTTTATGCTGAAGTTAACTTTTCCTTTAATTTTAGCAAATAAGGTATGATCCTTCCCTATGCCAACATTTTCACCAGGATGAACTTGAGTGCCACGTTGGCGAATTATAATACTACCTGCGGAGATTAATTCTCCACCAAACCTTTTAACACCTAGGCGTTTAGAATTTGAATCGCGACCATTCCTTGAACTGCCTCCAGCTTTTTTATGTGCCATGGTAAGTTTTTCCTATGCAGAAATACCCGTTATTTGAATCTCGGTATAATTCTGTCTATGTCCTTGATGTTTCTGGTAATGCTTACGTCGACGCATTTTAAAAATACGTACCTTATCGTGTCGACCTTGTCCGAGTACCGTTGCTTTGACTGTGGCACCATTTACCAAAGGTTTACCCATTGAAACGTTATCGCCATCAGCAACCATTAAAACTTGGTCTATAATAAGTTCGCTGCCAATGTCTGCTAGTATCTGCTCTATTCTAATTTTTTCACCGGCTTCAACGCGATACTGTTTACCGCCGGTTTTTATAACCGCATACATGTCAGGTCAGGCTCCATGATACTTCTAAGAAACGGCAAATTATACATACCTGTAATCACTTGGTCAAAGATATGCAAAAAATAGATTAATATAAATAATATTTGATATTCATGCTATCAAACTTGACACTTTAATGATGACGTTTCTAACATACCAATTTTCTTGTAGGTATTACTTTGTCAATTGAACACATAAGAAAACTTATTAAAGCAGATATGGCTGCTATGGATGAAGTTATCCGTGTAAAGCTGCATTCTGACGTAGTTTTGGTTCGCCAAGTTGGTGAATATATCATTAATAGTGGCGGAAAGCGTCTACGACCTGCACTTGTAATCCTTTCGGCCGGTGCTTTTGGTTATACAGGCAAACGTCATCATAATCTTGCAGCAATTATTGAGTTTATTCACACTGCTACTTTATTACATGATGACGTTGTTGATGCCTCGGAATTAAGACGCAGCAAAGCTACTGCAAATGCTTTGTTTGGTAATGCAGCAAGTGTGCTTGTGGGGGATTTTCTCTATTCCAGAGCTTTTCAGATGATGGTCGAAATAAATAATATGCGTATTATGCAGGTGCTAGCGGATGCAACTAACACGATTGCAGAAGGTGAAGTATTGCAACTACTTAATTGTCGTGATCCAAATGTCACTGAAGAAAATTATCTACAAGTAATTCGATATAAAACTGCAAAATTATTTGAAGCGGCAACTCGAATTGGTGCAATCCTTAGCAATGCAACGCCAGAAGATGAGGAATCAATGGCGGCTTATGGCATGCATCTTGGTACAGCATTTCAGTTAACAGACGATATGCTGGATTACTCTGGAGATTACCATGATACTGGGAAGAATTTAGGTGATGATCTTGCTGAAGGTAAGCCAACTTTACCACTGATCTATGCAATGAAAACTGGCTCAAAGGAGCAAGCCATAATAGTACGTGACGCAATCAAACAAGGAGGTGAGGAGGGCTTGCAAGCAGTTTTAGAAGTAATTCAGAAAACTGATGCATTGGGCTATACACGAAAAAAGGCAGAGGCTGAATCTCTTATGGCTTCTTCGGCAATCTCATCACTTTCAAATTCTAATTACAAGGATTGTTTGCTACAATTAGCAACATTCGCAGTATCTCGAAATTACTAATATACCTTTATAAAAATAGGGCCCCACTTATTATTTCCGGGGTGTAGTTCAGCCTGGTAGAGTACTGCGTTCGGGACGCAGGGGTCGGAGGCTCGAAACCCCTTACCCCGACCAATTTATGTAACCCAACAAAGGAGACGTTCCATTGGGTAGACTCTTATTTTTTGCCCTTATAGCTGTACTAATTTTCTGGCTAATTACACGTTGGGGCCGAAAAGAAACAGATCAAAATAATGAAGCATCCTCTACTAAGGGAGAGGACATGGTTTGCTGTAATTACTGTGGTTTACACTTACCAAGAAGTGAAAGCATTATTATAAAGAATAAAATCTTTTGTAGCGAAGAACACCATCAGTTGTACTCAAAGTAAACCACATATACTTTTAACTCCATCCATCTGGACCTTTACAAGTCTTAACACTTTCGGTAATTTCTCTCTTATCCTTAAGCACTACAGATTTTCTGATAGTCTTGCACTCACGCACCCCGTCAACCTTTCCTGCTTCCTGAATAGGCAGTATACTTGACTTGACGACTTCTGCTCTACCCTCTACCCCACTATTTGGATTAGTGAAGACCTGAAGTTTGCCAGTATCTGCAGCTTTACGAGTGATTTTAATGACATTCTGTCTATCTTCGTCTCCAATATAGTCTTCAATAGTTTTCTTCGCATTTATATCCGAAAAAGTCTTATCTATTGAACCAAACATTGAGCTTACAATACTTTCTCTATATAGATTTTCTATACCAATGCTAGAATTTTTATTTTCTGAACTATCAATAGTACCCATTGATTGGCAAGATGATAAAAATATCACCACCATAACTACACTCAGTAGTTTGTTCAGCATTATTAAGTTAGATATTCTATACATTATAATTTCTATAATTCTTTGTCTGTTTTATATATTAAAACTAAAAATATTTAAATGTAATTCGTAACGAAAAATGCTGACTGGAAAGATTATTTAATTGAAGAATACTTTATAATTATAAGAAATCACATACCAACTCACAAATAATTGTAATACATTTTACATATTGATTATTTGGCAGATATTATAAATATAATGGAAATATCTGCCATGCTCATTTTCTTTGTATGGGGCTAGTTTATTTATCTGGAATATCGATCTATAAAAATAGTTAGATTTGAGATATAGAATTATAACTGTGTAAAAAATATAATACATTGCCGCCTAATTCCTAAACTTTTTTAAATCATATCAAATGCGATTAAAACTTTTTAATAGAACCCCTATACTTTCTGGTGAAAATATTGAGGAAAAACGGGAGGAAATTCGCGCTTATTTTCATTCCACACTTGATCGCACTGAACTACTCTTCGAAACTTTAAACGGTGAAGAAGCCTATTATGAAAAACCAATCCCATTACGCCATCCATTGATTTTCTACCTAGGGCATACGTCAACTTTTTTCATTAATAAGCTATTGATTGCCGGACTAGTAAAAGAAAGAATTAATCCTAAGATGGAATCTATGTTTGCAGTTGGTGTTGATGAGATGAGCTGGGATGATCTTGATACATCAAATTATGATTGGCCATCAATTAATGAAGTACGAACTTATCGCAAAACTATGCGAGATATTGTTGATCGGCTTATCACTGAGTCGACATTGACTTTACCCATCAATTGGGACAATCCATGGTGGATAGTATTGATGGGTATCGAACATGAGCTTATCCATTTGGAGACTTCTTCTGTTTTAATTCGGCAGCATGCAATTAAACATGTGAGAACACATCCTGACTGGGAGCCTTGTCAGAAATCTGGTACGCCTCCATTAAATCAATTAATTAGTGTGCCATCGGGCAAGATACAAATTGGAAAAAGCGAAGCTGATTTACGGTACGGGTGGGACAATGAATTTGGATACCATGAAGCCGAAGTTTCCACCTTTCAAGCAAGTAAGTATCTAGTAAGTAATCAGGAATTTTTTGATTTTGTTCAAGCTGATGGATATACAACTGAAAGTTATTGGGAAGAGGAGGGGCATGCTTGGCAAAAACATTCACAAGCTAAATACCCAACTTTTTGGGTCAAGTGTGGCGATGAATGGAAACTGCGCTTGATGACTGAAGAAGTAGCTATGCCCTGGGATTGGCCTGTTGAAGTTAATTGTCATGAAGCAAAAGCCTTCTGTAACTGGAAAACCGCGGTAACTGGACAACCTATCAGATTACCTACGGAGGATGAATGGTATTATCTCTATAATATGGCCGAATTATCTGAAGTCTCTCATACTAAGCCAGCAAAAGGTAATATTCATCTTGATCACTTTGCTTCTAGTTGTCCCGTCACAGAATTTCAACATGGAGAATTTTTTGATATTGTCGGAAATGTCTGGCAATGGACAGAAACACCAATATACCCATTTGAAGGCTTTAAGGTTCATCCACTTTACGATGATTTTACAACCCCAACCTTTGATGGCCGTCACAATATTATTAAGGGTGGTTCATGGATTTCATGTGGAGACGAATCACTAAAAAGTGCTCGCTATGCCTTTCGTAGACATTTTTTCCAACATGCTGGATTTCGATATGTCTCCGCTAATGCACCTGTTATTCAACAGGGGTCCCACTACGAAACTGATAAATTACTTACTGAATATGCCGAATTTCATTATGGCGACACATATTTTGATGTGCCAAATTTTCCCGTAGCACTAGCCAAAATAGCAATTAAAGCAATGGGTGATAAACCAGCACATAAGGCCCTTGACCTTGGTTGTGCATCGGGACGTTCTACCTTTGAGCTAGCCCATCATTTTGATCATGTTACTGGTATCGATTTCTCTACTCGCTTTATAGGGCAGGGCGTTCAACTTGCTGAAACTGGTATCTTACGCTACACGTTAACAGATGAAGGTGATCTTGTTTCCTATAAAGAATGTACGCTAGGTAGTCTTGGTCTTGATACTGTTAAACATAAAGTAGAGTTCTACCAAGGCGATGCTTGTAACTTAAAGCCCGTGTATACAGATTACGATTTAATTCTTGCCGCAAACTTAATTGATCGACTTTATGATCCTTCCAAGCTTCTAAAATCTATACATGAACGTCTTAAGAATGGCGGGTTACTAATGATTACTTCACCTTACACATGGTTAGAAGAGCATACCGAAAAAGAAGCATGGATTGGTGGTTATAAGAAAGATGGAGAAAACTTTACTACCCTAGATGGACTTAAAGAAATTCTTGGCGCCCATTTCAAACTAATTCATGGTCCACAGGAAGTGCCATTTATTATTCGTGAAACTCGTCGGAAATATCAGCATACGCTATCAGAGGCAACTATCTGGGAGAAGATCAATTGAGTTACAAATACAAGTCAGAGAATAATTCTGATTTCAATTTTGATCATGATATAAATCGCATTAACACTGCAAGCCTCAAATATGATGGACGTCAAAATATGTTTGGCAAGACTGATGTTATTCCATTATGGGTTGCTGATATGGATTTTGCTGCGCCACCAGCTGTAATTCAAGCCCTCACAAAACGAGTTACTCATCCGGTGTATGGTTACACATCATATCCAGATAGTTTATATGAATCATTAATAAATTGGTTAAAACAACATCATGGCTGGCAAGAAGTGCAGAGAGAATGGGTCTTGATGTGTCCTGGTGTAGTACCTTCTTTACATGCCGCTGCCTTAGCATTCGCAGAACCAGGTGAATCAATAATTATACAGCCACCGGTATATTTCCCCTTTTTTTCGGCTGTCACCAGTACTGGAAGAAATCTAATACAGAATCCACTAAACTCTATACGTGGTAGTTATACCATCGATTTTGATCATCTGGAACAATGTGCAAACAAAGCACGCATGTTGATGCTCTGCTCGCCTCATAATCCTGTGGGTAGAGTATGGAATAGATCAGAATTAAAACAAATCATTCATATAGCAAAGAAATATAATTTAGTCATTTTCTCTGACGAGATTCATGCAGATTTAATCTATGCTGAAAATAAACATCACATACTTGCAATGGTGGCTGAAAATCCTGCCAATATAATTACAGCCGTTGCACCTAGTAAAACTTTTAATATCCCTGGACTAAATCTTTCCGCGCTCATCATACCAGATAAAAAGAACCGTTTATTTATTTCCCAGGCTTTCGAACTCCTTCATGTCAGTGCATCTAATCCCTTTAGTATAGTTGCTTTTGAGGCGGCTTATAAAGAAGGTGCGACATGGCTAACAGCATTACTATCTTATTTAAAAGACACAAGAGATTTTGTAGAAAAGTACTTGATGGATCATCTTCCGATGATTCAAGTAAGCAAACCTGAGGGGACTTATCTGTTATGGCTTGATTGTCGCAGGTTAAAGATGAGCGATGAACAACTTAAACATTTCTTTGTACATAAGGCCGGAGTAGGCATGAGTCCTGGTACTCTGTTTGGCAAAGAAGGTAAAGGGTTTATGCGCATGAATATAGGTGCTCCCCGCCAGATCATTGCAAAAGCGTTAGAAAATATTAGAAAACAAATCTGTAAAGCTAATAAGATTGATAAAGAACTGCTTGATTAGATCTACAAGCAAAAAACTTATTTCACATGGCTCAATCTACTATTAGCCAATAAACCAGACTAGCTAATAACCCACTAAGTAAAACACATGTAATAAGTAATATCTTTGTCCGAACTCGAAGAAGTTCAATTGCCTCAACGATACGTACATTTTGCTGTGCAAGCGATCTAATCAATTCTACAGATGATTCCTGCTCACTACTTAAATTCTGTATCTTTACATTAATTTTACGAAGGTCAGAATCTTCAGAAACCTCAGTATTAGATATATCGGATGGTGGGGGTTGTGCATCTGATGGATTGGAAGTGTTAGCTTTTGCCCCGGCATAAAGATTCTTAGCGGCTTTTACTATATGTGGCGCTGATTCAATTACATCCTTCCATGGAATAATTTTTAACGCTGTAATCCACCCAAACGCCATGATTTTATTCTCATTTTGGATAAATCAAAAAAATAAACTTATATTAAGAAACTGAGTTTTTTTATCTTGTCATATTTTGACACATGCTTCAACAATGCATTTATTGAATTGCATTTATTAAAGCACTACTTAATAGACAATTCTTTTCCACATTTTCTTCAGATAAAAACAATATACTAAACATAAAGTAAGTACTATTTATAAATAACTTTAATTACTATTTATAACAGACTGATATAGAAATATTATTTGGAAAGTTATGGTATTAATAAAGTTGTATTTAACTAGATTTTAGCTAATACTTCTGAAACTGTTTTACCCATTGAAGCAGGAGTTGGGCTAATTGTTACACCTAGCTCTTCCAGTATAGCTACTTTTTCTGCTGCACTTTCTCCAGCTGATGAGATAATTGCTCCTGCATGTCCCATGCGTTTCCCTTCTGGTGCAGTTAAACCTGCAATGTATGCAATTAGTGGTTTACTTAAGTAATTTTTTGAAAAAATCCCGGCTTCCACTTCTTGTGGTCCGCCTATCTCTCCAATCATGAGTATCACTTTTGTTTCTGAATCTGATTCAAATTTTTCCAAAATATCACGACATGAACTCCCAGTAATTGGATCACCGCCGATACCTACAGAAGTTGAAACACCAATACCTAAGTTTTTCATCTGATCAGCAGCTTCATAGCCCAAGGTGCCTGAACGACCAATAATTCCAACATTACCTTGCATATATATATGCCCTGGCATAATTCCAAGCATTGAACGTCCGGGGCTGATTGTTCCAGCGCAGTTAGGGCCGGTTAACAACATTCTTTCTTCTTTAGGAAAACGACGAAGATAACTTTTGACAGTCATCATATCCTGAGTAGGAATACCATCTGTAATTGCTACACAGTATTTTATTCCAGCATCAGCAGCCTCCATAATTGAATCAGCTGCAAATGCAGGAGGTACAAATATTATGCTTGCTTCAGCTCCAACTTGGTGTACCGCTTCTTTTACCGAATTAAAAACAGGTAGGTCTAGGTGTTGTTGGCCACCTTTGCCGGGAGTTACACCACCTACGACATTGGAACCGTAGCTAATCATGTCCTTAGCATGAAATGTGCCTATTTTGCCAGTAAATCCTTGAACAATAATGCGAGTTTTCTCACTAATTAAGATCGACATTGTGCTTTCCTCTAGTATTATCCTTTCGCAACCACTTCGTTACGAGCCTGGACAACCTTTTCTGCCGCATCTGCTAATGTATCTGCCATAATGATAGGTAAATTGCTCTCCGCAATTATCTGACGGCCCAGGTCAACATTTGTACCAGACAAACGGACAATTAAAGGTATCCGCATATCGATATTTTTAAGTGCTTGTACGACCCCTTCGGCTATCCAATCGCAACGATTTATGCCGGCAAATATATTAACTAACAAAGCTTTAACATTTTTATCAGCTAATACTAAGCGAAATGCTTTCTCTGTACGCTCGGCGGATGCGCCCCCACCAACGTCAAGGAAATTAGCAGGGTCGCCACCAGCTAGCTGAATCATATCCATGGTAGCCATAGCTAGACCCGCACCGTTTATCATACAACCAATATCCCCATCCAGACCTACGTAGCTCAAACCGTGCTCAGTAGCTGCTACTTCACGAGGATCTGCTTGGGTTTTATCACGTAGCTCGGCAATTTTATGGCGGCGACATAAAGCATTCTCATCAAAACTCATTTTGGCATCTAATGCGACCAGATCGTTCCCTTTAGTGACTACAAGCGGGTTGATTTCTAGCATATTTGCATCAAGGTCACGTAAGGCACGGTAGCAACCTCTAATAGTTTTAACGCCTTGAGTTAATAGGTGCGTATTGTCTAAGCCCAAAGAAAAACCCATTGTGCGTGCTTGAAAATCTTGTAGACCGACAGCAGGTTCAATATAAATTTTCTTTATTGCCTCAGGATTTGTTTCCGCCAATTTTTCAATTTCCATTCCTCCCTGGCTAGAACCTATCATAACAATGCGCTCCGAGCTTCGATCTATTAAGAAACAGAGATATAACTCCTTAGCAATGTTTGTTCCTGATTCAACATAAACTCTAGAGCAAATTTTTCCTGCCGGACCAGATTGATGAGTAACCAATCTTTTACCTAGCAGTTCTTCTGCTGCCATTTCAACTTCATCGTGAGTCTCACATATTTTGATGCCACCAGCTTTACCACGCGCACCCGAATGAATCTGTGCCTTTACTACCCATTTATTACTATCTATTTCTCTAGCCCGCTGTATCGCTTCTGGGGGGCTATAAGCTAAACCACCATCTGCTATCCTGACACCATACTCTGCTAATATTTCTTTTGCTTGATATTCATGGATATCCAATGTGTCACCCTTATATTAGAAAATAGTAATAAACGATGTGTTAAATGATTTTTGTATTCTATATGTCATTTTTCGAGGCGATTGACTTTGCCATTATTACTACGTTATTAGCCATTCTTGCTGAAGCTGCATCAATTAATCGACCATCTAATGCAGCTGCACCTTTGCCTTGCGAAGCGGCTTCTTCTAGTGCAGTTAAAATTCGTTTAGCTTTGTCGACTTCTGCAGTTGGTGGTGTGAAAATTTCGTTTGCAAGAGCAACTTGCGATGGGTGAATTGCCCATTTACCTTCAATGCCTAGTGCAGCTGCCCTTTTAGCAGCAAGTTTATAACCATCCGGGTCTTTTATATCACCAAAGGGACCGTCAATTGGACGCAAACCATAAGCACGACAGGCAACTGTCATTCGACTAATAGCAGCATGCCATTGATCACCTGGATAATCTGGATTTAAACCACCAATGTTTGTCGTTCTTGCACGATTACTGGCTGCATAGTCTGCCACTCCAAAGTGTAAAGCCTCTAGACGTCCTGCAGAACCATTTCGAGCAATATCTTCAACATTTGACATACCTAAGGCCGTTTCAATCAAAGCCTCAATCCCAATTTTGTTTTTTAAACCCTGTTGAATTTCTAACTGGTTTAACATAGCCTCAACCATGTAAATATCTGAGTAGACGCCTACCTTAGGAACTAGAATTGTGTCAATTTTGTGTCCAGCTTGTTCAATTAAGTCAACTACATCACGAACCATATATTGAGTGTCTAAGCCATTAATTCGTACTGAAAGTGATACACCATGTTTTTTCCAATCTAGATCGTTAATAGCTTCAATAATATTTTTACGCGCCTGTATTTTGTCATCCGGAGCAACTGCATCTTCAAGATCAAGGAAAACGAAGTCTACGCCACTCTTCAGCGCCTTTTCGAACATGTTTGGGTTTGAACCTGGCACAGCTAATTCGCAACGCTGCACTCGCAAAATAGAAGCTTCATGTAAAGTGTGACTCATTTGGACCTTCCTAAAAGATATGTTATTGAATATACAAGTCAATTAATCTTATTATTAATTATCTAACTTAAAACAGGTTAAAAACAATCACATTTCATTAAAGCAACTCGCCATTCTACTTTTGGAAAACATAATGTCAATTTTTACTTAATATTTTTCTTAAATTTAAGCTTCACTTTTCTTAATTAAGTACTTTTAATTTATATGAAATTTGACCCTAATATATTCAACTTGCTATAATTTATGATTACTGACGCGGGGTGGAGCAGTCTGGCAGCTCGTCGGGCTCATAACCCGAAGGTCGTAGGTTCAAATCCTGCCCCCGCAACCAACTTATGGACTTCAATAGGCCAATAGAAGTATCCTCCAAGAGCGGTTTCTACTTATTTTGAGCCAGCCCCTAAATACCGCTCGGTAGTCGTAATGATTAAGGTTTTGGCGGGCCTCCCCGCATTGCATAGTGGTGAACCTGGTCAGATCCGGAAGGAAGCAGCCACAGCTATTCTCTGTAAGTGCCGGGGGTTAGGCTCGCCACCCTATAGTATTGTTAGTTAAAGTTATCTTAATGACTGTGATTTCGAAATATTTTGTACTATTTTTGTAATTGACTAAAATTAATATACTGTATTTATAAAAGATGCGGTAGATTGTGTTTCAAATTATACAGTTTACAATATTCCTTATTATCATTATTTAATTATTAAGTAACTACTGTGTCTCAAACCCAAGCTCTTGCTCGTAAATGGCGCCCTAAAGATTTTTCTAGTCTGACTGGGCAGGACCATGTAGTTAGAGCCCTTACTAATGCACTTGAGCAAAAACGCTTACATCATGCCTACTTGTTTACCGGTACACGTGGTGTTGGTAAAACTACTATTGCACGTATTTTAGCAAAAGCTCTTAATTGTGAATCTGGTATTACAACTAAACCTTGTTGTAAATGCTCTGCATGTATAGAAATTGATGATGGACATTTTGTAGATTTAATTGAATTAGATGCTGCCTCTAATACCCAAGTAGATAATATGCGAGAGCTGTTAGAAAATGCACTCTACGCACCAACTAGTGCCCGATATAAAATATACATAATTGATGAAGTACATATGCTTTCGAAGTCAGCATTCAATGCTATGCTAAAGACCTTGGAAGAGCCCCCCGATCACGTAAAGTTTGTATTGGCAACAACTGATCCACAAAAAATTCCTATTACTGTTTTATCCCGTTGTTTACAATTCAATCTTAAGCAAATTCCTTCTGCCTTGATTGTCAATCACCTTAAATATGTACTCAAACAGGAAAAAATTAATTGGGATGAAGCCTCTTTGCAATTACTAGCCCGAGCAGCACAGGGCAGTATGCGCGATGCTTTGAGCATGCTAGATCAGGCAATTATATTTGGTGGAGGAAAAGTTGAAGAAACCATAATTCATAATATGCTAGGCACTATTGACCAAAACTATCTTTATGACCTGCTTGAAGCACTTCTACAACAGAATGGCGACCAAATGCTAGCTGTAGCAGATACAATAGAAGCACGAAGCTTGTCTTTTGATGCTGCTTTGCAAGAATTAGCTAAACTATTCCATAAACTAACTTTAGCACAAATTATACCACAAACTAATAATGAAAATACTGCAGAGCATGAAAGGATTATTTCTCTAGCAGATAAGTTTCTACCCGAAGATCTTCAATTATTTTATCAGATTGCACTACATGGTCGGGCTGATTTAGGTCTGGCTCCAGACGAATATTCTGGTTTTACTATGACATTGATGCGAATGTTAGCATTTACTCCAGAAAGCTCATCAAAAAATATAACGGGCTCTCATTCTCGATCTACTTCAAAAGAAAATCTATCATTAGTTAATAAGAAACATAATAGCTCTGAAATTAGTACAGCTAATGTTTCCTCACAATCACCGAGTGCGGAGGCAAAATCAACTCTAGATTCATGTACAAGCCAATTCAATAGTGATTGGGTAGTATTAATAAACAAGCTAAAGCTAAACGGAATGGCAAAAGTGCTAGCGCAAAATTGTGAGATGAAAAATTCTTCTATTGATAACTTTGAACTATGTGTACAAGCTGAACATAAACACTTATTAGAAAAAACATATCAAGATAAAATAAAAAAAGCACTAAGTGAGTATTTTAGAAAACCTGTTCAGTTAAAGTTTTCTATAGGAAGCGTTTCTGGTATGACACCAGCAGAACTGGATACTCGTGAAAAGCAAGCAAGACAAAAACAAGCTGTTGCATCTATTGAAACTGACCCTTTTGTACGTGAGTTAGTAGATAATTTTGATGCAAAATTGATTATTTCATCAATTAAGCCCATTTAATACTGGAGGTTCAAAATGATAAAAGGTGGCTTGGGGCCATTAATGAAACAGGCCCAACAAATGCAAGAAAATATGAAAAACATGCAGGATCAACTGGCTACAGTTGAGGTTGAAGGGCAATCAGGTGCAGGCATGGTTACAGTAGTGATGACCTGCCGTTACGACGTAAAAAGAGTAAATATCGATGATAGCTTGATGGGTGACGACAAAGATATGCTTGAGGATTTACTTGCTGCTGCAGTAAATGATGCGGTGCGACGTGTTGAATCAACTACACAAGAACGGATGGCCGGAATGACTGCAGGCATGGGGTTACCTCCGGGGATGAAGTTACCTTTTTAATTTATGAAACGCTAACTTAAAGTTAGCACTTTAGGCTCAATTTTATATGTCTACTGCTATATACACGTGACATGAAAAATCCCCCAGCTCTTGAAGATTTGATTGAGTCACTTCGCTGCCTGCCAGGCGTTGGGCCGAGATCGGCGCAACGTATGGCTTATCATCTATTACAGTACGACCATGTGGGAGCACATCAACTTGCAAGTACACTCTATAAAGCATTAAAAGATATTAAACATTGTGAGATGTGTAATAGTTTTACTGAAGCGTCAATTTGTACGTTATGTAGTTCAACACAACGTAATACAGGCCTACTATGTGTAGTTGAAATGCCGGCAGATCTATTAATGATTGAACAAGCTCACTGCTACAAAGGCTTATATTTTGTATTGATGGGTAAACTTTCTCCACTTGATGGTGTTGGGCCAAAGGAGATTCACCTAGACAGACTACTAAAACGAGTCCAAGACGACATCGTAAGAGAAGTTGTTCTTGCTACTAACTTTACTGTGGAAGGAGAAGTTACTGCGCATTATATTAGTGAACTACTAAATAGCAGGGGTATTAAAGTTACACGAATTGCACGTGGACTACCAGTTGGAGGCGAGCTTGAACATGTCGATAGTGGCACGCTAGCACAAGCAGTTATGGAACGTAGAGCAGTTTAAATTTGCCATTTATAATCACCAAATTACTGTCAATCATAATATCTTCTACTTTAATTATTACTATTTTTACTTTTTAAATAAAATTTTAAAAGTTCGGAAGTAATTACGTCACTTTGGAAAATTGATGGGAATCAGTAAAGCAAGAAAGGAAACACTGAAGAAACAAGAAGAACCCTCTACTACCAGGAATAAACCAGTATCAGAAGTTACTCATAAATTACATAAATTGTTAGCACAAACTGGTCTTGGTTCTCGTCGTGAAATGGAAAAAATAATTGCTACTGGTCAAGTAACAATAAATGGCAGAATTGCTGAAATTGGCGATCGAGTTGGTATTAAAGACGTAGTGCGAGTAAAGAAGCGCATTATTAATATAAAATTTAACGAAGGATTACCCAGAATTATCCTTTATCATAAGCCAGAAGGGGAAATTGTAAGCCAAAATGATCCCTATGAACGGCCTTCAGTATTTAATAAGCTACCTAAACTGAAAACATCTAAATGGGTGTCAGTCGGCAGGCTTGATTTTAATACCTGTGGGTTATTGATTTTCACTACTGATGGGGTATTAGCTAATCGATTAATGCACCCTCGCTTTGAAGTTGAGCGTGAATATGCTGTCCGAATTGTGGGTCAATTGGACTCAAGACAGATAACACTTTTAACAAAGGGAATAAAACTCAAAGATGGTATAGCAAAATTTGATCATCTTTCTGACGAAGGAGGGAAGTCCTCAAATCATTGGTATAAAATAATATTGAAAGAAGGCAAGAATCGTGAAGTCCGGCGTATGTTTGAAGCACTAGGTATAACAGTAAGTCGTTTAATCCGCGTACGTTTTGGCCCTGTTAAATTACCACCACGCCTTAGACGTGGAAAAACGATAGAGTTAAATAAAGCAGAAGTAGAAAGCTTATTAAAATTATCTTTATAATTAGCGACAGCTTTTCTGCTCAATCAATAATTTCTCTAACGTTAGCTGATAAATTTTAGATAGTTTATCTAGATCTTCTACCACCACATTCTCATTAAGTTTGTGAATGCTTTCATTGATTGGGCCAAACTCCACCACTTGTGGACAAATATCAGCAATAAAACGACCGTCAGAAGTACCACCAGAAGTTGATAATTGTGGCTCGATTCCTGCTACATCTTTAACTGCGCTGATTAGCGCTCCCACCAAGTTACCCTTAGGGGTGAGATATGGGTTTCCAGAAATTGTCCACTGTAAATCATATTCGAGGGCATGTCGGTTGAGTATTTCATATACTTTAGTTTGTAATGACTTGATTGTACTAGCAGTTGAAAAACGAAAATTAAATATACATTTAACCTCTCCAGGAATTACGTTTGTTGCACCAGTTCCTCCAAAGATATTAGAAATTTGCCAAGTAGTTGGTGGAAAATACTCATTGCCGGAATCCCACTCAGTCTGCGCAAGTTCAGCAATGGCAGGAGCTGCAAGATGAATAGGGTTTTTTGCCAAATGCGGATATGCAATATGTCCTTGTATGCCTTTCACAGTAAGAGTTCCCGACAACGATCCACGTCTACCATTCTTAATAGTATCACCCAACTTATCCATACACGTGGGCTCGCCTACAATACAACAGTCAATAGTCTCGTCTCGAGATTTAAGGGCTTCTATTACTTTAGTAGTGCCATCTACTGCAACACCTTCTTCATCTGAAGTTATGAGAAGTGCAATTGAACCACTATGGTCAGGGTATTTGTTAACGAATGCCTTAATTGCTGTTATAAATGCAGCTAGTGATCCTTTCATATCTGCTGCACCACGGCCATAAAGTTTACCCTCACGAATTGTTGGCACAAATGGATCACTATCCCAATCTTCTAAGGGCCCAGTTGGCACTACGTCAGTATGACCAGCAAAACATATAATCGGCTTAGCAGTCCCACGTTTTGCCCAAAAATTGTCAACATCCCCACAATGTATTTTCTCGACCTTAAAACCAAGTTCTTCTAAACAGGAAATTAAAATTTCCTGACAACCACTGTCGTCAGGAGTCAAAGAACGGCATGTAATAAGTTTCTGTGTGAGAGATAATGTATCTTTATACATAGAAGCTTCCCGCAACTGGTATCAAAATGGTTTTTAATTAAATCCCACGTAACAACTCGTTGATCCCAGTTTTTGCACGTGTCTTCGCATCTACTTGTTTCACAATGACTGCGCAGTAAAGACCGTATTTTCCATCTGATGAGGGCAATGAGCCAGAAACCACAACCGAACCTGGTGGAATCCTGCCATAACTTACTTTGCCAGTTTCGCGATTGTATATCTTAGTACTTTGGCCAATATATACACCCATCGAGATCACTGAGTTTTCTCCAACAAGTACACCCTCAACAATCTCAGAGCGTGCACCAATAAAACAGTTATCCTCAATGATAGTTGGGTTAGCCTGCACTGGCTCTAGTACACCTCCAATGCCAACTCCACCTGACAAATGAACATTCTTACCAATTTGAGCACAGGAACCAACTGTAGCCCATGTATCAACCATTGTGCCCTCATCAACATATGCTCCAATATTGACGTATGATGGCATAAGTACAACATTGCTGGCGATAAAAGAACCTTTCCGCACAGTTGCAGGTGGTACCACGCGAAATCCGCCATTACGAAAATCTTTAGAGCTAAAATCTGCAAATTTAGATGGTATTTTATCGAAATAGTTGGAAAAGCCTCCCTTAATGAAAAAATTGTCCTCCATACGAAAAGAAAGCAATACAGCCTTTTTTATCCATTGATGTGTTATCCATTCACCATTATTATCTTTCTCCGCTATACGCAAATCTCCTGTATTAAGCATTTCTAATATTTGGTTGATAGATTCTTTTAACTTTGCTTCAACATTACGCGGCGTGATATTAGCTCGATTTTCAAATGCCTGTTCAATTGTAGTTTGCAGCTGTTCCATAGTCCTCCTTAAAGAATTATCTAATAAATAAGATCTTAAAAATTGTTATTGATTTGCTATACACCATGTTTTTATCCTATTGGTTGCCTCAATACACTCAGATAAAGGCGCAACCAAAGCCATGCGAACAAAATTACTTCCCGGATTAATACCGTGTGCTTCTCTCGCAAGATAGCTGCCAGGCAATACAGTAACATTATAATCTTGATATATCTGCAGGGCGAAGTCAGTATCGTTAATTGGTGTCTTTATCCATAAATAGAAAGTAGCTTCTGGTATTGATACATTGATATATTCCGATAATATAGAAGTAACTGCAAAAAACTTCTCACGATATAGTTGACGATTCTCAAATACATGGGACTCTTCATTCCAAGCTGCTTCACTCGCCACCTGTACTGCAGAGTTCATCGCACTTCCATGATAAGTACGATAAAGTAAAAAATTTTTTAGTATGCTTTGATCTCCTGCAACAAAACCGGAGCGCATTCCAGGAACGTTAGAACGCTTTGACAAACTTCCAAATACTACTAGCTTAGGAAAACCTTTGCGACCTAAATGATGGGCTGCTTCTAAAGCACCAAGTGGAGGATTGCTTTCATCTGAATATATTTCAGAATAGCACTCATCAGCAGCAATGACAAATCCATAATTATCTGAAAGTAAAAATAATTTTTTCCATTCATCTATTGACATCACTCTTCCAGACGGGTTTCCAGGTGAGCATACGTATACTAATTGCGTGCGCGCCCATATATCATTAGATAGTTGCGTATAATCAGGTATAAAATTATTTTCAGGCAAGGAGTTAAGAAAATAGGGCGTAGCTCCTGCTAAAAAAGCTGCCCCCTCGTAGATCTGATAAAACGGATTAGGACAAACTACTACTGCCTTTGAATGAGATAGATCAATAACTGTTTGAGCAAATGAAAATAAAGCTTCACGGCTCCCATTAACAGGTATTACCTCGGTATCAGCATCAATGCTAGGTAATTTATAGCGCTTCTTCAGCCATGCTGCAATACTGGTACGTAACGATTTATCTCCTAGAGTTGTTGGATAATTTGCCAGTTTAGTAAGGCCTTCAATCAACGCTAAGCGAATGAAGTCTGGTGTTGGATGTTTTGGCTCACCTATATGTAAGCTTATCCGTGAAAAAGCTGAATTAGGCGTAACTCTAGAGAAAAGCTTATTAAGCTTATGAAAAGGATAGGGATGTAGAAGATTAAGATTTGGGTTCACTTTTATAGGGAAGTTTATAAGTCAAATTGTACCTACCCTTTTTCCAAGGTTACTTTACTAAATTGAAATCAAATTTTCATTTTTAAAAAATAAAAGCTTAAATCACATTCCTCTATATTATCATTTTGTTATCCAAATCTTTGAATATTTCTAGTAAAAATAATATTTAATAAGACTTTTTTCTATCCTTCTTATAACAGTTTGAATAAGCTAAAGTAGTACTCTAATTTTAGTTTTTTAACCTAAAATACTTAATTTCTAAAGTTTTCATTGTTACAGCCGAAAGGCTAAAGTTTCTACCATTTCAGCCGAAAATTAAGAGTCCGATTGGTAACTTTTGAGCATGGCAAACTAAGGCTGTTTATGAAAGTATTAATGGTTGAGGATTCAGAAGATGATGCATGCCTTCTATGCGCAGAACTTACTAATGCCGGCAACGACCTAACATATAAACGTGTTGACTCTGATATTCAGATGCAAGAAGCTTTAGAAGCATCTGATTGGGATATTATTATTGCTGATCATTCCATGCCATCCTTCAGCTCAATTGATGCGCTAGATGTGTTAAAGAAAAGTGGTAAAGATATTCCGTTCATAATTTATTCCAACGTTATTAGCGAACAAATGGTGGTCTCTGCAATGAGCCACGGTGCACACGATTATATATTTAAGGGACATTTCTCACGCTTGCTACCATCTATAGTACGGGAAATAAAAAATGCAAATATTCGTCGTGCCAAACAGGAAGCAGATAGCCATATTTATAAATTAGCATACTTTGATGAGCTAACTGGTCTTCCTAAGCGCAATCTTTTTTGCGAGAAATCTTCGTTAATGCTACCCGGATTACCAGATTCAAGGAACACAACTACGCTCGCAGCAATGTATTCTATCTATATGAATCATTTGATGCGAATTAATAATACGTATGGCTATGCAGTTGGTGATACATTAATTCAGCAATTAGCGTATCGACTCAGTGATTGTGTAGAAAATAACTGTATTTTAGCTAGAATTGGTGGTAGTAAGTTTGCATTTTTTAAATCTAATATGAATGACAGTTGCGAAATTCAAACGTTTGCTGACCGCATTATGGCATCAATCAGTTCTCCATTTATTATTGATAATCTAGAATTTTATGTCACTCTAAGCATTGGAATATCTGCTTACCCAGAGGGCGGTAATGATGCAACAATGCTACTAGGAAATGCTGAAAGCGCGAGATCACTTGCTAAAAAATCATATGAAAATAACTGTAAGCATTATATTAAGGAGATGGGAGAGACTTCATCTAAACGACTATTGTTAGAAACATCATTGCGTAAAGCGGTTGAAAGAGGTGAGATGTTGCTACAGTATCAACCAGTTATTGATTTAAAAACAGGAAACTTTATCGCGGCTGAAGCATTAGTTCGTTGGAATCACCCACAATTTGGATTGCTTTCTCCAGATAAGTTTATTCCGCTTGCAGATGAAACTGGCTTAATCATCAAAATTGGAGAATGGGTACTATCTCAAGCGTGCAGACAAGCTAAAATATGGCATGACACATCATATGGTCCAATATCTGTTTTAGTAAATGTTTCAGCAGTCCAGTTAGGTCAACCACAATTAAAAGAGCACGTTGCTAGCGTGCTCAATAAAACTGGTCTTCATCCTGCATGTCTTGAATTAGAAATAACTGAATCAGTATTAATGCAAGATGCAGAAACTAGTATCAATACATTACATGATCTCAAGGAAATGGGAGTAAAAATTGCAGTAGATGATTTTGGTACCGGTTATTCATCATTGGCTTATCTTAAACGACTTCCTATAGATATATTAAAAATCGACAGAACATTTATACGCGATCTATCAATTAACTCAGATAGTTTGGCAATTGTGACAGCAATAACTGCCCTTGCAAAAAGTCTTAATTTAACAATTGTTGCAGAAGGGGTTGAAACGAAAGAGCAGTTAGATTATTTATGCATTAAAAAATGCGACAGAGCGCAAGGGTTCCTAATCAGCAGGCCCTTAAATATAGATGCTCTAAAATCTTTTCCTAAAGATGCATGGGGCAACAAATTAACCTAAAAGATATTCATCATAGTAGTATCAAGTCGTTTTTTTAAAACCATTTCTTCATTATTTTCATACTCTATACCCCCATCCACAGAATCTTTTTACTACTCTATGTAAGAAGAATTCCTACAAAATAGTTAATAAAAATCCTACTACGGATTTAGAAAATCTCCGATTTACCACTCACTATGACTTAAACGAGAATGAGCTCACTGGCTCATTTAATTTGTACGAGCCTGCACGTAACTAAGAAGGGGGGGCAGAAAATGGATACTAAGCAGATTCTTGAAGAAATCAAAGAAATTAATCTTGGATACATTTTACTAGCACAAAGAATGCTTCGAGAAGATAAAGCTGCAGGAATGTACCGCTTAGGTGTTGGTCAAGAAGTTGCCGAAATAATTCAAAACCTAACTTCTAGCCAAATCTTAAAAATGGCCGCATCAAATACATTGCTTTGCCGATTTAGATTTGATGATCGTTTGATAGCAGAAATGCTAACAAGCCATAGTAGAGATCACGTTGCATCCTTATCCCATGCAGCGATCCTAATAGCTAGTCAACCAGCTGAAGCAATAGGCTAGCCCTATTTCCTAAGGTACTAATCATGCGTAATAAAAGTATTTTATCTGAGGCAAAAGAGATTCAGCTTGTAACTGAATTAATTAAGCTTGGTGCCCGACTACAAGTTCTAGAGACTAACTCTAACTTAAGCCGAGAAAGACTAATAAAACTATATAAAGAAATAAAGGGGGTATCTCCGCCAAAAGGTATGCTGCCTTTTTCTGAAGATTGGTTTATGAGTTGGCAGCCAAATATACATTCATCATTATTTATTAATATTTATAACTACCTTGTTGCTCATACTGAAGTTCAAGGTATTGATGCCATCATAAAGGGTTATAAACTTTATTTAGAACACATTGAGTTAAATCAGCTTGAACAAACATTAAGTCTGACACGAGCATGGACGCTAATTCGTTTTATCCGCAGTCAAATATTATGCACTGCTCCATGTAACAAATGTGGCGGAAATTTTGTAGTTCATGCACTTGATCTCCACCCTAATCTTATTTGTAAGCTTTGTAACATCCCATCCCGCGCCGGAAAGACTAAAAAATCTAAGTCTCCGCAAGTGGTTGCAGCTCATAAACTGCAACTTACTCCAGCGTAGGAATAGCTGTCCAGGTGAAGTAATGCAAATTTTAGTAGAAATTGAGTAACAGTACTGAAAATTGAAAGTAACAAATAGTTTTCTTTAGGTTTTCTTTAGCCATGTTGGCATAACAATTTTACAAAAAGACTATTATTATGAATACCACCGCCATCGAAACAGTAAATACAGAGCAATTTGTCGAAAATTTTACGCCATTAGTTAAACGTATTGCGCATCATATGATGGCCAGATTACCAGCCTCCGTACAAGTAGATGACCTCATTCAGGCAGGAATGATTGGCCTGCTGGATGCGATTAAACGCTACGAAGGTTCACGTGGCCGGCAATTTGAGAGCTATGCAGCACAGCGCATACGTGGTTCCATTTTAGATGAATTACGAGAAGCAGATTGGCTACCTCGTGGAGTTCGCAAAAAAATGCGCCAAATAGAGATGGCGGTTAGGACATTAGAACAACGTTTAGGACGTGTCCCAAGTGAACAAGAATTAGCCACTGAGTTGGACATACCCATTGAAGAGTACCAAGAAACACTACAAGATGCACGCGGCGGTCAATTGATGTTTTATGAGGATTTTCAAAAAACTGATGATGAGCCCTTCTTTGATCGTCTCTTTTCCGACTCTCAAAATAATCCGCTAGAACTACTAATGGACGAGCGTTTGCGTACCATGCTAATAGATGCAATCGCAGACTTACCATCACGAGAGAAAATGGTAATGGGTATGCACTATGAACAAGAAATGAACTTACGGGAAATTGGGGAAGTATTGGGAGTAAGCGAATCACGAGTATGTCAATTACATACCCAAGCTGTGGTTCGGCTACGCAGTCGACTAAGGAACAAATGAATTTACAGGAAATTGGTGAAGTATTGGGAGTAAGCGAATCACAAGTATATCAATTACATTCCCTAGCTGTGGTTCGGCTCTACACAGTCGGCTAAGAAGCTTTTGATAATAAAGAAAATCTCTATTTGAAGCTCTTATAAACCTTTGTATGGAGTTATTATTCTCCTAGCTTAGTTTCACGGTCTTTTGAACGGATTAGCTCGCGTACAGTCTCTAGTAAACGATCTGCCACCGCTTCCGGGTCAACCTTAAATCGATTCTCATTAATTGCTTGTTTAATTTCTTCTCGCTTCAGCCTGGATATATAATTCCGAATCATTTCGAGCATTTCTTGTGGTAAATTTATAAAATCACATCCTGCATGCTTGCAAGTAAGGCCGTTTTCTAGCGTAACTCTGTATGTATTTTTTACCTTAATAGCAATATTTAAAATGCCAATTTCTGGCAAAGTAATATGACAATTCTTATAAGTTTCTCCACACTTAAAATTTATTGAGGAGCCTTGTTCAGTGAGTGTAATTCCTCCACAACTTATATCATGTACCGTTATTCCAGTTATTCCCGTTATCTCGGAGTCATGTTCATCTGGAAGTGGAATAATACATTTTAATTGAGTTGGTGTTGACTTAGTAATATGGTAATACTGTCTCTTTTTGATACGTAAAAGTGACTCCGGAAGATTAATACTAAATGCATTTCGTTTTTCAAATTGAATTTTTTTAATTTCTTTACATACGAATTGAATTTTTGACTGCTCCTGAGAAGTAACGAACGTCACAGTGTTTGCATGTAATGCTACCTGACCAAGTTTCTCAATTTCACCAAAATCTACAGTAATTCGCCCAAGCTCAGTATTAATTGCTAAAATTGACGTCAAAATAAAATCATTATTATGGCCAAAATGAAGAGCAGCTAAAGTATTCCTTTTCATAACTGACTGTAAAATATCTAAAATCTCAGATGCTGAAGTAACAAGAAATTTATTGTTTTCTATCTCTGGGGATAATTCTATTACCCCATCGATTTGGTTCTTCTTCGTCATTCTTACTGCTCTCCAGTTGATATTGTGTGTCAATGCTGTCGAAGCTACCAGATAAGGCTTCTTTCTAAGCTTCAAATTTTATAAACGAAGTGCACGATTAATCTTCGTTTGACACGTAAGACTTTAGTTGTATGCGACTTTATTCTCTTGAATTGAGAACTACATGCTTTTTAAATTACAAGTATATGCTCCAAAATATAATGCCTAAGTAATAATAACTTCGGCAATCATACAACGACCTTTAGCGATTACCTTATATACTTTAGTCTATCGGAATGAGATGGGAGAGGCTATTAACATACTTAATGCCTTTTATTAGCATATAAATATAATATATTGATAAGTATTATATTTAATGACAGTCAATGGTTTTTAATAGCTCTTGTCGCCGAATCTTGAAAGACTTGGTCAGATCATGATGATCATAGGCAGGAAGTCTTAGGATATATTGTAATTGGCCCATCCAAGGCTGGGTGAAGGTTCTGATCTCAGCATCCACCGCTAAAATCTGCTGAATAATCTCAAATTTTCGCTGACGTAACTCATCATCTATAAATTCATTCTCATTATCTTTTATTATCTTTTTTGTAAGCTTTCTACATTCTTCTTCTAATATTATCAAATTTTCCCAATCAGCACTCTGAGCTGCCTTAAGCATTTTATCTGTGGTAAATAAAATAGTCTCATAAACCGCAATTAGTTCAAAACTTTTCATTGTTTTTAAGGTAGTTATTATAAATTTACTCTTTATTTAATACGCTGCAGCAACAATATGGCTCTTTCCAGCCCCAGATTTTTGTGCAAGATAAAGGGCCCTCTCAGCGCGCTTAATTACTGAACTTTGATTTTCATAGCGTGTGCGTGTAGCAACACCAGCGCTAAAAGTGATTGGTATAGAGTGCTCATCGTGTTTCAAATAATTTTCCACTAAATTATTTTGTAATCGTTTTGATACTAATGTTGCCAATTCAATAGTTGTATTTGCCAATAAAATAACAAATTTATCCTTCTCAAAGCGAGCAATGATGTCACTGGGGCGTAGTGATTTTTGAGTGATATATACTAAGTGGGACAACGCTAAATCACCTATATGATAGCCGTAAACATCATTGAATAGCTTTAGATCGTCGAGCTCAAGCAAAACTAGGCATAATGAGACATTATTTCGATCAGCATTAGCTGCTTCCCTGATAAAAGATGCGTCAAATCCTCTCCGATTGAAAGCTCCAGTAGGTTGATCTGTATGCACTAACTCTCTAAGTATTTCTAATTCACCTTTTAATGTCTCAATATCTTGTTCCGTTCTTAGTATCTGCTCTTGTTGCTTTTTTACTTCATTACTATCATACAAATTTTTAGTTTCAAATAATGCTACATCAAGAAAATTGATTATTTCACTAAGATCATCCGTCGAACGAATTTGCTGGGCATAATGTTCAATCCTCTCGTAATAATCATCTATACGTACTGAATCTTCTTTGTTATTTATTAATAATTGTGTAGATTCTTTAATTTGCTGCAATTGTTTCTTTTCTTTAATGCTTCCCATTTTTCCCTCCCAAAAAGATATAGGAAAAGCTATTCACTTTTTGTAAAACAACCATTTCTTATTGTCAAAAAAGACCTTAAATTCTTAGTTGATAGATAAAATAACAGATTAAATACAAAGCTATATGCTGAATAAGAAGGACAATAGTCACTATTCTTTGAAATAGGTCTTGTAAAGTTATAGGCATATAAGCCATATAAATTTACATGACATATAAATCTATCTAAATGAGGTATTAAATAATAGGGAAGGGATGATTAATCAACTAGATGATTTCTAATAGCGTAACGAGTTAACTCAGAATTATTGGTAAGCTTTAATTTCTCTAAAAGACGAGATCTATATACACTAATAGTTTTAGGACTTAAGCATAATTCGGAAGAAATATCAGAAGGAGTCTTGCCGACTGCAATTAAACATAATGTCTGAAACTCACGATCAGATAAATTCTCATGTAATGGCTGGTCAGCATCCTGACCTAATGTGTTAGCAAGTTCTTGAGCAAGGGCAGCGCTGATATATTTTTTCCCTGTGGCAACCTGACGTATAGCGGTAACAAGCTGAGAAGGTGCACTTTGTTTATTTAGATATCCAGCTGCACCTGCCTTTAGTGCACGTACTGCAAATTCATGTTCTGTGTGCATACTTAGCATTAGCACTGTCAACCTTGGTTGCTCCTTCTTAATTTGTTTAAGAACTTCAATGCCACTTTTATCAGGTAACGAAATATCGAGTAACATCACGTCAAAATTATTCTCCCGCACAGTCTTAATTGCCTGTACCCCAGTTTCTGCCTCACCCGTTACAGATATATTTTCAGTTTCACTAAGTATTTGCTTTAACCCTTGGCGTACAATCGCATGGTCGTCGGCTATTATTACTCGTATCATCAATAATCCAGTTATTTGTTAGTGCTGCAATGTTTTGATCAGATTCTTTTGATTGTTTGTAAGCGTAGTAGGGCGTAATACTGTTAGATTGATTTTTGTATCAACTGACTGATCTGTTGATATCTCCATAGCGTTTACAGGAATAGAAATAGTTACTTTAGTCCCTTTACCAGGCTTACCTGAAATATGTAAACTACCCCTCAGTTGTTGACATCGCTCACGCATGCCACGAATTCCAAATGATTGTGGTTTTGTCATGTCTTGCTCTGTAATCCCGCACCCGTTATCAGATACCTCAAGGAATACCCATCCATCTTTTTCTGTAAGTCGCACCTGAAGCCGTGAGGCACTAGCATGCTTTGAAATATTTGTTAACGTTTCCTGAAAAATACGAAAAATTGCTACTGACAGGTCTGAATCTAATGGAATTTCGTCGCTATCGCACGAAAATCTGTACTGAACCCTTACACGATCACAAAACTCTTTTGCTTGCCATTTAACTGCGGCAACAATTCCACAGTCTAATATTCCTGGTCGTAAATCCATTGATATTCTTCTCGTGCTGTCAATTACCTGATCCACTAAAGATTCGATTGATTCGGCTTTTTTTTGATAAAAATCTGGTTTATTAGGTACACCCTCAGTCCATGGTAGCAATTCGCATTTAATTGCAGTTAAGATACCACCAATATCATCATGAATTTCCCTGGCAATTCTTGCACGTTCTTGTTCCTTAATTTTCTGTAGATAAGAAGAAAGTTCTGCTAACTGTTCGCGTGAGCTTGCAATCTCAATTTCTGCCAACTTATTTCTAGTGATATTTATTAGAATGCCATCCCATAGAATATCTTTACTAGATGTTTGCCGAGGAGTTGCACGAAGACTTATCCATTTGGCATCAGCTTTCTCATCTACTTGTATGCGTCCTTCCCAGTTCCAAGGAGAAAGATTCTTAGCTGAGGCGGTCATTGAACGAGAATAAGATGGTCTGTCATCAGTAACAATCATCTCATAAAAAATCCCTGGCGCATCCATAAGTGTGTGAGGGTGCAAACCAAGCAACATAAGCGAGCCATCACTTACATATGGAAAGCTTATTTTTTCATGCTTTTCTAGCATGAACTGAAACATTACTCCTGGAAGATTAGAGGCAATTGCACGAAAGCGAGCCTCACTTTTTTTAAGTGCGGTCTGTGAAAGGCTAAATTGTCTACGGTTCTCTGCTTCTAGCAAGCTACGCTCAACAACTGGAACTAACCGTGCAGTGCTGCCTTTCATCACAAAATCATGTGCCCCAGCTTTCATTAGTGATGCAGCAGTTTCTTCACCTATACACCCAGACACGATAATCAAAGGTATATCTAAATCATGTGATTTAAGTAATGTTAATACTTCATTAGCATCAAACTCTGGCAGATTATAATCTGATAAAATTACGTCCCAATGTTCATTTTCTAAAGCATCTCGCAAGTTTTCAATTGTTTCAACACGTAAACAGTGAACTGAAAAACCACTTTCTTTAAGAGGTTGTAGAATCAATTCTGCGTCATCTGCTGAATCTTCAATCATTAATAAACGCAAAGTTTGTTTTTCCATATTCTTTATACCCCATAGCTGACGCGCTAGACTAAAGTAACTTGTATAATTAAAGTCAACTCATTGCTCCAGAAAATTATTGAAGTAATCTATTTTTCAAATATTATAATCTTTGATTTTAATGTAAGAAGCAATAGAATATTAATGGCAAATTTCTAAAAATTTATATATTTTTAAGCAATGACTTTGGAATTCTACCAATAACTGAGCTAGCTTGCTAAATGAGTGGAGGGATATTTCCATCAAGTAATACATATTAATTTGACAGATTAGTAAGTGTGATGAATGGAATATCTGAGGGTCTGCGTATATTTTTAGTTTTCTCGTCTAACTCCTCTTCGAATAGGGGACTCATTCAGGGCTAACCAGTACAATCCAAATTGTTGAGCAAACTCAATAAATTTACCAAAATCAACTGGTTTTCGTATGTAACTATTGGTACCTAGCTGATAGCTTTCAACTAAGTCTTTCTGCTCTGAAGAGGTAGTAAGGACTACTATCGGAAGTAGTTTAGTTCTAGGATCCTCGCGTACCCGCTTTAGGACTTCAAAACCATCAACTTTAGGCAGTTTAAGATCAAGAAGCATAACTTCTGGCAAAATGCGCGCATCCCGATCAGCATACGAACCGGTAGCGAATAGATAGTCCAGTGCCTCTTCACCATCATTGCAAGCTATAATCTTGCTAGGAATATTTGCTTCCTTGAAAGCTAGAAGCGCAAGCTCCTGATCATCAGGGTTGTCCTCAACAAGCAAAATTACCTTGTCTGTAGTTTTTGTATTCAATCAGTATGTTACCTCTATCAAGTAAAACTCACCTTATTCTTATTATGGGGGCGGAACAACAAAATAAAAAGTTGCTCCTTCACCTAAAGTTGAATCTGCCCAGATACGTCCGCCATGTAGATTTAAAATACGCAATACTGTGGCAAGGCCAATACCAGTCCCTTCAAACTCAGTGACACTATGTAGTCGCTGAAATGCACCAAAAAGCTTATGGGCATACTTTATATTAAATCCAGCCCCGTTGTCTTTGATAAATACTACCTGTTCACCATTCTGTTCTTTATTACCAAAACAAATAATTGCTTTTTCTTTTTTCCCCGTAAACTTCCAAGCATTACTTACAAGATTTTCTAATACGATTCTGAAAAGACGTGGATCTGCATCAATAAGCACTCCATCTTGTATTTCACATTCAACCTTACGGCTAGCCTCGGTTTCTTGAAGCTCTGACAATATTGAGCGAACAAGTTGGCTTAAATCAACAGGCTTGGTTTTAATCTTACTTGCACTAACTTTTGATAATTGCAATAAATCGTCTATAAGACCCCCCATGCGCTCACTCGCGTTGCGAATTCGTTGCAGATAGTTATTACCAGACTCATCTAGTTGATCAGCATATTTTTTTAGAAGCAACTGACTGAACCCATCTATTGCTCTCAATGGAGCACGCAAGTCATGAGACACTGAATAACTAAATGCTTCTAATTCTTTATTAGAGGCTTGAAGTTGTCTGGTGCGTTCTGTTACACGCGATTCTAGTTCTGTATTTAGATTTAAGATGCGCTCCTCTGTACGTTTACGATCAGTAATATCATAAAAAACAGCCGCATAGTAAGCAACCTCTCCATATAAATTTTTAATGGTATCAAGTGAAAGTCCTTGGCAAAAAGATTCGCCATTTTTACGTTTATCCCATACTTCACCATACCAATGACCAATTTTGTTTAGTGAATTCCACATGGTCTGATATAAATCTTTGTTATTTATATTAACGTTAAAAATCCTTGGAACCTTGCCAATTGCCTCATCCTCAGTAAAGCCTGTAATAGAGGTAAAGGCCGGATTAACTGAGATCACTTTCATCGACGCATCGATAATTACTATAGCTTCTTGTACATTCTTAATTACTTCAGTAGCAAGATGCAGGTTTTCTTCTGCGGCTAGGCTTAGCGTAAGATCTGACAAAATTATCGTATAAAGTTTTTTTCCGCTTAAAGTTAGGTGTGAAATACTTGCCTCAATAGGAAACTCTTCTCCATTACGGCGCAACCCCATTAAACGAGCTGGAATTAGTCTATTAATCTTAGTACCAATTACATCTTTACTCTTATATCCAAATATCTTTTCAGCAGCCGGATTGAATAAAACAATGTTCATTTCCTCATCCACCATAATAATTGCCTGCATAGCTGACTGAATAATGCCAGATAGCTGCGCCTCACTTCTTCTCTGTGCATCCTCTATTTGCTTATGTTGAATGAATTGTCCTATTTGCATACCAATAGAATGGGCCGTCTCATGTAAAGCGGTGTCTGGTTTCTGTGTATTTCTACTGAAAAATTCTAAGATGCCTATGGTTTTATCCGCAGACAATATCCTGAATGCAAATGCACTTTGTAACTTTGCTTCTGCAGCTTGAGATGCACGCTTAAAAATTGATTCTTTAGAAATATCGGAAAGCCATACTGGGCGATTACTTAACCATGTACGCTTGATGAAACCTTCATGATCAACAGGAAAAATACACTGACTACTATACGTCATAAATTTTTTGATTTGTGTATTCGTAAGACTCCAAGTTTCAGTACAATAATACTGCTGTTTTTCTTCGTCAATTTTCCAATGAGCACCACAATCCCATCCTAGTGTCTCACAAATAATTCGAATAATACGCGGCATAGCTTTAGTAATAGTTTTTGACTTGGCTAAAGTATTAGCCACACTATGAAATATTTCTAACCTCTTACGTTCTGAAAGGTCAGTTATAGATGATATTGAATAGATAGGCTCGCCTGAGGGGCCATGAACCACTGCAGTACTTACGTGGACCCAAATTATTGAGCCATTCTTCCTGATATATCTTTTCTCTAGAGGAAATGTATCGACCAAACTAGTTAATAGTTGGTCGCTTTGATTTAAACTACCCCCAAGATCGTCGGGGTGCGTTACTTCATTAAGAGATTTTCCAACTAACTCCTCTTCACTATAGCCTAAAATTTCACAAAGCTTACGGTTAACTTGTAAATAATGGTTATCATTGTTTAACACCCCAATACCGTCTGCGGCATGATCAAAAATTGCACGGAAGCTCTCATCGCTTTTCTGCAAATCTGACTGTGACTGTTGTAGTTTAGTTGGCATAATCTATAGATTTTAATCAACGATAATAGTATCTTAAAATATAGGAAAGAATTTTAATAGTATGAGGGTCACCATTAGAAACAGCAATCTTAAAGGCAGTATTTCTAGATATTAAAAGGAATATACTATTAGAGGTTATTATAGAATCGTAAAAAGAAGATAATCAGATATATTAATTATTACGATTAGTTTTTACTTGTTTCACGAAACTGAAACTAAGGTATTTGTTGGTCTATCAAAATATTGACATTCTGATCTCCAACTTTAACTACTTCACTAAAACCTTGCAGGTCTCCATTAGCAGGTATCGCCTTCCCAGATTTTGTAACTCTTGCACTTATAATAACCTCAGGAAAACTAGATAACTTCATATTAGGATTCATACCCATTCCATCTTTTAGTAAAAACTGCGCAGGTAAATCTTTAGCTTGCAAACGTACAATTGCAAGTGGCATCCTTGGGCCTTCCTTTGCGCGAGCATAAATATAAAGGGTATCCTCTGGAGCAGCTTTAGCAGCAAGGGCAGGGCTAATCTTAACAATACCCGAAACCGTGCCTGTTGACGCCTTCTTCTCTATATTCTTTGTTATTTTTTGGCTCTTGGAAGACGAAGTATCCACATTATCTAAATTTTGGGATTGTGCCGTACCAATTGTTACCCCCCCTCCATTTGAAGCTAAGGTTTTTGCTCTCTCAATGCTTCCAGTAACAGATTGTGCTAGCTTGGAGTCTGCCGGAATTATTGCTAATAATTCTTCCCAATAAACCGCAGCTTGTTCGAAGTTACCTTGCTCAAACTTTGCTGTACCTGCCAAAGCCAATGCTTTGGGGTTCTTTGGTTCAATACTTAATGCCTTATTGATTAGTTCAATAGGTTTTCCCGTTAGGCTTCCATCTTGTGTCATTGCAAAAACATCAGCATAATTGACTAGCACTTCTGGGCTATCTGGAGATAATGTAAGCAACTTGGCATATACCTCACTTGCTTCTGTAAAACGACCCATTATGGAGTATGTACGCCCTAACATGAGCCAACCTTCTAAGTCATCTGGTTGTTTCTCAAGGCGTGCCACGAGATTATCTACCATAGAGGCTATTTCTAGATCTGGATGACCAGCCCCCCCTGGCATTTCTCCCTGACCCGCAATTGTTGCTTGCTCAATAGCTGCCTGAGGTATTAATGCTTGCGTATTACCTAGCAAGAGATAAAGGGAAACTGCAAGAATTGGAATTGCCAAAATAATCACTGCAGAAGTGGCAATACTACGATCACTAGTTTTTCGTGTGCCATATGTCGGACTTTCTTCCGACATATCCTGCATCATGCGCTGCTGTAGTTCATACTTGCTTTGATTGTATTGCTCCTGATTTAAAACGTCGTTTCGTAAGTCATTATCAAGTTCAGATATCTGATCTCGATAAATACTGATATTTGTAGTCTCGCGCTCTACACGTTGTTGCTCGCTTTTGCTCCGCAACAATGTGGGGAGAATAAATAATAAAGCCCCAACTATAAAAATACCTGCAACTACCCAAAATGATGTCATGTATTTTCACCGTTGTTACTTTTCTTTAGTATTTCCTCAGCTTTTTCAAGCTGCTCTTCAGATAATGGAATTTCATTAAGTTGTTTTCGGCGTTGCCTTAGATAAATAATCAATACACCCGCTCCAATTAAAAGAAAAATAAACGGTCCAAACCAAAGCAGCATAGTATTAGTTCTTAAAGGTGGGCGATAAAGTACAAAATCACCATAACGTGCCACTAAGAAATCAGTAATTTCTTTATTACTTTTATTTGCCATTAATTGTTCACGAATTTCACGACGAATATCTTTTGCAAAATCAGAACGCGAACCAGCTAGAGATTCATTTTGGCACACTAAGCAACGTAGATCCTCAGACAAAGCAATCATGCGTTTTTCAATTTCTGGGTTCTCGGCCACAGGCACCGCCTCTTTTGACCAGCCTAAGGATGGCTCTATTAGGGTGAAAAGAAGTAATGCAAAAAATGATAATTTTAAATTCATCCCTGTAATTCTCTAACAAGGGGCAAAATCGTTTCTTCTAAGACATCAACGGTTACCGGGCCAATCTGTTTGTATTGGATAACCCCAGTCTTGTCTATGACGTAGGTTTCAGGAACTCCGTAAACTCCATAATCAATGCCTACTCTCCCATCTGAGTCTACTATGCTTAGTGTATATGGGTCTCCAAATTGATCTAACCATTGTAAGGCTAAGTCACGTTTGTCCTTATAATTGAGACCATAGATTGGAACTACACCAGATTTAGCAAGTTGCACAAGCAACGGATGTTCTTCACGACAAGAGGCGCACCATGAGGCCCATACATTAAGTAACCAAACCTTACCCAAATTGTCTTTTGAAGTAAGAGTTTTTTCTGAGTCATGTAACTGTTGTAATTGAAAAGTTGGAGCCGGTTTTCCTATCAATGGAGATGGAATTTTACGTGGATTAAGGTTAAGTCCAACAAGTAAAAAGGAAACCAGAATAACAAAAGCAACTAATGGCAACAAAAAACGTATCATACCTTTTTAGTTTCCGTAACTAATGGAGCATTACTAACATCCTCCTTGTCTATCTTATCTGCTAATTGCTTTCGTACTTTGATACGATAACGCCTATCAGATACTGCAAGAGCACCACCAAACGCCATTAGTAAGCACCCGAACCAGATCCAATCAACAAAAGGCTTGTGATAAACCCGAACTATCCATGACCCATTTCCCAGTGGCTCTCCTAGAGCCACATACAGATCTCGAAATATACCTGTGTCAATTGCAGCCTCAGTCATAGCCATGCCAGATGCATTATAAGTTCGTTTTTCAGGATGCAGAAGATTAACTCTCTCTCCATTACGAAAGACTTCTATATCACCTCGAATACCCTGATAATTTGGACCTGGAGCCACATTCGAGCCATTAAAACGAAAAGTATAACCCCCAACATCGACAGTATCACCGATGTCCATACGCACATCTTTTTCTGTCTCATAGCCATTTACCATTGTTACGCCAATAATGAAAATAGCTATACCAAAATGAGCAAATTGCATTCCGTAATAACTACGAGTTTGTTTTGAGAGTTTTGTAAACAGGCCCTGATGAGCACTACTTTTTATGCGCTGCCATAAGTTAACAAAGATACTGGCAATAACCCAGAAAGCTAATAATAATCCAAAGCTTACCATTGGTTTCCACTCGCCAATGGTAAGTGGCATTAATAAGGCTGTAATAAGACTTACTCCAATTGCCCAGCGTAAACGTACCGCGAGTTCGGGTAGACTTGCTTTCTTCCACCGAGCTAAAGGACCCAATCCCATAAGAAAAATTGCTGGAGTCATTAATGCGACAAATACTGATTCAAAGTAAGGAGGGCCAACCGATATTTTGCCAAGTTCCAACGCATCCATTACTAATGGATATAAGGTTCCAAGTAAGACACTACTAGCCGCTACCAATAAAAGCAGGTTATTTGCGAGTAAAAAGGATTCTCTTGAAACTAACTCAAAGCTTCCACCAAGCCCAATTTTTGGAGCTCGCCAAGCAAATAAAAGTAACGAGCTACCAATGATAACAACTAAAAAAGCTAGTATAAATATGCCTCGCTCAGGATCAGTTGCAAAAGCATGAACTGAAGTTAGCACCCCTGAGCGAACCAGGAAGGTTCCAAGCAAACTTAAAGAAAAAGCACAAATAGCAAGCAAAATAGTCCAACTCTTAAAACCACCACGTTTTTCCGAAACCGCTAGAGAGTGAACAAGCGCAGTACCAACTAGCCAAGGCATAAAAGATGCATTTTCAACTGGATCCCAGAACCACCAACCACCCCAGCCTAATTCATAGTAAGCCCACCAACTACCAAGCATTATCCCTATAGTAAGAAAAACCCATGCAACTGTGGTCCAGGGTCGTGACCAACGTGCCCATGTTGCGTCCATCTGTCCACTTATTAATGCGGCAATAGCAAATGCGAAAGCAACGGAGAATCCGACATAACCCATGTAAAGCATTGGTGGATGAATTACCATGCCTGGATCTTGTAAAAGAGGGTTAAGATCACTTCCTTCAAAAGCTGCGGGAATAAGACGGTCAAACGGATTCGATGTAAACAGCATGAACAGCAAAAATCCTACGCTAATTACTCCCATTACTCCTAATACCCGTGCAACCATATCATCTGGCAAATGCCGGCTAAATACGCTAACAGCAACCGACCATGATGCTAACATTAACATCCACAATAACAGCGAACCCTCATGTGACCCCCAAGTTGCAGCGAACCTGTACTGTATAGGTAATTTAGAGTTTGAATTTTGAGCAACATTTAGAACTGAAAAATCATTATTTATAAACGAATAAGCAAGACAACCAAATGCAATCGCAACAAAAACAAACTGTCCGTGTACAACTGGCCGTGAAAGTGCAACCCAGGATGGAATTCCGCGAGTCGCACCAATTATGGGTAAGATCACTTGTGTAATAGCAAGTAGAAGAGCAAGAATTAAAGCAAAATTACCAAGTTCGGGAATCATAATGGGCTATGTAATATTGATATTAAGTTAAAATTAAATAATTAGAATACTTTTAAAACTCACGTTTACTTAATGATGGCATGACTAATCAGTCATCACTGTTTTTTGCGATTTTTTTGCCTGCTCCAATGCATCAGCAGCTTCTGGCGGCATATAATTTTCGTCATGCTTAGCAAGTACCTCATCTGCCCGAAAAATTCCATCAGAAGATAGCTTACCTTGAGCAACAACTCCTTTACCTTCTTTAAATAAATCGGGAAGAATACCTGTATACACAACAGGGATAACTTTAGCAGTATCGGTCACAACAAAATTTACAGTTACTCCGTCACTCTCACGTTTGACGCTACCTTCTTCTACTAGCCCCCCAATTCGGAAACTTTTACCTTTAGGCGCTTCATTTGCAGCCACTTGAGAGGGACTAAAAAAGAAAACTAAGTTACTCTGGAATGCATCAAGTACAAGCGTTGTAGCCAAACCTAATGCGGCAACACTCATAATAATAATTGTTAATTTTCTATGGCGTGGTTTCATTACTCATCTCTTGTTTGGTAGCTTTATGAATCAGACTAAGTTGCTTATGTAAAGTTCGTCTACGGTTAATAATCAATACAATTTCTCCAATAATGCAAAGAAGGAATACCAAATAAGACCCCCACACATAAAATCCATATCCTCCCATGGCAAAGAAATCTGACCAACTTGCCCAATTCACTATGCTGCTCCTTGCAAGTCGCTTACCCACATAGTATTACGCTCTCGCTCTAGGATGATGGTTCGAGTACGCATCAATATAACGGCTATTGAATACATCCAACATGCCAGCGACATGATAAGCATACCCGTAAGCATGGTTGTTGCCATTTTTGGAGATTGAGTAAGACTAACAGTGGCTCCCTGATGTAGAGTATTCCACCATTTTACCGAAAAATAGATAATCGGTATGTTTACTACACCTACAATCGCAATCACTGCACCAGCTTTATCAGCTCGACGTGGGTCATCTATCGCCGCTTGTAATGCCATAAATCCGATATATAGAAATAATAGAATTAATTCTGATGTAAGTCGGGCGTCCCATACCCACCATGTTCCCCACATGGGTTTACCCCAAAGCGCTCCTGTCCATAAAGCAAGAAATGTAAACATTGCGCCTGTAGGCGCAATGGCTGTAGCTATCATAGAAGAAAGTCTAGTATTAAAGGCAAGGCCAATCGCAGCCCAACCTGCCATAATTAAATAAAGAAACATAGACATCCATGCAGCTGGGACATGTATAAAAATAATTCGATAAGCCTCACTCTGCTGAAAGTCTGTAGGGGCAACAAAAAAACCGGTATAAAGTCCCAATACAAACAATACAATTGAAGTAATAGAAAATAATGGAATCATTTTGCCAGCAAGTGAATAGAAACTTGCCGGGGAAGAGTATTTGAACCAATTAATTGCCATTTCGCTATACGCTATAAATAAAGATTTTAAAGTTTAAATTTAAATCAAGCTTATTATTTGTCTTAAAACCCCCCATTTTAACTCATAAATTGAAAATAATAATCGCTTTCTTCACTCTAGTGAGATCCGCAATGCCACAGCCGCTGCCCATGGAGCAAATACTAGCGAAAGCAATAGAAAAGCTCCAAGCAATGATAAATGTGCACTGGCTCCTAAGCCGACGGAAGTTGCCTCTACGGCACCTGCACCAAAAATTAGTACTGGAATGTATAAGGGAAGAACCAAAAGTGAAACCAATACCCCTCCACCTCTTAGGCCTAAGGTAAGAGCTGCACCAATTGCACCAATAAGACTCAAAACAGGTGTTCCTAGTAATAACGATGCAGTTAACACCAGTAACACATCTATCGATAAATCAAATTGAACACCAAGTATTGGTGCTATTAGAGCTAGTGGCACACCAGTTACAAGCCAGTGAGCCAATGCCTTACCAAGAACTAGTAATGAAAGGGGCTGAGGAGAAAGCAACATTTGCTCCAGCGTACCATCCAAATAGTCGCTGAAAAACATTCTTTCTAGCGACAACATCGAGGCTAATAAGGCAGCAACCCATACTACACCCGGCGCCATAGCACGAAGCATGTTAATTTCTGGCCCAACACCAAGAGGGAATAGACTAACTACAATAACAAAGAAAAATAATGTGGTTAATACATCTGCTCTCTGACGCATTGCCAGAAGAAGATCACGCTTAATTACCCATAAAAACATATCAAACGAGCTGCAATCGCTTCGTTAAAACAGCTGTAACATTAATATCCTGATGAGTGGTCATCACAACCATCCCGCCTTGTTCTAAATGTTGTTCTAATAATCTCTGAACAAGATCTACAGCTGCGTTATCAAGAGCTACTAACGGTTCATCTAGTATCCATAGCACCGTGCTACACACCAATAAACGTGCTAATGTTACTCGTCTTCGTTGTCCTTGCGATAAAACTTTAACTGGCAAAACCTCGCGCCCTCCCAAACCCATATACTGTAAGGCACCGTATGCTTTTTTTTCATCAATCTCGTTACCTGCTAATGCACATGAAATACTTAGGTTCTCGATCGCGGTCAAATTGTCCTTTACTCCGTTTAAGTGTCCAAGGTAAGTAATTACACTATGATATTCTTCATCTAAAGAGCGTATGGAATTTCCACACCATTGAATTTCGCCATAGGCTGGTTTTGCTAAACCACATAATATTCGTAACAAACTAGTTTTACCGCTGCCATTAGGGCCATTAACCTGCAGTAACTCACCTGCCTCAAGGGTAAAATTAATACCCTTGAATAAGCTGTTTTCACCACGTACACATTCCAAATTAGTTACTTTTAGCATTGCAAATTTATCAAAAAAGTAAAATTATAGCGTATCAATAAATTATGTGGATTTATTGAAGGTGCAGATTTAAGTAACTACTCATTCTTCATACATTAGTGTCTAGATAAATTTCTTAGTATTATTAATAGAGTTCGACGCATTTTTGAGGTTAATCATGAATGATTTTTGTATTTGTGGTGATATTGGAGGCACCAAAACTTTACTATGGCTAGGGAAGTCTATAGATAGTAAGTTTCAAGTGCATCTTGAGTATCAATATAGCAGCAATAGTTTTAAAGATTTTCCTGAAATTCTCTGTAATTTCCTAAATAAGGCTAAAGCTATTACAAAGAGCCAAAATCCAATAACTGCATGCTTTGCTGTGGCCGGGCCTGTTAAAGACCAACGCGCAAACCTTACCAATCTCCCATGGCATATTGATGCCAAGAAAATTGCAAAAGAATTCTCAATTCCAATCGTAATACTTATCAATGATTTTGAAGCTGCAGCATTAAGTATTGAAACTCTTGTTGAAAGTGATCTGAAGGTATTACAAACAGGAGAACCTAAAGCTCAATCGATGCGCGTAATATTAGGAGCAGGTACTGGTATGGGCGTAGCGTGGCTTACTTGGAGGAAAAATTGTTATTTGTCAATTCCAACTGAGGCAGGGCATATGGATTTTGCTCCCTCTAATGAACTACAAGATGATTTCCTTATATATCAGAGAAAGAAATTTGGCCATGTATCGATTGAAAGAGTGCTCTCTGGAAACGGCCTAGTAGATATATATAATTTCTTACAAGTTGGCTTGAATAGGAATAATAAACTTGTTAAAACAAATTTAAATACTATCAATGCCGCAACGGTAACTGATTTAGCACTGAAGAAAAATCACCCTATAGCAGTAAAATCTCTTGATTTATTTGTTGAAATTTATGGCGCATACTCTGGAAACTTAGCTCTTGCAGGCCTATGTCATGGTGGAGTATATATAGCTGGCGGAATCGCACCCAAAATAATTGATAAGCTTAAAGATGGTAACTTTATAAGGTTATTTTGTGAAAAAGGCCGTTACTCCAAAATGATGAGGGATTTTCCCGTATATGTGGTAATGAATCCAAAAATTGGAGTAATAGGTGCTGCGCAGGAAATTAAAAAAATATTAAGCTGATAAAAGCATATATAGTTATGTTATTAAGAATGTCTTTATAAAAAAAGTGAAATTATTTCATCAAAAATGAATAGATTGTATACAAAAGAAGCGAAAAAAATAAATAATTCAGCAAGTGCAGGGAATAAGTCCAATAGTCAATTGCCTACTAGTAATAAGAATTATATTACACCTGGAGGCCATGCTAGGTTAAAAGAAGAATTTTTGTGGCTGATGAATAAAGAGCGGCCCGAAGTTACTGCAGTAGTAACCTGGGCTGCTGGAAATGGTGATCGATCAGAAAATGGCGACTATATCTATGGAAAAAAGCGTTTACGTGAAATCGATAAACGTATTCGTTTTCTGACTAAGCAACTTGACATGGCAGTAATTGTTGACCCAACTACTCCTAGAGAAAATAAAACACAAATATTTTTTGGAGCCACAGTAACTTTTTCTTATCAAGAAGGCAGAAAAAAAACTATATCCATTGTTGGCGTAGATGAGATTGATACTACTAAAGGGTACATAAGTTGGATTTCGCCAATAGCGCAAGCGCTTACCAAAGCGAGGCAAGGTGATATAGTAGATTTGCATACACCAAGAGGGTTCAAAAAAATAAAAATCCTAAAAGTCACGTATAAATCCATACAAATAGAACCATTTAGAATCACAGCTAAACAGTAATAGGTACTGGAAAAGAAAAATAATTTTAGTTATTTTTGTATATTGTGATCTGGAATAGTAAATGAAATGCATCGTCTCCCGAATGAACCCGGTTTTCAAGCAGCTTGTAAAGCTTGAGGGATCAACAAAAAAACGTAAAGCATATGGTCTAACAATACTTGATGGAGTACATCTGATAAATTCATATTATGACAAATTAGGTACGCCAAGCCGGCTAATCACAAATGAATCAGGTTGCAAAAATACAGAAATAAAAAAGCTACTAACGTTGAATAAAAGTCAAAAAGTAGATGTATTTTTACTAAGTGACGTCTTATTCCGTGAAGTATCTCCAGTTAAAACACCTGTCGGAGTTATTGCGCTAGTTCCTATTCCTCAACCTAGCGACATTCTAGTTCACAAAAATAAATATTTTTATGCTCTACTCGAGTCAATACAAGATCCGGGTAATCTTGGCTCAATTCTACGTTCTGCAGCACTTGCAGGAGTATCAGATGTTTTTTTATCTGAGGGTTGTGCTGATGCCTGGTCACCTAAGACACTACGTGCAGCTATGGGAGCACATTTTATGTTACGTATTTATGAGCAATCTAATCTAGTGAAAGTTGCAAAAGAATTTAAAGGCAAAGTTATTGCAACAACGCTAAAAACAAATAAAAGCCTGTATAAGACGTGCTTAACAGGACCGATCGCATTTGTATTTGGTAATGAAGGATTAGGTTTATCAAATATGATGCTTAAGGCTACTAATGAACAAGTAGTTATTCCTATGGTATATAAAGCAGAGTCTTTGAACGTTGCTGCTACAGCAGCAATTTGTTTTTTTGAAAAAGTGAGGCAATCTCAATAACAATTACTTCTTTGATATAAAAATTGTTGGAATTATTAGTATGTGGAATTAGTTTTAAAATATGACTATGAATGAAAGTGATTGTGATTTTATGTATGAGGCGCTTGATCTTGCAAAACAAGCCAAAATGAAAGGTGAAGTTCCCGTAGGTGCTATAGTAGTAAAGGGGAACACTATTATTGGACGTGGTTTTAATCGTCCAATATTAGCTGCTGATCCAACTGCCCATGCAGAAATAGTAGCTTTACGAGAAGCGGCCCATAATCTTGGTAACTACCGCTTATTAGACTGTACTTTATATGTAACTTTGGAACCATGTGTCATGTGCATAGGAGCAATTTTTCATGCACGTATTTCACGTCTAGTATATGGTGCAAAAGATCCTAAAACAGGAGCATGTGGTAGCGTTATACATTTGCCGGCTATAAAACAATTAAATCACCATACTTTAGTTACAGAAGGCATCTTAGAAGAAGAGACTGCTGCAGTACTTAAAAAATTTTTTTCTGAACAGCGCAAACCTAATAAAGAAGAAAGTTCATGAGAATCAAGATTAATATAAAACAGCAATATCTTGATATCATTGATGATAACCATGTGAAAATTAAGTCCTATCAAATTTCCACAGCAAAAAATGGGGTAGGGCAGGAACAAGGTAGTTTTTGTACTCCTCTGGGGAAACACATAATTCGCGCTAAAATCGGATCTGGTCAACCAATCAATACAGTTTTTAAAAGACGTCGGCCAACAGGTGAAATTTATACCCCCGAGCTAGGTGTGCGTTATCCAGGGCGTGACTGGATTTTGACACGTATTCTTTGGCTTTCTGGCTGCGAACCTGGTTTCAACCGATTAGGGTCGGTAGATACTATGCGTCGTTTTATTTATATTCATGGTAGCCCAGACACAATTAATATTGGTAAACCTGGTTCTATAGGTTGCGTTCGAATGCTCAACGCTGATTTGCTAGAGCTTTACGATTTAGTTGATGTTGGAACAGAAGTTAGTATTAATCAATATTAATTAATTATGTTTAAGCATAGTAATATTCTTATATCCCAGAACAGAGTAATCCTATCCTCCGAAATTTGTTCCCTCACACCTTTTGAGTTATCATAACTGTCCATGACCAAATATGTATTTGTGACTGGTGGCGTGGTGTCTTCCCTAGGCAAGGGTATTGCAGCTGCCTCCTTAGCAGCCCTCCTCGAATCCCGTGGCATTAAAGTAACAATGCTGAAGCTGGATCCCTATATCAACGTGGATCCAGGCACTATGAATCCCTTTCAACACGGAGAAGTTTTTGTCACTGAAGATGGCGCTGAAACCGATCTTGATTTGGGGCATTATGAGCGATTTATTAGTGCCAAAATGAGCAAACTAAATAACTTTACTACAGGTCAAATTTACGAAAGCGTTATTAAGAAAGAACGGCGAGGTGACTATCTTGGTGGAACAGTGCAAGTAATTCCACATATTACCGATGAAATTAAGCTACAAATAAAGTCCGGTGCAAGTGATTCTCAAGTCGCAATCGTTGAGATTGGTGGAACAGCCGGTGATATTGAATCTTTACCATTTCTAGAAGCAATTCGCCAAATGGCAATCCAACATCCTCGCGAAAATACCTGTTTTATTCACCTTACTTTATTGCCCTTTATTGCTTCCGCAGGGGAATTAAAAACAAAACCGACACAGCATTCAGTAAAAGAAATGCGTGAAATTGGCATCCAACCAGATGTTTTATTGTGTCGTGCTGACCGTGAGTTACCAGCCGATGAACGTAGAAAAATTGCATTGTTCACTAATGTACGTGAAGAGGCAGTAATTTCTGCAGTTGATGTAGATAGTATATACAAAATTCCTGCATTACTGCATGAACAAATGCTAGATGAAATCGTGTGTCATAAGCTAAATATTCTTGCTAAACCAGCAGATTTAAGTGTGTGGAGAAATCTAGTAAGCGCACTGGAAAACCCCCAACATACAGTAAAAATTGCACTTGTAGGGAAGTATGTTGACTTAACAGAATCCTACAAATCGCTTTCAGAGGCGTTGATACACGCTGGAATCCATACTCATAGCAAAATTAATATTCGCTATGTAGACTCTGAGTACATTGAAGAACAGGGGATCGATTGCCTTACAGAAGCTGATGCCATTTTAGTCCCCGGTGGATTTGGTAAACGAGGTGTAGAAGGCAAGATCAAAGCTATTAAATATGCGCGCGAAAACAGTATTCCATATCTCGGCATCTGTCTTGGGATGCAGTTAGCAGTTATTGAATTTGCTCGCAACATGGCCGCCATGAAGGACGCTCATAGTACAGAGTTTAATCCTGAAACACCTTATCCTGTTATCGGACTAATAACTGAATGGCATACCCGCGAAGGAAAAATAAAAATTCGAAATGCACAATCAGACCTTGGAGGCAGCATGCGCCTGGGTGGTCAGGAGTGCTTATTAAATAAAAATTCCCTAGCTCGAAAAATATATGGTACAGATAGAATTACTGAACGTCATCGCCATCGATATGAAGTTAATAATAAATATATTCCCCAATTAGAGAAAGCAGGGCTAATTGCAAGTGGCCTATCAATAAAAGATTCGCTTTGCGAAATGATAGAGCTATCTGAAACTGAGCACCCGTGGTTTGTTGCGTGTCAGTTTCACCCTGAATTTATTTCTACTCCAAGAACCGGACATCCACTTTTCAAGGCATTTATCAAAGCAGCAATAAACACAAAGGGTAGACGTGCTCCTTTGGAGTCAGAAAAAACGGAAAAACATCAAAGTAACATTAGCCTAGTACCTAATATATGATTTTCTACTATCATTCAGCCAGCCATTACCTATAAATTATTTAGCAACAAGGAAAATTAGAATGAGTGCAATTGTTGATATTTTTGCTCGAGAAATTTTGGATTCACGCGGTAATCCTACCGTAGAAGCTGAAGTCTTACTTGAATCCGGAATACAAGGACGGGCAGCAGTGCCATCTGGTGCGTCTGTTGGCACCAAAGAAGCCGTTGAATTACGTGATAATGACGCTCAGCGCTATTTTGGAAAGGGCGTACTTAAAGCAGTTGAAAACGTAAATAGTGAAATTTCTGAGGCCCTCATGGGCCTAGAAGTAACAGAACAACATTTTATAGATCAATCCTTGATTGATCTTGACGGTAGTGACAACAAATCCAAACTCGGTGCTAACGCAATTCTTGCGGTCTCGCTGGCTGTAGCAAAAGCAGCAGCAGAAGATTCTAGTTTACCTTTATATCGCTATTTAGGAGGTTCGGGAGCTGTATCAATGCCGGTACCAATGATGAATGTTATTAATGGCGGGGTACATGCCAACAATAATATTGATTTACAAGAATTCATGATTGTTCCACTTGGAGCACAAAGTTTTCGTGAGGCTTTACGATATGGAGCAGAAGTATTTCACACTTTAAAAAAAATGCTCCAAGAAAAAGATATGACGACTACAGTAGGTGACGAAGGTGGTTATGCTCCTAATTTAGAGAATAATGAAGCGGCGTTACAACTAATTGTACAGGCCATCGAGCAAGCCGGGTACTTGCCTGGAGCAGACATTGCTATTGCACTAGATTTTGCAAGCTCTGAATTATTTAAAGAGGGAAAATATCAATTACCTTCGGATGGCTTAAGCTTGAATTCAGAACAACTCGCAGATTATATGGTTAAATGGGCGGATAAATATCCTATTATTAGTATAGAAGATGGTATGAGTGAACATGACTGGGATGGCTGGAAATTACTTACAAGTAAGCTTGGGAAATCAGTACAACTAGTAGGTGATGACGTGTTTGTAACGAACTCAAATATTCTTAAAGAAGGAATTGAACAAAATATTGCAAATTCTATACTCATTAAGATTAATCAGATTGGCACCCTCACTGAAACTTTTTCTGCTATTGAAATGGCTAAACGTGCAGGCTATACCTCCGTAATTTCTCACCGTTCTGGGGAAACAGAAGATACCACTATTGCAGACATAGCCGTAGCAACAAACGCTTTACAAATTAAAACTGGTTCACTATCCCGATCAGATCGTTTATCTAAATACAATCAGTTACTTCGCATTGAGGAAGATCTTGGTGCCTCTGCAAACTATACCGGGCGGGGAGCCTTCTACCAGTTAAGATAATGAAAATATTAGGTTTCATCCTATTTGCTCTAGTTGTTTTTTTACAATACCCGTTATGGTTGGGAAAAGGTAGTTGGCATAAAGTTTGGGAAATAGATCAACAGCTGATCTCACAGCATGAAACAAATCAAAAACACGTTATTCGTAATGCTGCTCTAGATGCAGAAGTACAGGACCTTAAACAAGGATCAGATGCCATTGAGGAACGTGCTCGTAATGAATTAGGTATGATTAAACAGGATGAAATTTTTTTCCAAGTAGAAGCAAATAGGGGAAAGATAACTTCACTAGATAAACCCAAGGATTTAATCTCTCCAAACAACAAATAAAAATTATACTAAGTTCGTAAAAACTTACAGTATATGAAACCCAATATAAACATAGGCTCCTTCCCAAAGAATTAGCGGTACTTCAATGAGTAACTATAAGTTTGAACCATCACAAATTGTTTTTGTTATTCCAGTCAAAATGAAAGGTGTCATTGAAAATCGCAATAAGTCATCTAGTGGTGAGAATGTATATGAAGTTGGGGTTATGTATCAAAGTAGAATTTGGAAGACAATATTTAATGAATCTGAACTAACTAATACTCTAGAAGATTGATCTTCGGACTAACCTAGAACGAAATGAGATCTTTTAAATAAGATCCAACTAAAAACTAAAAAATTCCTAAATAAGAATAACAAACTAGGTTTTAACGGCCCCGTCAATAAATTTTTGTAATAATGGCAATAAATTACATTTTTAGAAATATATACGTGATAAATTTGTTGGTATATTGAAAGGAAATAATTCTTTTTGCATTTTTGAGTAAAATTATAAACTGAAAAATATTACTCACTGTAATTTTCTGGCACCCATGCAAGAAGAAACTACCCGTCAAAGAGTAAACAATACCATTAACTAATTGCGGAAAAATTTAAATGCTACTTATATCTCTTACAAGAAAACCTAAAACCGAAGTATATGTAAATATGGATAATGTAACGACATTAGCCCGTGCAGAGAATGGTACTGTAATAGGTTTTAGTGGAGGGGCTGCCTCTACAGAGGTGCAAGAATCGCTAGAGGAAATCTTGAAACGAGCAATCAGTGCTAAAGATAGCACCCTATCTAAAAAATAATGAATGAAATAGGCAGAGCAAAACTAGTTTGGTTATTGGCTCCCCGAGCAGGGCTCGAACCTGCGACCTGTGGATTAACAGTCCGACACCCTACTTGAAACCCTCTATTCATGCCACTTTTAATATATAGCCTAGTCACGTTTGCCTATAATATGGTCACGTTTTGGACACGTTTCTCTAAGATACTAGGTGTCACATCTAGTGAATCCATGCTCACTTTAACGTACCCTTGAGTAGTCACAATATTCGCATGACCCATTAGCTGTTGGATTCTAAAGGCATCCATACCAGCGTTAGCTAATGTGCTTCCATATGTATGTCTGAACGCATGAAGTACAAACTCATGCTCTCCTTGCAATCCCATCTTTGTACGTACTCTACGCCAGATATGCGATGCTGTAGACGAAGATGTTAGCGGATGCATTAAACTAAAATTATCCTCTTCAACTCTCCTTAGTAGTATCTCGTGCGCTCTAGTAGTCATAGGTCTTCACACAACCCTTCTAACAATCTTAAATTACGTGATTATTTTAATCATACAATGTAAGAGAGAATTAATATTCTATTTCTCCCGTTATTGTGTTGCCTTTTATTCGCTGTGGATCATGTGCTTGCATTTCTATATATATCACCCAAATGACAATAAGAGCACATATAGCACCCCATAGCACGAGGCTTTTCTTTCTTGGGTTGGTGGACAAGTTGCCTCGGTCATAGGCTTCTTTATCATGTTTAAACCACCAAAATATAAAACCAACAACAAATATTGCAGGTATCCATACCCACACTTCTATTCCAACTAGTGCTGCCTCATACATGCCGCCCTCCTTCTTATATTTCTACGAATTATAGGTGGTAATAGATCATTAATATTAGCATATTGCGCATATTAAATAATGCCTCAAGATACTTTTTGTGGTTTGTTGTATCTTAGTGTATAAGGCCTCATTTTTGATCGATAATGTTGTTATTCATATTAGTTTCCTTATCGGTTACTTTAGTCCAATAAAATTCCCACAAGCCTTAAGCTATGCGGGTTCACGTATACACTATAATAAATACACTACGGGGTTCTGCGATACTGAGGTTTTAGAGGGGTGTTGCTGGAATCTGGCTCCCCGAGCAGGGCTCGAACCTGCGACCTGTGGATTAACAGTCCATCGCTCTACCAACTGAGCTATCGGGGATTTAGAGGTTGCATATACTAATAGGTTGAATCTCCACGGTCAACCAAATACATGTCATAAACAGTTTGTAAAACTTTTTTCTGCTGTTGTTTTTTAGTATCAATCATAACACTTCAATATTATTATTTCCCTAAGGTATTATTTTTAGAAATATCATCTACTATAATTTAGTAATAAAGATACTAGAGAAACTAGTATTTGAGCCGTATAACTGTATTCAGTACGAAAAGTCCAAGTTGCTTAAATCTAGCAAAAATTCCTAAGGTTCGAAGCTATAAAATTATTCAATTACGGCATACAAATAAGATTAAAAAAGTCTGTACTTAAGCCGATAAGTTATCTGACAAGGATAAAAGCCTTGATGGGATACCTATAGCCATTAACTATACGATTTTATTATGTATTTATCTTATGCGCAGCATATAACATGTAACCAAGGTTAGCTAGTAATGCTGAATCAGACAACAATTCTAATTAGAACCTCCCGAGGGGAGGAAGAAATTCGTAGTAGAAAGTATGACATCTTGCCAGACCAACGTATTGCTCTTAATTTTATTGATGGCAAATCTACTGTCGCAACTCTACTAAAAAAAGCAGCGCCAAGCCTGCGCTCATCGCTGCCTGGTTTATTAGAAAGTCTTTCTATTGAAGGGTTTGCACGAGATATATCCCTGCCGGTAACAGATAAAAGTAAATTGAAGGTTGCTGTTCCTCAGAAAAAATCAAATTCAAGTAAAAAACCAAAAGATCTAAGTTCAAGTAATTCTATCAATAAGAGTAATTTTGCTACTGGGTTTTCTAACCAACCGAGTGCACGTGCTAGAGAAAGAGGGGCTGATCTTGGTTCATGGACAGCAACAAGTACAAGCGCGCGAGCACGAGAAAGAGGAGAAGATCTTGGAGCTTGGCAAGATGCACTAACAGGATTTGTTGCAGACACTATAGCTAAAAAGAAGAAACAGAAGAAACCTCTTAACACTAAAGTAGCTAAACAGAAAGAAGATTGGGACAAAGCTGAGATAGAAGCAGAAGCTCGACTTTGGTCTCAAGCAGCAACCAAAGCAGAGGACGAAGCAAAAGCCAGAAAAGCAGAGGAAAAAGCTAAAGCAGAAGCTAAGGCAGAGGCCGAAGCTAAGGCTAGAGCGGAAGCAAATGCTAAGGCTAAGGCAGAGGCAAAAGCTAAGGCTGAAGCTAAGGCTAAAGCAGAAGCTAAGGCAGAAGCCGAAGCTAAAGCTAAAGCAAAGGCAGAAGCTAAGGCTAGGGCAGAAGCTGAAGCTAAGGCTAAGGCAGAGGCTGAAGCTAAGGCTAAGGCTAAGGCAGAAGCTGAAGCTAAGGCTAAGGCAGAGGCTGAAGCTAAGGCTAAGGCTAAGGCAGAGGCTGAAGCTAAGGCTAGGGCAGAGGCTGAAGCTAAGGCTAAGGCTAAGGCAGAGGCTGAAGCTAAGGCTAGGGCAGAAGCTGAAGCTAAGGCTAAGGCAGAGGCTGAAGCTAAGGCTAGGGCAGAAGCTGAAGCTAAGGCTAAGGCAGAGGCTGAAGCTAAGGCTAGGGCAGAAGCTGAAGCTAAGGCTAAGGCGAAAGCTGCAGCAGAGGCAGAAGAAGAGGCAAAAGCCAAGGCAAAAGCTGCAGCAGAGGCAGAAGAAGAGGCAAAAGCCAAGGCAAAAGCTGCAGCAGAGGCAGAAGAGGAAGCCAAAGCCAGGGCAGAAGCAGCAATCAGGGCAGAGGAAGAAGCTAAAACCAAGGCAGAAGCAGCAGCAAAGGCAGAAAAGGAAGCAAAATCTAAGACGAAAGCAGCATTCAAAGCTGAAAAGGAAGCTATAGCCAAGCTGGAAACTGATGTGGAGGAGGAAGTAAAAGCTAAGGCAGAAGAAAAAGCGAACGCTAAAGCAGAATCAGCAGCTAGAGCAGAAAAGGAAGCAAAAGTTAAGGTGGAAGAAGAAGCAAAAGCTAAGCTTGAATCAGCAGCCAGAGCTGAAGAGGAAGTAAAAGCCAAACTTGAATCAGCAGCCAGAGCTGAAGAAGAAGCAAAAGCTAAGCTTGAATCTGCAATCAGGGCGGAAGAAGAAGCAAAAGCTAAGACGGAATCTGCAACCAAAGCGGAAGAGGAAGCTATAGCCAAGCTAGAAACTGATGTGGAGGAGGAAGTAAAAGCTAAGGCAGAAGAAGAAGCCAAAGTCAGGGCAGAAGCAGCAACCAAGGCAGAAGAAGAAGCAAGTGCTAAAGCAGAATCAGCAACCAAGGCAGAAGAAGAAGCAAGTGCTAAAGCAGAATCAGCAACCAGAGCAGAAGAGGAAGCCAAAGCCAGGGCAGAAGCAGCAACCAGAGCAGAAGAAGAAGCAAAAGCCAGGGTGAAGTCACAAGGAATAGCAGACGATGAAGCAAAGATAATTGCAGCAAGTGAGGCTTATGCAAAAGCAATTGCTATTGCAGAGGAAGAAGCCAAAATCAAGTCAGACGAAAGCAGCAAAAAAATTGAAGATGAATCTACAGTAGACGCGGAGACATCAGAAATATTACCCACACTAGACTTCTCAAATTTACAATCAGAAGATGCTAATGAATACGAATCTAGAGACACGGTAAATAGTAAAACGTCTACAGATATGATATCTAAAGCAGAAGAAATGGTACGGGAAGACGAAGAAATCTACAATGAAACCATCTCTCAAAACGAAACATTTTTAAAAGAAGATATAGACGAGCCTGATACTCAGAGCATCAAACTGAGAATTCGGCGTCAACAAAAACCGATAAATCTATCCTTAACCGTCACTTTTCTGATTGCAATCTTAGTTAGTGGGGCCCTCTTATTACCCTATGTGCTGCCAACAAGTAAGTACATAACAACAATTGAAAAAATAGCAACTAATAGTATTGGTGAAAAGGTTAAGATCGGCTCTTTGAGTGTATCATTTTTACCAATCCCAAATTTGAACGCATCTAATATAAGAATTGGTAACACAATAAAAATAAAATCAGCAATATTAAATTTCTCGATGTTCTCATCTTTTGACAGCAATGATTTAAGTGAAATTGAACTAATAGGAGTAAATGTCCCTCCTAATGCATACGAAAGATTAACAGAATGGTCAAAAGTTGCTAGCGCACCAACTTTGACTACTAACCTTAAACAGATTCATTTAAAAAATGCAAAACTTGAACATAAGAATATTGCAATTCCTCTTATAGACGGCAGTATCAATCTTGTGAATGGGAATAAATTTTCTAAAGCCATATTTGCCACAAGCGATAACAAAATAAAGATTGATGTTATACCAAAAGGAAATAAATTCGCTTTAACTATTTCTGCAACAGAATGGAAGCCATTGCATTCATCATCAATAATGCTCTCAAATGTTGATGCTAAAGTAATAGCTGGAAAAGGTTCATTCCATATTATTGAAATGGATGGCAGGATTTATGATGGCATCTTAAGGGGAACAGCTTCAGCCAAATGGTCAAATGGCTGGATAATCAAAGGGCAGTTTGAAACAGAACGCGTAAATTTTAAAAAAGCAGCAAAATCTTTTAACACAGCTACTCTAGTGGAGGGCAATCTCACAAGCGCTATAGAAATCGCCTCAATAGCCCCTGTTTTTGAACAACTATACGATATGATACAGATTAACGGTGAATTCAATCTTAAAAATGGCCTTGTTAATATTGATTTAGGTAACTCAATTCGATCTACATCAAGCGGTGAAATTGCGGCTGGTCAGACAAAATTCAATGATCTATCAGGCACTATAGAAAGAACAGATAAAACTTATCAATTGAAACAATTAAAATTGTCCTCTGGAATTCTTTCTGCGGAAGGCAATCTAGATATTGAAGAAGGTAAAAACTTATCAGGTGAAGTTATATCAAATTTAAAAGGCGCACATACTATGTCCAGCGGACCAGTATCACTAGAAGGAACAGTTAAAAACCCTGTATTAACTCGCCATTACACACTGTATTAACCGTCACTACACGCCATAATACATTCTAAAAATGATCAAATTCTCCAAAAAATAATTTGTAGATAGCCAGAGCCTAAATTCCTCAGTTTAGTAATTTTGCAATGCGCTCTAATGCTTTTTTTAGGTTTTCCATTGAAGTAGCAAAAGACAGTCGAATATAACCTTCACTACCAAACGCCGATCCTGGCACGACTGCTACCCCACCTCTCTCAAGCAAGTATTCACTAAAAGAAATATCATTTTTATTTTCTAATTCTTTTCGATTATATAGCGTTTCAATTGCTTGCCGAGTATCAGCAAATGTATAAAATGCGCCCTCAGATAATAAACACCGTACACCCGGTATAGCATTAAGCGCATTGGTAATAAAACTGTTGCGCTCCTTAAATGCATTCACCATGGGCTCAATACATAGCTGATCTCCATTTAGCGCTGTTTCTGCAGCGACTTGAGATATAGACGTAGGATTTGAAGTACTTTGTGACTGAATATTTACCATAGCAGTAATAATATTTTCTGGGCCACCACAATAACCTATTCGCCAGCCAGTCATAGCATAAGCTTTCGATACTCCATTTAGTACCATAGTACGTGTATATAGGTCTGGACATGCGTTAAGAATATTTACAAATTTGCCCCCTGTCAGCAAGATATGCTCGTACATGTCATCAGTAGCAATTATTATTTGTGGATAATTACGTAATACTTCACCCAAAGCTTTTAGTTCATCTATCGTATAAACTCCCCCTGAAGGGTTGCTAGGGCTATTGATGACAAACATTCTTGTTTTTGGAGTAATAGCTCTTTCAAGTTGTGCAGCAGTTATTTTAAACCCCTGCTCAATTCCGGCTTCAATGGTGATTGGCTTTCCCTCAGCAATTAATACGATGTCAGGATATGAAACCCAATAGGGAGCCGGAATAATAACCTCATCCCCAGGATTAAGTGTGGCCAGCGCTAAGTTAAAGAAACTTTGTTTACCTCCACATGAAACCAGAATTTGTTTTGCAGTATAGTCAAAGCCATTGTCTCTCTTAAACTTAGAAATAATAGCGCTCTTTAGACCAGGGGTTCCCCCTACTGGCGTATATTTTGTAAAGCCGCTATTGATCGCACTAATAGCTGCATCTTTAATATGCTTTGGAGTGTCAAAATCTGGCTCGCCAGCACCAAGGCCAATAATGTCTTTACCTTCAGATTTGAGCTTAGCTGCGCGAGCAGTAACAGCTAGAGTAGGGGAAGGCTTGATAGTCTGAACACGATTTGAAAGTTCCACAGTAATTTCCTTAATCTAATACAGGTAACATCTACATGGTAAAATAAGAATTGAGTTATAACTTTTAGCCCATAAATTATACCTGTGATTGTTACCTTCCCCAATAGCTCCTTCAAGCTTTCTCAGACATTTACACCAGCAGGAGACCAATCTGAAGCTATTACTAAGCTAACTGAAGGTATTTCAGATGGGCTTGCATTCCAGACACTGCTTGGCGTAACTGGTTCTGGAAAAACTTTTACTATGGCTAACGTGATAGCACGCCTTGGACGCCCAACACTTATTATTGCTCCAAATAAAACACTTGCAGCACAACTTTACGCTGAAATGCGAGATTTTTTTCCTGAAAATGCTGTTGAATATTTTGTATCTTATTATGATTATTATCAACCTGAAGCCTACGTCCCCTCACGTGATCTCTTTATTGAGAAAGATTCCAGCATTAATGAACATATAGAACAAATGCGTTTATCTGCGACAAAATCATTGCTTGAAAGAGATGATGCGATAATTGTAGCTACCGTTTCGTGTATTTATGGAATCGGTGACCCTGTTGATTACCATGGAATGATTTTGCATCTACGTGAGCATGAAAAAGCTACACAGCGTGAAATTATTAAACGACTAACAGAAATGCAATATGAGCGAAATGATATTGAGTTTAAACGTGGTTCATTTAGAGTACGTGGCGACATCATAGATATTTTCCCTGCTGAGAACTCTGAAACTGCAGTAAGAATTTCCCTTTTTGATGATGAGGTAGAAGGAATGTCGTTGTTTGATCCTCTCAACGGACATCTACTACAAAAAGTTTCACGTTATACGGTATATCCGTCAAGTCATTATGTAACCCCCAGAAGTACTACCTTAAAAGCAATTAAGACTATAGGGTCAGAACTAGGAGAACGTATTGAATTTTATCAACAGAACAACAAACTTATAGAGGCACAACGCGTTGAACAACGTACTCGCTTTGACTTAGAAATGCTAAATGAATTAGGTTTCTGCAAGGGGATAGAAAATTATTCTCGCCATCTTTCGGGGAGAAATCCCGGAGAACCTCCGCCCACTTTAGTTGATTATTTACCATCTAATTCAATCCTAATAATTGATGAGAGCCATGTAACAGTCCCTCAGATAGGTGGTATGTATAGGGGAGACCGATCTCGTAAGGAAAATTTAGTTGAATATGGATTTCGCTTACCCTCAGCCTTGGATAACCGTCCATTGCGATTTGATGAATTTGAAGAAATGATGCCACAAACTGTGTTTGTATCTGCTACACCTGCTGAATATGAACGCACACATAGTGGTCAAGTGGTAGAGCAAGTGGTTCGCCCTACTGGATTAATAGACCCACAAATTAAAGTATGCCCGGCAACTACTCAAGTTGATGATCTAATGTCAGAAGCAAATCTTCGCGCTAAAAAGGGAGAACGAGTGTTAGTAACTACATTAACTAAGCGTATGGCTGAAAACTTAACTGAATATTTTTCTGATCACGGCATTAAGGTCCGTTATCTCCACTCAGACATAGACACAGTAGAAAGAGTAGAAATTATTCGTGATCTTCGACTTGGCAAATTTGACGTACTAGTAGGAATTAATTTGTTGCGGGAAGGGCTAGATATACCTGAAGTGTCATTAGTAGCAATACTTGATGCTGATAAAGAGGGTTTCCTGCGTTCAGAACGCTCTCTTATCCAAACTATGGGTCGCGCAGCTCGACATATTAATGGTACTGCTATATTGTACGCTGACAAAATCACTAATTCTATGCGTCGTGCAATCGATGAAACAGAGCGTCGAAGAAATAAACAAATCTTATTTAATAAAGATAAAGGAATTGTCCCTCAAGGTGTACAAAAACATATTAAAGACCTTATAGATGGGGTTTATAATATTGAAATTGAAAAGCAAAATCTCAAATTAAAAAAAGTTCAGGCACGTTATGACTCTATGAATGAAATACAACTTGCAAAAGAAATTAAATTACAAGAAAAACAAATGCTAAAAGCTGCAAAAAATATGGAATTCGAAAAAGCAGCCGAGTACCGAGATGAGTTAAAGAAACTAAAGGACCTATTATTTGTCGGATTTATTGATACAAAGCTTGAGAAGGTGAGTAGGGCTAGTGGGAAATAAAAAAATAAATGGCCAATAAGGAGCCTGTCATGGAGCAAGAAGAAGATCTTTACTCACATCAAGATACCTTGGCTAAGCTACATGATAGTTTACCCCTATCTGATAAGCTCCGTTTCCTTCATCAGATAATCCGTAAGGATTTTCCCTTTATTGATCGCCTATCTATTTCACTTCTTGATGAAAAAACCAACATACTCAAAACTTATACTCACAGCACTGAAGGCCCAGATCCACTAAGTGCTTATGAGATACCGCTTAGTGCAGCTCCATCACTGAGTGAAATCATGCAGCATCGGCGCCCTCGACTTGTTCAGGATCTATCCATTTTTGCTGGCGGAACTCACGAACATACGAAACGCATAGCAGAAAAGAAATATCAGGCTAGCTACACGATGCCCCTTTATCAAAGCGGGTCCTTCATTGGCTTTTTATTTTTCAATTCACTTCAATCTCATCCCTTCGTGCCAAAGGTATTGCGCCAAATTGATATTTACGGCCATTTAATTGCATTAATGGTCATCAACGAGCTAACCGCTATACGTACTTTACTTTCTGCGGTGCGTACAGCACGTAGTATGACTCATTACCGAGATATTGAAACCGGCTCACATATTGATCGTACTGCACATTATGCCCGTCTCATCGCTCGCGAAATAGCTCCGCTTCATAATATAACTGATGAACAAATTGAACACATTTTTATGTTCTCACCCTTACATGATATCGGTAAAATTGGCATTCCAGACAGTATCTTACGTAAACCAGGAAAACTTGATGAGGAAGAAACTAAGGTTATGATGACTCATCCAGAAAAAGGCAGCGAAATAATTAACACCATACTTAAAGACTTTGGTTTGGGTACTTTTGGTCACGTTGATATTATGAGAAATATTGCAGAGTATCACCACGAAGCTGTTGATGGTAGCGGATACCCAAAAGGTTTAAAAGGAGATGAAATTCCCATTGAAGGGCGTATTATTGCTGTAGCTGATATATTTGATGCACTAACTTCTCGCCGATCTTATAAGGCACCTTGGAGTAATGAAGAGGCCTTCGCTATGTTAGGTCGTTTAGCAGACAACAAACTTGACCGAGAATGTGTGGAAGCTATGCTAACTAATACAGACAAAATAGTTGAAATTCAACAACGTTTTCGAGATGAAGAGTTATTATGAAATTTAGGTAATTTTTTTAATTATTATATTATTTAACATAATATACATTATGAGCAACTGCGGGTTGCGTTCCTCGGGCAAAATTTAGGCTTAAAAAGAGAAATTTTAAGTTATTCCGTTAACTAGTTGATACCTTCTGGTTGCAATAGTCCTTATAAAGTTTAGCTGATTTTTGAGTAACAACTACGTTCGCACCAGATAACAAATATAAAATAGTGCCGCGCGAGTCTTCTTCAAAGCGTATAACATGATCCATGTTTATATATGTAGGCTGGTTATTTTTTGCATAAGTAAGCTTCATTATCATTTTCCTCTCCTAAAAAGGGTATTAAGCCAAGGTAAAGAGTATATATCTAGAATATTATTGAAAAGACCAAATTAGTAAAAAGAATGGGAGAATTATAATTAACATATGGTAAATTGATCATATAGTAGGAAATCATGGCTCAAGTAATAGATCTTACAAAAGAAAAATTTATAACTTAAGGAGTTGCCCCTGAAATGCCACAAAAATGAAATTTTTTATTTCTTACCTATTTGAGTTAATTTTCTGATAAATTAAAAAGAACAAAGGAGAAAATTATGTATGAACTAGTATTATTGATCATTGGGGGCCTAGGTGGATTTGGCCTGCATAAAATAGTAATGGTGAACAGTTTCAAGCAGCATGCTATTAATAATAAGATAAATATCTTTGATTCTATAATAGGATCATGGATAGAAATGCGTAACTTCATTCTTGCCAATCACAAAGGAAAACCTTTGTCACAAGAGGCAAAAAGTATATTTGACGAAACATATGAGAAATCACAAAAATTAATTGGGGAGTCAATCCTAGTATGTGAAGATCAAAAACTTACTACTGATATTAATGACTTAAACGAGGCCATATACCGTAATGATTGGGATAATCTAGATTTAAATGAAGTAACTGCCACCATGAATCAATTAAAGGTAGATATGTCGGCATTATTTGTACGTATGAGAGAAGATATCAAAACTAATAATCAATTCGAGTGGCAGGATTTTAAATCTAGTGTTTCAGGCCTGTGTTCAAAAGTAATGAAAAATGAAACTACTAATCAAACCAATAGTGAAGCACCTAATGTAACATCTGATAGAGAATATAAAGATGATCGGATCGAAAAGTGGTTGAAGTCCAAATTTAGCTTTCTGAAAGATTGGGACATACGGTCGCTCTCCAGAAAGAAACCAAAGGAAAATGTAACTTTCCCTGAAAATAAGTTAAAGAAAGAGGAGCCCTTCTTCCCTGAAGATAAACCAATAGAAGAAGTACCCTTACCTGAAAGTAAGCAAGTAAAAGAGGAGCCCTTCTTGCCTGAAGATAAGCCAATAGAAGGAGTACCCTTACCTGAAAGTAAGCAAGTAAAAGAGGAGCCCATCTTGCCTAGAAATAAGCCAAAGAAAGAAAAAATCTTACCTAAAAGAAGTAAATCAAAGAAAGAAGCAACATTGCCTGATCGCGATTTGCATTAACTACATATAGATTTTTACGAAAGTTAATAAAACAAGAATAAGGCTCATTGAGCTTATAGCCATCAAATTATCATTTGTGCAAGGTCAATGTAGCCCTGCTTTCTTCCTGCATTTAATATCTCATTGTAATAAATACATTAATAAAGCGGAAAAAATGCTAATGCATAATTTTCGCTTAATCTAGATGTGAAAACAAATAATTCAGAAATTAAGTCTCTAGTAAATTTTATTGTGGCGTCTGCTAAAGATGTTTTTAACAAACATGACATATCTTTATATATTATGGGCAGTCTTGCTAGAGGTGGATTCAGTGAAATTCAAGTGATATTGATCTAGGAATTATTTTCAATGGTTCACTAAATGATGTCAGTGTAAGGATTAATCGCATACTGTTTACTACACGTAAGAATTACCCTTCAGTAAAAAATAACATTTCCATTTTCTGGGGATCAATTGACTCTCTCAATGGAGTTATTGTTGCGGGTCGCTATCCACCATTTGATAGATTAGATCTAATTGAACATGGACTATTGCTCTGTGGTACAGATGTTAAAGGAATGCTAGTTAGGCCTACAAAGAAAGAACTTGAAATAGCAAGCAAGCACATTGTTTTCACTTGATTATCTCGGTAATAAGACAAAATTAGAGGAATTCCATAACTGTGAACGTATTGCAGAAAAAGGGGTTCTTTATGTTACAAAAACAATATTATTTCCTGCTAGATTTATCTATTTAGAGAGAACCGGGAAAATTGCCAGTAATGACATATCTTATCAATATTACCTGGATAACTTTAAAGGAGCGGATGCAGATCTTGTTGATCGCGGGTTTTCTGGAGACTTAATTCACTACCTAAAGAATTAGATATAGTGACAGAGTACCTTAATAAGGGTCTGATTAGACTTTACACGAACTTCATAGATGTCTATATAAAAAGTATGGAAAACTACGGCGAGCATATCCTTAAAAGTAAACTTGATAAGTGGAAAAATAATATAACAAACAAAACGCTCAATATATCTAAAGCCTAATTTGCAAGATTCATTTCTTAAATATCATAGATATCATATCGAAAACTTTAGGAAAGTAAAATTAGTGTTACCATACTATTTATATTATATATCATATACTTTAGTTCATTAATTAACTCTTTTTATCATTATAATATTTTATAACATTGAAATATATAATAAGCTGCAAGTGACAACAAAGCATTTAAAAGAAAGCTAGAAAAATTACAGTATCTAGAAAAGACACATCTTAATCGAAATTCTTAAGCAAGAATAAAATCCCACTAATTGGTAATTTACCTCTAAATACCTTACAACAAGATCCTAAGTGATAAAAGCCAGAATTGTCGTGATATATATGTCAATCTAATGTTTAAAGTATTTTCTAAGATACGAAATGACAGTAATTTTGGTAAAACATGATTTAATAATGTACATGTATAACAATGTATTAGTAGTGTCATCTAATAATCATTATTATAATTACATAATATAAATCAATTTAACATAATTATAAATTGAGCCATTCGTAGCCTTTTTGCAATCTGAACAAAATAAATATAAAAATTAAAGGAAATTAAAAAAATAGATATCAAAATCACAAATTCTTGGAAAAAAAACATGGGGTCCTTATACTTTATATTAAACAGACCATGTTATTTATTGATTATTAGATGGTTTTTATAGGTATTTTATTATTTTTCTAAAACTAACTATATTTAGGCTTAAAAAAATCTAAATTTAGAAAATATCACCCCTCCTCTCCTGCATTACTAAAAATTTATTAAATTAATAGTCATATTTAACCGTTATATAAAACATAGTATTAAAAAGCGCAAAAAGGTCATATTTAACTGAAATTAACTAAACAATATTTTAGATTTACTAACAAACTTATTTTGTATTGCGGGAAGGGAAACATATGAATCCAAAAGTTAATGAATACATAGAAAACCCAATGCACCTAAGGGAATATATAGAAATGGGAGAAAGAGCTGCTGGTAACCAGGTAAAATTAGCTGCTTACTTAGAACAAAATGATTCAAATATGAGAAAAATGAAGCAAGATAAAAGAGGCCTGCCTGATCCAATGTGCATCAAGCTAGCGCACCTGATTGGAGTTGATCCGCTGCATGTAATCGCAGCAAGTAATCTGGTAACAGAAAAAAATACAGCTAGGCGAAAACTATTAGAAAGCTGCCTTGTGTCAGTAAATTAGACTATTCTTAAAAAGCTGCAACTAAATATTATTACCTATAAATAATAATCAGTTATGCTCTAGACTCTATATAAGTATCTGGGCTATTTTATCTATGCTGCGCTATTCTTTGCGCCCTCAATGAGCTCGTAGAAATGCTCATCAGGCGTCACCATTAAACCATCGGCTAATGTGGTCATATAATTAGAACATGAAATCATCGCGATAATTTCTGGAATATCTTCTTGTTTTACACCACTTTCCATCATTTTCTCTGTGCCCACACTATAGTTTCCTTTTCCCTGTGCAAGGCTAACTGCAAATTTTAATATTTCTCTCGTAGAAGCTGGTTGGATTTGTTCCAAGTCTCTTGTCAGCTCTAAATTTACTCCATACTCTAGCCCATATTTTATTGCCATAGCCTGATGTGCAATTGAACAATACTGGCAATCACGTGCATTTGCGACTACAACAAAAATCATCTCCTTAAGAGTTCTAGACAACCCTCCAGTGCACAAAATTGCTCTAACCATCTGCCATGATGTCGCAGCTAGTGATGGACTAACCGCTATTGCCGTTCGAAACAATTTAGGAACATAACCTAAACCAAGCATTTCTTTTATATCCTTATCTTCGTTAGGAAAACGCTTGGCAAATTCTTCCTCGGAATACGGCTCAGCATATATTTTATTCATTTAAGCATCCTTAAATAAATTAAAAAAATTACTAGTTGTCATTTTAGCTACTTCATCAACCGTTATATCTCGCAACTTAGCTATTTCTTCAGCAACATGTCGCACAAATGCAGGTTGATTAGTTTTGCCACGATAAGGTACAGGAGCTAAATATGGAGAATCGGTTTCTATCAACATTTTTTCTAGTTGGATTTTTTTAGCTGTCTCTTTAAGAGCTACAGCATTCTTAAACGTTACAATACCAGAAAAGGAAATATAAAAATTCATTTCTATTGCCTTCTGGGCTACCTCCCAACTTTCTGTAAAACAATGCATCACACCTCCTACTTTATCAGCACCCTCCTCCGCCATGATACGCAGAGTGTCTGAAGCAGCTTCACGAGTATGGATAATTAGTGGTTTGCCACATTGACGAGCAGCACGTATGTGTTGACGAAAACGCTCTCGTTGCCATTCCAGATCACCTTTAAGCCGGAAATAATCTAACCCAGTTTCTCCCACGGCAACAATTCTAGGATGTTGCGCTAAAGATGCTAACTCCACCGCTTGAGGTTCGGTTAGATTTTCGTAATCTGGATGAACGCCAACTGAGGCATAAAGATTGTGATGAGTTTCCGCAAGTGAAAGAACTCTCGGAAAATCCTCTAAATTTACACTTACGCATAAAGCATGACTGACCTTATTAGTTTGCATATTCTCTAATAAATCATTGAGATTATTTGCAAGTTCAGGAAAATCAAGATGACAATGTGAGTCAACAAACATAGCTGAATATAGATAGATAATAAGCAGCTCTTTGAAGCCAAGCATGAACTTTAATCAACTTGGTTACTCCGAGCCGGAGCCATCAACATTGCATAGGATATTAAAATTTCTTCCAAAAATAATCTTGGATTAAGTGGATGACGCGATAGTCGCTGCATATTAATTAAGCTACGTAAATAACGAGAAAGTTGAATAGGGTCAATCACTGGCGCTAATACTTTTATTGTAGCCTGCTTGGGCAAATGATAACGAACCCTTCCTGCTATGCGAAAACTCATTAAATCATAACACCACTTTTGTAGCCAATTTACTACGGTTGGTAAATCAGTTCGTTGCATTTCCTCAGCAAGAGTAATAGGGTTGAAACTCTTTAATGCACTGATACTCTTTATGAAGGCATCATGTTGCACGACATATCCCTCATCATTGTATTCTAATGCTGCTAAAGGAGCATAGCCTACAGCTGCTAGACTAGTTTTAGGATTCTTGACACCCTGCTGCTCAAGCCATTCTATAGCCTGATTAAAATCAGGCATAGGCATGGCAATTTGCCTGCAACGGCTTCGCAGTGTTGGCAATAAATAGTGTGGTCGATGTGTTACTAGAATAAACAATGTTTGAGGAGGTGGCTCTTCTAGGCTCTTTAATAAAGCATTTGCGGCTGCAGCATTCATTGTCTCTACAGGATGGATCAGAATAATCTTGTAGCCCCCACGGTGGCTTGACATATTTACTAAATCAGCAAGAGCACGAATTTGCGCAACACTTATTTGCTTACTTGGTTTCCTTTTTGATTTTGTATTACTTACCCTGATTTCATTATTTACCCCAATATCAGAACGTGCCCTTGTATTTATGTCATCGGATAATTCTGACAGCGCTTCCGGTTCAACTAAACATAAATCGGGGTGCCCTCCTTGATCAAACCATCTACAACTTGAACAAATTTCGCATGCTGTTTTTTCCGGTGTTGAGTTTTCGCATAATAAAAATTTAGCTAGATACTGAGCAAATCCTAGTTTACCAATGCCCTTCCTTCCGATTAGTAGCAAGGCATGGCCTCTTGATGCATGATTTTCAGCTAAAATCTGCCATACTTTATTCTGCCATGGATAGATATTTTTCATTAAAAAATAGATGAAAGAATTTTCTTAAGCGATTGTCTAACTATTTCTAATGGCTGGCTTGAATCTATTATCTGTATCCGATGAGAAAATTTATGTGCCCTTTCAAGATATACGCTACGAACTCGGTCATAAAATTCAGCTTCTTCTTTCTCAAATCGATCGGCTGACTGAACCCCATCTTCACGCCCATTGAGTCGTTTTCTCCCTAATTCGCATGTTACATCAAAATAAAATGTTAGATCAGGCTGGAATGTTCCTTGCGCCCAACATTCTAATTCATTGAGTTTGTTTATCTCTACCCCCCTTCCCCCTCCTTGATAAGCAAAGCTTGCATCAGTAAACCTATCTGAAATCACCCAATCACCTCGATCTATTGCAGGTAGTATTAGCTTGTCTAGGTGTTCTCTTCGTGCTGCAAACATAAGTAAGGCTTCAGTCTCTGGGTGCATAGTTAAACTGCTATCAAGGACGAGTGTACGAAGTTTTTCACCGAGTGGCGTACCACCAGGCTCATGTGTTATTACAACATTCTTCCCTTTGCTACGAAAATAATTTTCTAGCCAAGAAAGATGTGTACTTTTACCTGCTCCATCAATGCCTTCTAAAGTAATGAATTTGCCTTGAATCATGCGTAAAATAACCTAATAATGCGAAATGCCTTGTTGCCATTATAAACAAAATGGAAATTTAATTATGAAATACAGTAAAAAGAACTTTTGGTGCCAGTTAATTTGCTTTGTAATGCTTACATGTGGAATTAGTGTGTCAAGCGCTGATTCAGAGAAGATTTCGCCAGAAAGCGGTATGCCTACACCCCAGTATCGCTCTATGGGCCAATCATTAACAGATATTGAAAAAATGGAGCTGCATCAACGTCGTTTTATAGACGCTGCTAATAGCCTTGCTAAGTTATTTAGTCAATTTGACCAAAGGATATACGAAATTACTCAGGCTGCTAAGGATGTTTATACATATCCATATAATGAACGAGCTCAAGATCAGCTGTTATATAAAGCTCGTCAGATGGAAGGCTCACAAAAATCGTTTGATAGCAGGTACTCACAATTACAAGCTAAAATGCAATATGAATTTAGTAACTTTATTGCTGCAAGTAATGCTTTTATTGCGCAGCAAAGCGAGATAAAAAACTAAGTTGAATAACATAAATAAGTTAAGAAATTGATATAGATCAATATGAGACACGAGGATTTCAGGCAATCTATCTTCAGGAAAATAACTATTAAATCTTTAGAAGAATCGCAAATAACCACATCCTAACTAGTGGTTTGGAGTAGGACTTGCGTTGCGAAGTCAATTACCTTTTAGATACATTTAAAGTTGATGCGCAACCATACCTATGGCAAAATAGAAAGGTTAATTTAGTTGTACACTGATACAAGTTTCGTAACATCACTGTAATTAATCACTGTATGAAAATAGATGCATAGAGGAAACGCAATACTCTGCCTCATGCATGGGTTTTGACATTTAAATATGTTTTCTTACAATAATTGACTGATTTATTGATTGAACCACTATTGATTGAACCACAGGAATTTTTTCTATGAACCCGCACAAACACCCAACTCCTTCTCTTTTGGCAACAACTAGCATTGTTCCATTAAGAATACGTACAATATCTAATCCAGTTGGATGGCGGTTAAAATCTCTAATAGGAACTGTGATCCTTGGACTGGCATTTCCAATTCTTGCAGATACTCCAACTGCAGATAATTCTACTGTGTCAGTAATTAAAATAGCAGGAAAAACAAATACAATACTAGATGATGTAAGTTCTGCAGTAACTAGTGTTTCAAAATCAGATGTAGAAACTATACCAGCCAGCACCAAATTTGATTGGACAAAACAACCGCCACACACGAAAGCTCCACGTCCTGGTGTGTTTGTTGTTCCACCAAGCCCCAAAGACACAACATATCCTAAACATTATTCCCTTTGGGATTTTTTAACCCAAACAGAACGTGAAACGAAGCCTACTCAGCCATATGCACCGTTTGCTCTACAAACCACCCCTGCATTTGATATAAATTTTAATTATCTAGAAGACCCGAATCATGAAAAGGACCTCTTTGATCCCCTTAAGCGAATCCATATAGGAGATGACATCCTATTATCTTTTGGTGGACAGTTCTGGTTTCGCTTCCAAAATGAAACTGATAGCCGGCTCAATCCAGCAGGTAGAGATAATTCTTTTCAGTTGACGCGTTTGAGATTTCACGCTGACCTATGGTACCAAGACAAGGTTCGACTCTTCGCTGAATTTATAGACGCACGCCAAGGGGGTGAAGAGCTGATTCCGCTAGGTATTGATAGAAACCAGACGGACATGCTCAATATATTTATGGATGTTAAAATGTTTGAAGCTAAGGGAGGCAAGGCATATGTTCGCGTTGGACGACAAGAATTGACCTATGGTTCCCAACGGCTTATCTCTTCTCTAGATTGGGTCAATACGAGACGAACATTCCAGGGTGTCAAAACTTTCTGGCACACACCCAAATTCAATTTAGATGCGTTTTGGGTCCGACCCATGATAACTGAGTACAAAAAATTTGATCAATGGGATAAAAAGCGAGACTTCGTTGGGTTATGGGGAACCTATAAACCAGAAAAGAAGGGAAATGCTGCTGATTTCTATTTTTTGACCTTACTGGATAACAGAGGTGTATCAATAGGCCAAGCTGGGATAATGGGGGATGCTGAGATATATACCATAGGTAGCCGCTACATTGGAACTTATCAGCGCTTTTTATATGAATTAGAAGGTATGTACCAATTTGGTAACAATTCCAACCAGGATATTTCTGCTGGGGCGGTTGCTGTAGGCGGTGGATATCGTGTCCCGCTACCACTAAATCCTCAGTTTTGGTTACGCTATGACTATGCTTCTGGAGATGATAATCTAGGCGTTGGTGGCACTCGTAACACGTTTAACCACCTCTTTCCTTTTGGAAATTATTACATGGGCTGGTTAGACCGAGTAGGCCGACAAAATATCCATGACTTTAACGCTCAGTTTAGTTTTCATCCACAACGCTGGCTTACTTTCATATCACAATACCATCGATACTACTTAGCAAGCAAAACAGACTTTTTATACAACGCTGGAGGAGCAGCTACACTTCGTGATCCAACTGGTGCATCAGGAAGCCATGTAGGTGATGAAATCGATTTTCGTTTTAATATTCACGTTGACAGGCACCAGGATATTTTGCTTGGATACTCCAAAATGTGGGCTGGCACCTTTATGAAAGCAACGAGACCTGGTGTGAACCCAGATCTTTTCTATATGCAGTACAACGTCCGTTTTTAATACTTAATACTGTATTTCTACTCCTTCATATATATCTCTGATGGCAAGAAACGTCATAGTGTTCTTGCATTCTATACACGCAAATTGCTAATAGATTTGTGACTTTATTAACAGAATCTATCCCCCTGTTTGTATAAAGTTATAGACAAAGTAACAAATAAAAATATCTGCGGACAATAAAAGTTATATTTATGAAAAAAGGTTAATTATGCTTAAAACATTCGTATCTATTATTGCAGAAGTAGGAAATCAAATTTGGAGACGAACCACCTTTACTGAGCAAAATACACATAATGAAAGCCAAGAATATGATGGAGGCCTAGGTGAGCCCTATAGCCAGCGCAAATGGGCAGAACACTATTATGGTAAAGAATTAAACAATAATGTGCTTAAAGAAGATATCGATCATCAATAAAACAAAAAATATAAAAACTAAAATCTGAATATAAAATATAGCGATTTAGTTTTGTAAAAGTCATCAATATGATAGTTATGTTTCACTACAAAGCCTTTACCATATCCTCTACCACCTTTTTGGCATCGCCAAAAACCATCATAGTCTTATCCATATAAAATAAATCGTTGTCGAGGCCAGCATACCCAGCGGCCATACTACGTTTTACTACCATCACAGTACGTGCTTTGTGAGCATCTAAGATTGGCATACCGTAAATAGGACTACCTGTAATATATGCTGCCGGATTTACCACGTCATTTGCGCCTAGAACTAATACTACATCAGTATTAGAAAAATCACTGTTTATCTCATCCATTTCTTGCACTTGCTCATAGGGTATCTCTGCCTCAGCCAGTAATACATTCATATGGCCTGGCATCCTCCCTGCAACAGGATGAATCGCAAATCGTACGTTAACACCATTTTCAAGTAACTTTTCAGCAAGCTCCTTGACCGAATGCTGTGCTCTTGCTACCGCTAAACCATAACCAGGCACAATGATCACGCTATCTGCATTACCCATAAGGAATGCCGCATCATCCGAACTGCCACTGCGATGATTTTTTTGTGTTCCGTCAGTAACAGCTGTTGCCCCACCTTCGCTGCCAAAACCACCAAGTATGACGGAGAGAAATGGCCGATTCATAGCCTTGCACATTATGTAAGACAAAATCGCACCGGAGCTTCCAACCAAAGAGCCAGCAATGATAAGCATAGGGTTTCCAAGCGAGAAACCAATTCCTGCTGCTGCCCACCCAGAATATGAATTTAACATCGAGATTACCACTGGCATGTCCGCCCCACCAATAGGGATAATTATGAGAAAGCCAAGTATAAAAGCGATTGCAGTCATGGATGCAAATGCTGTCCAATTAGTAGTTTCACTAAAGAAAAACCACAAACCAAAACCAATCATCACAAGAGCTAGAATTAGATTAACGGTGTGCTGTCCATTAAAGGTGATAGGAGCACCACTCATGCGACCAGAAAGTTTTAAGAATGCAATCACTGAACCAGACCAGGTCATAGCTCCAATGAAAGTACCAAGAAACAATTCAAGTTTACTGCCCATTGGTAACACTTCAGGCAAACCGAATGAAACTGGGTTATTAACAGCAGATATAGCTATAAATACTGCAGCTAAACCTACCAAAGAATGCATAAATGCTACTAACTCTGGCATTGCTGTCATTTGCACGCGTCGTGCAACGACTGCACCGATGGTGCCACCGATTGCAATACAAGCAAGTATTACCGCCCAGTTCTTAGTGATGGTAAGCGTAGTAAAAACAGCAATAGCCATTCCTACCATACCAAACAGATTTCCCCGCCGTGCAGTTATGGGAGAACTTAAGCCTTTCAGCGCCAGAATGAAAAAAACCGATGCAATAAGATATGCTAGAGCAACTAAATTTGCAGACATCTATTCGCTTCCTTTTTTATCTTTTTTTCTAAACATTTCCAGCATTCGCTGAGTAACAAGGAACCCACCAAATACATTAATTGCAGCTAGCGTTACCGCAACTGCCCCCAACCAAACACCCCAATCTGATTCAGCTGGGCCTGCAGCCAACATGGCCCCCACTAAAATGATGCCAGAAATTGCATTTGTTACTGACATCAATGGTGTATGTAGTGCAGGGGTCACATTCCATACCACGTGATATCCAACAAATATCGCCAACACAAATACTGTTATATTGATAATAGTTGGGTCAACTTCTCCAATCATGACTAACTCCTCCTAAATACATAAAATTTTATAAAACCTATCTTCTATACATTTGAAATCATTTTCCCATCAACACAAACTAAGGTTCCTTCAATAATTTCATCTTCACGATTAAGTTTGTATTCTCCACTCTCCGCATCGAGGATCAAATTAAGAAAATTCATTAAATTACGTGCATAAAGAGCACTAGAATCAGCTGCTACTAATCCTGGTAAATTAGCAATTCCTATAAGGCTCACACCATGCTTGATTACAGTTTTGTTAAGCTCTGATAAAGGACAGTTCCCGCCCGCCTCCACTGCCATATCAACAATCACTGACCCATATTTCATGGCCTGTACAGTTTCTTCTTTAATCAAAATTGGCGCCGGACGACCCGGAATTAATGCAGTAGTTATGATGATATCTGCCGCTATGGCCCGCTGATGCACAAGCTCGCCTTGGCGCTGCTTGTAGTCATCGGACATTTCCCTCGCATAACCACCAGCAGTTTCTGCTTGAGTCCTTTCTTCATCATTTAAGGGAACCTCAACAAATTTTGCGCCAAGGCTTTCTACTTGTTCTTTTGCAGCAGGGCGCACGTCGAAAGCCTCAATTACTGCCCCTAAACGCTTTGCTGTAGCAATAGCCTGTAAACCCGCTACTCCTGCCCCTAACACTAGCACACGCGCAGCTTTCACCGTACCTGCAGCAGTCATGAGCATAGGAAAAAATTTCTGATAAACGTTTGCTGCTACTAGCACTGCCTTATAACCAGCAATATTTGCCTGCGAAGAAAGCACATCCATACTTTGAGCACGAGAAATTCGGGGAAGCTTCTCCATAGCAAATGCAGTTACACCATGCTTAGCGATGCCATCAATGATCTCAGTTCTATGTGGAGACAATAGTCCAAGTAAAACTGCATCCTTCCGCATCATTGCCAACTCAGAAGCTTCTGGAGCACGTACCTTGAGTACTATCTGAGACTGACTATAAAGTTCTGCAGCATTATCTACAATAGATGCACCAGCTTCTTTGAATGCCTCATCAGAAATACTTGCCCCTAATCCAGCTCCAGATTGCACTAGAACAGTATGGAATCCCTTAGTAGTAAGTTTTTTAATTGTCTCTGGCGTAGCTGCAACGCGCGTTTCTCCCCCATAGATCTCTACAGGTATACCTATATACATTGACGATCTCCCTTTTGGGTATTTTTTATAAAATACCCTGAATTAAACCTGCAACAACTAACAACATTTATTTTTTTGTTAAAAATATTAAATTATAAATAATTTTGAGTATGATTCGTGGCCCAGAAAGAAGTATTGTCGAAATTGTATGTTCTTAGACTCTGATTTGATCTGATTCTTTTAAACAATGACTAATCCACTGTGTCGTAAGCTTTTCCTGGGCACTATTTTGACGCAATCGAGATGCCAATCCACCAAAATCAACCTGATCTAATGGTTGATCTTGATTAAAGCATGAAAATACATAAGTAATCGCTCCCGTATCCGGATCCTTATGTGGCTGCAGACATTGGGCACATATTTCTTTCATCATGCACTGCATAGGGGAGTTAATGGAGCCTATCGCGAAATGATCAGCCTTTAAATATGGCTGAAGTTGATTACTCCGAGCAACTCCAACTGCCGCCATCATTTGATCAGAACCAATAGTAATAATCCTGTCTGCTTCTATTAATGGGATTGGCTGATCACCTAACGCTCCACTACCATAAGCAGCCATTGCCTCTACTATATTGCCAACATAACTTAGATCTCCCATTCGTGTCGGCTTGAAACCGGGAGATTCATCACAGCACCATACAACTGTATCTGCTGCCGATTCTATTTCTGAGACCTTGTAACGGTCAATTAACTTTTTATATCCGGCAAAATATAAAACTCTTGACCCTGCTGCCCGTGCAGCTGCACCTATGGAAAATAGTACTGCATTACCTAAGCCTCCACCTACAAGAACTACGGTTTCATTTGGCAAAATCTCTGTAGGGGTACCTGTCGGACCCATCAGTACTACTGGGTCACCAGGGCTAAGCATGGCACATAAATCGGCCGATCCGCCCATCTCTAACGCAATTAACGATACTAATCCACGGGATATATCAACTGATGCCCCGGTTAATGCAATTCCTTCCATTGCTAATTTTGTATCGCCAGCATTTGCAGCAAGTGTTTCAAAATTTTGAAAGCGATAAAATTGACCTGGTTGAAAATGCTCCGCAGCTAGAGGCGCATGTACAACAACCTCTATAATATTTGGCGTAAGTCTTTTTACTTTTTCTACAGTAGCTCGTAACCGCATATTTATTTCTGAGAAGAATTCTGAGTTTGATTGTAATGATACAGGGGGCTTCCGGTTAAGTACTCTACTTACCACAGGGTAACCTTGTTTAGCACTTGACATTGCTTTTACAACATTACCAGAATAAGAGGGATGAAGATCACCAAAGAAACTAATAAAACGTCCATCTTCACAACGACTTAGGAGCACCATTGGAGACTCTGGTTTAGGATTTCCATATATCGGTTTAACCGAATTTCCATCCTCATCACAAGCAGCAAAATAGCGCCCATGTAGCTTAAAGTTCTTTTCGTCTTCTCGAGCAAGTACTGTATTCGGCTGAGTACCAGCAGCAACAAGCACAGCCCGAGCTAATAACTCTGTTTCTCCAGTTTTTTTCCAGGAGCCACTTTCATCTAATTCTTTAATTGCAAATTGTACAGACCGCACATGCTCTCGCTGGTCAATTTCTATTCTTTCAGGAGCAAGGCCTTCAGAAAATAAAATTCCTTCTTCTAATGCTTTCTCCACTTCCTCATGATTAAGTGTATAGGAGGGACTGTCAATTAATCTTTTTCTATATGCAATAGTGGCACCTCCCCAAGATTGAATTAACTCCAATATGTGAGGTGTACGCTTTTCTTCTGCTGCTTTCGTACGCTCCTCTCGAATAGCGCGAGCATGGGTCAGAAACTCTTCTGCAATTTCACGTTCTTCTTCATCCCAAGAACTACGAATAGCCTCCTCACCCTTCACGCCACATAGAATCTCGTAACGACGAAGAAACTTATCTACCTGAACTGGGTAATAAGCTAAAGCTTCCGTTGCTGTATCGATAGCAGTCAATCCGCCACCAATCACTACAACAGGTAAGCGTAACTGCATATTAGCTACGGAATTGTACTGCGCCGCACCAGATAGTTGCAAAGCCATTAAGAAATCAGATGCAGCGCGAACACCCCGAGCTAAGCCATTCGGCAAATCAAGAACAGTAGGTCGCCCTGCCCCTGCAGCAATTGCTACATGATCAAAACCCATTGTGAACGCATCATCAGCGGTAATAGTCCCCCCGAAACGAACACCGCCAAAAAGAGAAAATTCCTCCCTTCGCTCTAATAATAACCTTATAAACTTAAGAAAATTCTTGTTCCAGCGTACAGTAATTCCATACTCAGCAACCCCCCCAAAACCTGCAGGCATACGTTCATTCAAATCCTCATCGAGTTCTCCTGAATCTCGGATAGCCCTGAAAGACACACGCTGACCTTGTTGATCGACACTCGATAAATCTGATGGTAATGATTCTATCTTAAGTCCATCAATGCCTATTACTGTATGACCATCATTCATTAAGTGATGAGCTAAGGTGTATCCTGCTGGTCCCATCCCAACTACTAAAACTTTCCGTCCTGATAAAGGCTTCGGTACAGGACGATTTAGATCAAGGGGATTCCAACGAGTAAGAAGACTGTATATTTCAAAACCCCATGGCAATTCAAGTACATCCTTAAGAGTCCGAGTTTCAGCTTCAGGAATGTTTACTGGTTCTTGCTTCTGGTAAATACAAGCCTTCATACAATCATTACAAATACGATGCCCAGTTCCAGCACACATAGGATTGTCTAATACAATCATAGCAAGACTTCCAATTGCAATTCCTTGGGTTTTTAGTTTATGGAATTCAGAAATTCGTTCTTCCAATGGACACCCTGCAAGTAAAACTCCGAATTGGCTTTTCTTGAAAGTACGGCCTTCTTCTGGCGATTTCGTTTTTTCCATAAGCCCTTTTGAACATGAGTCCTTACCTTGCTCATGGCACCAAATACAATAATTTGCCTCATCTAAAGCCCCAACAAGATCCGTACCTGGATCGGTCAATGAAAACCCCTCTCGTCTGCGCAAATGATGATTACGATGGGTAACATATCCTTCAGTATTATCAGTAATAGTTGGCACCAAATGCAGGTAGTCAAGTTTGGGATGAGATTTGAATAACACACCATCTTGACTTCGCTTTTGCCCTAATGGTGTTTTCAACGCCCATGCTGCATAGAGTAATGCTAGCTTTAGGTTTTCCTCATTGTTTGTTTCATCCTTCAACCACTCAGTAACTTTTGTTGCAAAAGTAAGCTCTGAGAAAGAAGCATTAAATACAGATGTTAGCTTGCTCTCAAGAACATCCCCATCAACCATTGATATTTCCTCTTCACTCACTTTATTCATTGCTCGACGTTGTACAAATTGCCGCTTACAGGAATAAAGTGGGGCAAGCTCATGGTGTCTAGCAGCAAGTGACTGAACCTCTGATTCAATACTGAATAGCTTAGAAATAAAATCATCCACCCATGGAGCAATCGCTATCAATAAATTAGACTCATCTTTAGCATTGAGACTACCGGAATGAGTACGGGCATGTTTAAGACGAGAGCATAATTCAAGATCTCCCTCTTGTAGAAAATCGAGAAATGTTTGATCTAGTTTTAAAAGACCATCGCGTCGGTACAAATCTGTAAAATTCATATCGAATCCAAGGGTAGGAGAAGCTGCTGTTGTATCTGGTAAAGGATGCCGCGCTGGTTCTAGGCTTTTCATGATAGATATATCAATATAAGTATTATAATAATAGAAAAAAAGTTAGTACCCTCACTTCTGTAAACTGTAATTAATAGTTACAGCTGTTTTATCAAGAAATTATGAATTAATCTTTAATTGGGCAGATCATTCCAGCAGCAACCGTATTATTGCTAGCTTCATCAATAACAATAAAACTTCCCGTTGCATGGTTAGATTGATAGTCATCACACACTAAAGGCTGTTGTACATTTAACTTAACTTTCCCAATATCATTCATTTTTAAGGTATTTACTGTTTCATGATTTAGTGTATTAACGTCTACACGGTAGTCTATCTGTTTCACCAATGCTTTGACGATTCGGGTGGAATGTTTAATAAGATACTTACGTTTAGGATCAAGAGCCTGCTCTGATAACCAACATAAGATCGCTTTAAATTCTTTAGTAACACGTGGCAATCTATCCGATTTCACCAACATATCACCACGAGAAATATCAAGATGATTTTCGATAGTTAATGTCACTGACTGTGGTGCAACCGCATGAGTAAGAAAACCGTTATATGTAACAATTTCTTTTACACGCGAAGTTAGGCGAGATGGAAGAACCGTTATTTCATCACCAACATTTATGTAACCTGATTCAATACGCCCCATGTATCCACGAAAATCATGCAGCTCTTCAGTCTGAGGTCGGCACACTAACTGTACTGGGAAACGAAAATCTTCTAGGTTGATATCATGCTCAATAGATATATTCTCTAGCAGATTCATCAGTGTTACACCTTCATACCAAGGCAGTCTATCTCCTCGTTCAACCACCATATCTCCATTTAAAGCAGACATAGGTATATATGCAATATTTTTTAACCCAAGTTTATCAGCAAAAATAGAAAAATCATGTTGAATCTTTTCAAGCACTTCTTGAGAATAATTAACTAGATCCATTTTATTTACAGCCACAACTAAATGAGGAATACCTACCAAACTTGCTAGATAAGCGTGTCGGCGCGATTGTGTTAGCACCCCTTTACGAGCGTCAATTAAAATGATGGCAAGATTAGCAGTAGAGGCGCCAGTTACCATATTACGAGTATATTGTTCGTGGCCTGGCGTATCTGCAATAATAAATTTTCGTTTGGGGGTAGCAAAATAACGATAAGCAACATCAATAGTAATACCCTGCTCGCGTTCCGCCTGTAAACCATCAGTAAGTAATGATAAATCAACATCCTTCATGCCACGTTTGTGTGAGGTTTGTGTAATTGCACTCAACTGATCCTCAAAAATAGATTTTGAGTCGTGTAACAAGCGGCCGATTAGGGTGCTCTTGCCATCATCTACACTTCCAGCAGTGATAAAACGTAGTAATTCAGTATGCTCTAAAGAAATTTTCTTAACTTCTGCCATATATTGTCCCTCGAGAGACTCAATCTGTTACAAAATCCTTTAACCTTTCTATGATAATTGAGATCTTAGAAATATCCCTCTTTCTTGCGTAACTCCATTGATGCATCTGATGTTTGGTCATCCATGCGAGTAGCACCACGTTCGGTAATATGAGTAATTGCTGTTTCTGCAATAATTTTTTCAACACTATTTGCATCAGATTCTACAGGACAAGTGCAGCTCATGTCTCCAACTGTACGAAAACGAACCATGAGATTCTCTGGTTGTTCGCTACCTGTAGGCTGAACTAGATCAGATACAGGTAATAAACCATTATCGCGACGAATTACATCACGCTTATGCGCAAAATAGATATTTGGCACCTCTAACCGCTCTCGTGCAATATATTCCCAGACATCAAGCTCGGTCCAGTTACTGATCGGAAACACCCGGATATTTTCGCCTGCATGCACTCTTGTATTGTATATATCCCATAACTCTGGGCGCTGGTTCTTTGGATCCCACTGACCAAATTCATCCCGAAATGAAAATATACGCTCCTTTGCTCGTGCTTTTTCTTCATCACGTCGCGCGCCTCCGATACATGCATCAAGGTGGAGTTCTGCTATCGTGTCTAATAATGTCACTGATTGAAATGCATTGCGACTCTGATTCTCCGAACGCAATACTACTCTACCCTGCTTAATAGAATCTTCCATACTGCGCACAATTAGTCTTTCACCTAGTTGATCAGATCTCCGATCACGAAAGTCAATTACTTCAGGAAAATTATGACCCGTATCGATATGTAACAATGGAAACGGAAAGCGTCCAGGGCGAAATGCTTTTTCTGCTAGCCTCAGCAACACAATGGAATCCTTCCCGCCAGAGAATAGTAATGCGGGATTAGCACACTCTGCTGCTACCTCACGCAAAATGTGAACTGATTCGCTCTCTAGGGAATCTAAATGGCTCAACTGTCCTGCAGTGCGGCGTTTAATAATTATTGATTCGTTCTTCATAACAATACCAGAAACGGGGGTAATAAAATCTTGCATGTCACTCATTATTATATCCATTGGCTCATCCTCTTAATAACCAATCGATTTTATACTAACTGCGGTTTTTAAGATGCAGCCCACACTCTTTGGTTTCAGGGTTTTCCCACCACCAACGCCCAGCTCGCACATCCTCACCAGGTGTAATAGCACGAGTACATGGCGCGCAACCAATACTAGTGTAGCCTTTGTCATGTAACGCATTGTACGGTACATTGAATTCTTTAAGATACGCCCACACATCTGACAGATTCCAATTTAATAGTGGACTAATTTTTTGCAAACCATTATCAATATCAAACTCTGATTCTCCTATATCCTTTCTAGTTGGCGCCTGATCACGTCGCAATCCAGTTACCCACGCACCCTTACCGCTCAGAGCACGCTTTAGTGGTTCAACTTTGCGTATATGGCAACATGCCTTACGAGCATCTATACTGTTATAAAATCCATTAGGCCCATTTTGTGCAGTATATTTTTCTACTGCAGCAGACTCAGGGAAATAAATCCTAACGTTTATGGAATAACGATCTTCTACTTCTTTTACCAGACTATATGTTTCTTCCGGTAAACGACCAGTATCTAGAGTAAACATATCTATATTAGAAAAATATTTCCCAATCAAATCAGTCAATACCATATCTTCAGCACCAAAACTATTAGCAAAAACAACTGGAGCATAATTCTTATCTGTTGAAGCTAACAGTGATTTCACGCTTGTAATCATTGTATTTAAATTCATACATACCCTAAACTTAAAGTTTATTGAGATCTACCCTCTTACATTAACTGGATGCTGAGATTTCTTAGTCTGCAATATGCTAGCTGATGCTGCTTGTGGAAGCGCTCCAGTTAAATCAAGTTGATGGTCAAAGCTTAGACAATACTCAGCAACTTCTAACGTCCACTTATCGAGCTCTACAAACCATTCAGTTAATAAAGCATCATTGAATTCCCCAACTGGGTGCATAAAGTACTCAGAAAACTTTATTAACTGATCAGATAATTGTGGTTTAAGTGGTAATACGCGACGAAGCTCTTCTGCCTGTTCTTTCAGGCTATCTCTTCTCTCGCCACTAAGTAGTTCTGTCACACCCTGGCTAATTTGGAGAGCGATTTCCTCGGCACATTTAATTGAATCTTCAAATTTTCTCTGAAATTTAAGTGCATCCCGATAATTTCGCTCATGTGCTGCCTCAAAGAAACTTGAACCCACCTTTACTTGACTTACCCCTGCACACTCCCCTCCACCTAATTGCAAAACTTTAAAGTCGCTTTCTTTTCCATGATCACGCAAAACTAATTCTAAATCCTCCTGTTTAACTTGAACCACATTTGCCAACAACTCAGTAAAATAGTCTTTACCAACTCGTCGTGTCCAAGAAAAAAATGTTTCACCAGCTTCACGGTTAGATGTATAGGCTGTTTTTACCTGATCCACAGCTTGCTCAACGCGTGCAGCTGGAACTGATGGCCCCTTGATTGCTAATGCACCGTTAGCCATACCGTTTCCACCAAGATACATCTGATAGTGTGGCACTAATTTACCATGCATACGCTTACCTTCACCGTAAATACCAATATCGCCTGTCTCTGGCTGGGCACATCCATTATGGCATCCAGAAACACGAATCTTTAAATCCCCCTCCCCACCATTTAATTTTGGCCCAAGAATAGTACTTGAGGTTATCCCCAAACGGCAGGTTGAGGTGCCAGGGCATGCTACAACATCATCGCCAACTTGTGGATCACTAAAACCTAATACTGAAATTGCAGATCTAAGATCATTAATTCTAGCTTTTGGTACATTTGTCAGGATCATATTCTGATCCTGGGTTGTACGAATTTCATTCAACTCATAAGCTCCAATAATGCTAGCAAGTCCTCTTAGCTGTATTACGTTCAGATTACCCATTGGTACACTGATCGGAAAAATGTAAAAGTCCTGCTGTTTCTGCTTGAACAAATTACGTGGAGCACCAATTCCAGGAACCTCCCCATCAGCCCCCTTACTCCATTCTCCTTTAGGATATTCCTGCTTAGCTAATGCTGCTTTGGTACGTGCTAACTCTTCATGATACTTTTCAATAAAGCCCTCTGGGCCGAATTTATCCACTAAAAATTTAATCCTTGCTTTTGCACGCTTAACACGATCAGAATACCTGTTATGTAATGAAATAATTGCTTCCATTACTAACAATAAATCTTTTTCTTCAATAAACTCCTCAACGACAATAGCCTCATGTGGCTTATGCCCGAGTCCACCACCTGCTAGGACTTTGAAACCAAACCGCACACCATTATGTATCGCAATAATTCCCATATCATGCATCATCCCTTGACCACAATCAGCTTCGCAGGCCGAGAAACTGATTTTAAATTTACGCGGCATTTGCTGAGTAAGTGGATTACGAAGAAAATGCTGCACTGCTCCATCGAGATGACGATTGATATCTACATTTTGTCGCGGGCAAACACCAGATAGAGAACAAGCAGTAACATTACGGATGGTGTTACCACAAGCTTCTCGTGTCGTTAACCCAGCAGTAGCTAAATGGCGCAGTACACCAGGCGTGTTCTCAAGCGGAACATAGTGCATCTGAATATCCTGACGAGTAGTAATATGTACAACATCATGGTGCGCATATTTCTCCAACATATCTGCTATCACGGTTAATTGTGATGCATTTAAACGGCCCCCTGGAAGTTTAATCCGTACCATATTGACTCCTTCCTGGCGCTGGCCATAAATTCCCATTTGTAAACGAGCAGCAGTAAAGCGGTCGACATCCATATTTTGGTTCTGATAGTCTTGTAGCGTCTTTTCAAACAAGTTTATTTCTTCGTCGCTAGCAAGATTAATTAACTCATTCATCTGTTTCCTCCAAAATTCATTACCATATTAGTCTTCCACCTATTACGACAAGAATTGTTGCTAATGCTGGCCGCAATATTCTCTCTGGAATCTGTCCGCCAATATGGCTACCTAAGTATATTCCTGGTAAAGAGCCCAATAGTAAACTACCAAGCAATCCAAAATTTACCGTTCCTAAATACACATGTCCCATTCCAGCTATAAAAGTGAGCGGAACTGCATGTGCTATATCACTCCCCACTAATGTCACTGAACGAGAATGCGGATATAAAACAATAAGCGCTACCATACCCAACGCACCGGCCCCAACAGATGTAATAGTTACCAAGACACCTAAAATTGCTCCTGTTGCAATTGTTGCTGTAACTATGTTGCGATCACGCCACGTTGTCAAAAAACTGAAGCGTGAATGGCCTAAATGTGCGAGTTGCCGGCGAAACAATAACGCAAGGGCGGTTAGGATCAAAGCTACACCCAATGTGCTAGTGATTAAACCAGAAAAGCTTTGACTTTCAACTCCCAGTGTATTTAACCCTAATACAGTAACAAGTGCAGCTGGCACGCTGCCTGTTGCCAGTCGGCCAACCAGTTTCCAGTCTACGGTACCACGACGACCGTGAACCCACACTCCACCAGCTTTCGTTAATGCAGCATACAGCAAATCAGTGCCTACGGCAGTTGCTGGAGAGATGCCAAACCCCAAGATCAATAAAGGCGTCATCAACGACCCACCACCTACACCAGTTAACCCAACTATAAATCCAACTAGTAGGCCAGATAATGTATAGCCCCATTCCATACTACTTACCCTATTCACCTTAATTTTGAAGGCAGAATATTACCAATAAGTATATATATTATGAAATAATATTAAATTAGATTATTATAACTATAAGTTATATATGAAACAGGAGAGCAGACTATGAAGTTACAGCAATTACGCTATTTATGTGAGGTTGCAAATCAAGAGCTAAACTTATCTAAAGCTGCTAAAAACCTACATACATCACAACCCGGAATAAGTAAACAGATTCAGTTATTAGAAGATGAATTAGGTGTAGAAATTTTTGTACGCAACGGCAAACGTGTGACTAAAATTACAACACCAGGAAGTACAATACTTAAAATTGCTGCAAGAATACTCAATGAAACTAAAAACTTGAAGCGAGTAGGCCAAGAATTTACTAGCAAAAACAGCGGATCTTTAACTATTGCCACAACACATACCCAGGCAAGGTATGTGTTACCTCACACAATAAGAAACTTCACTACTCGTTATCCCAAGGTAAATTTAAGCTTACGTCAGGGTAATCCAATTCAAATATCAAAATTAGTCACTTCGGGAGAAGCAGATATTGCCATAGCTACCGAAGCTATTGAGCTATTTCATGAGCTAGTAATGCTCCCATGCTACCAGTGGAATCGATGCATTATCACTCCTCCCGAACATCCACTACTTAAGTTAAATAAACTTACACTTGAAGCTATTGCAAAATATCCTATTATTACCTACGACTTTGCCTTTACAGGTCGCTCAAAAATTAACCAAGCATTTGAAGATAAAGGATTAACTACAAATGTTGTATTAACTGCTATAGATGCGGATGTAATCAAAACTTACGTAGAGCTAGGACTTGGTATTGGTATCGTCGCGCAAATGGCATACGACTCCAAGCGGGATAAACATTTAAGATCCATTGACGCAAGCCATCTGTTTGAGCCAAGTACAACACGAATAGGTATCAGTAGAAATAGTTACCTTCGAAGCTATGAGCTCGACTTCATTGAAATGTTTGCTCCTCACCTTGACCACGTTACTGTTAAAAAAGCCATGAATAATATCCATTTAACTAATTAAACCTTCAATATGGGTACAGTCCAACACTGCGTAATTTGGAACTGTATAATTACAGGAGCGTTTAGTATCTTCTCTTCACAATAATGATTAATCTCTTACCTGAACTGGTTATCAACCAAATTGCTGCTGGTGAGGTAGTTGAACGCCCCGCTTCAGCACTAAAAGAAATATTAGAGAACAGCGTGGATGCAGGTGCTACTGAAATTAACATACAGCTCGTCCAAGGTGGGATCAAACTGATCCGAGTAGTCGATAACGGTACCGGTATTTTCAAGGCTGACCTACCTCTTGCCCTAACACCCCATGCTACTAGCAAGATTCAGACAATAGAAGATTTACAAAAAGTTTCAAGTTTAGGATTCCGGGGTGAAGCGCTAGCAAGTATTGCAGCAGTTTCTCGCTTAGTATTGGCAAGCCGTAGATCAGAAGAAAAACACGCATGGAAAATACAGGTTAAAGAGGGGCGTATCACACTACCGGAACCCACATCTCTTATGTCTGGCGTTACCGTTGAAGTACATGATCTCTACTTCAATACTCCTGCTCGACGCAAATTCTTAAAAACTGAGGCTACAGAGTTTGCCCATTGTGAAGAAACATTTAGACGTATTGCGCTATCTCGTGCAGACATTAACTTTATGCTACAACATAATGGAAAAATAAAAACTCAATTACGGTCAACGAATACAAAACAACGTATTGCAGATCTATTAGGAAAAGAATTTGATCAAGCTTCAGTGTTTCTTGATGAAAAATCAGCAGACTTGCATCTATACGGCGCCACAGGATTGCCAACCTATTCAAAATCTACTAAGAATATCCAGTATTTTTATGTTAATGGTCGTTTTATACGTGACAAACTAATTATCCATGCACTTCGTGAAGCCTATCGTGATGTATTACATCTAGATCGATATCCAACTTTTGTTCTATTTCTTGAGATGAATCCTGATGGATTAGATGTTAACGTGCACCCCGCAAAAACTGAGATACGATTTCAAAATTCCCGCGCGCTACACCAATTTATTTTTCATGCAATTAACAAGGCATTAGCTACACCTCACCAAGGATCAGCAACAAATATTTCAAAAGAAATTATAAAAGAAGAAAGTACATCATCTCCCCTCTATTCAAAACAAAGCACCATACCATTCAGAAAAGAAACTCAACCACCACTTCCATACCAAAGTTTTTTTTACACAGATGTTAATATACAAAATACGCCTAAAGTGTCTGTAGTCGCTGACAAGACACAAAAAGAAATTCCTCCACTAGGATTTGCGTTAGGACAGCTTCTAGGAATATACATCCTGGCTCAGAATAACCAAGGTTTAGTTATTGTTGATATGCATGCTGCACATGAGCGAGTTGTATATGAAAAACTTAAATTAGCGTTTGATAGTCATACGCTTTCAATGCAACCACTACTTATTCCAGTGACATTTCAAGGAAACGAATTAGATATCACTATAATAGAAGAGAATAAAGATGTTATAAATGAATTGGGATTTGAAATCGTTGCACTCTCGCCCACTACACTAGTAGTACGTGCAGTACCAGCAATGCTTAAGGATGCAGATGCTAAAAAATTAGTTGAAGATATTTTAATTGAGCTACGTGAATTTGATTCTAGCCAGATATCAACCAGCAGACGAAATGAACTCCTTTCAACTATGGCCTGCCATTCAGCAGTTCGTGCTAACCGTACACTGAACATACCCGAAATGAATGCACTGCTACGTGAGATGGAAGCAACTGAGAGATTCGATCAGTGTAACCACGGCAGGCCAACATGGTTTGAAATTAGTCTTGCTAACCTTGATAAAATGTTTTTACGTGGTAGATAATTTATTTTTTAGGCCAATAAGTTATTAATCTATGTTGTTTATAACTTTAAAAAAATTACTTATGAAATAAATCAATCGAAATCACGCGCCGGCGAAACTCCAGTTACCTCTTTAACCAATCTTAAAACTTCTGTAGCATGGTTATGTGGGCTCACACCATACAATGTATGCCGCAATACACCCTGCTTGTCAATAATAAATGTTGAGCGTAAAACACATGTTTTTATTTCTCTATTTACTTCCTTTTTCTGTAAAACACCATATTCTTTACATGCCTCATTCTCACTATCAGATAATAGCTGTACAGTAATGCCATGTTTGTCACGAAACGAACCGTGACTTAAACAATCATCAGGGCTAACCCCTAACACTACTGTATCTAGCTGGGTAAATTTATCTTCTAAATCACTAAACTCCACAGCTTGGGCGGTGCAACCAGGCGTATCATCCTTTGGATAGAAGTAAAGAACAAGGTTCTTCTTGCTCTTAAAGCTTGATAAACTAACCATCTCCATGTCAGCATCAGGTAAATCAAAATCTGGCGCGTTTTGTCCAGTTTGTAACATTTTCATCCTCTAATAAATCCGTCGCTATCAAGAAAATTAACTTCGTTATCCGAATTAATATTTTTAAGCGAATTCTAACTCATTTCTAAAAAGATTCTATACCTTTTTACATTATATTTTACGTGTATCGAGCTCCATATAAATTAGCAAATGAAAAAGTTTTTACTCAAATCTTTTTTATAAATTTCACTTAAAAAGTATCACTGATATTTTTTTTCACAGGCAAACTAATAATCTCATACATGCATGAACTTATTAATTTAAGCTAGCACAACAATAGATATTTGAGCGCACATCTTGTTTGCTGAGACTTCTAAAAAGTTATTTACTTAGAGAATGCAGAATCTCAAACATATTCTAACTATTATCAAATGCTGGATACACAGGTTCAGTTTTATCTTATATTTCTAGATAGAAGATCCAATAGGTAATTACTGTTTCAAGAACTTTGTATATAGCTCACCCGTACGCCCGTACAAGTACAAGATTTTTTCAACAACATGTGAGATCTGCATTAATTGATCTGCACATACTATCTAAAAGACATATTTATTTACAATATCTTGTATAAATAGTTCTTTTTTTTGAATCTCCATGTTATGGTTTTATCTTAATCTAGAACTCATTGTTTATTGACGGCTTTACTTGCTAAGACAGACAAATGCCATGCTTGACTAGACAATATTTCTGAATTCTGATATTAATGTAGCGGTCTTACCAGATTTGGATTTGTTTGAATGGCCGAAGTGCATTGTTTTGTAATTTTGTTATAACCCTATAAAATTTTGCTTGTTATAAACTAAATGGGAGATTAAAAAATGAAATACCTGCTCCTCGCTGCCGTAGTTACATTGTCACTGTCCGCCTGTGACATGTTTAGAGAAAAAAGCCCCGGGGAAGGAAAACCCGGACAATACCCCCCTAGTCTTTGGGATAAACGTGACAGCGCTCCTCCTGGACCAGAAGATGCTGGTGGGGATGCTGCTTCCCGGCATGAGGCTCCTGCTGACGAATAGCACTCGGCAAGGGTACTCGGACGCCCCACTAATGGGCTCTAACGGAGGTCAAACCCTCTCTTAAGTTAGAAACTGATCTATTTCAGTCCGCCCATATAAGAAACAAATAATAGGGAAAAGGTATTAACAAAGCCGTCCTTCGGGGCGGCTTTTTTTATTCAAGCGATGAAAACGTAAAATTGGTCTAATTCCTAAAATTTGAGTAGTCACAATGCTTCTGTTATATTGCAAACAATTAAGAACTTTATTGGGATTTACATAATGAGACATTTATTTATTGCTTTTATCCTGGCAATTTTTTCACTTGCCGCATGTGAAGGAAAAAAAAGCCTTGATGGTCACCCTATGGATAAACCCCCGCCTTCTGCCGATGCTCCCCGAGATTCTGAACCGAATTTTGATGACCTTGATGATCCTACACCCGATCAACCAAAAAAATGGTAGCTTATAGAAATAGCTAAAAGCGCCCTTTTTTACATTGAAATTGACATAAAAAACAAAGCAATTAATTGTTTATTCTTCAGTTTGAACTGAACAAGCACCTTTATGTCAAATAATCGCACCCTACAATACATTTACTTTTATATTAAGGAATTAAACAATGAAATTTTCACTACTCGCTGCTGCCATAGTAGCGCTCGCTTTAGCAGGTTGCGGCAAGCCTCACCAAGCAAATCCTGAGAGTATAGAGGGTTACGGAACAAGAACTGAGGAAGGTACGACCGTAGCTGAAGAACGTGCTGCTGCTGGAGAAGTTTCAGAAACTGCAGACCCATCTAGCTTTGATGTACAAAATGCAGGTCAAGCTGCTGAGCATGTGGATAAAAGTGGCTCACCAGTAGAAGCAACTGAAGGCGAGGCCACTTCTGCAGTCGATGCAGCAGGTGGTGTTACTGGCGCTGCCGTTGGTGCGGGCGTAGGTGCTGCTGCAGGTGGTTTAACAGCTCCTGCTAAAGGTATTACAAGTGCATTAAAGTGTGTTGATAAGACAGGCTTGCCTATCCTATGTACTGCAGCGGGCGCCATTAATACTGGTGCTAGCCCCGTGGAGGGCGCCTTAGAAGGTACTGCTAAAGGCGCAGCAATAGGTAGTGGAAATTAGTCAACTATTTGATATAAAAACTGCATCTTAGATACAAGCTTTATCTTTTATCTACTTTAAAAATGAAATACGTTATAGATTTAATACAAAAGTGTTAAACTTGAGCCATCTACTGGTTTGATGTAAACTGGTAAATTCTACAACTTATATAATTTAATATTGAGGAAACTAAACAATGAAATTTTCACTACTCGCTGCTGCCATAGTAGCGCTCGCTTTAGCAGGTTGCGGCAAGCCTCACCAAGCAAATCCTGAGAGTATAGAAGGTTACGGAACAAGAACTGAGGAAGGTACGACCGTAGCTGAAGAACGTGCTGCTGCTGGAGAAGTTTCAGAAACTGCAGACCCATCTAGCTTTGATGTACAAAATGCAGGTCAAGCTGCTGAGCATGTGGATAAAAGTGGCTCATCTGTAGAAGCCGCGGTAGAATCAGTTGAAGGTGCAGCCGCCGCAGTTAAAGATGAGGTTGAAGGTGCAGCCGCCGCAGTTGAGGATGAATTTAGTGGCAAGGCAGTCCTTCCTAGTCATAACCTTGATGGAAATGGAAACCCTATTACTGACGGCAAAGATCCTACCAAACTAATGCACTAATAGTAATCCAAGTGGCTACAAAATAGCCTCTTAGTTAAAGAAAAACCATCATATAATATAAATGATGGTTTTTTCTTTTTTGAATCCTTGCAATAGAGAGTTAACTAGTTTAAACCAATTGACGCCAATCAAAACCCAAGTCTTGATCTGCAACACCAATCCAATCCGATTCACAATTCATCGCTTTACTAATCGCTAATTTCGCTAAATACGGCGTGTTATTTACTCTGCTCAAATGGGCTGCAACAAGATGCTGCAGCAAGCTACAATCTAATTTTGCTAAGAGCTTTGCTGATGCAGTATTTTCAAGATGCCCCAAACGACCTCCTACTCGTTTCTTTAAACTTGGAGGATAATTACTTTTTGCTAGTAGCTCCGCATCATGATTACACTCCAAAACTAACGCGTGACAGCGACTTAATACTGATTCAATATGAGTCGTGGAGCACCCAGTATCAGTCAATACACCTAATCGAGATATGCCATTACTAAAGATAAACTGTGTAGGCTCATGTGCATCGTGAGGAACAGGATAAGGTTGGATATTGATATCACCGATAGAAAATTGCTCGTAACTATCAATAATATTAATACTTGGTAATGTGGAAAAAGTTTTCTTTGCACCACGTAAGGTACCGTGAGTGAGCCATACAGGAATATTAAACCTTCGTGCGAGCCTTTCTACTCCACTGATATGATCATCGTGCTCATGTGTGATGAGTATTCCATCTAGCATATCAGGTTGAAGTCTCAATCGAGAAAGACGAGCAGTAACTTCTTTCAAGGTAAAACCACAATCTAGCAGCAATCGGGTTTTTGCTACCTCGATTACTAAACCGTTTCCCTGTGAACCACTACCTAAGCAGGCAAATCGCATATAAGTTAAAGAAAGTAAAATTTTAGATGTCTCAGGAAAACATATAAATAGATTTCTCAGAAACACCTAATGAAAAAAAGATGTTGTTGTAATTTATAATAATGAATTTATTACTTGATCTTGTATATTTCTTATTAAGTTATTTTAGTTGTTCGTAAAGCAACTTCAATATTCGTTCTGCGGTATCTGAATTCTCTGGCTTGCCATCCTGACTTAATACCTTTACTTCGCTTCCTCCCTCTCCTTCACTAACTTGAATACGATATTGGTCTGGACTTTTACCCTCATCAGTATCATCACTAAAGAGAGCTAGTATTCCCCACATCTCATCATCATCTTCTTCAATGCTGGTATCAGGGTCAACATAGCGTACAAAATAAACCCCTTCAGATCGATCGCGGTCTTCAACTGTAAAGCCAATACGATCAAGTGCCAAACCAACACGACGCCATGAGCGATCAAATGCTTCATCAACAGTTAGAACACTTCCGTTTTTACTGTTAAGATGTGCTCGCTCTTTAGTGCTGCTACTAGCTAAAACTGATTTGGCCCGTTCCTTGGTCACACCAAAGTGCACCATTAGGCGTGCAAGCATCTCGGCTTCTAAATCAGGATCGGCAAGACGCCCTTCCATTGCACGGTGGCTAATATAAACTTCGGTAGTGCCATACTCACCCCGTTCTAAACGAGAACGAAATTTATCACGCTCAATTGTTGAAAGTGCTCTAATTACTATATTCTGTGGAGTAACAGAACGATTCTCTGCCCAATCAGTTTCTATCACTCCAGCTTCAGGTATTTCCAATTTGATCCTAAAACCCATTACTTTCCAAAATTCTTTGACTATCGGCCACACCCTTTCCGGTTCGCTTCCCACTACTAACCAACGCTGAGTTCCAGAACGTTCAATTCTTACCATGGAATCACCAGAGGCTTCAGGCAACAGCGGTGCAGAGTCTCTATCTTTTTTTCCACCAGCACGTTCTTTACTATAAGCAGAATAAGTTTTACTTTCGGATGGATTGATATCCGGCACAACATAGCGATCATCTGTAGTTGGCCCTGTTAAATCTGGCGGTATATCAAGCGGAGGAATTTTCTCATAATCTGTTGCATATTCCATTTCCGTATCTCCTACCTTTTCTCTTACCTCCTTTTTCGTACTATAAAATAAACTACAGCCTGATACTGCAAGCGAGATATATAATAGAAGGGGTATCCACCATCTAATTTTTATTATCAAAATTTCCTGAATCATGTTTCCATAAAATACCTAAAGCACTACACCTGCCTCAAGCATTGCTTCCTTAATAACTCTATGATATTTATCAGATAATTGTGTTAGGGGCAAGCGCAAACCGACACCCACAAGCCCCATTTGTGCTACCGCCCATTTTACTGGAATTGGATTAGCTTCAACAAATAGATCCTGGTGTAATCTCAATAACTTTTTATTGAGAGCACGTGCAATATCTAGATCCCCTGCAAAAACTGCGACACACATTTCATGTACCAATTTTGGTGCAACATTTGCTGTAACTGAAATCGTACCATGCCCGCCTTGTAATAATAATGCTAGGCTACTTGAATCATCACCACTATATACTGCAAAGTCTTCTGATGCGCGGCACAATAAGTCAAAACCCCGTCCCATATCACCAGTTGCGTCTTTAATACCAATAACATTAGGTATTTGCGAAAGCCTCAATACCGTTTCATTCGCAATATCTGCTACAGTTCTACTCGGGACATTATATAAAATCTGTGGGATATCTACCGCTTCTGCTACACATTTAAAATGTTGGTATAAACCTTCCTGAGAGGGTTTATTGTAATAGGGAACTACTGAAAGACTCGCATTTGCGCCTGCATCTTTTGCATAAATAGAAAGATCTATAGCCTCAGTAGTCGAGTTGGCGCCAGTACCAGCAATTACTGGAATACGTCCTGCAGTATGTTTTACTGCAGTGCTAATCAATAGTTGGTGTTCCTCAAAATTAACTGTCGGAGACTCTCCAGTTGTCCCTACTACCACAATACCGTCTGTCCCCTGCTCTACATGAAAATCGATTAAGTTACAAAATCTCTCCAAATCTAACCTACCATCTTCATGCATAGGCGTAACTATGGCTACTAAACTTCCTTTAAACATGATCTTCCATCCAGTAAAAAAGAATATTTTACCTTAATCTCGTGTATTCTATTGATATTCACCTATTCACACCAAAACTTATTTCCCTAAAGTACCTGTGGATTATAAAGTACATACATATCTCAGTAACACAAAAATATATCAACCCTTAGTAAATACCATCATACCATTCTTGTAATCTACCTTTATCGTATCCTTAGCTGTAAAATGACCTTCTAGAATTTCTTTTGCAAGTGGATTCTCAATTTGTGATTGTATAGCCCGCTTTAGTGGGCGCGCTCCGAAGACAGGATCAAATCCAGCTTGAGCGAGCTCTGTCAAAGCGGCCTCCGAAACTTGTATTTTCATTTCCATCTCTGCTAATCTCGCTTCAACATATTGCAACTGTATCCGTGCAATTGAGTGAATATGCTTCTTATCAAGAGCATGAAACACTACTACCTCATCAATACGATTGATAAACTCTGGACGAAAATAAGCTTTTACTTCACCCATTACCGCTAGCTTAATCACTTGATAATCATCCCCTGCCATTTGTTGAATCATCTGTGAGCCAAGATTAGAGGTCATAACGATAACGGTATTCTTAAAATTAACGGTACGCCCTTGACCGTCTGTCATACGCCCATCATCAAGAACCTGTAACAATACATTAAATACGTCAGAATGAGCCTTTTCTATTTCATCTAAAAGTATTACTGAATATGGTTTTCTGCGTACTACTTCAGTAAGATGCCCGCCTTCTTCATAACCTACATAACCTGGTGGCGCACCTATAAGACGCGCAACAGAGTGTTTCTCCATAAACTCTGACATATCTATCCGAATAAGATGATCTTCTGAATCAAATAAAAAACCTGCTAGAGCTTTACACAATTCAGTTTTACCTATTCCAGTCGGCCCTAGAAATAAAAAGGAACCATAGGGCCGGTTTGGATCAGACAGTCCTGAACGTGAACGACGAATAGCGTCAGATACGAGGTGAACTGCCTCATCTTGCCCTACTACTCGCTCATGTAATTTTTTCTCCATATCTAACAGTTTCTCCCGTTCACCCTGCATCATTTTGGATACGGGGATACCAGTTGCACGGGATACCACCTCGGCAATTTCCTCCGAGCCTACATGGGTACGTAATAGTCTCGGCTTGCTCACCTGACCTTGTTGCTCTGTTTTGTTAGCCTGCTGAAGCTGGTCAGTGAGCTGCGATTGTAACTGTGCCTCTAGTTGTGGAATACGGCCATATTGTAATTCTGAAACTTTTTGCCAATCGCCCTTTCTCGTTGCAGCATCTATATCTAACCTAACCTTTTCCATTTCTTCCTTGAGATGTTGAGATCCTTGTACTTGTGATTTCTCTGCTTTCCATATCTCTTCTAAATCTGCGTATTCTCGCTCTTGTTTTTTTATTTCACTCTCAAGTAAAGCTTGACGTTTTCGTGAAGCTTCATCTTTTTCTTTTTTTATCGCCTCACGCTCAATCTTTAGCTGGATAAGACGGCGATCAAGCTTATCCATTGCTTCGGGTTTTGAATCAATTTCCATTCTTATTCGTGCAGCCGCTTCATCAATGAGATCAATAGCCTTATCAGGCAAAAAACGATCCGTAATGTAACGATTAGATAGTTCTGCAGCAGCTACGATTGCTGGATCAGTAATATCAACACCATGATGTACCTCATATTTCTCCTGCAGGCCCCGAAGGATGGCAATAGTAGCTTCAACCGTAGGCTCATCTACTAGCACCATCTGAAAACGTCTTGCTAATGCAGCATCTTTCTCAACATATTTCCGATATTCGTCTAGTGTTGTAGCCCCTACACAATGTAATTCCCCTCTAGCAAGAGCAGGTTTTAGCATATTGCCCGCATCAATAGCTCCTTCAGCTTTTCCGGCACCCACCATAGTATGAAGCTCATCTATAAATAAAATAGTATTGCCTTCATCTTGGGCAAGTTCTTTTAAAACTGATTTTAGACGTTCTTCAAATTCTCCTCGGTACTTAGCCCCAGCTAATAATGCGGCCATATCAAGAGATAGCACTCTCTTATTCTTAAGAGTCTCAGGCACCTCTCCATGAATAATGCGCTGGGCTAATCCTTCTACGATAGCAGTCTTGCCAACACCTGGCTCACCGATCAAAACCGGATTATTCTTTATGCGTCGTTGTAATACCTGAATAGTGCGACGGATTTCATCATCACGCCCAATCACTGGATCAAGTTTCCCTATACTCGCGCGATCTGTAAGATCATGCGTGTATTTTTTGAGAGCTTCACGACCACTCTCTGCATCGGCATTATCTACGTTCTCTCCACCGCGCACTGCTTTGATAGCTTGCTCTAAAGAAGCGGGACTCGTGCCATGTTGTTTTAATAACATGGCGGGCTCACCCTTATCATGAAGTGCTGCGAGCAAAAACATCTCAGATGCAATAAATTGATCTCCCTGTTTCTGAGCTTCCTTATCAGCCAAGTTAAGTAATTTGCTAAGATCACGAGATGGAGAAATCTCCCCACTAGCATTATCTACTTTTGGTAAACGCTCTATACTTTTTCTCAATGCCTCACGCAAAGGTACAACATTCGTTCCAGACCTTTGTAATAGCGAAGTTGTACCACCATCTTCCTGCTGCAATAATGCCAAAAGCATATGATGTGGTTCAATGTATGGATTATCATTTCCAATAGCTATACTCTGCGCATCAGCTATGGCTTGTTGAAATTTGGTGGTTAATTTATCAAACCGCATTGGATTTCCCGTTAATATTTATATAGGTTCTATATATAAGGAAATAAGCTTATATTTCAAGTAAAAAAGAAAGTATGCTGCTCATGATATCGTTACTTTATTCAGTTAAAATACCACATCCAAATATATCAAATATGCAGCCTTACCTTTTCAATGAATTTAAAAGCTACAATTAAGAATAATGTTAGCCAATCTTTAGCAGAGGATATTGGTACTGGTGATCTAACTGCACTTATAATTTCTTGTGACGCGATTGCTACTTCTAAAGTTATTTGCCGTGAAGAAGCGTTTTTGTGTGGCATTCAATGGTTTGAGGCATGTTTTAAGCAGCTTTCACCAGATACTGAAATACACTGGTTCGCCTGTGAGGGCGAGAAAATTTTTTCAGGACAAGAACTGTGTAGAATTAAAGGTAATGCACGGTTGCTACTTACAGCTGAACGTACTGCACTTAATTTTCTTCAAACATTATCTGCCGTAGCTACACGTACTCACCACTATGTAGATGCAGTTCAAGGAACCGGTGCTGAAATAATAGATACTCGTAAAACGATCCCTGGATTGCGACTTGCTCAAAAATATGCAGTCAAATGTGGCGGCGGTATTAATCATAGATTGGGTTTATATGATGGAATACTTATAAAAGAAAATCACATAATTGCTGCCGGCGGCATTGAAGAAGCCCTACATGCAGTTAAAAAAGTCTCTCCAGTAGGCGCTTTAATTCAAATTGAGGTTGAAACAAGAGATGAATTACTTAGGGCTCTTAACGTGGGAGCAAAAATGATTTTGCTTGATAACTTTGACCTAGAGGAATTACGACAAGCAGTTATATTAACCTCACAAGCATCAAACAGCCAAATAATACTTGAAGCCTCAGGAGGAATCACGATAGATAATGTTCGTGCAATAGCAGAGACTGGAGTAAATCGAATCTCCATCGGCAGTATTACCAAGGATATTAAGGCTGTGGATTTATCAATGAGCTTCTCTATTCAACACAAATAACAAAGATTTATCCATCACAAATAAATTTTGGATTTAGCGGTTTACTCACCTATACTTAGTTCAATACTTGTATTGTTGGTAACCGGCTGAATTACAGTGGATTGTCGATAATATCCTCAAACTTTTTCAGCATATTTTATGAAAAATAACTAGAAATGGATTAAGGAATGCAAATTTTACAAATGTAGTCTATCACCTTATATCTGTAAGAATTACCAAAAATAAGATTGTTCATTTATACATGTTTAGCAATAAAATTCTTAACTGCAAAAGTGTCAGCATCCATCTCAACAAAACGTTGTGGCAAATTCTCCAAATTTTCATATCCAGCTGGTCGGCTAGGTTTAGTTCCGATTGCCTCAACAATACTACTTGAAAATTTTGCTGGTAATGCAGTTTCCATACAAATTAAAGGAACATCCTTTTCACGGTATTCTAAACCTACTTTCATGCCATCTGCAGTATGAGTATCTACTACTACACCGTATTTCTTATAGATTCTGCGTATCGTATCCATACGCGCTCTATGACTACTAGTTCCTGACACAATATGTGATTTTCTAATCCTTTCCCACAATGGAGTACCAGCAATATCAAAAGCTTTTCCACTATCTACAGCTTTCCATAATTCATTTATTTTAGCGGGATCTCTCCCGGTTAAATCAAAGATATAACGTTCAAAATTAGATGCTTTTGAAATATCCATTGAGGGACTGCTAGTATGTTTCGTCTCATCTGTAGTCCGTGGACGGTAACATCCAGTTTGAAAAAATTCATCCAAAACATCATTTTCATTGGTGGCAAGTATCAGTCGCTTAATTGGTAATCCCATCATAAATGCTACATGACCAGCATAAATATTGCCAAAATTACCTGAAGGTATAGCAAACGACACTTGCTGCTTATTTGAATGAGTAGCGGCAAAATAACTCTTAAAATAATAAACAATCTGTGCTGCAATTCGTGCCCAGTTGATTGAGTTAACTGTTCCAATATGGTAATTTTTTTTAAATAAAGAGTCGTTACTAACAGATTTAACTATATCCTGACAGTCATCAAATACACCACGGATAGAAATATTAAAAATATTAGGGTCTTGTAACGAAAACATTTGCGCAGTCTGGAAATCAGTCATTTTCCCTTTCGGCGAAAGCATAAAAACTCGAATTCTGCTTTTACTTCGCATAGCATATTCAGCGCTTGAACCGGTATCTCCAGAAGTCGCACCTAAGATATTTAGTTTTACTCCATCTCTTATCAAAATAAACTCAAATAGATTGCCAAGCAATTGCATGGCTATGTCTTTGAAAGCTAGTGTTGGTCCATTTGATAAGCTAAGAATGTGGAGTCCAGGTTCTAAAGTATTTAGTGGAGTAATCTCACTACTTCGAAAAACTTCAGGAGTATATGTCTTTTCAATAATTTTGCGTAAATCTGATACGGAAATATCATCAGTAAAAATGGAAAGAATCTCAAATGCAAGATCTTGGTAATTAAGACTACGCCAAGATTCTAGTTTAGATAGGTCTATCGTGGGATAAACTTCAGGAATTACAAGCCCTCCATCAGAAGCCAAACCACTCAGTAGAACTTCAGAAAACGCCTTTGGAGGCATATCACCACGAGTCGATATATAACGCATATTTTTATTCTAGAAAATAATTGAGAAATAGCACGAATTTTAGAACTAGAACATCCTAATTTCCATTCAAACAAATTTATTTTTTAACTGCACGGCTATATTTCATTACATCTAATATGGCCACATTTACTCTTGCTTCTCATTGATTACTATTTAGCCCTTCCAAGCGTATGTGCGTCATGTTACCCATAACGGCGGCAAGTTTCTCTATCTTAATAATAGCTAAATTAATATTTCTTTCTATCGTGAGATGAGTAAGAATAATGATATCTACCTGGTCCTCGCCCTCATTAGGTTCTTTCTGTACCATGGCATCAATCGAAATATCAAGCTCAGCGAGTATATGTGTTATATCTGCGAGCACACCAGGCTTATCTATTGCACGTAAACGTAAATAATATGATGTTTCAACCTCTTCCATTGATAAGACAGGTATATTTGATAATAGATCTGGTTGAAAAGCGAGATGAGGAACCCTGTGTTTTGGGTCAGCGGTATGCATGCGGGTCACGTCTACTAGATCAGCCACTACTGAACTTGCAGTTGGCTCTGCGCCAGCTCCCGCACCATAATATAATGTAGATCCAACTGCATCACCTTTTACTACGATAGCATTCATCACACCTTCAACATTAGCAATCAATCTCCGTGAAGGAATGAGCGTAGGATGAACACGCAACTCTATCCCCTTTGTAGTCTGCTTTGTAATGCCTAATAGCTTTATACGATATCCTAATTCCTCGGCGTATTGAATATCCTCTCTAGTTAACTTAGCAATACCTTCTGTATATACCTTATCAAACTGCATTGGAATACCGAAAGCGATAGCTGCCATAATTGTAATCTTATGTGCTGCATCAATCCCCTCAATATCAAAAGCAGGATTAGCCTCTGCATAACCTAGCTTCTGTGCTTGTTTTAATACAGTTTTGAAATCCAATCCTTTATTACGCATTTCTGATAAGATAAAATTGCTAGTGCCATTGATAATTCCAGCTATCCACTCAATACGATTTGCAGTTAACCCTTCACGTAATGCTTTTATAATAGGAATACCTCCAGCTACCGCCGCTTCAAAAGCAACCATTACTCCATTTCTTTGTGCTGCAGCAAAGATTTCGGTTCCATATGAAGCTAACAACGCTTTATTTGCTGTAACAACATGTTTACCATTTTCAATGGCCTTAAGTGTAACCTCCCTTGCAATTGTATGGCCGCCAATCAACTCAATTACAATATTAATCTCAGGGTCAGTAATAACTTCATTTATATTTGAAGTAACTAAAGTATCATTACCAACAAGTTTACGTGCCTTATCGACTTCTCGATCTGCAACAATCTTTATAACGATACCTCTTCCAGCACGACGAGCTATTTCCTCTTGATTACGCTTAAGTACTGCAAACGCGCCTCCACCAACAGTTCCAATGCCTAATAAGCCTACTTTTATAGGTTTCATATATTAAATTTAAGGGAGAATTAAACCCCACCTCTTTGAAAGATCAGGATAAATTTTACATAAATATCTGCAATACAGATGTACATATATGCTATTCACATATGCCCACTCCTATTTACACAATTATGTACCATGTAGTCTTCGATACCGCTCAAGATAACATGCAATACGCCTAATTGCCTCGATAAGATTATCGCTATTGGGAAGAAACACCACACGAAAATGATCTGGATATGGCCAATTAAAACCACTTCCTTGTACCAATAAAACTTTTTCTTCCATCAATAAATCTAATACAAATTTTTGGTCATCATTGATCGGATACACTGTAGGATCCAAACGGGGGAATAAATACATTGCTGCAGGCGGTTTAAAGCAACTTATACCAGGAATTTCAGTTAGCAACTGCCATGCAAGATCCCGCTGTCGCATAAGTCTTCCATCCGCCATAACCAAATCATTAATACTCTGATACCCACCTAGTGCAGTTTGTATCCCATATTGTGCTGGGACATTGGCACATAAACGCATGGAAGCAAGCATGGCAAGTCCAGCAATATAATCCTGAGCATCATGTTTTCTTCCAGAAACTATGGCCCAACCTGAACGAAATCCAGCAACACGATAATTCTTTGATAAGCCACTAAAAGTTACAAAAAAAACATCAGTTGCTAAGGAAGCAATAGAAGTATGCTTAGCATCTCCATACAAAACCTTGTCATATATCTCATCGGCATAAATAATGAGATGATTCTGACGGGCAACCTCAATAATGTCACACAATACTTCATCAGGGTAAAGTGAACCAGTTGGATTATTTGGATTTATAATAACTATAGCTCGAGTCCTAGGCGTAATTTTTGAACGAATATCCTCCAAGCTAGGTAACCAACCAGATTCCTCATCGCACATATAGTGCCGTGCTGTACCTCCCGTAAGCACAACCGCTGCAGTCCATAAAGGATAGTCAGGTGCTGGAATAAGCACCTCATCCCCGTTGTTCAAGAGTGCTTGCATAGACATTACAATCAGCTCAGAAACACCATTACCAATAAAAATATCATCCATCTCTACATTCTGTATGTGTTTCTCTTGAGCGTAATGCATAACTGCTTTCCGTGCCGAAAATAGACCCCTCGAATCGCAATACCCAGATGCATCAGATAAATTGTGAATTACGTCATGTAATATTTCTTCAGGCGCATCAAAGCCAAATGGGCCAGGATTCCCGATGTTAAGTTTAATTATATGCTGCCCTTCCTCTTCCATTTGCTTAGCGCGGTCAAGTACTGGCCCACGTATGTCATAACAGACATTTGCTAATTTGTTTGATTTTAGTATTGACTGCATAGTTAAATAAAAAAACCTATTCTTTAAGAAGGATCAAATAAATATAGCTTATGATAATTCAGTAATTTCATAGTCAAGCTTTTAAACTATAAAAATATATACATCTATTACTTTATCAATAAGTGAAAAAGATGTAATGTTACCTGACCAACAAACCAGCTGCAAATGGAGGCCTTTATTGAAACTACACCTATCGAAATCACCTGAAAAGAATGTTTTCACTGGCTATGGAGCTGGATATGTCTTAATTAACCAAAAGCGCTATGAAAACAACTTAGTCATTATGCCAGACCATATTATTGAGGATTGGCAAGCACAAAATTTTGAACAACTTACCGCTGAACATTTTGAACCCCTACTTCCATTTCAACCTGAAATAGTTTTATTGGGAACTGGGAATGCATTGTACTTTCCTAATATATTAATAACAAAAGAGTTAATTTCTTTAAAAATTGGTGTAGAAGTGATGGATACTAGTGCGGCCTGTCGTACCTACAATATTCTTATGGAGGAAGGACGAAATGTAGCAGCGGCATTATTTATTTAGAACTTAAAATGATTACCTACTTTATTTTATAAAATTTAATGCTTGTTAGCTAAACTAATCTGCATAGAAACCAGAAACTATATCTTATGTCTACATCCATAGACCGTGTTATTAGCCAAATCTCAACTGTAATTCTCGGTAAAGAAAAGCAAATTCGGATGGCGCTAGCATGTTTGTTAGCAAGAGGTCATTTGTTGATAGAAGATATACCAGGTGTTGGGAAAACAACCCTTGCACACGCAATTGCATGCTCTCTTGGTTTAGAATTTAAGCGTATTCAGTTTACTAGTGACTTGCTTCCAGCAGATATTCTCGGTATTTCTATTTTTGAACGAGCTGATTCCTCATTTAGATTCCATCCTGGCCCAATTTTTACGCAAATAATTCTAGCAGATGAAGTTAATCGCGCAACACCAAAGACTCAAAGTGCTTTGCTAGAAGCAATGGAAGAACATCAAGTTACTATTGAAGGAAAAACTCGTTTGCTGCCAAACCCTTTTTTTGTAATTGCAACACAAAATCCATCCTATCAAGTAGGAACCTTTCCTTTACCAGAGTCACAGCTTGATCGTTTCTTGATGCGCATACAACTTGGCTATCCTGGCCGAGATGCAGAGCGAAGCTTACTTTTGGGGACCGAACGTCAAGAGATTATTTCCGCACTACTACCATGTATGGAAAAACTAGAATTACAGGCTATGCAAGACAAAGTGAAGGAAATATATGTTTCACCAGCCTTACTTGATTATATCCAGGCAATTATTAGTTTTACGCGGTTATCACCAGATTATTTACATGGAATGTCCCCACGTGCGGGGTTAGCGCTATTATCTTCGTCTCGTGCCTGGGCATTAATGGATAAAAGAAATCAAGTTCTACCAGAAGATATTCAAGCAGTTTTGTCTTCTGTTGTTGGCCACCGACTGTGTTCTTCTGGTAATCATACATATAGTAGTGCAGAGCTTGTAGAGAATATAATCAAAGAAGTTGCAATACCATAATTAGAAACAAAGAATCTACTATCTATATGCAATTATCTTTAAGAACATATCTATTAAATTTTCTGATCCGGCATAAAGGACCAGAGATTGGACCAATAACATTGACACAACGTCGAATATTCATCTTACCAACACGTTATGGCGTTATTTTTTGCTTCCTACTACTATTAATACTTATAGGTTCGATAAATTACAATTTAAGCCTAGGTTACGTTCTGACTTTCTTGCTTGGTACGATGGGAATTATTTCTATATTCCACACATTTCGAAATATTGCAGGATTAAGTATACATCTAGGTAAATGTGAACCAGTTTTTGCTGGTCAAAAAGCTATTTTTACTATATGTATTGAGAATCTTAGTAAGATTAGTCGGTATAGCATCTCTATACAAAAGAAAATTAATCTAACACCATTACCCGAATACTTTGATGTACCAGCTAAAGAAATAACATGTACAAAAATTATGCTCCCTACAGCCAGACGTGGCATTCTCACTCCAGGTAAATTAATAATTTTTTCTACATTTCCACTGGGAATTTTTCGTGCATGGTCTTATATTGAGCCGGATATACAATGCATTGTTTACCCTAAGCCTAGTTCAATAGATAGCCTACCACCACCAACACCATTACTTCAAAGTACTGATACCGGTATTGAATATGGCCTTGGTAATGAAGATTTTGCTGGATTTCGATCTTATCGCACTGGTGACTCTCCCAGAGATATCGTATGGAAAATATTGGCACGTGAACAAGGATTGCAAGTTAAACAGTTAAGCGGGCATGCTTACTCAGAACTATGGTTAGATTGGGAAGACCCGCTAATTACCAGGTATAAAATGAAAACTGAACCTATGCTTTCACAACTTACCCGATGGATACTTGATGCAGAAGCTAGTGGTTTAAACTATGGTCTACGTCTTCCAGATAAGAGCATCATTCCCTCGTGTGGAAATTTGCATCAACGAAAGTGTCTAGAAGCCTTGGCATTATTTAAATAATTATTACCTTATCCTTAATTAGGATATTGATATGGATAAAATATAACGAACATTAAACCTTACCATACCATCCAAATTAAACTATTTCCCTAACCTCTATAAAAATAAAGATACATCATCATAAAAAAACGCCTCCGATTTTGTCGGAGGCGTTTTAACGTAGTTACTTAACTGATTACGGCTTTGTTGCGTAATTTTTTCTCTTATCATTACCCGCAATGTGTGGGCTCCATGGGGCAGCTTTAACAGGACCCTTGGTCTTCCACACCACATTGAACTGGCCGTCAGCACGTACTTCGGCAACAAATACCGGTTTGTGTAGATGATGGTTCTTTTCGTCCATCTTAATCGTAAATCCATTTGGCGCTTTAAAGGTTTGCCCGCCTACAGCAGCAATCACTTTATCAACGTCAGTGGTTCCAGCTTTCTCTACAGCTTGCTTCCACATGTGTATACCAATGTAAGTAGCTTCCATAGGATCATTGGTTACAACACTAGAAGGATTCGGTAATTTGGCTTTCTTAGCCCAAGCCTTGTACATCTTGATGAATTTCCTGTTCTCTGCGTTCTTCAGCGACTGGAAGTAGTTCCATGAAGCAAGGTGACCTACCAGTGGCTTGGTATCAACACCACGTAGCTCTTCTTCTCCCACTGAGAAAGCAACTACCGGTACATCAGTAGCTTTCAACCCAGCATTACCTAGTTCTTTATAGAAAGGTACGTTGGAATCGCCGTTGATAGTAGAAACTACCGCAGTCCTTCCGCCTTGAGCAAATTTCTTGATGTTGGCAACAATAGTTTGGTAATCACTATGGCCGAACGGGGTGTATGCTTCATCGATATCTTTGTTCGCAACACCTTTCGATTTCAAGAACGCACGTAGGATTTTATTAGTGGTACGCGGATAAACATAATCGGTACCAAGCAAGACCCAACGCTTAGCTCCACCACCTTCTTCACTCATTAGATATTCTACAGCTGGAATTGCTTGCTGATTAGGTGCAGCACCAGTATAGAACACGTTATATTCTAGCTCTTCACCCTCATATTGCACTGGGTAAAACAGCAGACCATTCAGCTCTTTAAATACAGGCAGTACTGATTTGCGTGAAACCGAGGTCCAGCAACCAAATACTACATCGACCTTGTTAACTGCCAAAAGCTGACGTGCTTTTTCTGCAAATAAAGGCCAGTTAGAAGCTGGATCAACTACTACAGCTTCTAGTTGCTTGCCCAGTACGCCGCCCTTGGCATTGATATCGGCGATGGTCATGAGCGCTGTTTCTTTTAATGCAGTTTCAGATATGGCCATCGTACCTGATAGCGAATGTAGAATGCCTACCTTAATAGTATCAGCAGCATAAGCATTGCTACCCATCACGCTAAGTGAAGCTGCAATGGCAAGTGATTTAATAAAATTGCGACGTATCATAATGTATTACTCCTCCCTGAGAGTTAAGCAAACAGAATTGTTTACATGAAACAAAATGTAAACCTCTACAACTTCAAATCTGTAACGAAATAC
>CAJIBK010000014.1_pt1 | contig 130608 bp, 118 predicted proteins | sample 9199341 | NCBI WGS metagenome assembly CAJIBK01 (sample SAMEA7708305, study PRJEB35096) | sediment metagenome | biome: marine neritic benthic zone biome [ENVO:01000025]; feature: sediment [ENVO:00002007]; material: shallow marine sediment [ENVO:03000034] sea grass bed [ENVO_01000059] ...
CTTTACCTCACCACCAAATTTCTTTGCTAATACCATCGTAACTGCTGCCGTCAAAGTAGTTTTACCATGGTCTACATGACCAATTGTACCTACGTTTACATGCGGCTTCGTCCGCTCAAATTTACTCTTTGCCATGATTGTTTCCTTTTCTAATGTGCTTCTAGCATCCTGGTTCTTGGACTAAAAAGCCTATGGAGCCCATGGCCAGGATTGAACTGGCGACCTCTCCCTTACCAAGGGAGTGCTCTGCCACTGAGCTACATGGGCAAGCACTATTGCAACAAAATCTAGATGTCTACTTCTACAAAATTCCTCAAATTTAAGTCTGGAGCGGGTGAAGGGAATCGAACCCTCGTCGTAAGCTTGGAAGGCTTCTGCTCTACCATTGAGCTACACCCGCACTAGTAATCATTTCAGAAAGAAGAAACCTATCCTTTCAACTAATTACGGAGCTGACCATTACCCTCCAAACCATCACACATTACGCTTCTCGACTCTGCCATTTCTGCATCCCTACAACCACCAAATTTGGTGGAGGGAGAAGGATTCGAACCTTCGAAGGCAGTGCCGTCAGATTTACAGTCTGATCCCTTTGACCGCTCGGGAACCCCTCCAAACGAAACTATCCATTATGAATGCATTATGGCTACAAGTCAACGCGCATTTACATGTCACCCAGTTTCTTATCCGACTGAGAACATGGAAGAAATAGATATAGAATAATAGAAAATGAAATGGAAAATCCAGCTAGATTCAACCCAACTAAAAGAAATTACTTATAACTTTTTATGCACAACTAAAACTAAAATAATCTTCAGTAAAATAAATTGGTTTTATCAACCACTAAATATACTTTGTTTCTTGAAAACTATTGTCCCCTTTAAATACTTTTGACCATATACAATTTCATGACTTCTACGTGCAGTATATTCACCAAGCTGAGAGCAGTCAGTAATTTGTAAAGATTAATGCGAATAAATCAACACACTAGCAATCATAATGTGATTTTTCTTATTTCAATCACATATGTGTTAAATGTAAAGTATGACTCAATTCAAAGCGCTGTCTCTCCAGTACTTAGTGCCCTTGACCGTAGCCTGGATTGCTAGTCCACTTTCTGTTAACTGATAAACTGTTATACCGTCGGCCAAGGCCTCTCCACCTACAGCCCCTCCCTTATGACCAGCTTTGGCCGCTGCATCTACACCTGCTCCAAATTCCCAGCCCTCATTGATAAATTTATCCAAGGTCGCTTTGTTATGAAATACAAATATTAAACGATAATCCTTAATACCTAATCCTACACCAACACCCAATTCTGCCATCTTCATAAAGATAGGCTTGGCCCCTTTGCGCTGCACAACTCCATAACCCGTGCCGGCAGTAACCCAAAATAAGATTCCTGCATTATCAAAAACAGCATAACCAGGTGCCGCTGCAATCTCTGCTTTCGCCCCAGGACGAACATTATAAAGGTCTGAAAGAGTATCATTTTTCATGGCAAGAACGGCTTGACGCTTTGCTTCTGGAGTGTTTCCTGCTGTAGTGGCGCACCCACTGAAAAATAGAACTATTACCAAGCCACATAACCCAGTCTTTATACTTCTCATATCTTTATGCTCCATAATAATTCACTTAATACTAACTTGATATTAATTTGCCAAAATATATTTTATACCTAAATCCCGATTTAGAACTCGATTACTCTAAAAATAATAAGACTTTTTACATTAAGACTCCTTTATTTTAAGGATCATGCCATTATAAATTTATTACTTATCTACACTTAATCGACGGGCAGTAATTTAACTTTAATAGCTCTGATTTAATTGGTATCTATTATTGTCTGCAAACGCACCTTTCACTATAGACATAATTCTCTATTTCTCTTTTTCTCTCCCGCTTATGTAGAAAAGTTCTTAGTAAGAATACGATAGTTCTCTAGTCAAAAAGATCATCCATTTTTTTATAAGTGGGTAATATTTCACATTTTGCAAACCATATCCTATGAAGCACTAAAATGTCATATATTTTCAATGTACAATAATTATTAGGTTTAAATGTACCAACAAATATGCCAACAATTTAACTCAATTTTTGTTTTTGATAGTGTGATTTAATACCATCTATACATTGCCTGTAGAAGATACCTAGTGATAAGGCACATCTAGGGGAAGACACATGATAGAGCGATATCTCGTGAAACGTGGCCAATATTGCTGATTGACTATTATTCGAAATGTGATTTAAGTTCTGCCGCACAGAAGTATTTGACGTCATTTAAAGAGTTTTTCTTTTCAATCTTAAGCTGGCCATAATACTCGAGTAATGCCCTAGCCCAGTTACCTCGTTTTTTAAATGTATTGATACGCTGACAAATATGTTTAGCTTCTTCATCACAAGAAGCAATTAAGCAATCGATAGCGAATACTTCATTATCATCTTCAAATAATGAGAGCCCGGCAATTGTCTCCTCCACTCCACTCTGAACTCGCCTCCTTATTCTAAATTGCTGCGCGCCTCGTATAAATTCGACTGAACTTGTATCTTTCTCACTTGAGCCACTGATGCCTGCTAGATTTAATTTATTCCATTTTTCCAAGTCCTCTTGTCTAGACCACTCAGGATAGTTCTTTATCTCCTCCCAGAGAGAAATTAGTGCTTCATCAAGCTCATTTACGCGCGCAAAATGCGTTAGCTGCTCCATTAACTTCACGTGTTTCACATCGTTGGCAAATCGTTGTTCAAGCTCATTCTCGTGCTGCTGCACTGCAATAATAGTTGCCTTGTCTAAGTCAGCTTTATCAGAGACGACCTTCTGTAAGAATGGGTCCGTCTCTGGTAAAGCCTCTATTTTTGTCGCGCCAGACTTCAATAATAGCGAATTAACAGATTTAGACCGATTTAGATACCAATAAACCGCACAAACTATAATGACAATTAGGGCCACTAGGATAATTAATTCAATTTGCATAGCTTCCTTAAAACGTAACTATTATTGAGAACAATCTAACTCAAGTACTTTTTGAAAATAGAAAAATATGCGGCCTCACCTCTATATATTTTATATGATATTTTAGGCCAGATTTCGCCCAACAACTATGTAATTATCAGTCCTTTTGAAACTATTAACAATAATATGTAACAACAAACTAAATCGATTTAATCAACAAAATAATCTGTGCAACATTTCTGATATCCCGCCATCCATTAATTATCACACACCTATAAATGCCTCATAATACATATCACAAACTGAGGCCAGTAATTTCCTTAATTTGGAACTGAATAATCACAACTAATATAATAAATGGCAGACCCTTTTATTTCAAATTTTGGCAAAAGTTATTGCAAAAGAAATCTTAGATAAACGCTTTTGAATCACAATGGATACTCAGAATTCACTCATTCACTTGTTGTTAAGATTTATAGTGTGAAAGGTATAATATAAGTTAATCTTGATAAGTTGGTTTGCTACCTGAAATTTAATTATGTTTACCATGCGCTTAAATGTTGCGGTTCTTTTATTGATTTATATTGGTATTGAAACTTTAGCTTCTGCTGTAGCAGCTCCCATCAACCTTCCTCCAGTACAAAAAGGTACCAATCTTATCGATTGTAAGTTCAAACTTGAGAAACAAGGTGGCGGTTGGTGCGAAATTCGTTCTAAGGGTAAACATCCATCGATCTCTGCAGTCTGGCCAACAAATCTAGATGATAGAACTTATATGGCAACTGGTCCAAGTTCTGTTCTGGAAGCCTGGAATAGTGCAGCATTCGACGAGAAAAACCTTCTAATCTATTTTATGGGGGGCGGTCATTCTGATTACGGTGGCAATGAAGTTTATGAATTTAATCTCAAAAATGGGCACTGGAAACGACTTACTAATCCCTCGCCACTTACCTTCTTTTTCCAATTTCCCGACGAAGAAGAAACACCAACATCAAATATAACTCAGTATTGTTGGGCACCTGACATGCGTCGCGTCCCGGGTGCTACACACACTTACGACGGTCTACAATTCAGTAGAAAAACCAAGACCATTTTCTTAATAGCTATGGATGCGGCTGACGGTTCATGTTTTGATGGCAAAAGAGGTCAGTTTAAAGGAGACCCACGGTTTCTATATGGTCCCATCGGAGGAAGTGGTATTTTTGAATTTAACCCTTCACACCACGAGAAACGAAATGATTTAGCGCCGCTTACCTGGCGCCGCTTGGCTACACCCATTGGCCTATACCTAGGTTACCCTCGTTCCCTAGAGTTACCCAATGGAATGATGATGGTCGGAGACTCCTCAACTCTTTATACATTTGATCCATCAACTGGGTCTATCGGAGAACGCTTTTGGGAGGATGAAGATTGGGGAGATGGGATAGCTGAATTTCATCCATTCGGACTTGTCATGTCGCTGCATCACAACACCATGACTATCAGTAATATTAAAACTAAAGTATCTAAAACGGTCTCTGTACCAAACGAAAGACTTCATGGTAAATCTTTAGCTGTTGATAAAAACGGTAATGTTTTCACCTGGGATGGGAGGCACACAATCATGGCAATCGATAATTTACATGAACCCAAACCAAACTGGATTTTCTATGACTGGTCAAGCGCAGGTCCCCCATCTGGAGAAGAAAATTCATCAGAAGTTACAGGAAACGTCTATTCAAAATGGCAGTACATTTCCAAACATGATGTCTTCGTTGGACTTTCCTTTCACACGACTGGTGTATGGATATATAAGCACCCAAAGTCAATAAAAGGTGTAAAACTCTCTAACACAAATCTAAGAAAATTAATTAGAAAAGCGAAGAAAGGCTCGATTGTACAAATTCCCCCTGGTTTTTATGGACAAGGTCTTTTCATAAATAAACCTCTCACTGTAAGGCTTAAGGATGTGAGGCTTTGGGGTGTAGCTGAAGATAAGGGAATCATCAACGTTGATTGTGATGGTTGTTCGGTTGTAATTGAAGACTTTTTTGGTGAAGGAAGAAAAGCTGGTTGTCTTGATGATAACTGTGCTGGAATTAAAGCTGAGGGCAAGAATTTGATCTGACCGTCAGGCGTATTCATTTAGACAACACAGTGATGGGTATCCTGACAGATAACCGTGGCGGCAAATTAGTTGTAGAAGATAGTTTGATTGAGAATACAGGACTAAACGATCGATCTGACACCTATGGGCACGGTCTTTATGCAGGCACTATTAACTCAGTTGTTTTGCGTCGTTCGACAATTCGCAATGTATATGGCTCAGGCCATACTTTGAAAAGTCGCGCACAGGAAACAATTTTAGAAAACGTTAGCCTATTGGGAGCGGAAGGATTTCATAGTCGCTCCATCGATATGCCATGTGGCGGGACACTGCAGATGACAAATTCGATAATTCAACATGGTGTAAATAGTGAAAACTATGACGTAATAGCAATGGGGGCCGAACCTGAAAACTGTAAAATCTATCCTTCACGAATACGCTTCAATAAGAATTGGATCGTAGTCGATCGCATCGGAAACAACACACTCTTTAATTGGTACTCACCTCTTACCATGCTTATTTTGAAAAATAATCACATAGTCAATCTAGATAAATGGTCTAGCAGCAATGCCAAAATGGGTACTGCCATTGATCATAGACTAAATAACAAATTCTGCCGAGACCGCTCAGACTGTGGCCTTAAACCAAACCAATTACCTTTCCTTAAACATTAATTGAAGTTAACTTAATAGAAATAATTAAAAACTATATCTGGTCAACAAAACTTTTTATTTTTTGGCGGATCCAGCTTGACCTATATCAATAAGCGAGGAAAATTAACACATCAACTTTTGGGTCAGTCTTGACTTCTTTTAGAGTCACTTTCGACTTGCTGAATGTCTTTGACGTAATATACAACTCACGAACTCAATGTTAGTAGGTAAGCCCCATGAAGATAATAATCTTAGTACTATTGTTAATTATACTAGCCGGATGTGGTGGGCTTGTAGGTATAAAGAAACAAGGTGATTATGTTTATTATGGAGAAGTTAAAGGAAGATATGAGGAACTTGCTTATTGTGTAGCAGATACTATGGCAGCAGATAAAAGATGGCAGATCAGTAAATTAAAGTATGAAATCAGCGACTACCCAAATACAAAAAAGCTTCAAGTAAATGCTCGTTCTCGTACCCTACTGGGACAATTCTATGTGTTTAGGTTGGAACTAAATCAAACTACCCATGATGCTTCAAGCATCCTGTTGAAGGGCTTCAAATTTGAAAGTGAAGAAGCTTTAAAAATTCTGAAAGGGTGTACAAAAAATTAAAGCTATTAATTATTAGATATAGGTTTAAGAAGACCGCTCCCACTACTATCTCTAATATATACAGGCTTACTGTAATCCGGTTGGCTAGTATTTGGATGAGTTAGATAAGCTTTGTGCCCTTTCCATACAATGCCGGGCTTCGAGCGATCAATACTGTTAGTTCCAGGGTGAGTAGGTCTTAGAATTCCATTACTATCTTTAATATAACTAGGCTTACTATAATCTCTAGTTTTAGTTCCCGGATGAGTATAATAGGCCTCGTCTCCGACAATCATAATTCCAGGCTTTGAGTTATCCGTATTGATAGCCCCCCCTGGAAGCGCAGGTTGTTTTGTTTGCCCTATTACGTTAAACGAAATAAGTAATAAAGCAAATAAATATAAATTTTTCATCTTTATCCCCTTCTTCACAAGCGAAACACACAAAGCCATCTTACGGGCTAAATCTTTGAAACTCTTGAATAAATTCTTGATGCTACCTCTGTAGTTTTTGCACCTTTTTTTGTTGCTGCTTCATCTGTTCTTGTTGTTTCCTTTGCTCTACTTGTTGCTGTTGTTCATTTTGACGTTGCTGTATGTCTTGTGTAAAATTTTCTGTTGTATCTATTTCTGCTGTATGTGCTGTTTAGAGACATTATAGATACTTGCGTTGTTATAAGGGTTTGATTGACAGTATGCTGCGTTACTAAATAAAAATGCAGCAATAAGCAATAGTTTCATAGTATCAACATTCCTTTATTATTTTCTACATAAATCAGCAACTAATACATTATCCCCTATCAACGCAGTAACCGCAGTAACTAGAATTTTATAAAAAATTATATGCAATAAAAATGTATAAATTTAGACTCAGAAATGGCGATGAAATGCCTGCTTTAGGGCTTGGAACCTGGAAATCTGCCCCTGGAGAAGTCTATGATGCAATTCGTGAGGCTATAAAAATTGGATACAGACATTTTGATTGTGCTGCTTTTTATGGAAATGAGCCTGAAATAGGCAAGGCAATTATCGATGCTTTTAATTCCGGGGATGTAAAAAGAGAAGATTTGTGGGTAACTTCAAAATTATGGAACAATGCCCACCTGAAAGAAGATGTTAGGCCCGCTTTAGAAAAAACCCTCAATGACCTTCAGCTAGATTATCTTGATTTGTATTTAATTCACTGGCCGGTTGCTCTAAAACCAGAAGTACAATTTCCTTCATCAACCAATGATTTTTTATCCCTCGATGATGCACCAACGTCAGCTACTTGGAAAGCGATGGAGGCATGCACAAAAGATGGGTTAAGCAAACATATAGGTGTTTCAAATTTTAGCATTAAAAAAATTACAGAACTTCTAGATAATTGCAAGATAAAACCAGAAGTAAATCAAATAGAATTGCACCCATTTCATCAACAACCAGCAATGCTAAAATTTTGCAATAAAGAAAATATTGTTCTTACTGCCTATTCTCCTTTAGGATCACCTGATCGGCCATCACAATTTAAAGACCCTAGTGAGCCCAGTTTATTTAAGAATCCTACTATAGTAGAAATTGCCAACGTCAATGGCTTATCGACTGCCCAGGTACTTATCCGATGGGCAATTCAAAGGGGTACTGCCGTGATACCAAAATCAGTAAATCCTACTCGATTGAAACAAAACTTTGATTCCGCCACCATTCCCTTATCGAATGAAGACATGGAGAAAATTGCTACACTTGAAACAAAAGGACGTCTCTTAACTGGTAAATTCTGGGATGCGCCAGAGTTAGGATATTCTGCAGAATCTTTGTGGGACGAGTAATTATTTTAGAAAAAATATTTTATTTGGTAGCCTCACTGAATTCAAACCAACGAACAGAAGATTATAAATTCTTTGTAATCTATAAACTACAACATGTAGCATATGACGGCAAACCAGAATAATTCAATCAATTATTCTACACTGGTTATTTTTCAAGACGTTTGCATACCATATGAAAACGGTCCTCTATAGCTTCTCCAAATATAGGATCCGGCTTAGATTGCGTCTCAGTTTTAATTTTCTTCCAGTCATCGTCATTTAATAATTTTTCAGCCAATACGAAAAGGCCTTGTTCCTCTTTATCCATATGAGAACGGAGAATAGAGCTGTATAGGCGCCCAGGTGTCTCAACTTCCTGTAACTTCTCAATTTCACCCTCACCGTTGATAATATTCTCAAGTTTTTCGTAAAAACGAGCGCCAGATCCCTCTAACGTATGATGTTGCTTTGTAAGTTCTGCAACATTTTCTAGCACACTGGAATCTCTTGCTGCAAGAAGTGTAAAAATAGCCTCTTCTCTTGGATGATGGATAAGATCTGAATACTGAGTCATGTAATATAGAATATCTGTCATAAGTTGATAGTCTGGAACCTTACCTCTGTGTAAGAGATCTAATTGTGCATCAAGCAAATCGAGTAGTTTCTTGAAATTTACATGCTCTTTTCGTAATTTAAAAATTTCATTTTCCATCATTATCTCTTTTGAATTAAGTGGTAGACCACATAGCATAGTACTTAAATTTTGAATGTACTCCCAGGTTCCTACAATCGCAATTCCTTATCTCAGCATAATTTAAAACTACCGTTTAGATGTAACTACAGTGATGTAATGATTTTTGTCTATATAAGCGCCTAAGGCATATACTTTTTATTAGATTCTACGACATTTCACTAGTTCATTTAACTCCTTCAAAATCTGCCCCTAGATAAGTATAAAGTATAGATAAGGCCGTTCAGCAATGGCAATTTATGGGGAACAATACAATTAATTGAACAACCTCACCTGATTCTAGGCAAAAGGGTTTGGATGTACGTATGAGCTTAACTTTTCTGATTCCAAATTTATATTAAAAAGGAATTTGATTAGGCAATTAAAATTTTAGACCTACAATCTGTCAGAAATATGCCGTTATCTAGTTTTGCTGAATAGTTACTTTTATTTCTCAAGTGACAGAATTCCCGAATACTCTCAATTTTAGAGGCCAACATGAAAAATACGATGATTACAGTAGCGTGGGTATTTGCAGCAATTATTGTAGGAGTCCCTATTTTCGGATGTATCTGGAATTCGCTGTATGGAGAGGAAATACTCTCTATAAGTTGCAAGGTCTACAGTTTCATCCACATAACAACGGCTATTGTGTTTGCGGTTATTGCTTGGTTAGGCGGAAAGGCATTGATTCCTTCCTTGCAGTTATTCGGGCTGATCTACATGTTGATCAGTGGAATCGGATTTATGGGGATGGATTTGAAGATAGGAGAGCAGTGGGATACGGTCATCCAACTCAACTTACTAAACTATATACAGTTCATCTTGGGGATCGCCCTCTCTGTTTTCGGTATGTTATTGAGAAAACATCAGCGCCAAGTATTTGCCTAGCCTGAATCACGTCTTACATCAGGCATTTTGACGTCGGGAATCTAATTGCAGGCAGTAACAACTGCTTATACAAATGTCCACTTTTAGCACAAAACAGATGCTCAAAATTAGCCCTTGTTTTAATTTGGTAGGTCAGCTTGGACTCAACCAATGACCAAGGGATTTTGAGTCCCTTGTAATCAACAATTTACAATAGGTGACAACAATCTAGAATAATTCAATCAACTAATTATCCTGCTTCATTTATTGTGGTGTGTTGCCATTTGATGTGGTTATCTGTCGCTGAGCGTCCCACCAGCGTCCCATGACAGACTCATGCTTATCTTTCTGAATTTGTTATAAACTTTATCTGCGCGTTTGATGATCTCATATCTATCTGGCGTTTTGTCGAAGGTATTAACTTTATACTTGAATAATCTACTTCTGATAAACTCCTCAAATAACTCCTATACTCTTCAATTATCTGCTTACGCTCTTCAATTTCCTTCTCTATACCTCTTGATTTATTCTGTAGTCGAAGAATCGTAAGCTCATCCTCTTTGAGTGAATGACGCATTGAATCAATATATTTATTTTCATGAGCAATGACACGCATTAATAGCTCTGTGACATCTTTCATATCAACCCCTTGTTAATTACACCTGCATACGAGAAGTCAAAAATAATTTTGTACCGGAAATAACGGAAGCAGTGAATAAAGAAGCCTATAGAATGATCGTGACTAGATACAAATGTAGAGCCTATATCACCTGCAACGAGCTTTATAACTTGTCTACTTTTTAATAGCTTTAATGTAGAAAAACTGTGCTTTTTCATTATTTCAACCATATATTACATATAAACATTAACCACTATATATAGTGGTTAGTCATAACTAATAATACCAATTATAGTAAGTAGAGAATAAAAATCAAGTTTTTATTATTCAGAAGTTTCCAAATTAGGGGTAATGCCTATCATAAGTAGATCGCGAAGAAAACCCATCACATCCTTTCCCCAAACATCGTTGTGGTCCTTTATCAAGCTGCCATCAACATAAATATTTAAAAAGGGATTCAAAGGATGAGTGCGCCCCAAATGAGTTAACTTTACCCCATCAAAGTTTAGCCGCTCGCCAAAACTTTGGCCTATCCATGCTTTTTTAAGATCACGATAATTAAAATCTGATTTACGTATGCCTCTATCTATTGATGGAGATAACCAATGAGTTTGATAGGGTTCATAATGTCCAATAGTGGCACGATCAGCCTCAGCTTCATCAATTGTTACTTTGGTTTTACCATCTTCCGTGCATATTAGACGATTTAGTTTTTGATGACTCTCAAATAAGATAGTGTTTCTTCCAACATAGGGAAAAATATAACGTGTTATAGCGTCTGATTCTGATGTAAGCATAACAAGACGCGGCGTTTGATCTTTTGGATAGTGTTGGCAGCCATCCTGGGACATGTCAAATAAAGTGGCAAAGCGCAATGCCTCAAAAGCTGGGTTCAATAATATGACAATATTGCCGAAGATTTTATAGTCTTCTAGCAATAATCTATCGCCTCTGGGATCAATAAAGCCATTTTCCAGTATAGATTGTAATGCAGTAAAAACTACTTGAGCACCAAAACTATGCCCTATTACCGCTATTTTACTACTGGGAACTTTAGACTTAGAGAGATTTATGGAGGCTCTTAAATTTACAATTCTTGCAAGTTTTAATATAACCTCGTTAACACCCAGTAATCCAACTTGCAGAGCAGTATATTTACGACTCCAGAAAGTTGTGTATTTAAGTATGGGAAGGACTGAGGCATCCCCACGCCAACCAATATATGCACCTAAAACCTTACGTTTTGCACGCTTATCTTGTTGGCTAGCTACGCTCTCGGTTTGGGAAACATGAGTAAGAAGCTGTTTAAATGACTCCACATTGGAGTCACCAGGTGCGGCATTATGCTGCCAACCATGAACAAAAACGATGACAATGACATCATCAGTACCAGTAATTACTGAATAAGTGTCCAATACTTTTTTCATTTGCTCGCGATCACGTAGCTGGCCTTGGTCATCATACTCAATAAAACCTAGATGAAATTCTTTATCGGTGTTTGGAAAATGATGTGCGATTGCATTTTTCTCGCAATTATCTAATGCGTCAGAAATACATTTATTTAATTCACCACGATATATTTCATTATGCGCACAGGCACCTAGCAATACGCTTAGTATTAGCACAACAAATGCTAACAATTTTTTATAAATCATTAAAATCTATCCTCATATTCGGACCTACTGAGCATCATTTGTTTCAAATAGTTCTCATGTATTGCTATAAGCTATTCTATTAAAAATAAATAAAAAAGCTAGCCATTCATCTAATAATATCCCACCAGTCCCCCATGACAAAGTCATATTGGGCGGTTGAATAGAGCAATCCTCAGCATTTCCTTTCAGTGCTCCGTTATAGTAGTAATGAATATCTTCCAAAAAATAGTAGCAATACCAATGGTAGCTAAGCATTGGATTAATGCTACAGACGCTTCTTTTGTAGGAGAGTATAAAAAAGCTTTAAAACATTTGGATTATTTGGATAAATTTTTAAGGGAAAAAGACGTTGAGTACCACCTACTTCGTGGTGCAGTAAATTATGGTTTAGAAAATAATTCTAACGTGATAGAAAGCGCAGAAACTGCTATTGAGCTTTTGAGAAATACTAATCGTTATAATAAGGATGAAAGAAATTATTTGCTAGGTTATGCAATAAACCTTGGCAAATTAGCATTTAAAAAAGGAAAAGTATCAAAGGGCTCCGACTCTTTCCAACAAATCGATATTGCATCCATAAATCTTGCTCATGTTCGCCGCCATTTAAAAAGAACCCATCCTTTGATGAATCATCCAGACTGGGGCCTAGAAAACATATAAATTCCCTAGACATGAAATTATAAATTGCTATTTTTGATCAACTGTGAAGTAACAATTCCTGATTGTCCGCATTTGGCACAAAGTAGTAAATTACTTTGTATTTGGTAAGGGCTCAATTAGTCCCACATCATTTCGAAATCCAGATTTATTGAGCTCACGTGTAACAGGCCATGAACACATAGACCTTGTCTCTTGCGTATTTATTAAGGGAAGCAATTTATCAGCTAAATATTCATGCTGAGATAACCAAAGAGCCCATTGTCCCGGGTTCAAAATTACAGGCATACGGTCATGGATTGGTTCCATGAATGAATTTGCCTGAGTTGTGATAATGCAACAACTTTCTATCTCCTCCCCATCTTTTGGACTCCAAGTCTCCCACAGCCCAGCAAACGCCATTGGCTCCCCGGATTTGAGGCTAAAATACCATGGGTGCTTTTTCCCGTTCTCGATCTTCCATTCATAGAAGCCGGATGCAGGAATAAGACATCGACTACGCTTGAAGGCATTCCTGAACGATGGTTTACTAGAGACTGTCTCACCACGCGCATTAATAAGCTTATTGCCGATAGTTTTATCTTTTGCCCAAGATGGGATCAAACCCCAATGCATCAATTTTAAGTGTCTATTTTCGTTCTCATCAGCAACAATTGAATTAATCAGTGCCGTAGGAGCAATATTCCACGAAGGTGAGAAATCTAGATCGCCAGAAAGATCAAAATATTCAGTAAGTTTTCTGGGTGTTTCATTCAACGTAAATCTGCCACACATATCAATAATCTCGTATTGGATATTTATTCTAGTCTGCCACTGCTTTTTTTGCTATTTTTAAAATTATGCAAATATATAGTCATGATCTATAGAAAATAATAAAATAGCCACAAGATATAGATAATGAAACGAGGTATGAATAAATGCAGAAGATAATAATTCTCATAGGATTAGCAATTGTACTAATCGGGGTTCTTTACCCTTATCTTCGCAAGCTTCCTTTTGGACAATTGCCTGGCGACATTTTCTACAAGTCAGATAATTTCTCTTTTGTATTTCCCATTGTTACCTGCATTATCATCAGCATTATTTTGACAGTTATACTGAATTTATTCAGATAAGTCCTTAACTTTAACCATTTGTTTTATTTCTGTATGACAAAACCGGTTGGACTCGAACCAATGACCAGGGTAACTTTGTTAATTGCTTCATCAAGATAGAATTAATGACAAACAATACTAGAAAACTTGCACCAAATAGTCAAAAAGAACTAACCATGCCACTTAAAATATCTACAATTGTTATTATGTTGGTCTATGCACTGAGCTATCTAGGCCTCCAATTACGAGCCCATGGATCTTCACTTAAAATTGATGGTTATATAATTAGTGGCACGCTAGCTTTTGTGTTAGTAGGAGGCTTGATAGCATGGGTTTGCGGGTTTGTAAGTCAGTTAATTCCACAGTTACGTAATCCTATCTCCAGAAGGAAAGTTGCCTTAACTGGTACTGTTACATTTTTAATCCTATACATAAGCTCACTTATCTTTCTCAACAAATTTTAATACCAAGATTATTTCTTAATCCTAAACCTGTAAGTAAATTTGTTTACAAACGACTCCTTAATCTGTAGTTATCATAGTTGTAAACATTCCTTAATGATGGATGACGTATTTTCATTACCTTTGCCATTAACTATCATGGCAAGTATGCGCTACATATAACTATTCGTGTGCAATGGATTTATCTGTAAAAAGGTAATCTTTTAATTCTTTTGAGAAAGTTGAATCATTTCTGCGTATCCATTCTAGGATCATCGATGCGTGCTCCTTTTCTTCATCGCGATTGTGTTCAAGAATTGCTGCTAGATCTGAGTCCTTACATGCATTTGCCCTTTGGTTATAAAAATCTACCGCCTCCAACTCTTCCATAAGTGAAACAATGGCACGGTGCATATTTTGGGTCTCATCTGAAAGCTCTGATACAGGTTCTTGGTATCCAGTACTTGGCATAATTTTTTCTCCTTAGTAGATAGATTCGCTCTTAATAAGAAACTGATCAATTAATTAAATCTCAATTTCAATAATGAAAACACTATCACATTGAAATTCCATCAAGGAAACGCTGGTACATGCGGTTCTGTTCCTTCAATTTCCACTTGAGGCAGATGTTGCTTTACGAGCATTTCAATTTCGTCAACCCGGTCCTTTGAGACATCGGCCAACAACAGGAATTCTCCCGCATTGATAGCATTCTCGAACTCTTTTATGCGTCTATTCCCAACATTCATCCCTACCATGCCGCCCAACCATGCACCGACACCTGCACCTGCTAGAGTACTTGCTAACAAGACGCCTCCTGCAACAACTGGTGCAGCTCCAGGAAGCGCAATGGCAACTAATCCGGCAAGGATACCAGTAGCTCCGCCAACCGAGACCCCTTGTTCCACTGCGGGAATAAAGTCACTCTTCTGTAATAAATTAGCCTCGGGCAGATCTTCAAGATGAGTGCCGCGCCTGGCAATTACGTGAATATGCCGCTCTTCTATCCGTGCAAGGAGTAGGCTAGCCACAATTGCTTTAGTAGATTCAATATCGGGAACAAGAAAATAGATTCGTCTCATAATTTTTTCCTAATTTTTATTATTTCCTGCAGGCAATCTTCCACGCAGCATGAGCTATAGAGTTTGGGATAATCGGCTGCATATCTCCATGAAAGGTCTCAGAATATACTACAGCCCCTCTTGCTTGGTGCTTTGCATACCAGTAGAAAGAAAGTGTCTTATATTCCATATCTTTACAATTGTATTCTTCCAATGACTTGGATGAGAATTGTTTCTTGCCATTTACTGTTACAGGACTCTCATAATCCCTCAAAGTCCACATCACCACGTAATTTCCGCTTTTATCGATACCATCTTTATTAACAAATGTTTTAACTCCTCGACCAGTATCAATACCCACTGTTTTTGCAGTTTCATCCCCTATCTGGGTCCATTCAGCCATTACACTGCCACTGAAAAATACAAATATAAAAAATAAAATGATACGTTTCATAGTCCCTCCAATTATTAATAAATTTTCAGATATAATTCATAGATTGTGTCTATATGTAATAAATCAATAAGCAATTTATTTATTGATTTTTTTGATTGGCACCCTAATAGCTAACTAAATATAGAAAGATGAAGCTACATCCCTTTGTGCGTCACTGATAGTTCATTTTGACCAAATATTTGAAGAAAAAAATTATGACTACAACATATAAGGAAATTCCTGAACAAAAAACCGCAGAAATTATTGTTGATGGCAAAGTTACTAAAGAGGATTTTGATCAAGTCGCTGGGCAACTACATAAATTTATTGAAACACATGGAAAAATTAAATTTTTGGAGGTTATTAAGAATTTCAAAGGATTCGATCCATCTGTAATCTGGGATGGAATCAAGTTCGACATGCAACACCTACGATTTATTAGTCACTGCGCAGTTGTGTCCGATATAGGATGGATTAGTCCTATTTCTAGAGCTGCCGGAGCATTTATGTCTACGAAACTACGTACTTTTTCTTTGGATCAACTTAACGAAGCAAGACAATGGATTAAAAACCCTGATACCCCCGAGAATTCGTAATTGTGGAAATCCAGAAAATATAAATTAACAACAAAAAACGTTTATTTGCTTGGTCTAATTGGACTCGAACCAACGACCAAGGGATTATGGATCGAGTGAATAGAGAAAACCAAAGTAATTCAGCATAAGCAACAACAATTGAATCATTGCCTAACCTATTAGTGAGAGAACTCAATGAAAATATATTTTGGCGTAGTCGTATTTCTTTCTACATTGTTATTATCACCCGCTACGTGGTCGGTTGAAACCAGACCCGATACTCTGGTAGATAATACTGCGCAAGAGGTTCTCACAATTATCAGGCAGGATAAAGACATTAAGTCTGGAAATAAGGCCAAATTGCTTGATCTGGTTGAGACCAAAATATTACCCCATTTCAATTTTACTCGTATGACTAGGCTTGCCATGGGTAAGAATTGGCGTAAGGCAGCGCCCCAGCAGCAACGGGAAATAGTAAATCAGTTTCGTACCTTGCTGGTACGCACCTACTATAAGGCTTTGTCAGTTTATAGCGACTATAATTTAAAGGTAACCCCACTTAAGGGAATTGCAGAAAATGAAGACATTACAGTAAAAACTCAGGTAATGAAAAGTCACGGTAAAGCTGTGCATATTAACTACAGTATGGAAAAAACTAGTAACGGCTGGAAAGTGTATGACATAACAGTCGCAGGAGTAAGCTTGGTCATTAATTACCGTAGTTCTTTCAATTCCCAGATTCGTAAGGGTGGAATTGAGGGGCTGCTCAAAACGCTGACTGAGAAGAATCGTAGGTTGGATGCGAAAGACAAAGAGGAAAGTGCCGCACTAGTTAAACGACTCATGACAACATGAGTTGATTTTATGTGATAGAGATAAACTGCGTGCCCAGAGGCCGATAACCATAGGTAATGTAACAACCACATTTAGCTCTGCAGTACTTTAAATTTGAATATCTGCTTTTGACACAAAGTAGACGTTCGCAATTCTAGAAAGCGGGCATCTGAACTGGGTATAAGTAGTTTTTTAATTGATTAGCCCTGTGGACTCTCGGTCATTTGGCTGCAATATTTCTCTAGATTTTCAGGGAGGTGGTCCGGGCAAACTCCGCATTTCTGATTACCCGGTACCGCATAATCAATAAACTTTGGGTAAGGTAAGTTGAGGTTCTGCATAATTGCATCGAACTGCTCAAACGTATTCCCTTGACCAACTCGTGTATTACGTTTCTTTTCTTGTGCAATGGAAGAAACGCGCCTATCTTTGTAATCATGAGCCGGATAAACAAGTGTATCGCCCGGTAATGAGAAAAGTTTTTCAGTTATACTTTTATACAAAGCTGCCGTATCACCACCTTGAAAATCAGTGCGCCCACAACCTTCAATTAATAACGAGTCGCCGGTAAATATCTTATCTCCGAACAAGTAAGAAAAATGACCGACAGTGTGCCCAGGTGTATGTAACGGTTGCAACAGAATGCTCCCCACTTTAAAGGGTATACCCTCGTCGATCATGGCATCTACACAAGGTAAATTGTCAAAAGCGGGTGCTGCGATCTTGTTGCCCATTTTATTTCGTAGCTCAAGCGCCGCAGTTATGTGGTCTGCATGGATGTGGGTATCTATACTGTAAGCTAGTTTTAATCCTAGATTATTGATCTCTGCTAAATCTCGATCCATTGATACGATTACTGGATCAATTAGGATTGCTTGCCCGGTTTCTTCACAGCCTAATAGGTAGGTATAGGTACTTGACAATGGTTCAAACAGTTGTCGAAAGATCATCTAATTTCCCCTTGAATTACTCACATCGAATCTAAATAATGTAGTTCAATAAATTTTACTAGAAGAATTTCCGTTTTGGTACGAAGCCGACATCGATGAACGTCTATTTTCATCCTAATAGTAGCCGTTAATAGCTACTAGAGTTTATTCTCCCTATGGAAGTTTCTTTTCATCATTCCCCTGGTAGAATGATACATGTCGCTTTGATTTTGTATAAACAGAATCATTTTACTTGGAATATTCGTATGACTTATTACGATTATAAAAGACGGAAATTTTTGCAATATACTACATCCAGCATCATGGCAGCAGCGTTTCCTGGTTTTGTACTTGCCGAAGATAATCAAATTAATAGCAAACCAAGTAACGCATTCAAGCCTGATGTAGAAGTGGAATTCATCTCGCAAGTGGCTGAGATTCCCATTATGTCGGGCGCCAACACTAGTGTTTTTAAATATTACGGTAAGTTACTGAAAGGCCCTAAAACATCCTTGAAAACTATGCCGGGTTACTTGGGTCCAATCCTGAACCTTATGCGCGGTCAGAAAGTCCGGATATGGTTTTATAATCAAGTTCCTGAGCCTTCGATTATCCATTGGCACGGAATGCACGTACCACAGGAAATGGATGGGCATCCGATGTACGAAATAAACCAAGGTGAAAAGTATGTTTATGAGTTCGAGGTAAAAAATCCTGCAGGAACGAATTGGTATCATTCCCACACGCATGAAATGACTGCCACTCAAATTTATAGCGGGTTAGCAGGATTGATTACAGTCTCTGATGAGCAAGAACAAAAACTAGATTTACCAAGCGGAGAGTTCGATATTCCCATTATTATCCAAGATCGCCGCTTTACAGTTGGCAATCAACTTCAATACATACACAGGATGCGTGAGCGTATGATGGGCTTCCTTGGCAATACCATCCTCGTTAATGGAGAAGCCAATAGTGCTATTCCAGTAAAAACCCGCGCTTACCGATTGCGCGTACTTAACGGATCAAACTCCAGGATTTATAAACTAGGTTGGGAAGATGGTACGCCGTTAACAGTGATTGGCGCCGATGGTGGACTGCTAGAGAAACCTGAAACTTATCCATACATCATGCTTGCACCAGCTGAGCGTGTTGAATTGTGGGTTGATTTTAGTGGTCGGGAGACCGGGTCAAGTCTGGAACTGCGAAGCCTTGAATATAGTGGTGTCATGCCATCACATATGCATGGTGGTATGCGGCGGCATCGTGGGAGAAGAATGGGTGGTGGCATGGGCATGATGATAGGTGGATTGTCTCAGGGAGAAACTTTCCCAATCATTAAATTTCGTATTAACAAGAAAGTTAGTGATTCACCCGCGCTACCTAAGGCACTGGTTAAGATGCGTAAATTAACTGAACAAGAAGCGTCCAACCCAGATCAACCTATACCTATCGACATAAATATGCAGCATATGTCACCACAACTAAATGGCAGGTCTTTTGAAATGTATGATGCAATGAGTATTGAAAAGATTCCTATCAACACAATTCAAAAAATAAGAATTTCTCATAATGATATATCGATGGGTGGTGGTATGGGTGGTATGGGCATGATGATGTCAATGGCTCATCCGATCCATCTACACGGCCAACAATTCAAAATCTTATCGCGTACTTTGAAAATACAAGACACTAGTGATAGCTATGCCACTGTCAAGGATGGTTTTATCACCAGTGGTTGGAAAGACACGGTATTGGTAATGCCGGGTGAAGAAATTAAAATACTAAAACCATTCGAGGATTATAAGGGCCTATTCCTCTACCATTGCCACAATCTGGAACATGAAGATATGGGAATGATGCGTAATTTTTATGTAAGCTAAATGCAATTATTCCCAAACGAAAGAGGTAAATCACCTGTTAAGCTGCCCGAGCTCCACGCCATTCTAAAAACACTTCTCGAATCGCCTCCAGGGCAAGGATGATGGTTGTCCCCTTGGGTGACTTGTCTAGGCGCGATATACCATCTCCACCCGCCCATATTGCAACCTGCTGTGGCACAAGATCGCGTAATTCTGTCAAGACCGGAGCGATGCGACGTTGAGGATAAGAATCACTAAAGGACAATGCCACAACTTCTGCACGATGGGCTTGCACTGCACTAGCAATGTCATCGACAGGAGTCTGGGCGCCAAGGAAAATACAATAGGCCCCTTCCAAGGCGAACAAACCCGACGCCATTTGGATGCCTATTGTATGAGCTTCATCAGGAGTAGTTGTTAGCAATATCCTAGGTTGCCCAACGGTATCATGACTCAGGGTATCCACTGCGTTTCGAAGTATATCTTGGATAATCTCTGAAAAGAGATGTTCTTCGTAGACTTCCAACTCACTCCGTGACCATGCCTCACCAACGGCATAGGTAATGGGAGCCACGGTATCTAAGATAAACTTGTATAAACCCTGCTCTAGCAACAAGCGTTGTAGGCGCTGACGTAAACCCAATAGATTATGGGTGCGCAGATAACCTAATAATACTGCTTCAGATTTCGACTCCTTTGGTCCAGAGATCCTGACTTGGATTTGCTTAGCTAAGGCCATCAGGTTGCCAGCTGACTCAGGTACAATCTTGGATGGACGAATGCCTGAATCTATTAGGCGCTTGATTAAGCGAAGACGAGATACTTGATCAGAACTATAAACTCGTTCGTCTCGCTTGTTTCTATCTGGAACGGGAAAACCATAACGGGCCTCCCATTTCCTGAGTACATCTTTGGAAATGCCAACTTCTTGTTCAACAGCACTTATAGGAAGTAAGTGCGCCTTGTTTGACATAAAATCGCCATTCGTAGTTTTGTCCTAGTCAGAATTTTAGTAAATCTTGTATATTTCGTTATTATATCGAATAATTCTATACAATATAAAATATTTGTCTAGGACAAAATAACATTTAAATTGATTTTAAAGGCTTTTTTTATAGAGGATGAAATGAAAAATAATATCACCACAATTACTTGGATACTTTCCTTAATCTTTCTTTTTCTAACTGCCCATGAACTTGTTTCTGATTCTCTAACTGGAGGCAATAGTTATTTAAAACCTAATGCAAATTATGCTCTCATATATCTGATAACTTCGATTGGATTTGCCATTGTTACTAAACTGGATATTAGTATATCGATTCAATTCATTCGGGTAGCTGGTATTATCTATATGCTGCTCAGCTTTATGGGATTTATGGAAATGAACATACGGATGGATGAGGAATGGGATGCTATTGTCAACTTTAACCTAACAAGCTATGTTCAGTTCGGCGTTGGGATCATACTATCTATTCTAGGATCAAACTTGAGGAATCGTCATCTTGCAAAAGTTACATGACTGAATTTGTGTTTAATAAATAATAGTCTAATCTAGAACCAAAAATCTTGTGGATCTGGTTGGACTCGACTCTCACCAATTTTCTGCCCGATCATCATTTACGAGGTATTTTGCAACAACAGATTCAAGAGATACTGAGGACGGATTACCTTTGCTTAGTTGTTGTAATGCATCTAGATCAGACTTCCAAACAATTTTTCCAGGAGCAAGAATGCTTATACAATCTGGCTCATACGTTTTAAAGAGTTTGTTCTCTTTCAAATAGTAGAAGTCCTGACTAAACTCCGAAGGATAAGCATGCATTAATGGCGGTATATCACTCGGTTTGAACCAAAGCTTGATTTCTCGTTCTGCGTCATCATCTGTTGCAGAAGCATGAATAAGATTGTCCATACGCTCACCGATTACATTGTCTTTAGCATCTTTGAGAGGAACCACTGTTCCCAGGGCACGGATACATCCTGGCTTTTTCATCCTGGCTTCAAGGGGATTTGTCGGGCCCACAATAGATCGTATTTTTCTTATTGCATCTGGGCCTTGATAAACAATTGCAATCACTCTTTGCTTCCATGGTTCATCAGCATAATGGATGCGCCCCATAATATATTCCAAAAGTGCAGGAAAAAAATTCTTTTCCCGATGCTCAGCATAATGTTCTGCGGCGGTCATTTTACTAACATGTACAACCTTGGCTCCGCAAAAATGTAATCCCGTATGAAATTCTGAAAGTGTAGAAAGGATATAGCCTGTTAAAGAATTCATAAGTGCGTCTGGTTTAATGAGCACGAGTGTCTGTTCTAGTTTACTTTCGTCCATAAGATTTCTCCTTAATTATATAAAAGCTTTCTTCTACAATATTCATCTGTGGTTTGCCAAAATTGTATCTGGAACCGGAATCGAACCGGCATGGACGATTAAGTCCGAGAGATTTTAAGCCACTTTCGCGAGCTTTCCAATACCCTTCCTTGGCTACCAAACCCTCAAAAACACCAAAAATGAAGTAACCATATTTCAAAAAATAGTGTTACATCATAGTTACATGGTCTAGAAAGTAAATTAGGAGCTACACGTATATGTCTGCAACTATTTATTTATTTGGTGGGTCTAGTTGGGCTCGAACCAACGGCCAAGGGATTATGAGTCCCTCGTAATCAATAAACAAAAAATGACAACAAACTAAAACAATTCAATCGCAGTCAAATTCTTAGTCTTGTGTGGTTATCATAATTCGACAACGATCGTTAATAATCGGTGATGTATCCTCACTACCTACTCCATGGGCTATCAAAGCAATAATATGCTCATCAGTAAGATAGTTATTGTGTGCATCAAATGGATTAGCATAATCTATGCTAAATATACTAGTAACATCTGCTACATTGATATTAATATTGGTCGTGTCAATACAAAGCCTTGAGTCTAAATACCTATCCATAAATTCCTTGGTTATTGTATAACTCAATATATCATTAGGATCACTAATAGCAACGATGTCAGTATCACTAAGTGTACGTGAATCATAATGCTCTCCCTCTGGGCGACAATAAGCGTCATGTTGACCTGTAACTTCAGGTATTTCTCGAGTAATCTGAAACATCGGTAATTGATTAGCCAGCATAAAAACAGGTAAACGCAACTCTCTAAATGCTTTTATAAAACTGTCGATAGTTTCTTCTCCCTCCTTGGTGCTTCTCGCCTTCTTCATTCTTTCGTGATCCTTGTTACCAAACTGTTTGGCAATACGCTGTAATCCGTCAACAACAATTCTGCTACCAAGGCTATGAGAAATAAATGCATAGTGATCATTTTTCATAGAGGTAACCGCAGGTTTTAAATTTTCAGTAGAACATACCTCATTTCCGGTTACGGGTAATTCATGCCATGCTTTTGAAACCATCCAGCAAAATGACTGTGTAAAAGAAATGAGGATGTCTTCACGAGTACCTCCCACATAAAGCATCTGGTCTGGAATGAAATCATTCGTAATTTTTTTTATCTTTTCATTTACGAAAGCTCGATGAAAAGTATAGTCTCCTGACATATCGTAAGCCAGTATTTTCTTCCGGCTGTGATTTATTTCTGACCAAGTTAATTCGTAAAATATTAGTTTATGTGTATTTGCATCATTGGTTAATCGTCTAATCCTAAGATTGCCAAGTTTTTTAGTAGTATCAAGCAGGTCCGTCAAGGCAATATTTTTTGTAATCTCGCTAATCTGATTCAGCCCCATTTTATTTGCCAACCCTTCCATGAGTTGTGTCGAGTAACCTGGCTCATGTCTAGAAACACCATGCACCATCATCACTTTTGTCGTATTAGCAGTATCTTTTAGCAGGGGATGCAACCCTTGGAACGGCTTTCCTTCGATTTGGCAAAGAAGAGAATCGCTAGATTTGGAACATCCGCTCAAAAGAGTTATGCAATAAACCAGAATGAATAGACGTATTAACTTCATATAAATTCTCCTGGCAAATTACAATTGGTAACAATACAGTGCAAACAATTACTATCAGTTTTATATAGCTTTCAGTATGACGGAAAGGGCGATGCTCCTAGTATTGAAACGACTTCATTGCCCGTGTTAAAGGCACTAACTATTCTTACAACGGCTCTAATTTTGATGGAAAAATTTTCCAAGAATATAATTTTTGAACGCTTGTTTTTGACACAGAGCAGACACTCAAAAATTGACGCTTGTATTGTTTTATTCGGTGGGTCTGGTTGGACTCGAACCAACGACCAAGGGATTATGAGTCCCCTGCTCTAACCAACTGAGCTACAGACCCGATAACAAACTAGAACCTAAGTTTTTTTAAGTTCAATTAGTTTTCAGTATCTAGAAGACTACGTAGGCGCTCGGAACGAGAAGGATGACGTAACTTACGTAGCGCCTTTGCCTCAATCTGACGAATACGCTCACGGGTTACATCAAACTGTTTACCAACTTCTTCTAGCGTATGATCAGTATTCATTTCAATACCAAAACGCATGCGCAATACTTTTGCTTCACGTGGAGTCAATGAATCAAGTATAGCCTTGGTAACATCCCTTAGACTTGTAAATACTGCAGCATCTACCGGCGCCATAGTGGCAGCATCTTCTATGAAATCGCCAAGATGAGAATCTTCATCATCACCGATGGGCGTTTCCATGGAAATTGGTTCCTTAGAGATCTTGAGAATTTTCCGAATTTTCTCTTCTGGCATTTCCATTTTCTGTGCTAGTACCGCAGGTTCCGGTTCCTGCCCAGTTTCTTGTAAAATTTGGCGCGAGATACGATTCATTTTATTAATAGTCTCTATCATGTGAACCGGAATGCGAATAGTACGCGCTTGATCAGCAATAGAACGGGTAATAGCCTGACGAATCCACCATGTTGCATATGTAGAAAATTTATAGCCACGTCGATATTCAAATTTGTCTACTGCTTTCATAAGACCAATATTTCCTTCTTGGATAAGATCCAGAAATTGTAGGCCACGATTTGTATATTTTTTAGCAATAGAAATAACTAAACGCAGATTTGCTTCAGTCATTTCACGCTTGGCACGTCGCGCTTTAGCCTCACCAGTAGACATCCTACGATTGATTTCTTTAAGCTCCTTAATTGGAATGCCAACTTCCTTTTGTAACGCTATTAAGTTCTGCTGTTGTTCAATTATAGCTGGCTGATAGCGTGCTAAAACTTGGCTGTATGGTTTGTCTGCAGCAATTTCCTGTTCCACCCAATCAAGGTTAACTTCATTTCCAGGAAAAACTTTAATAAAATGATTCCGCGGCATCCCAGACTTTACTACACTTAGCTCCATGATTTTACGTTCATATCTTCGAACTTCCTCCACCATTCCACGCTGTGTATCGCAAAGACGCTCTACCATTTTGGCAGAAAAACGAATGGCCATAAGTTCAGCCGATATATGCTCCTGTATTTCCTTGTATGCCTTACTAGAGTATCCTTTTTTCTTAATTACACTCTGCATTTCAGCATATGCCCTATAAATAACAGAAAAACGCTCTAGTGCACTTATTTTTAATTTAAGTGAGTTGGCACTAGCAATTGCAGCACTGTCCTCATCATCTCCATCTCCAGCATCTAGTTCTCGTACTAATGATTCATCAGAAATTTCTTCAACAATCTCTTGAGCATCTGGATCAAGAAGTCCATCTACTAGCTCATCAATACGCATTTCATCTTGTGCCACTTTGGTAGCATAATCGAGAATCCCTGCAATTGTTGTTGGGCAAGCTGAAATTGCCTGAATCATGTGTTTTAATCCATCTTCGATACGCTTTGCAATTTCTATTTCTCCCTCACGTGTCAGTAATTCGACTGATCCCATTTCACGCATATACATACGTACTGGATCGGTGGTACGACCAAATTCTGAATCAACTGTGGAAAGAGCAGCTTCCGCCTCCTCTACTACATCTTCATCGGTAACTGCAGGGGTAGCCTCAGATAAGAGCATTGCTTCTACATCCGGTGCCTCATCATGGACAGAGATGCCCATGTCATTAATCATACTGATGATGCCCTCTATCTGCTCAGCATCTTGCATATCGTCTGGCAGGTGATCATTAATTTCAGCATAGGTTAAATACCCACGCTCCTTACCTTGCACGATCAGGCTTTTAAGACGTTTGCGACGCGCCTCTAAATCTAGAGGCCCAAGAAGGGCTTTCTCTGCTTCTTTAGCTTGCGCCCTTGCAGCTCTCAGCTTCATTTTTCGGGTTGATTTTAGCTCTTTATTAGCAGCCATTACCGCCTTTGCTATCTCTGCAACTTTAGATGAGGTTTTGACGGATTTTTTAACTGCAGGAATGCTTGTAACTGCTCTGGTCAACTTCTTTATGGCCGCTTTTGTTGGCTTCTTCCCTGTTACCCCCCCTGCCGACTTCTTTTCAGTCGCTTTTATCGGTTTTTTTACCATTGTAGCTGGAGATTTTTTTACGGCCGCCTTTGTAGATCTCTTTGTTGTCGCTAATACTTTTTTCGTTTTATTTGTAACTTTTTTAGTCGTTTTCTTGTCAGTCTCAGCTACCCGAGATCGCTTCTTCTCTGCTAGTTTTGATACTTTCTTTTTTTCATTCTTAAGTTTCCCTTCAATCTTCTCTGAACGACGCCTAACAAGCTTGACAGGCGCAGCCTTACTTTTACTCTTTGTTTTAACTAAAATTCTAGCTTGTGTATTTGCTTTTGACATTTTAATTTCCAAATAATGCGGATAGTTGAACTCAAAACCGGTTATTGTACCAAAATTCAGTTAATCTGGTTCAGCCAGTTACCCTAAAAGTACTGCTAATTGCTGCAATTCTTGTTTTTCATCAGAAGTGAGTGAACTTAAAGACTTATTTTGCAGTTCTGTCATACGCTGTTTACGTCGTGTCTCCTGTAGCCTTGTCAACGCGCCAATAAATTCAGCCTCAAGGTCTATAGCGTTGTCCCAAGAAAGAGTTGCGCTCTCAGCTTTTTCAAGAAACAGACGATGTGGGCTATTGTAAAAATATGTTATGGCTAATGGAATTGCAGTATTCTCTGCAACATGGGGATGGGTGTCAATAAATTCAATCAGTGCGACTAAAGCAGCCATTTCTTCACTATTTTCTCTATGTTCTAAGAACTGCTTTCTATCTAGTCTAGAAGCGTAACTCGGATCATGCAAAAGCACCTGAGTTAACCAACGACAAGGTGAGATTGGATTTGGTCGAGGTATTCTGCCTCGAGGTATGGACGATGAAGCACGCCTGATTTGTAACAAAACCTCTAACTCTTCCTGATCGACACCACTAAGTTCAGCAAGGCGCTTTAGCAGCATCAATGCAAGTATCGGCGCAACAACTTGAGATAATAAGGGTTTTGCAGCTTGTACAAGGCTGGCACGACCCTCGCTAGTCTGCAAATTGATACCTTGTGACAAAATCTGGAACAAAAAAACAGATAATGGAAGAGCTTGCTTGATCAATTTCTCAAAAGCATTCTTACCAAATTTCCGAACATAACTATCAGGATCCTCGCCTTCGGGCAGGAACAAAAAGCTAATATTTTTACCATCTTGGAATTTTGCTAAACTGTTTTCTAATGCACGCCATGCAGCTTTCCTCCCGGCATCATCCCCATCAAAACAAAATACTACGTTATCTGTCTGGCGCAGAAGTTTTTGTACGTGATGGGGAGTAGTGGCAGTGCCTAGTGTAGCAACCACATATTCAATACCATGCTGCGAGAGTACAACTACGTCCATGTATCCTTCTACCACTATCACTCTTTCTGCATCACGAATTGCTCTGCGTGCAGTAAAAAGGTTGTATAGCTCGTGCCCCTTTTCAAATATTGGGGTCTCAGGAGAATTAAGATATTTCGGTTCATCCTTTTCTATTACTCGTCCGCCAAATCCCACAATTTTCCCCTTCTGATTTAAGATTGGAAACATGATGCGGTCGCGAAAACGATCATAGCGTTTACCTTCTTCTCCCTCATTTACCAACCCAACTTTAACAAGTTTTTGTGACTGATAATCTGTAAATATATCAGCCAAGTTTCTCCAGCCAGGAGGAGCATAACCAATTGCAAAACGTGCAGCGGTTTCTCCCGTTAAACCACGTTTCTTTAGATAATCGATGCATCTCTTAGAATGCTTGAGTTGTTCTCTGTAAAACTGTGTAGCGATATTCATTACTTCAAACAAATCCTGTAAAGAATCTTCTTTTTTTTGTCTACTGTCCTTTAAGCTGTGTATTCCTTGATAAATATCCTTCTGTTGAGCAGGAACTTGTACCCCAACATGGGATGCAAGATCATTTACTGCTTCCACAAAATCCATACCAACATGCTCCATCATAAAGCCGATGGCGTTACCATGTGCACCACAACCGAAGCAGTGATAGAATTGTTTAGTAGGACTTACAGTAAACGAAGGGGTTTTCTCGCCGTGAAATGGGCAACAAGCAATATGATTTGTACCAGCCTTCTTGAGTGGAACGTGCCGCTCAATGACATCGACGATATCTACGCGATCAAGTAGACCCTGAATGAACGATTGTGGAATCATTTACCGGGAAGAACTTCAATAATATTCAAACAAAGAACTTAAATTCGTATAATTATATGATATTTCCTAGAAATACAAGAGAAGAGCAGTAAAATTCCCCACCAAATATACTATCTGCAACGATTACACTATTTTGTAATCGAATCAGGTGGAAAGCTTTGCCCGTACCAACGTAGCTACTTTCCCCATGTCAGCACGGCCAGCAAGCTTAGGTTTGAGTGCAGTAATCACTTTCCCCATCTCTTGCTGCTTTTGAGCTCCAATAGAAGAAATAGCTTCGTCCACAATACAATTAATCTCTGAATCGGTAAATGCCTTTGGCATATATGCTTGTAACACGCTAATTTCATATTTCTCTACATTGGCCAAATCTTCACGTTTTGCAGTTTCATATTGAACAATGGAGTCCCTACGCTGTTTGAGCATTTTCTCGATTACCGCAACCACATCAGCATCATCCATATCAATACGCTCGTCTATTTCACGTTGTTTGATAGCAGCCTGCAATAGACGAATAGTATCTCTTCGCTTTATATCACCCGAGCGCATTGCGGCCTTCAAGTGTTCTGCAATTTCCTGTTTTAAATGCATAACAGATTCTATTTGTATTATTTTTACAAAAAAGGAAGATTAGAGCATAAAATTCTTACGAGCAAAATAATGACTTTACTATGGCATGTGGCAAGAAGATAGTGAATCCTAAAAGTAGCTCCTAAAGCCCTTCTTCATTTCTTAGAATTTACTAATAAAGTTTTGGCGGAAGTAACTGACTACGCAAACGCTTATAAGTTCGTTTAACTGCGGCAGCAAGTTTTCTTTTTCGCTCAGCGGTAGGTTTTTCATAAAACTCTCTAGCACGTAACTCCGTAAGCAATCCGGTTTTTTCTATAGTGCGTTTAAAACGACGCATAGCGACTTCAAACGGCTCATTTTCTTTAACTTTAATAATGGTCATAAAAACGTGATCCTTATATTTAATAACTTGCCCAAAAATAGTATATTGTGTAAAAAGCTGTATAGTATATATCAGTCTGATACTTTATTGTTAAAGTGCAGTTTTTCCGCTATCTCAATGTTTGTTCTTGGTATTGAAACTTCCTGTGACGATACTGGCATCGCAATCTTTCACACCAAGCGAGGCCTGTTGAGTCACGCGGTATTTTCACAGACAGAAATGCATAGTAAATATGGCGGTGTTGTGCCTGAACTTGCCTCACGTGATCATATCCGACGGGTATTGCCGCTTGTCAAACAAACCCTGGAAATAGCCAAGCTTAGTCTTAAAGACCTCAACGCCATTGCATATACACAAGGACCGGGCTTAGCGGGAGCGCTTTTAGTGGGCTCAAGTTTTGCAGCTGCGCTCAGTTTTGCACTGAAAATTCCAGCACTAGGTATTCATCATCTTGAGGGACACCTTCTTTCTCCTTTGTTGTCACCCACTGCTCCTACTTTTCCATTTATTGCACTACTTGTTTCCGGTGGCCATACCCAGCTGATGGAAGTACATGGTGTTGGACAATATAAATTACTAGGCGAGACTGTGGATGATGCAGCAGGAGAAGCATTTGATAAGACAGCAAAATTGTTGGGTCTTGGTTATCCTGGTGGACCTGCTTTGTCAAAACTTGCCAATGAATTCTCTAAATCTGGAAAAATATGCAGCTTGAAGCTCCCTCGTCCAATGCTCCACAGTGGTGACTATAATTTTAGCTTTAGCGGTCTGAAGACTGCCGTACTTACTCTATTAAACAAAAAAGAAATCACTTCACAAGCCCAAGCAGAAATTGCCTTCGCCTTTCAGGAGGCTGTAGTAGATGTATTAACGAAGAAATCATTAACGGCACTGACAGAAACTAACCTCACTCAGCTTGTAGTTGCAGGCGGAGTTGGAGCAAATAGTCAACTAAGAACATTCCTATCCCAAAACGCAAAAAAAATTGGGGCCACTGTTTTCTATCCTAGCCCTGAATTTTGCACAGATAATGGTGCAATGATTGCCCTTGCCGGTGCAATGCGATTGAAGAAATCGATAAGCAAAAGCCAATCGTTAATAAATAGTTTTACTGTGAAGCCACGATGGAATTTAGAAACATAAGATATTAAATAGTTATGGTGTACCGCTCTTGCCGATCCGCGCTTCTTTACCTGAAATCAGTTTTGCAATATTAGATTTATGCCGCCAGATAAGTAATAGCGACATGATAAAAATAACTAAGGTGCTTGCTGTCTCAAAACCCAGAAATATCCACGCATAAACTGGAGTAAGGACTGCTGCCACCAGTGCGGATAAAGAAGAAATACGCCATATCGCAGCAACGATAAGCCAGGTCACAATTGCTAATAACCCAGTCCATAGATTTAATCCAATCGCGACCCCCAATGCAGTGGCCACGCCTCTTCCACCTCTAAAATACAAGAAAACTGACCATATGTGGCCAAAAAAAACCGCCAACGCCATTATAGCAATTGCATCATCATCAATCCCCCAGGTTGGAGCAAAATGTTTCGCCAGTATAACTACTAACAAACCTTTACCAGCATCGCCTAACAAAGTTAATACAGCGGCTACTTTATTTCCACTACGTAACATATTTGTTGCACCCGGGTTCTTTGAACCAAAAGTACGCGGATCAGGTAACCTAAAAACCCGACTAGTTATCACTGCAAAAGGAATGGACCCTAGCAAATAAGCAATTAGTATAAAAACCATCAATGTCATTGAAATTGGCACTGCCTTCTCAAATAGAATAAAATTCCCATTAATTCTACGTTAAAATCAAATCACTTTCCTACGAAGCACCCTAGAAGCATTACATATCCTAAATTCAGTCGAATGGACATTATTTTTCTCCATGATCTTAAAGCTAAAACTTTGATTGGAATCTATCCGTGGGAACGACGAGTAGCACAAACCATCCAACTTGACCTAGAAATCGCTTTGCCAACAAGTAAAGCTTGCCAGACAGATAATTTCGAAGACGCATTGGACTACGCTCTTATCGTTAAACGAATAAATGAGATTCTTTCACAAAAACAATTTTCCTTGCTGGAAGCACTAGCTGAACATATCGCTCAAATTATCTTAACGGAATTTAAATCACCTTGGGTAAAAGTAAGCGTAGCAAAACTTAGCATGATACGTGGTGTAAAAAAACTTGGAATATCCATTGAAAGAAAATCAAAAATAACATAGAGCATGTAGATTAATTTATTGATTAAATAAAAGGCTTTTAATCTTTTCTCTTACTTTATTTCCTCAAGTTAAGAAGTGAAGTAATCAAACCTTTATCACCAGGCTCAGTTTCAATTACATTTAGAAAGCCTTGCGCTTCTGCGGCGGCCTTTATACGCTTATGGCTCGCATAAACCGGCAAGGAAAATAATATTTGGTTACGAACTTGTGCAGATACTAGAGACACAAGATTCACTACAGCAGAACTACTCATTATCGAAATAACATTTATTTTGTTTGTGGTTAGCAGCTCAAGTAGTCCGGCAGGTGGCGTCTTTGGAGCGTAACGATGATAGGTAGCATAGACTTCCACATGAGCCCCGCGATGCTCTAATTCATCATGTAACAACTCTCGCCCACTATCCCCGCGAAAAATTAATATATGCCTTCCATTAACATGCGCTGTTTGTAAATCAGGAAGTTCAAGCAAACCCTCGCTATCAAAACTTTTTAGTGGTGTTACTATATTACTTATGCCATGTAAGTTCAGTTCTTCAGCTGTACCTAATCCAGGAGCAAATACCTTGACAGAGTGTGGGAGTTTTACACCTCCAGCGAGCGTCACACTTACTGCGCTAGGACTAACAAAAATCACTGCATAAGCATTCAAAAGTGATGTTTGCACTGTCTCCATCTGTTCTTTCTCTATTGATGGCTCGATAAGAATGGTAGGATACACAAGGGGTGTGGCACCAAGTACTGCTAATCGTTTAGCGGTACGTGAAGCAGGTATTACTGGACGCGTGATCAGCACACTAATTCCTGCTAGAGGACCAGCCGTATTCGGCGTAATCAAAACACTATCTAATTTAGGATCAATATTCATCTCAATGAACTGGCCAACTCCATGATCACATATACAATTACAGCAAGTTTTGGCTTGGTAATTCTAGAATTATAGATTTTACAGTGAATGAGAAGTTAATGCGGCATCCATTAGATACAGCGCATAAAAAGCGTAATGGTTGATAAGAAGTTAATACTTGTAATCCTTGATGTATGTAACATGCTGAACCTGAAAGAAATTTCTAAATTTTTTCCATGCCCAACTTTACGCCCAGCAAGTAAAAGGGCCAACGCAACCACAGCATTACTTTGTATGATTAAGTGTTATCACCACACAAAAGTAAAAAACCTATCCAAATTGGATGTCTATAAATCTCAGATATGTGGAAACTAACTAAGGCAAAAACTAGAATTTTGCTAGAATATGTCCCTGATAGGCTCTAAATGTAACCTTTGTTATGTAACTTTAAATATAAATAGCTGTACCAACAGAATTTAAAATATTGCAATATTTTAATTTGGTGTTTCCTTTTTATCCATATATATCACTTTCATATTCGTATATTTATGTGTCAATTCAAAAAAAATATAATAAATCCTAGCCATATATTAAGATTATTACTTACGAGTGGAATTTTTGCACTCTGCTGGAGTTCATCTGTAATGGCAACGCAACTACGTCCAGAAATCGAAACCTTTATTACTAGAATGGTAGAACGTCATGGGTTTGAAGAATCCGATCTTAAAAACATATTTAGTAAAACGAAATTTCAACCGGCTATTATCAGTGCAATTTCCCGTCCAAGCACATCTAAACCATGGCATGAATATCGTCCTAATTTTGTTAATTCGAGACGTGTTAGAGACGGCGTTACCTTCTGGAATAATAATTCTAAGGCTCTAGAACGGGCAAGTAAGAAGTTTGGTGTCCCCGAAGAAATTATCACAGCTGTAATTGGGGTAGAAACTTTTTATGGAACACGAACTGGCAGGCATCGTGTGCTAGATGCATTGACCACCTTAGCGTTTAACTATCCGAGGAGGGCTAAATTCTTTCGTGACGAATTGGAGCAATACTTGTTACTTACTCGAGAGCAGAGTACTAGTACATTCAGTATTAAGGGTTCCTACGCTGGTGCAATAGGTATTCCACAATTTATGCCTAGTAGCTATCGAAACTATGCAGTAGATTTCGATAATGATGGCAAGATCGATTTATCAGGAAATGCTGCTGATTCGATAGGCAGTGTGGCCAATTATTTGATAGCTCATGGATGGGAGGTTGATGGTCCAGTAGCAACTCGTGCACGAATCAGTGGTGACAAACCAGACCAGGCTTTGATAAAAGGATATAAGCCTCTCCACACAATGGAAAAAATGAAAAAACTTGGAATTACACCATTGATAGATGTTCCTTCTAACCGACAGGCCATGCTGATCGAACTAAAAAATGACAGTGAAATGGAATACTGGGTAGGCTTCAATAATTTCTACGTCATCACTCGCTACAATCGCAGCTTTCGTTACGCTATGTCAGTACATCAATTATCGGAGGAAATTCGCGCTGCACGTAATAATAAAGACGCCCTCTAATTATGACAAAATTTACAAAAAGACGAGATACAAAATTACAGCGTAGATTGACTGAATGCCACCACATGGTCTACCTCTAGTTTAATACCAATATTTTCGCCAATGGCGTGATTATGATGACTTGGCACCAATGAAAGTGCAGCGCTACCCCCAGGTAAACGTAGGGTATATAGAATCTCTGCTCCACGAAAAGCTTTGTGTTCTACTTTCGCCTGTAAAGAACTTGCATCATCATGCACTATATCATCTGGACGTACCAATACATCTACGTAACACCCCTTACTGCATACAAGGCAGTCTGCGGTGCATTGATGAGAAATATCTGCAGTAAGAACTCCCAGCTCAATCTCGACATGGTGTGGGTCAAGAACTTTTCCAGTAAGGAATACACCCTGTCCTACAAAATTTGCAACAAATCGGCTAGTAGGGCGATGATAGAGGTTGTATGCGGTATCCCATTGTAATATTTCTCCTTGATACATGACGCCAATCTCGTCTGCAATAGCAAAAGCTTCATTTTGATCGTGAGTTACAAGAATTGCTGTAGTACCTTGGCTTTTAAGGATTTCGCGTATCTCTAAACTCAGGCGCTCGCGTAAATTCACATCAAGATTAGAAAAAGGTTCATCCAGCAGCAGCAAATCAGGTCGGGGAGCCAATGCGCGCGCCAACGCTACACGCTGCTGCTGACCCCCGGAAAGTTCATGAGGGTAACTGTTTGCCACATCAGTTAATCCTACCGTCTGAAGCATTTCGTTCATACGCTGCATACGCTCTATATGATTCAAGCAATGTAAGCCAAATTCGATATTAGAAGCTACAGTAAGATGTGGAAATAGCGCATAATCCTGAAACACCATTCCTATATTTCGCTTTTCAGGTTGTAAAGAAAATCCAGATTGATTCACCTTCGCGTCGTTTACCAAAATCTCGCCTGCAGATATTGGCTCAAAACCAGCAATACAACGTAAAACAGTAGTCTTTCCACATCCACTTGGCCCTAAAAGACAACCAATCCCTCCCTTTTTAAGTGAAAGTGACAAGTTATTAACAACTACCTGATTACCGTATGCTTGGCAGATATTTGATAACTGAAGTACTGAAGTATCCATAAAATTATTTTTCAATTTGCCTTGTAAGCAATATTATTGGGACCAGCCCTGCAATTACTAACGCTACAGCAGGCAAAGCTGCTTGTTCCCATTCCCCTTCTGAAGTCAGTTCGAAAATTCGTACTGCAAGCGTGTCCCAGCCGAAAGGTCTAGTCATCAATGTAATAGGCATTTCTTTCATAACATCTACAAATACCAATGTAACAGCAGTAAAAATTCCCCCCTTTAGAATTGGCAGATGAACACGCTTTAACATATTCCATCCACTTAATCCAAGCCCCATTGAAGCTTCATCAATACTTAAAGTAATACGTTGCATAGCGCTATCTATAGGACTATGGCCAACCGCAAGAAAGCGAGTCATGTAAGCAATTAACATGATTACTAGTGTGCCTTGAAATAAAAGGCCAATTTCAATTTGAAATAGCTGCATAACTATTTTATTCACCCAACTATCTAGCCATGCAAGCGGGACAAAAATCCCTACAGCTAATACCACACCAGGTAGTGCATAACCAATAGTTGCGATACGTACTGCAACATGAGTGACTATATCAGGGTGGCGTCGCACCGAGTAAGCCACTAGCACTGCAACAGAACAAGTAAGTATCGCCGCAAGCCCAGATAATATTAGCGAATGCCAAAGAAAACCCAGATAAAATTGGTTGAATTCTTCTACAAAAGTATATGTGGCCCAAATAATTAATTGTGTAATTGGTAACAGAAAGGCAAAAAATAATGTTGCAAAAGCAAATCCAGCTACCCCCCAAGCACGCCATCCTGTAAGTAAGATACGAGGAATACGTGAACTCTGTTTAGTTTCTGCAAAACGCATTCGTGAACGGAATTTCTGCTCTATCACGATCAAGATAAAAACAATTACAACCAGCAACGAAGCAAGTTGAGAAGCTGCAGTTAAAGAAAACATGCTAAACCATGCTTTATAGATGGCTGTTGTGAAAGTATCGTAATTAAATACTGCTACTGTTCCAAAATCCGCTAAAGTTTCCATAAGGACAAGCATGGCTCCACTTACTATCCATGGACGGGCCATTGGTAACACTACCTTGAAAAACCCATTTGTACGATTGAATCCTAGCGATTGAGCAGCCTCTAATGAACGCTTTCCCTGGGTAAGAAACGCATTTCGTGCTAGCAAATACACATAGGGATAAAAAGCAAGAGTCATGACAATAATAACGCCAAATCTACCTCTGACATTTGGGAACCAAAATAACTCTGGACCCATCCAAGAACGTAAAAATGTTTGTACAGGACCGGTAAAATCAAATATGCCTAGAGCAACAAATGCCATGACATATGCGGGAATAGCAAGTGGTAATAATAGCCCCCAAGAAAAAAATTTTCTTCCAGGAAACTCGCACACTCCAGTAAACCAAGCTAAACTCACACCTAGTAAAGTGGAACAAATAGCCACTCCCAACGCAAGCCAAAAAGTATTCTCCAACAAACTAGGTAAAATGGTTTCTACCAAATGCTTCCAAACATCTCCTGCAGGAGTAAGAAACGACAAGATAATAGTGCCTACAGGAATAAGCACCAAAATAGCTACAAGAATAGATATGAAACGCCAACTTAATATAGTTCGAAAGCTATAAGATGGATAAGTAGAAAAACCTGTTTCCGTACCGCTACGATCCGATCTCACATTGTTTGTTTCAAACATTAGCTATCATGCCTTACCGATAGCCTGATCGATCCATCAGCTTTACAGCCTCAGTTTGTAATTCCCCTGCTGAGACGACATTCATCTTATTTTGCTTAAAACTCCCCCACTTCATCACTGTTGAGCCGGGTTTTATTTTTGGATTTGCGGGATACTCCATGTTTACATCCGCAAATAGATTCTGTGCCTTACTAGATGACAAAAACTCCAATAACTTAATTGCAGCATGTTTATTTTTAGCATTCGTAATAATACCGGCACCTGAAATGTTAACGTGAACACCACTTCCAGCTTGATTAGGCCAGAATATGGCTAATGGTAAACTGGGATTTTTTTCCATTAATCGACCATAGTAATAACTATTAACAATGGTCACATCACATTTCCCTGCAGCAACAAATTCCATTGCCTTAGTATCATTTGACAAAGGGTCTGTTGCGAGATTAGCAACCCAACCCCTCACAACTTGTTCAGATCTAGTTTTGCCATGTTCTGCGATCATCATTGCTACCAATGACTGGTTATATACTTTTTTAGATGTACGTAAGCATAAGCGTCCTTTCCACTTTGAATTAGCCAAATCTTCATAAGTAGATAAGTCGGAAAGTTTAACTGTACGAGTATTGTATACAATAGTTCGAGCACGCACTGACAAGCCAAACCATTGCTTCTGTGGATCACGTAGGTGAACAGGTATATTTGTTTCTAAAACCTCTGATTCTATAGGATCTAACAATCCTTCATGCATGGCTTTCCATAGATTACCTGCGTCTGTAGTAATCAACATGTCAGCAGATGTATTCTTGCCTTCAGCCTTAAGGCGTGCAAGTAATACGCCTGCTTTATCCGTTACGAATTTTACTGAGATACCAGTATTCTTTGTAAAAACATCAAACATTGGTTTAATAAGTTTTTCAATTCGCGCAGAATAAACAACTACCTCCTCCGCAAAAGATAAACTGGGACTAATTAATGCAGCACAGAAAAGTATAGTTGCTATACAGCTGTTGAAACTCTTTTGTAACATCCTTAACATTGCCCCTCAAAAATAAAGAAAATAGTTAAATTACCGATATTATAAATGATAATGGTTATCAGTAAAGTATAGCAGGTAAATATTTAGGCCCTTCAAATCATTTGGTTATAGGAATAAGCATATAAATAACCCTAATATTTTTTGAATATAGGTATTAATAGAAGCATAGCAATGCTAGGGTGTAATTATGAAAAATTTAAATAAAAAAGTGGGAATTCAATGTTTATGATACGTACAATTATTAGGATACACATTGTACTTGGACTACTCATTTTGCCGTCAATTTTAGCAGCCAACCAAACTATTCTTGAAGTTATACAGCTAAAGCACCGCACCACGGATGAAATTATTCCTCTTATCCAACCTTTCTTAGACGAACAAGGTGCATTGAATGGCATACGAGGTCGACTTATCATCCGTACAACACCAGATAATTTGCAGGAAATAAAACAACTTCTAAATGAAATTGATTTAGCGCCACGTCGCTTAATACTAACTGTAAAGCAAGATGTAGACCGCGCAACTGCACGAAGCTTACTTAAACTTTCTGGAAATGTCGGTACAAAGGGAATGCGAGTAAAGATCCCAGGTAGTAGCACCAACAGAAAACGTGGCCTAATTATTGATAATAAATATGGAGATAATAGAGTAAAAATCCAAACACTAAATCGGCAGAAATCGGAAAACGATAGAAACACACAGTACGTACAAGTGTTGGATGGCGGCTATGCTTCCATTCATATAGGAGAATCGTTACCACTACCTATACGCAATACAATCCATACGCCACAAGGAACTCAGGTAATCGAAAGCGTGCAATATCGTGATGTAACTATTGGCTTTTTTGTAGTGCCTCGTGTGAATGGTAAGCGTGTAACCTTAGAGATAAGTCCCCAACGTAACAGTCCTAATCGCCAATTTCCTGGTGCTGTTAATACTCAGCAAATTGTAACTTCTGTTTCAGGTAGGTTAGGAGAATGGATAGACCTAGGCGGTTTGGAAAAAAACAAATTCAGCCAAACTTCCAGCCCTAATACTCCACATAGTGACATGATCGCCAATGAGCAACGCACAGTACTAATAAAAGTCGAAGAAGCTAACTAGCTTCTTGACTAACAAAAGTATTGTATTAGATAGGAATTGTTTTTATTAAACTGTAGCAGCTTCTTCCTCAAACTGTAGCTTTACTTTACCTTTTGCATCTACATCTACAGTTACTTTCCCACCGTTAGAAAGACGCCCAAATAATAATTCATCTGCCAAAGCACTACGGATGGTGTCCTGAATAAGGCGCGCCATAGGACGTGCGCCCATGAGAGGATCAAATCCATCTTTTGCAAGGTATTCTCTCAATGCATCTGTAAAAATTGCCTCTACTTTTTTCTCGTGCAACTGCGTTTCTAATTGCATCAGGAATTTATCTGCTACTCGTAAAATTACGTCCTTTTCAAGCGCTGCAAATGAAATAATTACATCTAATCGATTGCGAAATTCTGGCGTAAACATGCGCTTGATATCCGCCATCTCATCGCCTACTTGGACTGATTTAGTAAAACCAATAGGAGATTTAGCAAGTGATTCAGCTCCGGCATTTGTAGTCATAATGATCACCACATTCCTAAAATCTGCCTTACGCCCATTATTATCAGTCAAAGTACCATGATCCATCACTTGTAACAGAATGTTGTAAATATCAGCGTGTGCCTTTTCAATCTCATCCAATAACAATACTGAATAAGGTTGCTTGATAATCGCCTCGGTGAGCAAACCTCCTTGATCAAAACCAACATACCCTGGTGGCGCACCAATTAAGCGGGATACTGCATGATGCTCCATGTATTCAGACATATCAAAACGGTGTAATTGGATACCCATTGCATAGGCTAACTGACGCGCAACTTCGGTTTTACCTACTCCTGTTGGTCCAGAAAAAAGAAACGAACCAACTGGTTTTTGTGGATTACCTAAACCACTTCTAGCCATCTTGATTGCCGCTGCTAACGCATTGATAGCTTTATCTTGCCCAAAAACCATAGTTTTTAAGTCACGGTCAAGTGTTTTCAACGCATTACGATCGTTATTAGAAACACTTCGCGGCGGAATTCGTGCTGCTTTCGCAATAACATTCTCTATCTCATGTTTACTAATAACTTTGCGCTGCTTCGATTTTGGCAAAATTTTCTGAGCTGCACCTGCCTCGTCAATTATGTCTATTGCTTTATCTGGTAAATGTCGATCATTTATAAAACGCGCCGATAATTCTGCCGCTGTTGTAAATGCAATTGCAGTGTATTTAACACCATGATGCGCTTCATAGCGAGATTTTAGGCCACGTAGAATGGTAACGGTCTCATCAACGCTAGCTTCTGGCACATCAATTTTCTGAAAGCGCCTTGAAAGAGCATGATCCTTCTCGAAAATCCCTCTATGCTCGCTGTACGTAGTAGCACCGATACATCTTAACTGACCAGAATTAAGCACCGGTTTAAGTAAATTAGAGGCGTCAAGTGTTCCACCTGACGCAGCACCTGCGCCTATCAATGTATGTATTTCATCAATAAACAAGATAGCATTAGGATCCTCAAGTAACTGTTTTAGTATTGCTTTCAGGCGCTGTTCGAAATCACCACGATATTTTGTACCAGCAAGTAGTGCGCCCATATCCAGAGAGTAAATCTGATGGTGAGCAAGTGCATCTGGTACTTCACACTCTGTAATTTGCCGTGCTAAACCTTCAGCTATAGCTGTTTTACCAACTCCTGCTTCACCCACCAAGAGAGGATTATTTTTCCGGCGCCGGCATAATGTTTGTATCACACGCTCTAGTTCTTTTTCACGCCCAATCAAAGGGTCAATTTTTCCAGCAAGCGCCTGAGTATTAAGATTTATGGTGTAAGTATCGAGTGCGCCTCCTACACTCAATTCCTGATCAGCGTCACTCTCACTTTCAATTTTACTTCCACTTCCTTGAGGAACTTTACTAATTCCATGAGAAATATAATTGACAACATCAAGCCGGGTCACACCCCTCTGATGCAGAAAATAAACTGCATGAGAATCTTTTTCGCCAAATATTGCCACCAATACGTTTGCGCCGGTTACTTCTTTCTTGCCCGATGATTGGACATGCAGGATTGCACGCTGAATTACACGCTGGAATCCAAGCGTTGGTTGCGTGTCAACTTCCCCGCTTCCACCTACAATTGGTGTGTTCTCCGTAACATGCCCAACTAAAGACTTCCGCATTTCGTGAATGTCAACTGAACAGGCGCGTAGTACTTCAGCTGCAGTATGGTTATCTAACATTGCTAATAATAGGTGCTCTACCGTAATAAACTCATGGCGTTTCTGTCTAGATTCGACAAATACCATGTGCAAACTTACCTCAAGCTCTTGAGCAATCATTTTAAGTTTCCTCCATCACACACTTTAGTGGATGCTGATGCTTTCTAGCAAATGTAGTCACCTGTTTAACTTTAGTAGTAGCTACATCGCTTGGATAGATGCCACAAACACCAACGCCGCCTTTATGGACTTGTAACATAATTTGTGTTGCCTGTTCTTGGCTCTTAGAAAAAAAAGTCTTTAATACCATTACCACAAAATCCATTGGAGTGAAGTCATCATTCAATAAAATTACTTTAAACATTGGTGGCGGCTTGATTTTACTCTTCTTAACCTCCAGTACAACGTCTTCTTGTTCCTTTATTGCCATGAATCTATCCTACCTGCTCATCTGTAGAGGGATTATCGCCCAAACAAATTCTTACTAACATATACTTGTCGATTACGGCAAAAATTTCAAGTCTCTTGAGAAAATAATTATGTTGCTATTTAAAATCTATTTTAAAAATATAGAATGACTACTTGACTTTAACACCAGATTTGAGTAAAAGTGTAACTGGAGTTTGGCTTCAAGTATTCTGCAGTACCGGTTACAGCCGTTTGCGGTCTTGAAACTCAAACAGTGTTCGGGTTTCAGGCCCGGTTTTTTATAGGATAGGAAAAATGGCAGCAGGAACAGTGAAATGGTTCAATGACTCAAAGGGTTTTGGTTTTATTACTCCCGATGATGGTAGCGAAGATTTATTTGCACACTTCTCCGCAATTAATATGTCAGGCTTTAAAACGCTCAAAGAAGGTCAGAAAGTTAGCTTCGAAGTTACCCAAGGACCAAAGGGCAAACAAGCATCAAATATTCAAACTCCCTAACGATCCACAACTGGTATAATAGTACCTCAACAAACAGTACTTCAATCAGTTTGTATCTCAGGATTTAGGCCCCTTGACAGTTTATGTCATGGGGCTTCTTTACTTTGATGAACTTATACTAGTTTAACTCATGCGTTCAACTAGAGCTTGGCCAAATGTTGAACATGATACTTTCTGTGCACCAGTCATCTGTCTTGCCAAGTCATACGTTACAATTTTAGCTTGTATCGTTTTTTCCATTGCACGAATTATTAGATCAGCGGCCTCAATCCAGCCCATATGTCTCAACATCATTTCTGCAGACAAAATAATTGACCCAGGATTAACCTGATCTTTGCCTGCATATTTTGGCGCAGTACCATGGGTTGCTTCAAACATAGCTATTGAATCACTCAAATTAGCACCAGGTGCCATACCAATGCCTCCTACCTGTGCTGCAAGAGCATCAGAAATGTAGTCTCCATTTAGATTCAAAGTGGCGATCACATCATATTCCTCAGGGCGCAGTAAAATCTGTTGTAGAAAGGCGTCAGCAATCATATCTTTGATAATGATTCCACCTTTGTTCTCAGATAAAACCATCCATGGCCCCCCTTCAAATGGCTCAGCACCAAATTCTTTTGCTGCTAATTCATACCCCCAATTCTTGAATGCCCCCTCTGTAAATTTCATAATGTTACCCTTATGCACCAATGTAACGGATCGCTGTTTATTATTTATTGCATACTGAATAGCCTTTCGCACTAACCTTTCTGTTCCATCCCTTGATACTGGCTTGATGCCAATACCGGATGTTTTTGGAAAACGTATCTTAGTGACGCCCATTTCCTTTGTTAGGAAATCGACGATCTTATTCGCTCCTTTTGATCCAGATTCCCATTCAATACCAGCATAAATATCTTCAGAATTTTCACGAAAAATTACCATATCAGTCTTTTCGGGAGCTTTTAGTGGGCTCGGCACACCTTGGAAATAACGTATTGGGCGCAAGCACAAAAATAAATCTAGTTTTTGGCGCAAGGCAACATTGATAGAACGAATTCCACCACCTACAGGCGTCGTTAATGGGCCCTTGATAGAAATCACATACTCCTTTGCAGATTGCAATGTCTCATCTGGTAACCACACATTTTCCCCGTATACATGCGTAGATTTTTCACCAGCATAAATTTCCATCCAAGAAATCTTACGCCTACCACCATATGCAACACTTACAGCTGAATTTACGACTTTTTGCATCACTGGGGTAATGTCTACACCAATACCATCACCTTCAATATATGGAATAATCGGACAATCCGGCACATTTAAAGAAAAATTATTGTTAATACAGATTTTCTCACCTTCATTTGGTATCTTAATGTGCTGGTACATGGTCATGTGAACTCCCAAAAGTATTTTTAATGTATTAAATTGTAGATATAAATAATATGCACTATTTTACCTATGTTTTAGTGAGAAACATTGATGCACTTAATAACTTATACTTTTTTTATTTTCCACAAAAGATAGAATAAGTTTTATCTGCTACAAATACACCTATCCTTTATATCACCCGCATTCTCATTTCTTTCTCCTGGCCAAGAAGTTAAAATAAAGCATATCATTACCAACATGTTTCACATAAATTATTCGTTATCAGTTGCAGTTTTAGTTTATTTAATTATATTTGATAGGGATTCTCTGAAACTCATGATCTGGAAACCAAATGTAACCGTTGCAGCAGTTATTAAACAAAATGACAAATATTTACTTGTTGAAGAGCAAACAAATCATGGAATATTATTCAATCAACCAGCTGGGCACTTAGAACCTAACGAGTCTATAGTCGATGGTGCAATCCGAGAAACACTAGAAGAAACAGGCTACACTTTCACTCCTCAATCGTTGCTAGGAATTTATAGATGGCACTCACACCATAATGATACAACTTATTTGCGTTTTGCATTCTCCGGTACAGTTGTCAAACATGACCATAATCGAAAATTAGATGATGGAATAATACGCGCAACATGGTTCAACATAAATGAAATACATGACTTATCCCCCCGCCATCGCAGTCCCTTAGTTATTAAATGTATCGAAGATCACTTGGCTGGTAAACATTACCCCCTAGAAATTCTTACTCATTTTGATTAAAGAATGAAAAAACAACGCGTTGTAATTGGTATGTCAGGGGGTGTTGATTCTTCAGTTGCCGCACTGCTACTTAAGAAGCAGGGCCATGAAGTTGTGGGTCTATTCATGAAAAATTGGGAAGATGATGATACAGATGAGTATTGTTCATCCAGAGAAGATCTAATCGATGCTGCATCAGTCTCCGACATTATTGGATTTCATCTTGAAGCAGTGAATTTTTCTGCTGAATACAAGGAAAAGGTATTCAGCAAATTCCTTACTGAATACCAACTTGGAAGAACACCAAATCCAGACGTGTTATGTAATGCTGAAATTAAGTTTAAAGCATTTCTTGACCATGCTATCAAACTCGGTGCCGACTATATTGCCACTGGACATTATGCCCAAATAAGAAAACAAAATGAAATGTACCAGCTGTTAAAAGCTGAAGACGGAACTAAGGATCAAAGTTACTTTCTCTATCGTCTTAACCAGAAACAGCTAACTAGCACATTATTTCCCATTGGGCATCTATATAAACGTGAAGTACGTAAAATCGCACAGGAACATAAGTTACCGAATTTCTCTAAGAAGGATAGTACTGGTATATGCTTTGTAGGTGAGCGCCCATTTAGAAAATTTCTTAGTCGCTATTTACCACATAAACCAGGAGAAATACAAACTCAAGATGGAATAGTACTGGGAGAACATATCGGTTTGATGTATTACACTATTGGACAACGACAAGGATTAGGCATAGGAGGAAGTAAGAAGAGTTCTGGCGAACCGTGGTTTGTCTTAGAAAAAAATATGCAAACCAATACTCTGGTTGTAGTGCAAGGCCACGATCATCCTAAACTATTTCAGCCTACACTGACAGCGTCTGATCTTTCATGGATTAGCGGGAAAGATCCGCATTGTGGATGGGTTTATTCTGCCAAAACGCGTTATCGCCAACCCGATGCCGCTTGCGCAATAGAAAGAATTAAAAAAAATGAATGCAAAATTGAATTTGCTCAGCCCCAATGGGCTGTTACTCCTGGACAATCAGTGGTGGTCTATGAAAGCAAGGTGTGCTTAGGTGGGGGAGTAATAACAGGATAGAATGAACAACTATTACTCAAATTACACTAGAAATGTAAAATATTCCTAATTTATAATTTTGGAACTGTTTCCAAGAACGATACACGCCTTTCCAGGGTATCAGCTAGATTAGCTAGATTGGGAAATGTATTTCGCCACTCTATTTCAGGGAAACGAAAAACTAGAAAACCAAGTGTACAACACAACGCTATATCAGCTAATGAAAAAGTATTTCCCTCACACCATTTCTTGTCGTTTAGTTCCTGGGCTGCAATTTTAAGTCCTAGCGTGATCTTCTTCTGTTGGCGTGTAATCCAATCCACACTTTGTTGTATCTCTGGTCGCTTGCGCTCCAGAAAAATAGTTGCTGCTGCATCAGTTATTCCATCTGCTAATGCCTCCCAACGTTTTACCATGATCCGACTCTTTTTAGATTTGGGGATTAGACGTGATTCCGAGCTAACACCATCTAGATATTCAATAATCACTCTCGAATCAAATAATGTTGTGCCATTATCCAAAATCAATACTGGTACCTTACCCAATGGATTGCAATTAGACACACCGCTTCCTACATTCCACGGAATATCGACTTCAAAATCATAACTAATACGCTTCTCAGCTAAAACGATTCGTACCTTACGCACGTATGGACTGGTAAGTGAGCCAATAAGCTTCATCATATCCTAGATAGCTAATAAAACAGAAGCTGGAAGTATACCAATTTTCTAAATTGATCTACACATAGCACAGGTACATGTCCACTTAATATGTTAAAATAATTAGGTTCAGAAAAATTAACAATATGAGCCTTTCCCCCCTTATAGCCCTTTCTCCCCTCGATGGAAGATATCACAGCAAGGTTGCAGCTCTACGGCCTTATTTCAGTGAACTTGCACTAATCCGTCACCGTGTTTATATAGAAATTGAGTGGTTCAAAGCATTAAGTAATGAATCAGCAATTACTGAAATCCCGCCATTTTCTGTAGACACCATTTCAAAATTTGACTATCTTGTAACTAATTTCTCTGAGTCTGACGGTAAAAAAGTCAAAACTATCGAGGCTCGTACCAACCATGATGTAAAGGCTATAGAATATTGGCTAAAAGAGCACATATTAAAGTATATAAAGAACCCTAATACTATTGAGTTTATCCACTTTTCCTGTACCTCAGAAGATATCAATAATCTTTCCTATGGTTTGATGTTGAAGCACAGCCGGGATCAAGTGATGCTGCCTTCACTAAAGAAAATAATTGGAAGCCTCGTTGAAATGGCACATCAATTAGCTGATGTGCCTATGCTTACCCGTACTCACGGCCAGCCTGCAACTCCATCTACATTAGGAAAGGAGCTTGCTAACGTTGCACACCGCTTGAAAGAAGGATACGATCATCTAGCCTCCATCTCCATATCAGGCAAGTTTAATGGAGCAGTAGGTAACTATAATGCCCATCTTGCTGCGTACCCAAATTTTAACTGGGAAAAATTTACTAAATCCTTCGTCAATAAACTTGGGCTAAAATTCAGCCCCTATACCACTCAGATCGAACCACATGATGCTATCGCTAAATTGTGTGACGCATACGCACACATTAATGTCATTCTACTTGACCTTAATCGTGACATATGGGGATATATTTCCTTAGGTTACTTCAAACAGAAAGTTAATAGATTTGAAGTTGGCTCCTCAACCATGCCACATAAAGTAAATCCAATTGATTTCGAAAACTCAGAAGGTAACCTAGGAGTAGCTAATGCGTTGCTAAGACACTTGAGTGAGAAGCTACCTGTATCTCGCTGGCAACGTGATCTAACTGACTCTACTATACTTCGCAATATGGGCATAGCAATGGGACATACACTGCTGTCATATGACTCATGTTACAAAGGTTTAAAAAAACTGGAAGCCAACCTAGAACGGATAGCTAATGATCTAGAGAATGCCTGGGATCTCCTTGCAGAGCCGATCCAAACGATAATGCGTCGTTGCGGCTTACCCAACCCCTATGAGCAGCTAAAAGAACTAACCCGCGGCAAAGATGGTATTACTCAGGAAACAATACATAAATTCATAGACAATCTTAGTATTCCTAATTCTGAGAAGAAAAGATTAAGGACAATCACACCACAAAACTACATTGGAAAAGCTGCAGAACTAGCACGAAAAATTAAAAAATAAATTACAGAATAACAGCTTACTTTTTTTGTCTTGTACTGCCTAAATATTCTGGTATCTGATCTATACCACTTCAATGAAATAGAATGAAAAGTATGTACATATTTCTCTTTAGTATTGAAATTGACAAAAACGCCCCAATTTGCCTCGAACAGTGATTAGGAGGACATGATGCAAAATCTAGATGAACCACAATCAGATCAACCGGAATTAACTCAAGACGAAACTAAGTCAGATTTGAGCGCAGAAGAAACTAATGTACAAGAATCCGCCGAGAATAATAAAAAACCATCAACTGCGGAAATCATGCCTAGTCTAGAAGATTTATTGAAGAAAGCTGAGCTTGACGCTGCTGAACATCATGATGCCTGGCTTCGTGCTAAGGCTGATTCTGAAAATATACGAAAACGTGCTCAAATCGATATTGCCAATGCACACAAATATGCTACTGAAAATTTTTCTACAGAGCTGCTGACTGTGATGGACAGCCTAGAAGCTGCATTAGCAGTTGAAAATGCAACAGTAGATAATTTCAAGAGTGGGATGGAACTAACACTTAAGCAACTTACAACAGTTTTTGAAAAGTTCAACATTAAGGTGATTGATCCAAATGGAGAGAAATTTGACCCTCATAAGCACGAAGCTATGTGCACGGTAGACTCTGATCTTTCTCCTAATACTGTTGTACATGTAATGCAAAAAGGCTATGCCCTGAATGACAGGGTGATCCGCCCGGCACTAGTGACAGTATCAAAGGCCAAAGAGGCTTGAAATCCCTGTCCGAGCCCCCATTTATAAAGCCGTAGATAATACGGTATAACTCAAAAAGGATTTAATTATGGCAAAAATTATTGGCATTGATCTAGGTACTACTAACTCTTGTGTGTCCGTAATGGAAAATAGTAAGCCTAAGGTAATAGAAAATGCTGAGGGTGCACGCACAACTCCATCTATTGTCGCGTATACAGAAGAGGGTGAGATATTAGTGGGTGCTTCTGCCAAGCGTCAGGCTGTTACAAACCCAAAAAATACTTTATTTGCTGTAAAGCGGTTGATTGGTCGTCGCTTTAACGAAGAAATGGTACAAAAAGACATAAAAATGGTGCCCTACAGCATTATTAAGGCTGACAATAATGATGCTTGGGTGGAAGTACGTGGCCAGAAAATTGCACCACCAGAAATATCAGCTCAGGTACTCATAAAAATGAAAAAAACTGCTGAAGACTATCTAGGTGAACCAGTAACCGAGGCAGTCATCACTGTCCCTGCCTACTTCAATGACTCACAGCGTCAAGCAACTAAAGATGCAGGACGTATTGCTGGGCTAGAAGTTAAACGTATTATAAATGAACCAACTGCAGCAGCGCTAGCATTTGGTATGGATAAAAAAGAAGGAAACCGTAAAGTAGCTGTATATGACCTGGGTGGCGGCACTTTTGATATCTCCATTATTGAAATTGCAGAAGTTGAGGGCGAGCATCAGTTTGAGGTGCTAGCAACTAATGGCGACACCTTTCTTGGTGGCGAAGACTTTGATTTACGTGTAATAGAATACCTTGTTGATGAATTTAAGAAAGAAAGTGGCATTGATCTAAAAAAAGATATGCTTGCATTACAACGACTGAAAGACTCTGCGGAGAAAGCCAAAATAGAGTTATCTTCTAGCCAGCAAACTGAAGTAAATCTGCCATATATAACTGCAGATGCTTCTGGACCTAAACATCTGGCAGTTAAAATAACTCGTTCTAAACTAGAAAGTTTGGTAGAAGAATTAATTGAACGCACCACCGAACCTTGTCGTTTAGCTATTAAGGATGCAGGAATTAAAATTACCGATATTGATGACATTATTCTGGTAGGAGGGCAAACCCGTATGCCTAAAGTACAGGATAAAGTTAAAGAGATTTTCGGTAAAGAAGCACGTAAAGATGTAAATCCAGATGAAGCAGTTGCGGTAGGTGCTGCCATTCAAGGTGGTGTATTGCAAGGCGAAGTAAAAGACGTGCTTCTACTAGACGTTACCCCACTATCTTTAGGCATCGAAACCATGGGTCAGGTGATGACCAAGCTTATACAGAAAAATACCACCATTCCGACCAAGGCGCAGCAAGTGTTCTCTACTGCTGAAGACAATCAATCAGCAGTGACAATTCATGTTTTACAGGGTGAACGGGAAATGTCTACTGGAAACAAAAGCTTAGGACAATTCAACCTAAGTGATATTCCCCCTGCGCCACGAGGTATGCCGCAAATTGAGGTTACTTTCGATATTGATGCCAACGGTATTCTACATGTCTCAGCAAAGGATAAAGCGACTGGAAAAGAAAACAAAATTAAAATTCAGGCAAGCTCTGGGCTATCAGATGAGGAAGTTGAACGTATGGTAAAAGATGCCGAAGCTCATGCAGAGGAAGACCATAAGACGCTAGAACTTGTTACTGCACGTAATCAGTGTGATGCAATAATTCACTCTGTAAATAAAACACTGAAGGAGCACGGAGATAAGCTTGATGGTGATGAAAAATCTAAAATTGAAGCCGCACTGAAGGATGCTGAAGAAGCACTAAAATCTGACAGTAAGGACACCATTGAAGCGAAAACCCAAGCATTATCGGAAGCATCTCATAAGCTTACGGAAAAAATGTATGCTCAGGAACAACAGGCACAACAACAGGCCCAAAGTAGTGCAGAATCACCTCCAAAAAGCGATGGTGGCGAAAACCCAGTGGAAGGTGAAGTAGTGGATGCTGAATTTGAGGAAGTAAAAGACAAAAAATAATTAGATACTTCTAATCTAAACGCAGAGACGTGGAGAAATACTATTGTAATTCTCCTGTGTACTCTGCGTTTTGATGTTTATCAAAAACCTAATAGTGGAGAAGAGGTTTTATTTCATTCTCAATCTACTGTTTTATAGCGGAAAAAGTTTTTCATCTTAATAAGAACATATTTAGCGAAATTATTTGTCCTTTAGCGACGGAAAAGTCTATATGAGTAAAAAAGACTACTACGAGGTACTGGGAGTTAGCCGTAATGCGGATGAAAACGAGATCAAGAAAAACTATCGTAAGCTAGCGATGGAGCATCATCCAGATCGGAATCCGGATAACCCAAGATCGGAAGAACGTTTCAAAGAGGCTAAAGAAGCTTACGAAATACTCTCGGATCCTAATAAAAGAGCGGCCTATGATCAACATGGTCACGCTGGTGTAGACCCTAGTATGGCGGGAGGTAGTGGTGCCCAGGGGTTTGCCGATGCTTTTGGCGATATATTTGGAGACATCTTTGGTGGTGGCCACAGTGGACGCTCTAACGTCTATCGTGGGGCAGATTTACGTTACAACATGGAAATATCACTTGAACAAGCGGCTCGCGGAACTGAAACTAAAATTCGCATTCCTACCATGGAAACCTGCGATACTTGTCATGGTAATGGAGCTAAACCTGGCACTTCTCCAACTACCTGTCCAACATGTAGCGGCCATGGACAAGTAAGAATGCAACAGGGTTTTTTCTCGATACAGCAAACTTGCCCAAAATGTCATGGTAGCGGAAAATTTGTAGCAAGTGCCTGCGTTAAATGTAGTGGGTCAGGACGTGTTAAGCAACATAAAACTTTGTCAGTAAAAATACCAGCCGGTGTGGATGAAAACGACCGTATCCGCTTATCTGGAGAGGGAGAGGCCGGAGTAAATGGAGGTCCCCCAGGAGATTTATATGTGGTCATAAATTTATTGGCACATCCTGTTTTCCAACGTGATCATAATGACCTACACTGCGAGATGCCAATTAGCTTCACTACTGCTGCTTTAGGGGGAGAAATAGAAATTCCTACGATTGAGGGACATGCAAAGATCAAAGTACCAGCGGAAACACAAAGTGGAAAGATATTCCGTTTGCGCGGAAAAGGAATTAAAGGTGTTCGTAGCCACAGCCAAGGTGATCTACTGTGTCATGTTATGGTGGAAACTCCGGTTAAACTAACAGCTCGCCAAAAAGAATTATTTCATGAGCTAGAAACTCTCAATCAGGAGGATAGTGCCCGACATAGTCCACGCACTAAATCCTGGATGAACAAGGTGCGTGAATTCTTCACTGAATAAACTCCAATCTCACATAAAAAAATATCACATCGATGCTAAGGCTAAATTAAATCAGAGCTTTCACCACTCGCCACGTATTAACTTCTCCACCCAGAATATTGCGGAAATAGTTTTATTGTCAGTAATTTTTCCTACTCTAATCCACTCAATAGCTTCTGTCACGGCTAGCGTGAACACATCTAAATGTTCTCCATCATCAGGACAAGCATCCTGAAGACTGAGCTCCGTTGCCAGGTAATACACCAGTTTCTCATTAGAATAACCAATACATGGGTGCAAAGTAGCAAGATAACGCCAATTAGATGCTATATAACCAGTTTCTTCCAACAGCTCACGTTGAGCACATAACAATGGCTCTTCATCAAAGTCTATCTTACCTGCGGGTAATTCGTAAAAATCCTGGTGTAATGGATATCGATGTTGCCGCTCGAATACCAAATTACCATTATCTAATAGAGGAATAATTACTACCGCCCCAGGATGAGTAACATATTCACGTACTGATAACTTTCCATCAGGCATAACCACATTATCTACGTGCACTTGCAGAAGATCACCACTAAATACACACTGGTTGCTAATCTGCTCTTCTGTAAGATTATGTATTATCTTTTTCATGAGATAGCTCCTTGGGATAAGTTTATTTATTCTATATAATTACTAGCTTGTTGCGCAGTATTCACAAAAATAATCCTATCTCAGGAGAAATTGAATGGCCTCAACGAATAAGATCTTTATCAGCTTTGCACTTAGGGATAAAAATTTACGCGATACTCTCGTAGAACAAGTAAATAAGACAGACACGCCTTACACGTTTATAGAAATGTCCTTAAAGCAGTCATGGGAACCAGCCTGGAAAGAGGACTGCAGGTCAAAAGTAAAAGAGTGCGATGGTACAATTGCTCTTATCACGAATAATATTGTTAGAGCAGATGGCCAGCAGTGGGAATTGAGCTGTGCATATGAAAGCAGGGTACCACTGCTTCTATTATACGGAAACTCTGAGAAACTACCAAAGAAACTCCCTGCTATTCCTGATGAAGAGGAGATCCTAGAATGGACCTTACCAAATATCGAAACATTTCTTAATAGACTATAAAATAGTACATGTAAGATACCTCGCTATTTATTAGTCTATGACCCATTAAAGGCAAGAACTCTTTTTTTCTGGATCTAGTATTCTATTACATTAACAGCCATCAATATTTATCTAAAAAGATTTCCTAGTAATTTAATTGGTTAAAATTGTAGCAACTTACCTTCATCATATTCCTTATATTATGGCCCTTAACTTATAAATTGCTTTTATTTCATTCTGGTTCTATTCATATCCAACAGCAATTAAACATCATAAGTAATTATTAAAGGGCGAATACTTGAAAAAGATTTCACTTAATTCACAAATTCTCCTTGGCTCACTTGCTGGCATCTTGCTAGGAATAGTGTTTTCTATGCTTGATAAAGAATCCTCAACATCACAAATTGGGTTGTATATTGCTGAGCTGCTTGGGATATTATTCATCGACCTATTAAAGATGGTTATGGTCCCTTTGGTATTTACTTCTATAGCTGTAGGAGTGGCAAATTTACGTGCACACCAGCAAATACATCGTGTGTGGATAACAACATTAGTGTTTTTTATATCTACAGCAACAATAGCTATTATATTGGGATTGACAGCTGCCAACATATTCCATCCAGGTGAAGGTCTACAATTACCAATGTTTCAGGATGCAATGGAAAACTTTCAAGCGAAGCAAATGTCACTTCCTGAGTTTTTCACCCAGTTTCTCCACTCACTGTTTCAAAATCCTGTAGCAGCTCTTGCACAAGGTAATATATTGGCGGTTGTAATTTTTGCTCTTATTATGGGTATTGCATTAGTTATAGGAGGCGAACGTTTCCATAATATCCATTCCGTTTTGCAGGAATTACTAGAGTTAGTTTTGATGCTAGTCGGTTGGATTATGCGTTTAGCACCAATTTGCATTATGGCGCTTTTAATAAAACTAGTAGTAACACAGGACGTGTCACTGCTTATGATTCTGATTAAATTTATTGGGCTAGTAATAGGCACTATTTTACTACATGGTTTAGTGGTGTTACCTCTGATTCTTTACCTAGTCACTGGCATGACACCAATTAAGTTCTGGCAAGGTGCGCGTGAGGCACTTATAACAGCTTTTGCCACAAGCTCCAGCTCTGCCACCTTACCAATTACATTACGTTGTGCCGAACAAAACCTTCTTGTTAAACGAGATATTGCTGGTTTTGTGCTTCCACTAGGAGCAACCATTAACATGGATGGCACAGCATTATATGAAGCTGCAGCTGCATTATTCGTTGCAAATCTGGTTGGGATCGACCTCAATCTTATACAGCAAATGATCGTGTTTCTAACTGCCATGCTTGCAGCAATAGGGGCACCTGGAATCCCAAGTGCAGGCATGGTAACAATGCTCTTAGTATTACAATCAGTGGGATTACCTGTAGAAGCTATCGCTATTTTGCTACCTATAGACCGTTTGCTTGACGCCTTCAGAACCTCTGTCAATGTTGAAGGAGATATGGTGGGTAGTCTGGTAGTCCAAGACTGGACAAAGAATGAACAATATCATACTAGCAACAATCAGCTCGAAAAATAAAATCTGTTACCCCAATATATTGCATATAGCTCGTCGAATTAACAAATATTTTTTCTCTAATACTGTTAGCCCTTCCCTTCCACATTACCCCCTCAAATTTTTTAAGAAATCTCTTTTTTAAGGACGAGTGGATTGGCGAATGTGCGATATCGCTTCTTCAGTATGTTTCGCAGCTTCTTTCGCATGTCCCATTTTACCGTGTTTTATTGCTTCCTCTAAATGTTTTACACCCTCTGTCATGTGCATGTGCGCGTCCGCATGTACTTTCTCTGCTTTCTTAGCATGTTTGAGCGCCGCCGTAGCATGTTTAACCAGTACCTTCGCATGACCATCTTCCCCGTGGGCCTGTGCCATCCCTGCATGTTCCATTGCTTGTGCTGTATGAGTCTCGGCATTAGCTTGAGCGCTCATGAAAAGTGCAAATATGCCAATTACAAAAGTAGAAGCCAATGATTTCATGATGTTATCTCCTTGAGAGTAATTAATTATTACGCTTGACACTTAATATTATTTAACTCGACATACTATTTAGTACATTGATGCTCTTCCTATCATTTCAAGACACGATATATCATATTTATAACAAATTATGATTTTATAATGAAATTGAACTTATTTCTAAAATCACTCTAATTACGTTGCTGACTAGAATCTAATAACATCTTGTAACTTAGATACCTGTTAAAATTTGAAGTAATCAGATTTATAAATAGAAATTTTTTCCTAAACAAAATCTATCTTACTTATGAAACAAAGTATTTGGACTCTAGTGTTTGCTGTTTTAGTTTTTGTGTTGATTGCAAGTGTTTGGATCTGGCGTAATCAAGATTCTGTTACAGAGACAAGATCTACAGAAGAAGAAAAAATACAGATCATAAGCACCACAGTCATGCAAAATGATGTGCCAATTAAGCTCATAGCCAATGGTATTGTGTCCTCTCAGCAGACTGTTGAAGTACGCCCACAAATTAGTGCTGTAATTAAAGCGGTACACATAAAGGAAGGACAATTCGTACGTAAGGGTGATAAATTGTTTACACTTGATGCGCGTACTGAAAATGCCAATCTTAGTAAAGCTGAAGCACAACTTGCTAAATCTAGTGCAGACCTAGAAAATGCTGTACTTAGCTTTAAACGTCAACAAAAATTATTCGAGCAGGAATTCATATCTCAAGCTGCTCTTGATACAGCCCAGAACCAAGTTAAAAGCTTACAAGGACAGTTTGAAGCTGACCAAGCTGCCGTACGAGCAACTCGTGTGATGCGTGGTTTCACTGAAATTATCGCACCTATTTCAGGGCGCACCGGGACTATTCCAGTACATCCTGGAAGTTTAGTACAACCTAACACCGTTATCCCTGGAAGTCTAATGCAACCTCGAAGCGCAGTCTTAGTAAGTATTACACAAATCGACCCAATTAATGTTAGCTTCACATTACCAGAGCGTGAACTTGTAGCTTTGCAGCAAGCACAAGCTAAAGGTAATGTGAAAGTTAATGTAAAACTGAATTTAGCTAGAGAGCCGCTGCTGGAAGGACAACTAATTTTTGTGGACAATACGGTAGATACAAAAAGCGGAAGTATTCAACTAAAAGCAGAATTTCGCAATGTAGAGAAACGTCTTTGGCCTGGTATGTTTGTAACAGTAATGCTAGCGCCGAATACGTTAATTGGGGTGCTAACAGTACCTATACAAGCGGTACAAACTGGGCCAGAAGAAAAGTTTTTATATGTAATTGATGAAAATAATAGGGTGAAATCGCAGCAAATTAATGTGCGTTTAATTCAGGATGGACTTGCTGTAATAGAAGGTACTATGCTTGGAACACGCGTTGTTGTGGAAGGAGCGCAAAACCTCAGACCAGGTAGTATAGTGGTAGAAGCTCAAACACGAGATAGAGAAATTGGATCTGATAATAATAAAAATAAGTTCTCAGATAAAAGCATTTCAAACATTACCGGCATGCAAATAGGTAAGTAATGAATCTCTCTGAGTTATGTATCCGCCGTCCTGTCATGACAGTTCTGCTATCATCTGCCGCCATTTTTGCTGGCATGATTGCTTATGATAAGTTACCTATTGCTGCGCTACCAAGTTACGATGCCCCTACCATTTCGGTTAGAGCATCACTTCCCGGTGCAAGTCCTGAGATCATGGCCTCATCGGTGGCCACAAAACTGGAGCGAGAGTTTTCTATTATCTCTGGGCTTTCAGTAATCAGTTCTACAAGTACCCTCGGCAGCACCTCGATTACTTTAGAGTTTGAACAAAATCGTGATATTGATAGCGCCTCCATTGATGTGCAAGCAGCACTATTACGCGCGCGTGGCAAATTACCAATCGAAATGACTTTACCACCCTATTACCGTAAGATAAATCCAGCTGAATCATCTATTCTATACCTTGGCTTATCATCGCCTTCAATGTCACTTTCAGAACTGAATGATTTTGCAGAGAATTTTATTTCTCCAACACTCTCAAATCTTCCTGGTGTTGCTCAAATTATAATCTATGGACAAAAAAAGTATGCTGTGCGAGTGCAGGTAGACCCTAATGCACTTGCCACACGTAATTTAGCCATTGATGATATAGCTACAGCATTAAGAAATGCAAACCCTAACTCCCCAATCGGCACGCTAGATGGGCCACGTCAGTCACTAACTATCCAGGCAAACCGGCAGCTTAATAATGCTGATGCTTTTGCAAAATTAGTTGTGGCTATATCTCCAAGTGGTGGGCCGGTCAGACTTTCCGATGTGGCAACAGTCGAAGATAGCGTGGAATCAGTCAAGACTGCTAGTTGGACCAATGATGAACGCTCTATCACATTAGCTGTGAAGCGCCAGCCAGGAGGTAACACTGTTGAAACTGTTAATGCCATTAAGTCAGCACTACCGGGACTTATAGAGCAAATGCCACGATCAGTTCAACTAAAGATAACTGGCGACTACTCAACTTCAATTAGGGATGCTATTCATGATGCGCAATTAACACTGATAATTACTATTGCTTTAGTCGTACTGGTAATTTTCTTATTTCTACGTAAAACTACAGCCACCATTATCCCAGCACTTTCATTACCAATTTCACTATTAGGTGCAGTTGCCTTGATGCATGTTTTTGGCTATAGCCTGGATAATATATCACTACTTGCTATTACACTTGCAGTTGGCCTGGTAGTGGATGATTCCATTGTGGTACTTGAGAATATCGTTCGTCATATTGAGAAAGGGGAACCTCCTATACAGGCTGCACTAAAAGGGTCTAAGGAGGTAAGCTTTACTATTATTTCAATTTCACTCTCGCTGGTAGCCGTATTTATTCCTATTTTCTTTATGCCTGGTGTAATTGGATTACTCTTTCATGAATTTGCTGCTGTAGTAGGAGTAGCGGTGCTGATGTCAGCTCTTGTGTCGCTTACTTTAATCCCGATGATGGCTAGCCGTTATCTGGCTCAGCACGACTCGAAAGAACAAAGCATGAGGTTAACAGAATGGTTCACAAAAGGATTCAACAAAATACTATCTCTATATGAGCATATACTCGATTGGGCTTTGTGCCATAGAAAAATTACCCTTGGTGTGGCAATTAGTACATTTGTTGCCACAGGTGCGTTATTTTTCGTGTTACCAAAAGGCTTTTTCCCGGAGGAAGATATAGGAAGAGCCCGGATCTCTGTCGAGACTGTTGAGGATATATCTTTTCCTGCTATGACTAAATTATTACAACAAACAAGTCATATAATTCTTTCCAATCCAGCTGTTGATACCCTTGTTGCATATGCCGATGATAGCTTCAACGCAACCCTTTATATGCAACTAAAACCACCTGGTGACCGCCCGCCTATGAAGAAAGTCTTAGAGGATCTACGTAAAGAAGTTCATTTGATACCTGGTATCAAAGTTTATTTAAATCCTATCCAGAACCTTAGATTAGGAGGGCGTAGCAGTAAAAGTCGATATCAATACGTTATGCGTAGTGTACACGCTGAAAATTTAAATGTAGCAGCTGCAGGAATGATGTCACTCATGATGAAAAAGAAAGATGTATTTCGTGATGTAACCAGTGATGCACAATTAAAAGGTCTGCAGGCACGCATGAATATCAACCGTGATAAAGCTAATCTTCTGGGTGTGGAGATTGCTGATATCCGTTCAGCACTTTACAGTGCTTTTGGAGAACGCCAGGTATCAACAATTTACACGTCAAGTAATAGCTATCCGGTTATCATGCAAGTTGCAGATGATCATCGAGTCGATGAAAATAATCTAGGAAAAATATTTGTTCGCAGTAAAAATAATACAATAGTTCCGCTATCAACCGTTGCATCTGTAGAACGTGAAGTAGGACCAATCTCTATCAACCATGCCGGACAGCTTGAAGCACAAACAATCTCATTTAACCTTGCGCACGGCACCTCACTAGGTGATGCCACCAAACATATAGAACAGTTTAAAAATAAACTTAATATACCGGCAGGTATACTTACAAAGTATGAAGGGGATGCAGCTGCATTTCAGTCTTCACAGACCAGCCAAGTAATATTGATCGTAGCTGCACTTTTAGTAATCTATATATTACTTGGAGTTTTATATGAAAGTTATATCCACCCAATTACAATTCTTTCCGGACTACCCTCAGCAGCTGTTGGCGCATTAGGAATGCTGTGGTTATTTAACATGGAACTATCAATAATTGCAATGATTGGTATCTTGATGCTAATTGGTATAGTTAAAAAGAATGCCATAATGATGATAGATTTTGCACTAGATGCACAGCGAAATAATAATATGGAGCCATTCGAGGCAATTCGAACCGCATGCCTATTACGCTTTAGACCAATCATGATGACAACATTTGCAGCAATGATGGGCGCGATACCTATTGCTTTAGGGTTAGGTGCAGGTGCTGAACTACGTCAACCTCTGGGACTAGCTGTAGTCGGAGGACTTTTATTCTCACAATTAATCACACTCTTTATTACACCAGTAATTTATCTTTATCTGGACCGATTTTCTGGTAGTGGACCTGTTAAATAATTCTTTACATGGCTTATTATTTGATACTGCAATACCTACTTATCGGAATATATTGATAACCCCATCCAAACCAACATGGTTAATCACATATGTCGCATTTTTCTGTACAATCGGCTTAGCATGATAGGCCACACTTACCCCTGCCTCTGCAAACATCGGAAGATCATTAGCACCATCACCGATAGCTATTAGATTTTCCTTCCTAAAACCTAGTTGTTTACAAATTTGTTTAAGCACTCTCCCTTTTCCCTGTGCGCCCATTATTTCACCCACCAGTCTGCCGGTAAGCTTTCCATCTACAATCTCAAGTGTATTAGCAAAAGTATAGTCCAATCCTAATCTATCTCTTAACTTATCTGTAAAAAAAGTAAATCCACCTGAAACGAGCATTGTTTTGATACCAGCCATTTTCATCTGCTTTAACATTTTCTCAGCACCAGGGTTTAATACTAATCTTTCGTCATAAACTCTCTGCAAAACACTATGATCCAATCCTTTAAGTAGCGCTACACGCTGCACAAGTCCTTCAGAAAAATTTATCTCCCCATACATTGCTTTTTCCGTAAGCTCAGATACTTGTTTTCTTGCACCATGCATATCAGCAATCTCATCTATTGATTCAATACCAACAAGGGTTGAATCCATATCCATTGCTACTAAACTAAAATTGGAAAGCTTTTGGGGTTGCTGTATATAGGAAAAATCAAGTTTAGCATCGAGACAATATACAGATACGTTATTCTGTTGACCTGCATCAACTAGTCGAAATGCGCTCCCAGTAACCCGTTCTATTTTGCTTGCACCAGAAAGTATTGCAAGCTTCCTTAAGTCACCGTTCTCAACTTCATTTCCTTGGATAATTAAATCCATAGCATAAGTTCCCTACGAATAAAAGCAAATTACATCTACTTATACAACAGTTAGGAAATATTTTTGTGTTTGGCGCGGTAATCTGGAAAATTTACAAATACCGTAATTTCACTAAACATTGGATACATTTAACTCATTAAATAAACGCTTTATACATAATACCCGCTCTGCAATATTCTCAATTTGTACCTGTATTCGTAAACGATCGGGGCCAGAAAGTTTATATTCACTGTTATTATGAATCAATTCAAGAATTTTACCTGCATCCACATTTGGATTGGTAGCGAATTGTACTAATATATTCTCGGCGGTAGCATCGATGCGTAAAATGTCCAAAGACTTTGCTGCAATACGCAAACGATGACATTCTAACAATGTTCTGACTGGATCGGGAAAAATACCAAAACGATCGACTAATTCCTGCTGCATATCATCCAACTGATCACTATTTTCGCAATTAGCCATGCGTTTGTATAAAACTAGGCGCTCATGTATATCATTGCAATAGTTCTCTGGAAGTAAGGAGGGTGCGTGTAAGTTGATTTCTGTATTTACTCCTAGAGGATACTGCATATCTGGTTCGTGTCCTTCTTTCAAAGACTTTATAGTGGCATCTAACAAAGTGCTATAGAGATTAAAGCCAACCTCATGCATCTCACCACTTTGTGATTCACCTAGCACTTCACCCGCACCACGAATCTCGAGATCATGCATAGCAAGAAAATATCCGGCACCTAATTCTTCCATCTTCTGGATAGCATCAATACGCTTTTTTGCTTGTTTACCTAGGGCCTCTTCTTCCGGTATTAGCAAATATGCGTATGCTTGGTGATGAGAGCGCCCAACCCGCCCACGAAGTTGGTGTAGTTGCGCAAGACCAAATTTATCCGCACGGTCAATAATAATAGTATTGGCACTAGGAACATCGATTCCTGACTCGATGATAGTAGTACAAAGCAACATATTAAATTGCTGTCTATAAAAGTCTCTCATTACATGCTCTAAATCACGCTCACGCATCTGTCCATGGGCAATTTGAATGCGAGCTTCTGGTAAAAGTTGCGCAAGGTTATCGTATACGGACTGAATAGTTTCTACTGCATTGTGTAAATAATAAATTTGTCCACCACGTTTTAATTCTCGCAAGCATGCCTCTCGAATCACACCTTTAGAGTAATGACTAACAAAAGTTTTGATGGCGAGACGTCGCTGTGGTGCTGTTGTAATTACTGAAAAATCACGTAAACCCTCTAATGACATTGAAAGTGTACGAGGGATCGGTGTGGCAGTTAACGTTAACACATCTACTTCAGATCGAAGATTCTTAAGTTGGTCTTTCTGACGTACACCAAACCGATGCTCTTCATCAATGATAACTAATCCCAAATTCTTAAAATCCACGTTCTTTTGAATCAGTTTGTGAGTTCCAATTACAATATCTATGCTTCCTTTTGCTAATCCTTCCTGTACCTGGGCCTGTTCTTTAGCTGAGCGAAAACGTGACATCTCTGATATTTTTACTGGCCATTGATCAGCAATTAAACTAAAACGATCAGTGAAATTCTGAAAGTGTTGTTCTGCTAATAAAGTAGTAGGCACAAGTACAGCTACTTGCTTACCATCAGCAACTGCGATAAATGCCGCCCGTAATGCTACCTCTGTCTTGCCAAAACCTACGTCACCACAGATCAGTCGATCCATCGGCTTACTTGAAGTTAAATCCTCAATCACTGCCTGAATAGCAGATGACTGATCGGGTGTTTCCTCAAAGCCAAAACCTTCAGAAAACATTTCATAATCATGTTTCCTAAATTCAAATTCATGACCTAAACGAGCAGCACGATGTGCATATAAATTTAACAACTCTGCAGCCGTATCACGTACTTGTTGCATTGCTTTACGCTTTGCCTTATCCCATTGGTTACTACCAAGTCTATGTAATGGAGCTTCTTCTGGTGCAGCGCCGCTATATCGCCCTATAAGATGTAGTTGCGATACTGGTACATAAAGCTTATCTCCACCATCATATTGGAGTAACAAGAATTCACTCGGTTGCCCATGAAGACTATTTCCTAGGTCCATATTCACTAAACCTAAGTAACGACCAATACCGTGTTGTTCGTGTACCACTGGCTCGCCAAGCTTGACTTCTGATAGATCGCGCAACATCGTGTCTACAACGGATGTTTTATTACGAGAATCACGAACACGTTTCTTATAAACATGCATGGCATAGAGTTCACTCTCAGTTATAAAAGCGATCCCTTCTTCGGCAAGAATAAAACCTTTGTGCAAAGTTGATACACTAAGCATGAAAGATGCCGTGCTTGTTATAAATTGCGTATAGTCCTCACAAACTTCTGGAAATAAACCATATTGCATCAGATATTCGTAAATAAGCTCTCTTCTTCCTAAACTCTCGGCTAAAAGTAATACACGCTTACCGCCCTGTGTAAATCTAGTAATAAATTCTGCAAGTTTTTCTGTGGGATTAGTGGCACGACGATCAATTTGGATATGAGGCAATTTAGTAATAAAATCCTGAGTTTCAGAATTTGAATTCTGCTTCTGAGATCGAATCTTAATCTGTGAATATAGCTTTAGGGCCTCAAAAAATTCTTCCTTAGCAAGAAATATGTCCTCAGGTGGCAATAAAGGTCGATTACTATCTCCTCGTAGCAATTTATAACGTGACTGAGTATCGCGCCAAAAACTTTCTATTTCAGAATAAATGTCATGATGTATGCATAACAATGCAGTAACTGGTAGATAATCAAACAATGTTGCAGTTTGATCAAAAAATAACGGAAAATAATATTCTATGCCTGCTGACGCAATACCTTTACCTATATCCTTATAAATACTACTTCTAGATGGATCGCCCTCAAATTTCTCACGAAAATTCCTACGAAAACGAGCGCACCCATCTTTATTAAACGGGAATTCGCGAGCTGGAAGTAATCGTATTTCGTCTACTGGATAGATGCTTCTTTGTGTATCAACATCAAAAGTACGGATAGATTCTATTTCATCGTTTATTCTATCAATTCGATATGGGAGGGTACTACCCATCGGAAATAAGTCTATTAACCCACCACGAACACTATACTCCCCCGGTGTAATTACTTGGGTTACATGAGTATAACCTCCTAGAGACATCTGGCTGCGTAATGATTCCAGCATAATTTTTTCTCCCCGTTTAAGGAAAAAAGTATGTGCAGCAAGATACTCTCGAGGCGGCATGCGATAGATGGCTGTGGTAACCGGGACGATTAGTACATCACAAGCATCACACATGACTTGATAAAGCGTAGCAAGGCGCTCAGAAGTTAAATCATGGTGTGGAGAGAAAATGTCATATGGAAGGGTTTCCCAATCAGGCAGTAAATGAATCTTCAGTTCAGGCAAAAAAAAAGGGATTTCTTCTCGCAGTCGTTGTGCAGCTAGCGCACTTGAAGTAATGATAACTATAGGTTTTGTTCGTTGTGCTATTTTGGCGAGAATAAATGCGTCACCAGAATCATCTAAATGAAAATAATTAGTTGTTGAACCAAGTGTTGGAGAAATGATCATGGGTTGCATTTGATTTCATGTTAAATGGATAGTTGAAACAATATGTTCTAGTTTCTCACGTATTTCTAACATATTATGTAAGTTCTTTAACTACAACTTTTTATAATTTGGCAGTAGAGCTTCTAAAAGACTAAGTAAGCCAAGGTTGCACGGGTAATACAAATACTCGTCAAACTGGAACCCAATAATCTAGTGTAAGTTGCAATGTGTCGTTACCTCTATACTCGTTAACTTGAAGACGGTAAACAGCATCTATTGTTTTAGGAAGGGAGTCATGGCAAAAAAACAGCATTGCATCATAAACATAGCTCAAACTTTGTTTTCTAATAGTTGAATTATATTTTCTCAATCTTAATTTTAAGTGCTTTTCACCTACCACACGTTGATCCTCTACTCTAAAACGAGCATTGAATGTTGGATAAGGAAAGCCATGCCCCCACACCTGCTCTGTAAGATGTCGCGCCAATTCTAAATTCATTTCGGATTCATCTAAATCGCCATCAGTCTCTATCGTACGCATGAGATTTTCAGGTGTAAGTAATATTTGGGCAGTTTGCTCGAAAGCATCACAAAATTTATTAAAATCACTTCTACGTACAGTTAAGCCTGCTGCTGCTGCATGGCCTCCAAATTTAAGCAGCAATCCAGGGTATCTTTTAGAAACTAAATCTAATGCATCTCGTAGATGGAATCCTGGAATGGAGCGTCCCGAGCCCTTTATTTCATCTTCATTACTAGGAGCAAATACAAATACTGGGCGATATAATTTATCCTTGATGCGAGACGCAAGTATACCAATCACGCCTTGGTGCCAGTAGGGATCAAATAAGCTTAAGCTTTGAGGTAATTGGTCGTTTTGTTCTGATTTTCTGTCCTCCTTAAAAACTTTTTCTAGTATAACTTGCGCGCTATCCTGCATACTTGCTTCAATTTCTCGGCGCTTATGGTTGAGTGCTTCTAGCTGCATAGCAATCTTTATTGCATATAACCTGTCATCAGTAATGAGACATTCAATCCCAAGTGACATATCATCCAGTCGTCCTGCTGCATTCAATCTTGGACCAAGCATAAATCCCAATTCAAAAGTAGATACCTGCTGTAAATCCCGTTTCACTATATTTAGTAAAGCATTAATACCCACACAGCTACAGCCATTACGAATACGGTACAAACCTTGTTGCACTAAAATGCGGTTATTCTCATCAAGCTTTACTACATCTGCAACTGTACCCAGCGCCACTAAATCTAGTAAATTAGCAAGATTAGGTTCTTTTTTTGAGATAAATTCTCCTCGAACACGCAGCTCTGCTCGCAGCGCTAACATTAAATAAAATATCACGCCTACACCAGCTAAATTTTTGCTAGGAAAATTACAACCTGGTTGATTGGGATTTACGATTGCAACAGCATCTGGTAATTCGTCTCCTGGTAAATGATGGTCGGTAATGAGAACCTGTATGCCAAGACGTTTAGCCTCGGCTACACCTTTTACACTAGCAATACCATTGTCTACCGTTATTAGTATGTCAGGTCTCTTTCCAGCGGTTAAAGATGTGGCGAGCTGTACGATTTCTGGAGTCAAGCCATAGCCATATTCAAAACGATTAGGGACGAGGTAGTCAACAATCGCGCCAAACTCTCTCAATGCACGTATGCCAACAGCACAAGCAGTAGCACCATCTGAATCATAATCAGATATTATTAACAAACGTTTCTTTGTTGCAATTGCATCGGCCAGAAATACGGCCATTTTTGAGATATCTTTAAGACTCTTAAAAGGAAGTAGCTTTGATAAATCACTTTTTATCTGATCGGGTTTCGCTATACCTCGTGCGGCGAATACACGGGCTAAAACCGGATGGACTCCATGCGCAATTAATGTGTCTAAGGCATGTGATGTATAGTTTCGTATAATAATTTTTGACATGCGTTAAACGTTTGTGCCCTCAATTTCTATATACTAGTACCCTTGACACATGCAAATAAACTGTAATCATTTTCAAATTAAGTGGTAACAACTAGAGGATGTAATATATAGAGACTTACAGATCAGGAAATGCAATCACAAATTTAATATCGGTTTTGAGTATGAAATATTAAGGAAAATTATGTGAGTAGTCGCAGTATAAATTATGAAGGCCAACCTTAATCATTCGTATATGATTTTTGAATATAAAGTCTAGTCTTCAAATGATATTTCGTTATTAAAAATTTACTATATTTATAATAAAACATACTCAATTCATAATTATGTAAGTTCATCAAGTGAGAAAGGCTTCCCTAAACCAAAACCTTGTGCAAAATCTACCTCAATCTCACGTAACTTTGCAATAACATCATCAGTTTCGACTTGTTCAGCAACTGTCTGAATACCTATCGTGTGCGCAACCCTGTTTATCGCTGTAACTTTGGCAAGATTGATTGGATCCTGAAACATAAAACAAACCATATCTCCATCAATTTTTAAATAATCAATCTTCAAATTTCTTAATAAATCAAATGACGATGGATCACGACCAAAACTACACAACGCAATACGGCAACCATGATCTCTAATGTTCGAAACAAAAATTGAGGTCTCTTTAAGACCTGACGATACATCAGACTCCTCTATTTCAAAACAAATCATTTCTGGAGAAACACCGGTCTCCTGTAGTTGACTATGAACGAAATCTGGAAAAGCTGGATCTTTTAGGGTATCTCTTGCAACATTTAAGAAAAATATAGATCCCGGTGCTAATTGGTGAGTAGAAAGCCACTTCAATACGTACTTAACTACCCATTGGTCTAAAAGAGGCATCATTTTGTATTTCTCAACAAAAGGTAAAAATGTGCCCGGGGGTATCAAATTATCTTCTTCTTCAGACATCCGGATTAAAATTTCATGATGATTACACATATTCACACTTTGCTTCATTGGCATGATTGCCTGACAATATAGACAAAATTTTCCTTGTTCAATTGCCTGAGTTACACGACTTGCTGAAATATCCCATTCAGAGTCTTGCTCTCCCAAATCTTGATTTAAAAGCTCACCTTCCATAGATTAACTCTGCTCGTATAAGAACTGTCTAAATACTAATAAATTTAAGTCTATAACGTCATGTGACAACTTGCCACCACCTATATTATATATAAGATATAGTATGCCAACTAAAAATATTAAATCTAAATTATGTATAACATAATTTTTTCATTTAACTCACTTAATATTTAGTTTACGTAATTTGAAAGTGATTCCCTTACGCGCCAGAATTTCCGTAGACAATTTTTTGTTATGGTAAAACTCCTAGCTTTACCCCTATCAATTGTAGTTATAACTATTTGATTAATATTTCTATCTCTGAATGCCTTTAATAAAGGTGAAAACCAATTTTCCTCTAATCCTTTCAGATCATCGCGCCAACCATGCGCATCGCCACATTGAAATTTTTCATGCAGAGTATTTATAAAAATAAGATGGCTACCTGATACAATCGTTTTCTGCCATTTTGTTATATTTTCTGGCAGTACTGAGTAATCTGTATTAGAGGCCAATGCCAGAGCATTTGGTAAAATATCATTGCTCCAAACATGGGTATAAGAAGAACGAACTAATTTTGGCATAAATCCACCTCCCCAGAGCCAAATACCGTTAACTGCTAGCTCGCCACGCTCCTCCCTAGCTTTATTAAGGGGATGTTCGTGTAAGAACATTTGGATTTCGTTGAAAATTCCACGCCAGAATATATTCTCAGCACCAAATGGTAAAAAATTGTTTATATTTTTTTTAGCAACATAACTAAGCATGTGAGTATGAATAATTGGTGTCTTTGCTAAGCACAAATACCAACGATCAGAACTTAGCGGTAAAATAACTATTCCCCGAGTACCAGGCCCCTGTGATGAAAGATGAAGATTATTCTCAGCAAAATACTTGTTAATGGCATCAACAAACTGGCGAGCTTCTTCTATTGAAATATGAAGCACATGACTATCTGCTAATATGACATGGTTATGCTCGACTCTCAAGTGTACCGGATCCGCCCGCAACCAGTAACCATCTCCAAGCTGTATATTTTCCGCCTTATCTGCTAATAATGTGATAGATGCAACCGGCCAATCCTGCTGTTTCTCTATATTGAAATTACTGCAGAGCCAAGCCTCAATCCCTTGTGATTCATTTTGAGATTGCATGCTCTTTGCCAGAAATGTTTCTATGGCGGGTAATGTTAACCCTTCATAGATTTCTGGCAGAGCAGCCTCTGACCAGAATAAGTTAGGAACAAAAAAATGTAGGTCCATTGAGAGTTAATACAAACTTACGAAATCTTAATCTGGAAAAGTAATATAAATACTATTTTATATATAATTAATGAAAGACTAATTTCTATGCAATTATTAAGTAACCATGTTAAACAATCTGACTCATAATTAAGTAGGCATTGAACACACCGATTCTTTGAGTATAGAAAATAATATTGTAAAGAGTAAAATTTGTACTAAATTAGTAGATCTTTAGGAACATTCTTCTTAAGTGCCCGCAACGGTCATTTGATTAATTAATAGTGACCCACATTGCTTGGAACCACGCACAACAACGTCATTTCCTACAGCAGAGATTCCATGTAACATATCTTTCAGGTTACCCGCGATAGTAATTTCTTCGACTGGATAACAAACTTCACCTCCCTCCACCCAATAACCAGCTACTCCCCTTGAGTAATCACCCGTAACAGGATTAATCCCATGGCCGAGTAACTCAGTCACCAATAGCCCTTTATCCATTTTCTTGAGTAATGTAGAAAATTCCAGAGGCGAACCGTTACTTATAATAAGATTATGGTTTCCACCAGCATTCCCAGATGTAATCATCCCTAGCTTACGTGCCGAGTAACTACCAAGAAAATAACCCTGTACCTTTCCATTTTCAATAACCTTACGTTCATTGGTGGCAACACCTTCATCGTCAAATATACTACTAGCTAAGCCCTTTTTTATATGAGGTAGCTCTTGAATCTGAATGTCTGGCGTAAATACTTCCTTACCGATACTATCTAATAGGAAGGATGACTTTCTATAAAGACTGCTGCCACTTATGGCACTGACAAAGTGACCGATTAGCCCTGAAGCTACAGGCGCTTCAAATAGAACTGGTACCTCACAAGTTGTTAATTTTTTTGCTCCTAGACGTGCTGCACTCCTCATTCCTGCTTTTTTTCCTACATGCTCAATAGTCTCTAAGTCATTTGCATCCCTTGCCACGCTGTACCAGTAATCACGTTGCATGTTGTCATTTTGCCCAGCAATCACAGCGCAACTGATGCCATGACGGGAAGTTGGATAGCCGCTCATGAATCCGGAGCTATTTGCATAAATAAAATGTGATTCGCTTGATGAAATACAAGCCCCCTCAGAGTTTACAATTCGCTTATCAACTTTAAAAGCAGCTGCTTCACAGGCCTGAGCGAATTGAATCGCTTCTTCTATCGATAAATCCCATGGGTAGTGTAAGTCTAGATCAGGAAACTCTCGTGCTAATAGATCAGCATCTGCTAAGCCAGCACAATCATCTTCAGCAGTATATTTGGCGATAGATAGAGCAGCGGCTACAGTATCATCTACAGCCTGCTGAGAAAAATCAGAAGTACTGGCATGTCCACGCCTCTTACCTATATACACCGTCACAGACAACCCTTTATCACGGTTATACTCAATGGTCTCCAACTCGCCTTTGCGTACTGTTACATTTTGACCAAAGCCATCTGACACTTCAGTCTCACATCCACTTGCACCCCCCTTCTTAGCACAATTCAAAATATTGGTTGCCATTTGTTGCAGTGCTTCAACAGAGTATGAGAAATGCGAAGAAAGCATAGAAAAATTTCCTGTCTATTGGATTTAAAGGGAAACTAGTACCACAATATTAAAATATAATTCTTGTTTACATACTAAAAATGATCTTTAGGTAAATCTAAATAAGACTTAGAACTAAAGAACGTTATGATAGCAGTTTCTGGACACGACAATGAATAGAACACCATGCAAACTAAGTTAAATGAAAATCTAGAATTAGAACCCAAAGCTAGCAAAACTCGTATTAAAAGGGAAATGCATGCGTTGCAGAAAATCGGCAAACAATTAGTTGAACTTAATTCAAAACAACTAGCAGAATTTTCCTTACCAAGCGAATTATCAGAAGCAATAATCACAGCAAAGCAAACGCATAAACGTGAGGCTAAGCGTCGACAATTTCAATACATAGGAAAATTGATGCGTAATATAGATATAGAACCAATTCTGAAAAGGATTTCTGACCGTGATGGAGCCTCTACACAACATACAGCTTGGATACACTTAGTAGAACGCTGGCGTAATTCCATTTTAAATAATAAACATGCTATTTCTGAATTTGGACAACAATACCCTAACGCAGATCTCCAACGTATTAGAACACTTGTACGAAACACTCATAATGAAAAACTTTCTAACAAGCCACCAAAAAGTTTTCGTGCGCTATTTCATGAAATACAGAGAAATGTTCCAAAAATATTTAAATAACAAGATACAATCATTGATGAACTACTTAAAATATATGAAGTTACTATAATCATTACAGTAGCCATCAATTCCATGGCAGTCTTTTACTGACATACTCATTCAATCCCAATCCCAATATATGACTGCTATCTCTATAGATCCATTAACTTGTATTGTAGTTGAAACTGGTGATCACCCTACTCATGCAGTCCTATGGATGCACGGTCTTGGAGCCGACGGGAACGATTTTATCCCCATCGTAAATGAACTAGATTTACATCCCGAAATCCATACACGTTTTGTATTTCCTAATGCGCCCATACAACCTGTCACTATTAATGCCGGATACAAAATGCGCGCATGGTATGATATTTCTGATCAGAGCTTTAGTGGCCATGAAGATGTAACTGGCATACAAGCTTCACAACATGCAATAGAAACACTGATCAAACGGGAAGAACAGAACGGCATTAAACCCGAGAATATTGTGCTTGCTGGCTTTTCTCAAGGTGGCGTAATAGCACTTCAAACTGGCCTGCGATATTCGAATAAACTTGCTGGTATTATGGCGCTTTCTTGTTATTTGCCTCTAGCACACACACTTGTATCAGAGGCACATCAAGCTAATCTATCCGCTCCTATTTTTATGGCACATGGAAGTAATGACCATGTCATACCATTAGAACTGGCAACGATATCAAAACAACAATTACTTAAATTAAACTATTGTGTAGAGTGGAACGTATACCAGATGGAACATTCAGTCTGTTCTGATGAAATAATTGATATCAGTAGATGGCTTAAGCAAATATTAAAATAACCTTGTGAAGGAAATTCGAGCCTATGTCAGTGTAAACAGTACAATTTGTAACCTGTTACAACTATCAAAAATATTAAGCATAAGCAAACTCTTTTAAGTATATCTGGCATTGATTTTACATTTGTAACTATCAATCACCACAAAATTCAACCTTTCTTATTTAAATTATATGAAGGTAATAATCAAACTTTGAGTAAGTTTGATGACTTATGGGTGTGTTTTCTTAGATGGATCTGTAACAAATCCTATACGTGTTATGCCAGCTTTTGAAGCAATCGACATTACCTTTGCTACATGCCCATAAAATACATGCTCATCAGCACGTATATGTAATTCGGTCTTTGAATTTTTCTCGATCTTCTCAGAAAAACGTGAAGCCAGCTGTATCAGCGCAATCGGCTCTCCATTCCAATAAATACTTGCATCATCACGAATTCCTAATTCAATATGCTCAGGTTTCGTGATATTTGGATTACTTGTTGCTTTAGGTAAATCTACCTTGACTGAATGCGTAAGCAATGGTGCGGTAATAATGAAAATTACCAAAAGAACCAACATTACATCTACCAGCGGCACCACATTAATCTCAGCCATCGGCACCTGGCGTCCACTAGCATCTATACTGCCAAACGCCATTAGCTCCTCCCTCCAACAGGAGGTACAACTCGTAACGACCTTCCTCCACCTGCTGAACTATTTGATTTTGTGCCTACAGAAATTAGTGCAAAAAGATCATGGGCAAAAGCATCCAAACGTGCAAGCCATATTCTATTTCGGCGTACAAACGCGTTATATGCTAATACTGCAGGAATCGCTACTGCTAATCCAAGCGCTGTCATGATAAGAGCCTCTCCCACAGGACCCGCCACTTTATCTAAAGTGCCCTGGCCGGAAAGACCAATTTGTACTAGTGCATGATAGATGGCCCACACAGTACCAAATAATCCTATATACGGTGCTGCAGAACCTGCAGAAGCTATAATGGTAAGCCCATTTTCTATACGATTAGCTACCTGGTCGATACCGTTGCGTAATACGCGAGTTATGAACTCACTTGTGCCCCCGGCTGCCTCAAGTTTCTGTAAACCATGCTTTTCTGAATCTATAGCCGCGTCTAAAGCTAGGCGTGCAAGTTGAGCAAAAGCATTGTTTGTTGAGCTTCCATTTAGTGTGGTGTTAACCTCCTGCAACGAGTTGGCATTCCAGAATTGTTTTAGAAAAGCCTCTGCACGTCTTCTTTCCAGGAAATTAGCGATACCTTTAGTAAGAATGAGGTACCAACTTGCTACTGAGAGCGCGAGTAACAGCACAAGCACGGTGATACCAACACCGTCAATCTGCGTAAGAAAATGGGCAAATCCAAGTCCTTGTTCCATAATATTAGCGCCCTTGAAGTACAAAATTAAAAGGTTGTAATGCAACAGCTTTCACTGGTTGTCCATTACGTAAGGATGGATTACAACGCCAGGTTTTTACTACAGCTAGAGCTGCCTTATCAAGACGATGGTAACTACTACTTTCAACTACGCTTGCAGTATTTACATAGCCTTTTTCGTCTAATTCAACACGTAAAACTACTTTCCCTTCTTCACCATACCTCCTAGATACCGGAGGATATGATGGCGGCGTTAACTTTGGACACGTAACAGACAGCTCTGTAGACAAGGTAATCGGTCCTACCGGTACTGATGCAGGTTTGGGCTCTGGTATTTTTGCTAGTTCTAGTGGAGCTGGAGGCACTATCACCTCAGCTTCAGATAAAAATGGAGCCTCAAAAGGTTGTATAAGCTGCGGCTTTTCTACTACTTTGAGCGTCGGCTTAGGCTTAGGTTTGGGTGTAACTTTTGGCTTTGCCGGAAGTAGTGGCAAATCTAGTGTCTGTACTTTTTCTTCCACTTTGGGCATTGCGACAAAATTTACGAATATCTTTGCTATTTGCTCTGGAGGAGGAATCAAGCGCAAATTCCATAGAAAATAGAGTAGCGCACCATGAACTGCAACTACAAACAGCAGACTTGGAAAAAATATAGGGTCAAGCTTAGTTACCATATATCAAGATTCTCTTTTTAATCAAAAGTTTAAAAATATTACTAGATTTGTTAACAGTAAATCTAACTAAGAATGAGTCTCATCATACTTTAGAAAGTTTACCACTTAATTTGGGTATCACATATACATAATGCAAGAATTACCTATAAATTTACTTTCTTACTTAATGCAATTGACAAGTTGATGCTAGTGTATTTGTTATTAATCAATGAGTTAACTACAAAGGTAGTAATTAGGTAGTAATTTGAGTCTCAATTAAATACATCAAGTACAATTAAACGAGTAATAGAGATTTGAGTTAATCGATAATTTTATAATCAACACAAATTTAATTACACTAATATCTTATTAAGCAAAGATAGTTTTTATATTTAATTTCTTCTCAGTTACTTAAGTATAGATTTCTCTCGACTACAGTATTTTTAGCTTTGAAAATTTCTGTAAATTTAAATACATGCGGTACTTTTAATTTCTAAGTTCAAATAAATATAGATTCTTAATAGCCTGTGAACCTCTACCACTTCTACTATAAACTATCCCAGCATTCTAAAAGAATTTGCTATTATTAAATTAATGGATCAAGTCATTTACATAAACACTTATAGGCAAATTGTCTGGCTACTCAAGAGGAATTTTCTAATTTTTTGATCGAATCCGAGCGGCGCGCCTATAAAAAGGTTCTATTTTCGGTGCGTGATGAACATGTGGCTCTAGATATCGTCCAGGACTCTATGATGAAGCTTGTAGAGAATTATGCTGCCAGGCCAGTGGAAGAACTTCCTCTTATCTTCCAACGCATTTTGCAAAATACCACTAATGATTATTACCGAAGGCAGAAAACCCGTTCATTATGGACTACGTTGTTTTCATCTTTTGCCCCTAAAAACAAAGAGAATGAAAATGAAGACTACGATCTACTAGAAACTTTGCCGATAAAGAAGGAATCAAATATCAAGAGTGACCCACATGAACAGCTAGAGCAATCTCAACTTGTTGACTATATTGAGAAATCTATAATGGCTCTGCCTGAACGTCAACGTCAAGCTTTTCTATTGCGTTACTGGGAAGAGTTGGATGTCACTGAAACTGCGTCAGTTATGGGGTGCTCGGAAGGGAGTGTTAAGACTCACTGCTCTCGCGCAACCCATGCTCTTGCTGCTATACTCAGAAAAAATGGAATTGAACTATGAATGAATCTGAACTTGGAAATAAAATCGTACATGTGTTAGACCATGGTCTTGATGATATCGAGCAAAACACTCTGAATCGTTTACAGTCTGCACGCAAAACTTCCCTTGAAAACTATCATGTGGTTGAAACACTCGCGACTGCCGGTAGCAGTCCTTCTATCCGTGGGGCAGACTCTTCATATTTTAATGCTAGAAACCTAATATCCTTGATTGCTCTACTATTAGTTTTGGCAGGTGTCTCCTACTGGCAGACTCTTCAGAACGGGGACGAATATGATGAAGTTGATATTCTACTGCTTGCTGATGACCTGCCAATTAATGCTTATCTCGACAATGAACTTGATGTATGGCTAGATTCCTAACTGTAGTATTTTGTTGTCTATATTTTGCACTCCCAACTTACGCACAGACTAAGCTTGACCAATCTTCTTGGGCAGGATTAAGTTCTCAAGAAAAGCAAATTCTGGCACCACTTGCTAAGGATTGGGACAAGATGGATTCTGCAAAAAAGCAGAAATGGCTTGGTATCACCAAGCGTTACCATAAAATGACCCCATCAGAGCAGCAGCGTATACAAACACAAATTCGTGATTGGGAATCACTTACTCCAGCGCAACGCAAACAAGCAAGAAAGAAATTTAAAAAAATAAAAAAACTACCTCCTGAAAAACGCCTTGAAATTAAGAAAAAATGGAAAAAATATAAAGAATCGTCGAAGTCTAAAGCAAAACCTTCAAAGTAAATTGTCTGTTCATGAAATATTATTACCCTGGCTCATCTATTACCTCATAGTATAAAACACTAGTATTTATACTATAGAGAGCGCCATCCTCCGAATGAATTACCCCAAAACAATTGAAAATTCTACCCCAGGATTCTGGCGGCGATTTCTTAGCATGGTGTATGAAATGTTTCTATTACTTGCAGTCCTATTTATAGCTGGCCTAATATTTCATCTTATATTCTATGATAAAGATTCACCTTATTTTATGATAACCTTTCAGCTCTACCTTGTATGTGTAGCTGGTATAGACTTAATTTGGTTCTGGACACATGGCGGTCAGACTCTAGCGATGCAAACCTGGAAACTACAAGTAATTAGTGTCGATGGAAAGAGAATTAGTATAAGACAAGGAATCGCACGCTACCTTCTCGCAATAGCTGGTATCTCTTTCTTTGGATGCGGAATACTCTGGGCACTATTTGACCGCGACCATCAATTCCTACATGACAGATTGGCAGGCACTAAAATTATAAATGTTGGTGGATAAAGATAATTAGAAACTGTGCCATTACCAATAATAAAACACAGATAAAGATACATGTTGGGGCTTTATTAATTCGTTCCCCCTACTGTCAAGCCATCTATTCGTAACGTTGGCTGACCTACTCCAACTGGTACACTTTGACCTTCTTTTCCACAAGTACCAACACCCGGGTCAAGCGACATGTCGTTTCCTATCATGACTAAACGTTTAAGGACGTCAGGACCATTACCAATAAGAGTCGCCCCTTTTACTGGATAAGAAATTTTCCCATCTTCTACCATATAAGCTTCTGCGGCAGAGAAAACAAATTTTCCACTGGTGATATCCACCTGCCCACCACCAAAATTCACTGCATATAAACCATGCTTTACAGAAGAAATAATGTCCTCAGGGGTATTATTGCCATTTAACATATAAGTATTCGTCATACGCGGCATGGGAATATGAGCAAATGACTCTCGCCTACCATTTCCGGTTACAGATGCATTCATCAGTCGAGCATTCAAACTATCCTGTAAATAGCCTTTAAGTACGCCATTTTCGATCAACGTTGTGCATTGAGTAGGATTACCTTCATCATCAATATTTAATGAACCACGCCTTTGAGCAATCGTTCCATCATCAACTACTGTGACACCATCAGCTGCAATACGCTCACCAATTCGCCCGGAAAATGCAGAGCTACCTTTACGATTAAAGTCTGCTTCGAGCCCGTGGCCAATAGCTTCATGTAATAGTATTCCCGGCCAACCAGGACCTAGAATCACGGTCATAGCTCCAGCTGGTGCAGGCTTTGCATCCAAATTTATAACTGCTTGATGCACTGCTCTCTCTGCATATTCACGTAAAATACCGTCTGTAAAATAAGAATAATTAAAGCGCCCACCACCACCCGCTACACCTTGTTCGCGAAGGCCGTTTTCCTCGACAATAACCTGAAGGGAGACCCGTACTAAGGGTCTAATATCTGCAGACATTAATCCATCATTTCGCGCTAATAGTATCACCTCATATTCACCTGCAAGAGAAGCTATAACTTGGATAACACGATTATCGATCGATCGAGCATAGCCTTCCAATTTTTCCAGTAACATTATTTTTTCTTTATCATTTAGACTAGCTATCGGATCCTGAGGCATGTAAAGCTCACGTCCCTTTTGTCGTTTTACTGCCTGTACCGAATGTGATACACCCTGCCTAGCTATGGCACGCGTAGCCTGCGCTGCTGACGTAAGAGCAGGCATACTAATTTCATCGGAGTATGCAAATGCCGTCTTATCACAACTTACTGCGCGCACACCCACTCCTTGATCAATATTGAAGTTACCTGATTTCACATTACCTTCCTCTAAAACCCACCCTTCAGAACAACAATACTGGAAATAAAGATCAGCGTAATCTACATTATGCGTAAGTATTTGTCCGAAAACCTGCTGTAATCCAGCTATATTTATTTCGTATGGCGCCAACAAACAACGATCAGCCTTTTTGAAAAGTTCATTAGGCTCAATAGTATGTTCTGCAACCATCTTATCTGAATTCATTTTCTAGTCCATAAAGAAGAAAGATCTACAACCGATGATTAGTCTAGCAGAAATGTAAGGTACGATGTTTTAGTGCAGGTAAACTGTTTCGAACGCTTGTCTGATAACTTTTATTTATTTTCGCAAGAACTACGCCCGATCCTTGTTGCAAGCGATCGAGTACTACACCCCAAGGATCTACTATCATACTATTACCGTAAGTTTCTCGTCCGTTTGCATGATAACCTTCTTGAGCAGGCGCAACCATGTACGCTAAATTCTCAATAGCACGAGCACGAATTAGTGTCTCCCAATGCGCCTTCCCGGTAGTTGCTGTGAATGATGCTGGCGCGAAAATGATATCCACCTCCCCCATTGAGCGATAAAGTTCTGGAAAACGCAAGTCGTAACATATTGAAAGACCAATACGGCCAAACGGTGATTCCAGTGTAACTACTTTATTACCTGCTTCGATAGTTCTTTCCTCAGCATAACGCTCTTTTCCAAGCATGAGATTAAATAAATGAATCTTGTCATAACGGGCTACTTGCCTGCCAGAGTTATCATACACAAGACAACTGTTTCTTATCTTGTCAGGCTTAGATGATACTAGCGGCACAGAGCCTGCCACAAGCCACATACTATGGCGTTTAGCGGTTGAACTTAGGAACTCTTGTATTGGTCCACTGCCAACCTCTTCTCGTACCGCTACCTTGTCGGCATCTTTCATACCCATAATGCAAAAATATTCTGGAAGTGCTACTAGCTTTGCCCCCTTGGATGCAGCAATATCAATCAATCGTTCAGCCTCTTTCAAATTAGTTAGCACTTTGGGTCCAGCTGTCATCTGGATAGCAGCAATACAAATTTCACTTCCAGATTCTTTTCTAGGACTAAATTTTGAGGTTGTTGAATCTTTAGACATTATTCTTAACTAAGAAATTACAATTTAATTATTTACAACAATCATGATAGAAATGAAATGTCAGTTACGCAGATTTAGATTGACCTTACTAACTTCTGTCCACTCATATTATCATTGAATACCTCTATTAACTCCTTTATATTTTAATAGTGTTTCAGTGTAATCTAGTTACAATGGGGTCCTTCCAAGTTCCGGTAATATTATATTCATTAGCTGTAATTGAGCCTTTTTGTTTCTTATTTACGATCATTGTTGCTATGTCAACAACCGGGGTGGCTAATCCTAGAGAAGGAATAACTGTAACATGTAGGTTATAAGTTTCAGTGTATAGATTCGTTTTCCCCCTTACTTCAACTTCTGCCGCAGGACCCTCAATACTAAGATCTTCGGTAACTGCTACACCACGGGTGATACTAGTACTGCCGTTTAGTTTATCAAAACCGAATCCATCACCAAACACATCACGGAAATCCAACCTAACTCTCCTTGGCAATGCTTGTAGATCAAAAATACCAAACAGTTTACCAATACCTAATTCAAATTTTGGAAATTGCCCCTTCTTAGCTCGCACCTTAATTTCACCAGATAAACTCTTATAATCTACTTCTTGTGGCCCACCAAGCCACGACAGTGACCCTTCAAGTTTACCACTGCCACGTTTAACCCGATCGGGATAGCCTAAGCGCGTTAAGAACATATCAATATCATTTATTTCTAATTTTATGTTTATCTGAATACGAGGTGAAAGAGATTGATTTTGCCATATTCCATCAGCCGTAAACAAACTGTCTTGATTGAAAATATGTAGTTTCTCGATTTGCCAATTCTGATCTCGCTGCCTAGCAAACAGCTCGAGCTTGCCTTGGTGTTTCTCACTGATGACAAGTTTGTCCACGACCACATCAAGTGCAGTCAATTCCTTTTCTCTTTTCTTTACTATATTCGGCTCACTCGGGCGAGCAACAGGAGCAACAGAAGGTACAATTAACTTCTTCAATCGTGCTAATACCTTGCCCTCATCGTGCGGATACCAGTTAACTTTACCCTCAATCTCCTTGCCTAAAACGGTTGCATGCCATTCTTTATTATTCTTGTCGGCATCGAATGCCACATCATTGAAACGCCTGCCTAGAAAATCAAGTATACCTATATGTAAGTTAATTCCTGTCAGGTCTGAATAAAACCCTCCCCCTTCATTAGATCCCTTAAAAGTTCTGAATCGTTTGAATAAATCTCGCCAATGATCCAAATCTAGTTTCGGTAATGAACCAACTAATAATACCCCCTCATCAGGCAACATCAATGATGCCGTGCTAAAACCTAGGATACCCTGGTAAGAATAATTATTCCTGGTGTCATTTTGTAAGCGCACAATTTTTGCTGCTACTAGGTTGCCATAACTTCCGTTAAATATATCCTTTCGTAAGCTCAAAGACTTCTTTTCTAAACGTAGTGGAACTATATCATCAGCTCTTTTGGAAAAAGGCTCAGGTAAATCTGAAGCAATACCCTGTAGCGATGACTCAATGGACATATCTGTCAAATTATCGTAAATTTTAAAAACTGCACTCCAATCAGTACTCCCATGTAAATACTTTTTCCTTAACTGTGTAGATCCAGCAGGCTGGTTCAGATTGTCAAAATTAGCCTTACCAATTGCTGTCAGCTGTATACCACCGCTTGATGGGATAGTAGAACTAATTGTTACCGGCCCTCCGAGTATTTGAGCACGAATTTTTTCCGTATTTATTTCAGAATCAGTGAACGTCAGAACACCATTTACCTTCTCAAGGTTTACTATATTCTCTACAATTATTTTCTCCAGGTAGGGCACTTCTAAACCAAAGTCAAACTGGTTATCATTAAATTGATAACTACCAGCAAACTTGTTATCTCCAGGAGAATAGGGTAATGGAATGGAAAGATCGAACAGCAATTTCCCATTCCCAAGGGCATCTATACTTTCAATAGTGTGAGGAGTATGGCCTCCTACTACATGCTTTGCTGCAAATTTCATAAACTGTTTGGTAGGCCCAGTAGCCATGCCCTTAATTTGTAATTTCACATCGGATGCCATCATGTCAGCAATCTGCACTTTCACTTTTCTTAATCTGGTATCAAATGTGTTCGCCTGTGAAGCATTAATTTCCATATAGCTTCCCTTAAAAAGTAAATTTGCTGATATATCTTCTATCATTGGCCAGCCCGGGACATAATCTAGCACTCCTCCCGATCCTTCTATGCTTACCTGAAAAATACCACCATCATTATTTTTGAAGGGGAATGCAGCTAAGCGCCCTTTGAGGCGCAGCCGCAAATCACTCACTTCTCCCGCTACAATCGATTTTCTAATCCATTCATGAGTTAATTTACCAACCTTTTTCGGTAGATAATGTCCCACGTATCGAGCATCTGCGTGTGTAAGATAACCTATCAAATCGATTTCACCAGGGCCATCATGCTCCGTATAATAAGTACCGTGAACACCCCCAGAAGCATGACTGTTTGCAAATGAAATATTGCCAAACTTAATTTCTATGGAATCTTTATCTGCTAAAGTCTTCCAACTAGCTTGGCCAGTAAATGTATCGAGTAACAACGATTCGTGGAATGTTTCAGGTAAATCTAAGCTGACATTTTGTGAATTAATATTTAGCGTGCCACTTTTTTCACTTATATCAATATTACCGCTAAAACCGCTAAACGCAGGCATTGCCTCATATCTATTTATGCCTATATTAGCAAATTTACCTTTCACTTTTAAATGTGTAGGTGCTGACCACGCACCGTCCCATTTAGCTTGCATATTTTGAATTTTTCCGCGAGGAGACAATCTATTAATCCGCTCACGTAAAGATCCATCTAACGGAAAATAATCTATCAAATCTCCCAAAATTCCAAGGTCAAGTCCATTAATACTCAATTTCCCGCTACTAGGTTTCCCATCATGGGACCAAATTGCTTGCAACAAAAAATCTGTTGGCAGCAATATACGTTCTCCGTGAATAGCGGTACTTAATTGATGGGCAAATAATTCAAATCCATTGCCTTTATTGTTATTTATTTTTTTCCATCCTACTCTACCCTGAAGAACAGCAAGATCTAATTCGGGTAGCTCATGTGACAAGCGAGTTTTCACATTTTCCAAATGTAAGTCTGCTGTCAACCGTTGTATTTCTCCCTTATCTATATTAATCCACATTTGAAGTGCCCCCGTTCCACGATCAATCTCAGTCATTTTTGAAGGTGAAAACCAGGAACGCCAAGCAGCAATATCTGCATAGTTTAATTTGACAAATAATTCTCCATACCACTGTTCAGGTAAATTCAATAGCTCCCCAGTAAAATCTCCACGAATATCCAATGGTGAGGCAAGTTCAGTAGGCGGAGTAGCGCGCAAGCCAAAACGATGACGATTTTCACTGTTCTCCAAATGCAAACCAACTGCTTTTAACTCCAGCAACGGCGCACCACGTTTTTCATCTTGCCAAAGAATATGGGCGTTAATAACATCAACATGTCTCTGATACAGTAACCAATTTAGAAAACCATTCTGACTTGCGGTCTGCTCTTTATCAAGAGAAATGCCTGCAACATATAGCACCCCTTTAGCATCGCGATGTACTAATAGATTAGGTTGATAAATCTTTATTTCACGAAATCGCAATTCTCCGTACAATAAAGCCCGCCATGATGGTGTACTCTCAAGTTTATTTAGCAACAATGCAGGACTGCCCTCTTTGTCGTATACCTGTACCTTACGTAATACCAATTGAGGGTGTATACCATCCCAGTTTGCGCTGATTGAATCTATAGTTACACGCTGTCCAGCGGCCTGAGAGATGGCTGAAGCGATATCTTTACGATAATGCTCAATGTCAGGTAGCAGCCAATAACGTAACGTCAAAAATAAAAAAGTTATGCAAACTACTAAGACAAGCAGACAAGATGCAAGAAGTCGGAACAAAAATCCGCTGCGCTGTACAAGAGGTAAAATTGCTGAAAAGTTCAATAATTTCTTCCAGTTTTGGAGCTGTGAAGGTACGCTCTACATTACCTAGATGGGAAAAGCCACAATATTTTCTCAGAACTTGATCCGATTAAAAAGATGTGATTGTATCTGGAATTGAGTACGATTATATTTTTCTTCAAACAGCATTCCGACAAATTACATGAAAACCAATGGAATAACCTATCTAGGAAATTTATTGTAACTCTGAATCGTCAACCATGCATACCACCAATTACGTTCCTGAAAAGAAAATTCACTCTAGTCTGACCTTTAGTCGTTATGCACAGCGATTACTAGAAAGCGAGCCTGAATTGTGGACCACCCTTAAGAAAAATATACAGCACCCTTTTCCTAAAGAAGAAATGCAAACATATCTTGATGGGTATCCTAATGCTGCGAAAGATGCACATGCCCTACATAGCGCTTTGCGTACTTTGCGCAAACGAGTAATGCTACATCTAATTATAAGAGACCTCAGTGGCCTAGCAAGTCTTTCCGAAGTTACGGCATGTATGTCAGACCTAGCGGAAACTACAATTTGTTTTGCACTTGAGCGCCATCAGAGCTGGCTTGCTAGTTCTAATCACTACGGTCAGCCAATGGGAAGTAAATCTGGAGAAAATCAAGAAATGGTAGTGATAGCTATGGGAAAACTAGGTGGCGGTGAACTTAATGTGTCATCGGACGTGGATCTGATATTTTTCTATCCTGAAGATGGAGAAACTAATGGAGCTAAGCCTATCTCAAACAATGATTTTTTTTCCCGTCTAGGTCGCAGACTAATTGCTAGTCTCAACGAAGTTACCGCAGATGGATTTGTTTTTCGTGTTGATATGCGTTTACGTCCATATGGTAAGAACGGGCCTTTAGTTATGAGCTTTGCCATGTTGAAAGAATATTTTGTAACTCAAGGACGTGAATGGGAACGCTACGCTTGGATTAAGAGCCGAATAATCGCAGGCTCATGTACTATGGAAGCAACACTCATGGAACAAATAGTGCAGCCATTTGTATTTAGAAAATATCTAGATTTCGGTGCCTATGAGTCCATGCGTAACATGCACTCACAAATTCGTCAGGAAGTCAGCCGTCGTGAAATTCTTGATGATATCAAACTTGGACCAGGCGGCATTCGAGAAATTGAATTCATCGCTCAAGTATTCCAATTAATCCGCGGTGGTCGAAACGCAGACCTACGTATCCGTCCAACTCTTAATGTTTTTGAACGTCTATGCGAGAAAAGGCAACTAACAAAAAAAGCAGTAGCAGAACTCACAAAAGCATACAATTTTCTGCGTAAGCTAGAACACCGACTACAATATCTTGACGACCAACAAACACAGACATTACCAAAAAACTCAGCTGATCAAATACTAATTGCCGCTACTATGGGTTTCGTCAACTATGATAGTTTTCTACAAAAACTCAACGCTCATCGAACCAACGTAACGCATCACTTTGAGAAAGTTTTTACCACTGCAAATAAATTGAAAGCACAGAAAGAACTAGCGTGGCTATGGCAGGAATCAACTAAGGATAAAACTATAGCTGAAACTGGTGTTGCACGTTTGAAAACTATGGGGTTTACTGATCCAGAAAAAATCCTTGTTCATTTACAAGAATTTCGCAATGGTGGTCGCTATCGGCAACTTCCAAATTCTAGCCAACTAAGAATCAATAAGTTGATACCTATCCTGATTGAAATATCCCCTAAGTATCCACCTGCAGACACTACTCTAGAGCGATTATTACACCTACTCGAAAGCGTAAGCCGGCGTGCTGCCTACCTCTCATTACTTTTAGAGCATCCTCAGGCTTTAGAACGTATAGCTAAATTAGTCAGCGTCAGCTATTGGGCTAGTGGATACTTATCACAACATCCAATTTTATTGGACGAGCTACTTAACGAAACTGATCTTCATAATACTCTTGACTGGTCCAAAGCCAAAACTGAGTTAGCCCAACAATTAAAAAATACGAACACCGTTGGAGAAAATGATATAGAACACCAAATGGATGCATTACGTTACTTTCATCATTCCAAAGTATTTCAACTTCTTGCAAAAGACCTGGAAGGATTATTGCCCGTAGAAATATTGAGCGACAATTTGACAAACCTAGCCGATTTAATACTTGATACTGTCTTACATTTGGCCTGGTCAGGGCTGAGAAAAAAATACCAGGATAAACCCGCCTTTGCCATAATCGGCTATGGTAAATTGGGAGGAAAAGAGTTAGGTTACGCTTCTGATCTTGACATCATTTTTCTTTATGATGACCCTCATCCCGACGCATCGAAAATTTATGCGAAGCTAGGTCAGCGAATCAATTCGTGGCTGACTAGCTACACCTCAGCTGGTCTATTATATAAAACAGACTTGCGCCTTCGTCCTAATGGCACAAGTGGTTTGCTGGTAAGTTCAATCGAAGCTTTTAGGCAATATCAGATAGAGCAGGCTTGGGTATGGGAACATCAAGCATTAACTCGTGCGCGCTTTGTAGCAGGAAACCACGAAGTAGGTAAAGATTTTGAGCAAATTCGCAAAGATGTCCTATGCCATCGACGTAATTTACTCAATCTTAAACATGATGTCCTTATTATGCGGCAAAAAATGTTGGATAGTCACCCCAATCCAACTCAACTATTTGATATAAAGCATGACCGCGGAGGTATCATTGATGTTGAATTTATAGTGCAATACTTAGTTCTTGGCCATGCATGTACCCATAAGGAGCTTATAAGCAACGTTGGAAACATTGCTCTACTTAAACTTGCCGGAAATCTTGGATTGATCTCTAAAAAAGATGCTGAAAAAGTGCTCGAGGCCTATCGCGAATTTAGGCGAATGCAGCATCGACTAAGACTAAATACTGATTCAAGCCAACCAAACACACAAATAACAGGAAGGACCCCACAGTTTGCCCGAATTGATGCAGATTGTTTACAAAATGCGCGTGCAACAGTACTAAAATTATGGGGGGAAATATTTGAACTGTAATTCGAATTAAAAAATTTACTTTGCTGCTTGAGCCCTCCCTGCCTGAGCCCTCCCCATCAGCCAATACATTGTAATCTCACCTTTACCCTTGACTGTAAGATTATGCGGACCATCAAACTGATAACTATTGCGAAGTCGTTTATAGGTGGTAGTATCAACTTGGATCTTTCCCGATACCCCTTCAGTAGATAAACGACTAGCTAAATTTACTGTATCGCCCCATAAATCATATACAAGTCGCTTAGTACCAATAACCCCTCCAACCAGAGGCCCGGTACTAATACCAATGTGTATGCCTAAATTGTACTTTCTGAATTCTGGTCTTACAGTAATTAACTCGATCATCTCAAGAGTCATATCAGCCATAGCAGCGACATAGTCAGAATGCACATTGGTGAGACCTCCCGCTGCCATATATGCATCACCGATAGTCTTAATTTTCTCCAAACCATATTTTTCAACTAGTGAATCAAAACTTGAAAACACATTATTCAGTAAAACTACCATCTGTTGTGGCGACATCTCCTCAGTTAAACGAGTAAAATTTTTGATATCTGCAAACGCTACTGTTATATCAGCATGTCCGTCTGCTATCGTGGTCGAATCTTGCTTTAATCGCTTGGTAATATGAGCTGGCAACATATTGAGCAAAAGACGCTCAGATTTTTGTTGTTCTAAGAGAAGTAGTGAGTGTTCCTCATCTAAGTGTTTCTTTATGATATCTTGCTCTCGAACAAAATAACGTACCAGCATAAAAATTATAGTGGAAACAACAACAAAATTTAAGCTAAAAAATACGGCTATGGTTTGTAATGGTACTCCACTCTCGACACCTGTCATCAAGTAGTAATCAAAAAACCCGGATAGGGCATTTAGCATAATGTAAGCAGCGAACCAGGGAACTGATGCACGGTATCCATAGAGAAACATGGCGCCTAACGGAGCTAAAAATGCCCAAAGCGCCACACCACTGGAAGTAACATAATTACCTATGCTCCATTGCATAACAAATGGGGCAAATAAGAATAAACTTAATTGTACAATACGAAAAATATCAAAATTACGAGTTATAAGAAATATCGCAAGTGATGCAACAGAAATGACCTGGTATCCCAAAGGTACCGTAGTTGAGAATTCGATACCCATAGCCCAATAAATACCTAACCACCCTACCACCCCAATATTCATCAACCCACAAGTAAGGATCAATAGGTCCTTCTTAAGTTTTGTTTCTTTGGTGTCAGCGGGGGCATAAGCCCTCAACTCTAGAGATTTGCCCAGCCCTTTTTTTTCACTGCCCATTAATTTCTCCAAATACTGCTTTTGAGAATTTTCCTTAAGCTATTACTATACTTCTATACAACAAATTAACTACCAAAATTATTGATATAGAATGGAATATTTGATCCTATAATGTATATTTTGATGGGTTAGTTCTATTAATTTTCTATAAAATTATTACGGCAATTTTCTAGTAAACTTTAGACTATCCACAAAGACATAAGGTACATAAATCATACATCTATGATCACTCTGTTGAATTAGACTAAATGTAAAAATCAAACTGAGTCTTATAAACTCTTCTTGTTCTCATCCCTCTATAGAAAATGAGTTAAAATGCATCTTTCAAATACTTCTTGGGAGCTCCTGAATGTCAATGGCCGACAAAGACGGCGTGATCTGGAACAATGGAAGAATGGTTCCTTGGCGCAGTGCCACTACACATGTGCTGACCCACACTCTGCACTATGGTATGGGCGTATTTGAGGGTATACGAGCCTACCAAACTAATCACGGAACAGCCATCTTTCGTTTATCAGAACACACTGACAGGCTATTCAACTCAGCTCATATTTTCATGATGAAAATACCTTATAAAAAGTCAACATTAATGCAAGCCCAGATAGATGTGGTAAAACAAAACAAGCTGAATTCTTGTTATATTCGCCCTATTGTTTTTTATGGCTCAGAGGATATGGGAATTTCTGCAAAGAAACTCTCAGTACACGTAGCCGTTGCTGCATGGCCATGGGGAACCTATCTTGGTTCAGATGGACTTGAAAAAGGTATCCGCGTTAAAACTTCATCATTCTCCCGGCACCATGTCAACGTCAATATGTGCCGCGCCAAGTCGGTAACTACGTATGCAAACTCCATGCTCGCCCATCAAGAAGTTATTCATGACGGCTACGATGAAGCGCTACTTTTAGATGTAGATGGTTATGTAGCAGAAGGATCTGGTGAAAATATTTTTATAATTAAACGCGATAAGATATACACTCCTGACATGACTTCTTGCTTGGAAGGCATTACTCGTGCCTCAATCATCGATCTGGCTGAAGAAATTGGTATCCCGGTAGTCGAAAAACGAATTACTCGTGACGAGGTTTATTGTGCTGATGAAGCATTCTTTACAGGCACTGCTGCAGAAGTCACGCCTATTCGCGAGCTAGACAATCGTATGATTGGTAATGGAATACGTGGCCCAATTACAACTAAGTTACAGACTATGTTTTTTGATTGTGTAAGTGGAAAGAACGACAATCATGCCAAATGGCTTACTTATGTTTGACGAAATCTAGAATATTAATTTTATGCAAAATCATCCCATCCAGAACAAGCAACGTAGGATAGAAGTTACTATGAAGGATTTACCCCTTCACTGTCCTACACCATTAATGCGACTATGGAACTCACATCCTCGTGTATTTCTACCAATCGAGGATGAGGGCGAAGCTTTGTGTCCTTATTGCGGTACACTTTACACTCTAAAAGATAGAGTAGAGAAGAAACACACGTAGTCTTTACACCCATATATTTACATAAAATATCATCACTGAGTTGATGGCTTTAGCAGAAAAATTCATGCAAAACTAATCAAAAAGTCAATTTCGATTTATGTGGTGGTCAAAAATGACCTACTATCTGGCCCCTATTTGAATACACGAGTATTTTTTCCTATAGGACCAAATTGAGGACAGCATAAAACTTAAAAAAAACTATAAGTATCATTATCAGGCGAATTATGAAATCTAACTGGTTTAATTTATTCATCAAAAATTGGACTAGTTTCTGATTGTATGAATTGGTATTTGCATTTTTATTATTACAAATTTTCCTATGCACAAACTTCCAAATGAAATTTTCAAGGCCTACGATATACGGGGCATCGTTGGAAAAACCTTGACTGTTGAAATTACCAAAACTATTGGCCACGCGATCGGCTCTGAAGCAAAAGCTCGAAAACTATCAGCTATAGCAATAGGATATGATGGCAGGCTTTCTGGACCTGAATTAGCAAAAGCACTAGCAGTCGGCATACAGATGAGTGGCATCAACGTAATTGATGTGGGAATGGTCGCCACACCTATGCTCTATCTAGCCGCCCATGAACTATGTGATTATTCTGGAGTAATGGTCACTGGAAGTCACAATCCTCCTGAATATAATGGTCTTAAAATTGTATTGGGTGGCGAGACTCTTGCAGCAGAAATGATACAAGGATTACGTAAACGGATTGAAAATAAAGATCTGACTACTGGAAATGGTACTTATTGCAAACAGGATATAACAGAGAGGTATCTAAAGTGTATTCTCAACGATGTTAAACTAGAGCGGCCCATGAGAATTATAGTTGATTGTGGAAATGGTGTAGCTGGCGCCTTTGCGCCAGCTCTCTACCGAAGACTAGGATGTGAAGTAACTGAAATCTTCTGCAAAGTAGATGGGACTTTCCCCAATCATCACCCCGATCCGTCAGTTCCTGAAAATCTACGTGATGTAATACGTGCGCTTAATACAACTAATGCAGAAATTGGACTTGCTTTTGATGGTGATGGTGATCGATTAGGTGTTGTTACAAAAAATGGGAAGATAATTTACCCTGACCGACAGCTAATGTTGTTTGCTGCCGATGTATTATCTCGAAACCCTGGAGAACAAATTATTTTTGATGTTAAATGCACACGAAATTTAGCTCCGTGGATTGAGAATCATGGAGGTAAGCCGATTATGTGGAAAACCGGACATTCCTTCATAAAGGGCAAGCTCAGAGAAACAGGTGCATTACTTGCAGGTGAAATGAGTGGTCACATTTTTTTTAAAGAAAGATGGTATGGATTCGATGATGGAATTTATGCAGGCGCACGATTATTAGAATTACTTAGTCGCAAATTAGATAGTACCGCTACATTAAACTCAATTCCCGATGCCATTAGCACACCAGAACTACAAATTAGACTTGAAGAAGGTGAAAACTATGCACTTATTTCACAGTTACAGAAAACCGCTTGCTTTGTTGACTCAGAGCGCGTCATTACCGTTGATGGATTGCGAGTAGAGTACAAAGATGGCTTTGGTTTGGCTCGCTCATCAAACACGACGCCAGTTATAGTACTACGTTTTGAAGCGGATAACGAAATAGCATTAAAACGAATTCAAGAAGATTTTCGTAAAGTTATCTTACAAGTCAAGCCTAATGCAATTTTGCCATTTTAACAGTTTCATAATTTCATTACGTATTAAAAATACTTATTTATGTACAGAATTAGTTGATAAACTTGGGAAACAATACAAAAATTAAAGTTCTTTTTATCTGCATGGGGAATATCTGCCGCTCGCCTACAGCAGAGGCAGTATTTAGACATCAAGTAAAAAATGCAGGGTTTGGGAAAGTAATTTATGTAGATTCTGCTGGTACTCATGATTACCATACTGGCGAACCACCAGATGGTCGAGCACAAAATGCAGCGATAAAACGTGGTTATGATATGGGAGGGATTCGCGCTCGCCAGGTCCACATAAAAGACTTCAATTCATTTCACCATATTCTTGCAATGGATAAACATAACTTCGCTATACTCAATAAACTCTGCCCACAACAACATAAATATAAGCTTGGAATGCTAATGCAGTATAGTAAAAAGTTCTCTGAACATAAAGAAGTACCTGATCCATATTTTGGTGGACATCAAGGTTTTGAGAAAGTGCTGAATATGATAGAGGATGCGGGACAAGAACTTCTTCACTGTGTGTGTAAAGAAAGATGAAAAAACTAGACACAAGAAGTTTCAATGCAAATTAAAATATATTACAAAAACTTTTCTAATTATACATTTTTGTAATTTTCAACTTTACTATTTATTTGTCTCAATTTGTTCAAGGGGGCCATGTTCTCCTATTGACGGTCTTGGAATAGTCCTTGCTCGTCGCTGTTTTGGTTTCGGTGCATCATTGGTCTCAATGTCCTTATCTCTAATCTTTTTTCCTGGTATAGTTTCAATCATTTCCAGTCCACCTAAATTCAAATCCTGTGATTTGATATCATGGGATACAGAAGATTGCTGAACTACTTTTTTAGACTCAGATTTAGACGATACTTCCATTTCTGCTAATACTTTACTCTGTGCTTCAGAAAGTTCATCATGAACGGGTTCCTCTGTTCCTGTAGCAGATGTAGACATAGCTAAAGAAATTATTGGTTCTTTAGCAGAAGGTTCTTTTATAACTTGTAACTTCTCTTCTTCAGGCATTATTTTGGGTATATTTGATTCTTTCTCAGAAAGATTTGTTTGTACCGTATTAACAAGAGGAATAGATTTGTTATCAGCTGATATCCCTGTCTCTTGTTGTTGGGATGAAGAGGGAGATGCTTCATTTGAAATCGTTGTTACAGCATCATCAACCTTAGGCTCAACAGTTTGAACACGAGCAGGCTCGCCAGGTAGAGTTACTGGCAGTGTTGTATGCCCATCCAGCTCAGAGTTTTCTTCATTTACACGCTGATCTCTTCCTGAACGCTCAGCTCGATCACGCTGCCTACCCCCCCGCCTCCGGCGTGTGCGACCACTGTCATCACCTTGTGCTATCTGATTTTCAATTATAGGCTGCTCACTTTTCTTCAAAGATTTAGTCTCTTTTTTATTTTTCTCATCACGCAAGGAATGAGGGTGTTTTTTATATGACGATTGATCGCTCTGATTTTTCTGTTCGCTACGAGATGAACGTTGAGTATCTATATCTCGCCCTTGAATTAAAGCGCTCTCAGTTTCACTCACCGAATCACCGCGAGTACTACGTTTTTGTTGTCCGCCCACATTTTTTTTACTGCCACGATCTCGTCCTTCGCGACCTCGATCTCGACGTCCACGATCTTGCCGCTTTGCTTTTGTCTTAGCCTGTTTCGGTTCCACAGCTTTACTATCCTCACTGCTTACCGGCTTGAACCAGCCAAAAACTCTATCCAAAAAGGAAGGAGCCATCTGTTTGGACAATGCTCTCTTTTCATGAATGGGGGCTGGCCTTAAAGGTGTAATACCCTTAACCGCAGCTTGTTGCCGAACCAATTTTGTTTCTTGTATGGCAGAAGGCAAGTTTATTTCTTCAGTTGGTTTTTCCACCATCTGATAACTAGTTTGAATCTCGTTTAGCTTCACATTATCTTGGCGTAGTCGGTCAATATTGTAATTTGGTGTTTCTAGATGAACGTTAGGAATTAGAATTATATTTACCTTCAATCGTGCTTCAATAGCATGTATTTCAGCACGCTTTTCATTAAGCAAGTATGTTGCTACATCCACAGGTACTTGCGCATGAAGCGCAGCTGTGCCCTCCTTCATTGCCTCTTCTTGAATGATCCTAAGGATATGGAGAGCAGAAGAATCAGTATCACGAATATGGCCAGTGCTATGACAACGTGGACAAGGAATATAATTACTTTCACCCAATGAAGGACGTAAACGCTGACGTGATAATTCTAGTAATCCAAATCTAGAAATCTTTCCTACTTGTACTCGTGCACGGTCATAACGCAATGCATTGTGTAAGCAATTTTCCACTTCACGCTGGTTACGTGTAACCTCCATGTCAATGAAATCGATTACTATAAGCCCGCCCAGATCACGTAGTCGTAATTGACGTGCAACTTCCTCAGCAGCTTCCAAATTAGTATTCAAAGCTGTCTGCTCAATATCTGAACCACGAGTAGCACGTGCCGAGTTCACATCAATAGATACCAATGCTTCAGTATGATCAATGACTATGGCGCCACCTGAGGGCAACGTTACTTGTCGTGAATAAGCTGTCTCGATTTGGTGTTCAATCTGGAAGCGAGAAAATAGTGGCACATCATCTCTATAAAGCTTGATACGGCTGACATTATCAGGCATGACGTGGCTCATAAACTGGTATGCCTGCTCATGAATACTTTCCGTGTCAATAAGGATTTCACCAATTTCTTGGTGGAAGTAATCACGTATCGCACGCGTTACCAAGCTACTTTCTTGATAGATAAGAAACGCACCACTTTGATTCTTAGAAGCGTCCTCAATTGCTCGCCATAGCTGTAATAGGTAATTCAGGTCCCATTGTAATTCCTCTTCGCTACGACCAATACCAGCAGTCCGAGCAATAATACTCATACCTGGCGGGATATCTAGTTTTGACATTATCTCACGTAGCTCAGTACGGTCCTCACCTTCAATACGACGAGATACCCCTCCCCCACGAGGATTATTAGGCATTAGAACTAAATGACGTCCAGCTAACGATATGTAAGTAGTAAGTGCTGCACCCTTTGTTCCACGCCCATCCTTATCTACCTGAACAATAATTTCCTGGGTCTCATGGAGTACATCTTGAATACGAGAACGTGCAGGATCGGTACCTTCCTTAAAATAAGTCTTTGAAATCTCTTTGAATGGAAGAAAACCATGACGCTCCCCGCCATAGTCCACGAATACAGCTTCAAGACTGGGCTCAATACGAGTAACAACTGCTTTATAAATATTGCTCTTGTGCTGCTCTTTACCGGCTGATTCAATATCAAGGTCAATAAGTTTCTGACCATCAACAATTGCAACACGAAGTTCTTCTGGTTGTGTCGCATTAAATAACATGCGTTTCATTGTTATATTCCCCCGCGCGCTAGCTACGGGCGAGCAAGCCATACATAGTAGGTTAGAAACCAATATGTATATGAGAATCTATTAATTAGGCAACCTTGTCATGGGTCAGGCTGCAGTAAAAATTATCATTAATGGCTTGTTACTAAAAGTACTGCTTTTTAATTAAGCAGGACTCGAAATTAAGTTTCCATCAGATATCAACTAAGACTGTTTTCTAAAAAAGCCAAACTATGCTGAAATCTGTGCGTGTGCTTTGAGCGCGCATATCAATCACTATCGCTACTTTTATTGGTGAGCGACTTTAACCAGATTTCGGGGTCGGCTCTTGGCCTTGTTCTGTTAAAATCCTATCAACAGTGCCATTATATACACCGGATAAAGGACAGATTTGAGCCCCGAATTAGTAAGTATAAGTAAAATTAAGGATTTAGGCAAAAAAAATCCTTTGAAAGCTGTAACTAAAGAAATTATCGGCGAAGACGGTAATGATCAACGAATAGATAATTTCCTGATTAAACGTCTCAAAGGCCTTCCTAGAAGCCACATCTATAAGTCTTTACGTAGCGGCCAAGTAAGAATCAATGGTAAGCGTGTAAAAGCTAGTTACCGACTACAAGAAGGCGATACGGTGCGTATTCCACCAGTAAAAAATATAAACGATAACTTACATAATAAACTTAACATAGATAAATCAAGGTTTACATTATTTGATGTTTTATTTCAGGATGAAGCACTTTTGGTTATTAATAAACCTTCTGGCATAGCCGTGCACGGCGGAAGCAATGTAAGCTTTGGTGTCATAGAGCAGCTACGAGCCCAGAATCCTGATTGGAAATTTTTAGAACTGGTACATCGTCTTGACAGAGAAACGTCAGGAGTCCTGCTACTCGCCAAGAAACGTACGGCGCTTGTCGAATTACACCGTCAAATCCGTGAAAGAAGAATGGAAAAACGCTACCTAGTGTTGGTAAAGGGCAAATGGAAAAATACAAAGCAGAGCGTTAAATTGACACTTAATAAATACGTTACAACAGAGGGAGAACGTCGTGTAACGGTAGTTATAGAGAATAAAAAAAAGAAAAGAAAAGCTATGTCCCATACTGTATTTACTTTACTAAAATCCTGGAAGGATTTCAGTTTATTGGAAGCGGAACTAAAAACTGGACGCACTCATCAAATCAGAGTACATCTTGCCTATTTGGGCTTTCCTGTTGTTGGTGATAACAAATATGGAGATTTTCTGCTTAATAAAAAACTTAATAGGCGTAATGGACAAGGACCTTTTCTACAGCGTATGTTTCTGCATGCTTGTTCAAATGTAGTGGCACACCCACTAACTGGTAAGAATCTTAGAATAGAAGCTCCACTATCAAAAGATTTAAAAAATTTCTTGAGTGAATTAGAAAGCTAGAATTAGTCAACATAAATAAGGTGAATTCTTAATACTTAATAAATTATTGTATTTTATGATAGGGAAAAAATTTGATTTACTGGTATTTGATTGGGATGGCACACTAGCAGATTCCGCAAATGTAATCGTATGCTCGATACAAGATGCAGCCCGTGACTTGGGATTGAATGAGCCCACAAATGAGGAAGCGCGGCATGTCATTGGCTTGGGGTTAAGCGAAGCCATAGATTACCTTTTTCCTGATCTTCCTTTACAAGAACGTAGATTAATATCAGATCGCTACCGATATCACTACCTTGCGCATCACCAAGAAATTTCACTATATGATGGCGTAGTTGAGATCATCAAAACCTTACATGCCGAGAATTTTCTGTTGGCTGTAGCAACTGGTAAAAGCCGTGCTGGACTTAATCGTGCATTTATATCGAGTGGATTAGGAAGCTATTTTCATGCAAGCCGCTGTGCTGATGAGACTTTTTCAAAACCTCATCCAGCAATGCTGTTAGAATTGATGGAACAACTGAGTGTAAAAACTGAACGCACCTTAATGATTGGCGACACATCTCATGACTTGCAAATGGCAATTAATGCTAGAGTATCCGGGCTAGGTGTAACATATGGCGCGCATCCAAGAGAAAAGCTTGAGTCTTTGGTGCCTCTTGCTTGCGTTGAAAATGTAATAAATTTACGTTTATGGTTAAATACAAATATCTAATCTTTACAAGTAGTAAGCTCGATAGCAATGGGCATATGAACTTAATTAATAAAAAATGACCACACATGACCGTATTACTAACTTACTATGGTGATTATGCTGGTAAAGATAGACAATAATTTTTTTGCTCATACCAAAGCTTTTATTTTTGAATCAAACTAGAAATTAGATTTAATAGAAGGTAAATTTTTTGATTATTCAAGAATATATGTAATTTGCTTATGTCAAAGAACTTTTATTACAATTAAATAGTGTCTACACGAACAAATCATATATGGGAAAAAGTTTCAATCACTTGAAAATTTAGTAACACAATACAATATTTTTTGAAGGATTAACTAAATCATGTTTAATGCTGATAACCGTAATGATGGTTGGGAAAAGCAAGCATTAGAAAAACTGGCTTTTGCTTCTGTTCAAGAACAGCGTCGGTCGCGTCGCTGGAGTATCCTTTTCAAGTCACTTACCTTTTTATACTTATTTATTCTTTTATTTATTGGATTAGGGTGGTTTGGAGACAATGGTGTCGCTATCACCGGCAAACATACTGCTCTTGTCGAGGTTCGTGGGGAGATTTCCGCAAATAGTATTAGTAGCGCGGATAACATCAATACAGGACTGCAAAATGCTTTTAAAGACAAAAATACACAGGGAGTAATTTTGCGTATTAATAGTCCAGGCGGTAGCCCGGTTCAAGCGGGCTATATCAATGATGAAATTCAACGGTTGCGCGCTGAATATCCTGATATACCCCTTTACGCCGTAATTGAGGATGTCTGTGCTTCAGGCGGATATTATGTCGCTGTAGCCGCTGACAAAATTTTCGTAGATAAAGCAAGCATAGTAGGCTCCATAGGCGTGTTAATGAATGGATTCGGTTTCACTGGTACTATGGAAAAACTGGGTATCGAACGACGATTACTTACAGCAGGAGAAAATAAAGGTTTTCTTGATCCCTTTTCACCATCTAATCCACAACAACTTAAATATGCCAAAAGAATGTTGGAAGATGTACACGAACAGTTTATTAAGGTAGTACAGCAAGGCAGAGGAAATCGTTTAAGAAATACACCCGAGATTTTCAGCGGTATTGTCTGGACCGGTCAAAAAAGTATAGAACTTGGACTTGCTGATGCTTTGGGTAGTGCTGATTATGTTGCACGCGAAATTATTAAAGCAGAAGAAATTGTTGACTACACAACGAAAGAAAGTTTTACGGAACGTTTTGCTAATAGGTTAGGCTCAGCGTCTGCAAATGCATTATTTAACACTGGAAACAGGTGGTGGGGATTCCGATAAAAAACTGTAAAAAAACATGGCCTAGAAAGGGAACTCACACTACCTCAACACCTTCATCTGCCAGCATCTCTACCAAGGCTATCAATGGTAATCCTATCAGAGCATTTGGATCGTTACTTACCAGATGTTCAATTAATGCGATGCCAAGCCCTTCATACTTTGCGCTACCTGCACAATGATAAGGTTGTTCCTTTGTTAAGTAGTTTCCAATCTGTTGATCACTTAGTTCACGAAATTTAACAAGAGAAGAAATAAGTCGTGACTGTATTCTACCGCTTTGGCTGTTGAAAAGACTTATTGCGGTATGAAAAACTACTTCTCTTCCACGCATAGAATATAATTGCTTAGTTGCAATCTCATGATTAAGCGGCTTCCCAAGGTGAATACCATCAAGTGCCGCCACCTGATCAGCTCCTATGATGAGAGCATCTGGATAATTCCTAGCAACTGCACGCGCCTTGTTTTCGGCTAAGCGACAAGCAGTAGTTTCAGGCGATTCACCAGATAAAGCTGTTTCATCAATATTTGGGCTAGAAACTTCAAAAGGAATTTGCAAGCGACAAAGTAGCTCGTAACGATAAAAAGAACTTGATCCAAGGACAAGTCTCTGTGCGTGATTTTGTGTATTCAAAGTTTATAATATTATGGTTTTTGACACTTAAGTACAAAAAATATATCATGCGCGCCTTATGTCTGCACAAATTGTTATAGATACCTTTGATTTTGTGAGCAATAATAGAATGCTCCGTGGTAAAATCATACTTAACGAGTGTATGCGTGTGAAAGACTATTTATATGGTAATCAGGGTGAGCTAAAATACAAAATAAGTGGTGTTCTAGATAAAAATGACAAATCTGTATTGCAGGTTACCATAAACGGAGAAATATCTTTACATTGCCAGCGATGTCTTGGAGAAATTACACACTTATTAGACATACATAGAGATATATATCTAGCTGAAAATGAAAATGAATTGTCTCATCTTGATGAAATTGAAACAATTGATGGGATTTTGGCAGATTCTAATTTAGATGTCTTGGAACTAATTGAAGACGAAATTATTTTAAGCCTACCAATTTCTCCGCGGCACAGAGAAAACGAGTGTTCGGCTCAAGAATTAACTGATAGTAATTCAATAGGAGAAAAGAATCCTTTTGCCGCGTTAGCTAAATTAAAAAAAACACACTAAAATTATTTAAGGAGTTAAATACTATGGCCGTCCAGCAAAATAAGAAATCGCCATCGAAACGTGGGATGCATCGTTCACACGATTTTCTAACTAGCTCGCCTTTAGCATTGGAGCCTAGCACAGGCGAGGTACATATGAGACATCACATTAGTCCCAACGGTTACTATCGCGGCAAAAAAATTGTTAAAACTAAAAACGATTAGACTTTTAGTTATCTTTTTCTACATATAAAACTCAGTTCGTCCCAGACTTATGATGGGCATCTAAATTGGATAATACTGTAGCCATAGACTGCATGGGTGGCGATTATGGTCCTAAAGTAACGGTCCCCTCCGCAGTTAATTTTCTCCACCACAATCCTGAATGCAATATCGTTCTGGTAGGATTACCTGATGCGATAGAGGCAGAATTGAGAGCTCTTAAAGTATCGCCCAATTCCAGATTGAGATTGCATGCCGCAAGCGAAGTCGTCGATATGAATGACTCTCCTTTAGTAGCACTGCGCAGAAAAAAAGGATCTTCAATGCGAGTTGTAATAGATCTAGTCAAGGATGGCACGGCCCAGGCCTGTGTCAGTGCTGGAAATACCGGCGCATTACTTGCGACATCCCGGTTTGTTATAAGAACCCTCCCAGGTATTGATCGGCCAGCACTTGCAGTAGTACTTCCTACCATGAAAGGCCCCACCTACGTTCTGGATCTAGGAGCCAATATTGATTGTAGCCCAGAACACCTGCTTCAATTCGGTGTCATGGGTACCACTCTAGCATCAGTAGCGGAAGGTAAAGATAAACCAACCATTGGCTTGCTAAACATTGGTGAAGAAGCTATCAAAGGCAACGAAATAGTAAAACAAGCAGCTGAATTGCTTCGTGCTAGTGGACTTAATTTTTACGGAAATATTGAGGGTGATGATATATACAAAGGCACTACTGATGTGGTGGTATGTGATGGTTTCGTTGGCAACGTAGCACTAAAAACTTCAGAGGGATTAGCTCAGATGGGAGCTACTTATTTAAAAGAAGAATTTAAACGCAGTTTCCTTACAAAACTTGCTGGGATCATTGCTATGCCGGTTCTCAATTCTTTTAAGAGCCGACTTGATCACCGTAGATTTAATGGTGCAAGCTTGCTTGGACTATGCGGTATCGTTATCAAAAGCCACGGTTCAGCTGATGAATACGCTTTTGGATTTGCAATCAAACGCGCTTTTGAAGAAGTTCGAGGTGGAATGCTAAATAAAATCAGTGAGCATATACAGGAACTACCACATCACCCAAAAGATTTAACTACACCCTCACAACCTTCATCAAAAGAAGATGCCGCATGATGTATTCCAAAATTATTGGGACGGGTGGCTATTTACCTGCGAAAATTCTCACTAACCAAGATCTTGAAAATATGGTTGATACCAGCGACTCATGGATACGTAGTCGAACGGGGATTGAGCAACGGCATATTGCGGCTGATAATGAATTGGCAAGTGATCTAGCGCTTAAGGCCAGCCACGAGGCGATGAAAGCAGCAGATGTGAGCACAGATGAAATTAATCTTATTATAGTAGCCACCACTACTCCAGATATGATTTTTCCAAGTACTGCATGTATTTTACAAAACAAGCTTGGAATCAAAAACTGCCCGGCGTTTGACGTGCAAGCGGTATGTAGTGGCTTTATCTATGCGCTTGCTACTGCAGACATGTTCATCCGAGCTGGCAGGTGCCGAACTGCGCTAGTAATTGGTACTGAAATCTACTCTCGTATTCTCGACTGGAATGATCGCAGTACCTGTGTATTGTTTGGAGACGGGGCTGGAGCTGTACTAATAACTCAAAGCAATCAACCAGGGATAATTTCAAGTCATTTACATTCTGATGGAAGTCACGCTAATACCCTAGCCTTATCTGGAAATATCTGTGGTGGAAAGATACATGGTAATCCTTATATCACCATGGAAGGTAATACAGTTTTTAAGTTTGCAGTAAAGGTAATGGAAGAAATTGTTCACGAAGCTGTAGCTGAAAATAATTTACAAATATCTGATATAAGTTGGTTAATCCCACACCAAGCTAATATTCGGATTATCCAATCAACAGCAAAGAAACTTGGTATACCAATGGATAAGGTAGTTACTACAATTAACAAACACGGCAATACTTCTGCTGCTTCTATTCCATTAGCACTTGATATAGCAACACGTGACGGACGCATTAAATCTGGCCAATATGTATTACTGGAAGGAGTAGGTAGTGGTTTTACCTGGGGGGCGGTACTAATCCGCTGGTAAATAATGAAATTTGCCCTTGTATTTCCTGGTCAAGGCTCGCAATCAGTTGGCATGATGAAAGGATATGCTGATTTACCCATAATACAAGAAACTTTCTCTGAGGCATCTGATATTTTTGGACAAGACCTATGGAAGATGGTTAATAATGGACCGACTGATAGCCTCAATCTCACAACAAATACTCAACCATTGATGCTGACATCTGGTATTGCCCTCTACCGAGCATGGGAAATCTTAGGCGGACCAAAGCCTACTTTCATAGCTGGTCACAGTTTGGGTGAATACACTGCATTAGTTGTCTCAGGTGTAATGAATTTTCATGATGCCCTGTCAATTGTACGTTTCCGAGGGGAAATAATGCAGCAGGCAGTGCCAGAAGGAACCGGCAACATGGCTGCAATCTTAGGGCTAGATGATAATATGATACGAAAAATATGTACTGATGTTACAAATGATTCCGTCGGACAATTACTGGAACCTGCAAATTTTAACTCGCCTGGACAAGTTGTAATTGCAGGACATAAAAATGCTGTATTGCGTGGCATTGAGCTAGCAAAAGTAAAAGGTGCAAAACTGGCAGTATTATTGCCCATAAGCGTTCCTTCACATTGTTCACTGATGGCTCCAACAGCTAAAAAAATGCGGCAACGACTAAGTATGTTGCCACTACTAAAACCAAGAATTCCAATACTGCATAATGCGGATGTAAAACAACACGAAAATAGTACTGCTATTATAAATATTTTGGTAAAACAGCTATGTATTCCAGTACGATGGACAGAAACTATTAGTGCTTTTGCAGCAGCAGGTATCACCCACGTAGTAGAATGTGGCCCGGGTAAGGTTTTAACAGGACTTAACAAGCGAATAGACAAAAATTTACAGAATATAGCATTAATAGACAGCGCAATACTCCGACAGACTATTAATATTTTGATGTAATATAAGTGACAACAAATATCTATAGAAATCTTTATGTTCTTTCTTATTAGTAATGGTTTCTATGTTTTATTACATTTTTAAATAAGTAAAGAGATCATGTTGCAAAATCAAATAGCATTAGTGACTGGAGCTAGCCGTGGAATTGGGCAAGCAATTGCACTTAAACTTGGAAGGGATGGCGCCACAGTAGTTGGGACCGCAACGACTGAAGAAGGCGCTAGAAGCATTAGCCGCTATCTTAAGGAAGCTAGTATAAAAGGTATGGGTATAGTGTTAAATGTTAACGATGCTGTTCAGATTGAAAACGCCCTTGCAGAAACACGTAATAAATTTGGCGAGATTACGATCCTTGTTAATAATGCTGGCATAACTCGTGATGACCTGTTGGTCCGGATGAAAGATGAGAAATGGGATGAAATTATCGAAACAAATCTTAAGTCGGTATTCCGCCTAAGTCGTGAAGTGCTGCGAGCTATGATGAGAGCACGCTCCGGTCGCATCATTAATATATCCTCAATCGTGGGAACAACAGGTAATATTGGGCAAGCAAATTACTCTGCCGCCAAAGCCGGGGTACTGGGACTTAGTAAATCTCTGGCACGTGAAGTAGGTAGTCGCAATATTACTGTGAATTGCGTCGCTCCGGGTTTTATTGACACTGATATGACTCGTGCACTTACAGAAAAACAGCAAAAGGACCTGATACAATATGTGCCACTTGCTAGGCTAGGCCAACCTGAAGAAATAGCTTCAGCAGTGGCATTTCTTGCTTCTCCATCTGCTGGGTACATTACCGGTGCGACACTGCATGTAAATGGCGGAATGTATATGGACTAGCTATAAAGAATACCCCTGAAGAAGTTCATGTATTTTTGGCCTATTATGAATTTTAAAATCTTAGTTCAGTACAGATCAGCATCGATCTGTACTGAACATCGTTAATTAATACTAATTTGATGATATCTTATCAATTAATAATGATCTTCTAGTTTTGTAAATGTTAGAAATTTGTTAAAATAGCGGAGTTTTTCTTACCTGAGAAGAGGAAGGGGATCTAGATGGAAAAAGTAGAGCAGCGTATAAAAAAGATTGTAGCAGAGCAACTTGGAGTAAATGAAACTGAAGTCAATAATGAATCATCTTTCGTAGATGACCTAGGCGCTGATTCGTTGGATACTGTCGAGCTAGTTATGGCACTAGAAGAAGAATTTGAATGTGAAATTCCAGATGAACAGGCAGAAAAAATTCATACTGTACAACAAGCGATTGATTATATTAATTCCCATACGAACTAATTTCTTGTAATAACTTACCCAATACTCGGAGCCAACTTGCCCAAACGCAGGGTAGTCATAACTGGAATGGGTGTCATTTCACCCGTAGGCAATACCGCATCTGATGCATGGGTAACTATCCTGAGCGGTAAGTCTGGCATTACTCCGATAACCCGTTTTGATGCATCTGCCCTTGCTTCTCAGATTGCCGGAGAAGTCAGGAACTTCGATATCACTGAGTACATATCTGCTAAGGATGCTCGCCGTATGGATATATTTATTCATTATGGTATGGCTGCCGCAATCCAAGCAATAAAAGATGCGGGCATTGAGGATGTTACTAGCTCCGATCTTGAAGCTGATCGTATTGGCGTAAATATTGGTTCAGGTATTGGTGGCTTACCAATGATCGAAAGCACGGATAGTGCCTATCATGAAGGTGGCCCACGCAAAATCTCACCTTTCTTTATTCCTAGTACAATTATAAATATGATTGCTGGAAACTTGTCTATCATGTACAAATTCAAGGGCCCAAACCTTGCTTTTGTTACTGCCTGCACAACTGCAACTCATTGCATAGGTGGCTCTGCACGCATGATCGAGTATGGGGATGCGGATGTAATGATTTCAGGTGGCGCAGAATCATGTGTAACACCGCTTGCTGTAGGCGGATTCGCTTCGGCACGAGCATTATCTATGCGAAATGGTGACCCAGAAACTGCTAGTCGACCTTGGGATAAAGGCAGAGATGGTTTTGTGCTAGGAGAGGGTGCGGGTGTTCTGGTACTAGAAGAAATGCAACATGCTAAACGACGTGGTGCAAAGATTTACGCTGAATTAGCTGGTTTTGGCATGAGCGCAGATGCATACCATATGACGGCTCCCTCAGAAAATGGAGAAGGAGCTACTCGTTGTATGGCTAATGCCCTAAAAAACGCAGGCATAAATGCTTCTGAAATAGACTACATTAATGCTCACGGTACCTCTACACAACTGGGCGACATTGCTGAAACAGTGGCTGTTAAAAATTGTTTTGGGAATCATGCAAAAAAACTTGTAGTCAATTCTACAAAATCTATGACTGGACACTTGTTAGGTGCAGCAGGCGGTGTTGAAGCAATTTTTACCGCGCTGGCAATACATCATCAAACTGCCCCACCTACCATTAATATTTTTAATCAAGATCCACAATGTGATCTAGATTACGTGGCTGGCTCTGCTCGGAATATGAAAATTGGGGCGGCAATGTCAAATTCATTTGGTTTTGGTGGTACAAATGGAAGCCTGATTTTTCGAAAAATATAGTTTTGTCGTTACACCGTATGTTTACGTTAAAACGTTTGGTTTTCCTCGCCTCAGTTGGAATCCTTTTATTTGCTGGCTGGTTTTACTACCATGTCAATTCAACTGTACTTATGCCAATTGTCCCATATGAGTTTTCCATCAAAGCAGGTAGTAGTTTAAAAAATGTTGCTAGACAGTTAACTGATGCGGGCGTCTTATCTGATGCCTGGTCATTTATTTTATTATCACGAATTATGGGTCATGCTTCCTCTCTTAAGGCAGGAAAATATATGCTTTCTGAAAACACTTCACCAATTCGATTACTGAAATATATTACTGAAGGTGATTTTAAGCAAAGTAAAATTAAATTTATCGAAGGCTGGACGTTCAGTCAGCTTAGAAAAACACTAAATGAACACCCTGCTATCAAGCACGATACTGCAAAACTAAGCGACCAAGACATCCTACAATTAATTGGTGCAAGTGAAACTGTTGCAGAAGGATTATTCTTTCCTGACACTTATTATTTTGAGCATGACAGCAGTGACATAGTAATATTGAAACAAGCTTATCGCATAATGCAAGACAAGCTTGCGGCAGAATGGGCTACAGCAACAAAAGATTTACCCCTAGTAAATCCCTATCAAGCCCTAATTCTGGCCTCAATTATTGAAAAAGAAACTGGTAAAGATACAGATAGAAGCAAAATTTCAGGAGTGTTTATTAATAGATTACGTTCAGGCATGTTACTTCAAACTGACCCCACAATTATTTATGGCTTAGGCGAACAATTTGATGGTAATTTACGAAAAAAAGATCTTTTGAAAGATCATGAATACAATACATATATCCGCGCTGGACTCCCGCCTACACCTATTGCTTTGCCAGGACTAGCTTCAATTAAAGCAGCACTGAATCCCGCTAAGACCGATGCCCTATACTTTGTTGCAAAAGGAAACGGGGAATCACACTTTTCTAGTAACTTAGCGGACCACAACCGCGCAGTTGCAAAATATCAAAAAAGCCTAAATAAACAATAAATTACACTTCCATATTGGAGAATTTACTAATCTGCTATGGAAGAAAAGACGCTGTTTTGCCCTTTACTTTTACCTATAGAAAATGGTTTATCCATTGATAAAATAAGGAGATCAAACGCAAAGCTATTAAGAAAAATACTATAGTTGAAAACGCCAATTAAACTTTTTATTTGAGCATCCGATGACTTAAATATGAAGAAAAAAATTACAGTCCTAACTCCGACTCTGTTCATTATTGGAGCCACTATGTCTACCGTTACCTCTGCTGAGATTTACAGGCACGTGGATAAAAGTGGGCAAGTAACCTATTCAAATACCCGTATAATTGGTGCAAAGAAAGTTCATCTCAATCGGACTTTAGCCAAAGCTAAAATGTCAGCACCAAGAAATTTTCCCAAAGTAGCACGTAAGGTTCAGAAGAAAAGGGATTTAAAACGCCGCAATATTCTGGAAGACGAGCTAGCCACAGAAAAAAAACTCTTGTCTAACGCAAAGCAGAGTTTAAAAAAAGATGATGTATCATTACATATGAGAAATATTATTGCATTGAAGAAGGAGCTTATGAACCTCTAATTAGGATCAATCAGCCTTAATAGATTTATACGGTGGTTCTATGAAAATTTATGCTATTGCGTTTCTAGCACTGTTTAGTGTTTCTCTTATTGCACAATCTGAAGTATATAAATATGTAGATGAGAACGGCAATATTACATATTCAGACGCTCGTCTGGATAATTCCCAAAAGCTTGAACTACCACCTATTACGGTAGTACCAAGAACCAACATAGAAATAGAAGAAACCCAAGCTCCAGAATCTTTTACCGACAAAGATGAAGAACGACGTAAAACAGTAAAAAAAATGATTAACGAAGAAACTAAACTTTTAGGAGAGAAAGAAAAAGAGTATAACAATGGAGAACCAGAACGTATCGGCAGTGAAAGAAATTACCAAAGATATCTTGACAGAATCGAACGACTTGAGAATGAAATAGCTCTACACAAAGAAAAGAAAGGAGCTCTTGAGCTCGAATTAATGAACTTGAATAACTCTAATTAGCTAAATGCTATGAATTATTTGTAACATATTAAACTGGAAGCAATATATACATCACGAATAAATGAATTCGGTATTATGACTATAATTGTAGGTCTATTATTATAGGGCAATGATCAGACGGTCTCTCGTTCTTACGCGGATTTTTGTCAATAATACATGCAGTACAAGTACCGGCTAGCGCATTACTCACCAAAATATGATCTATACGCATACCCCTGTTACGACGAAATGCTAGCATACGATAATCCCACCACGTGTAAGATTTATCTGGCTGTTCAAATAAACGAAAGCTATCACTTAGGCCTAACTTAAGTAATTCCCTGAATGCTTTACGTTCTGGATCACTGAACAATACTTTTCCTTCCCATAACGTTGGGTCGTGTACATCGCGCTCATCTGGTGCAATGTTAAAATCACCAAGTAATACTAGTTTTGGAAATTTTCTCAATTCACTTTGCAACCATTCATTAAGAGCAATTAACCAATTTAACTTGTATTGGTATTTTTCTGAACCAACACTCTCTCCATTCGGAACATAAATACAAATTACCCTTATACCCTTATAAGTTGCGGCTAAGACACGCTTTTGATGGTCTGCTAAATCAGGGATAGAGGAGACAGTATCATCACCTTTTTCCTTGCCAAGCAATGCGACACCATTATAAGTTTTCTGCCCAGCATAAATAGATTGGTATCCACTATCCACAATTTCAGCAACAGGAAATTTTTCGTCTTGCAACTTTGTCTCTTGTAAACACAGCACATCTGGTTGATTTTCCTCCAGCCAATCTAGAACCTGTGGCAGACGAACTTTAAGTGAATTAACATTCCAAGTAGCAAGTTTCATATAATCCTAAATATAATTTATATTCAATAAAGTTGCCTAATTCTAGTTTACCTACAATTTCAGCTATAAATATAAAACAATGCACTTTATATCTTCGGTTACTACTTGGTGATATAAGTAATACCCAGATAGTAAATTTAAATATTGATTATCAGTAGCCAAATGTTACAAACAAAGATCTTCTATTGTGCCCTAAATTTAGAGTTAAAATAATTACTGCTATTTGTAATAAATAGCTCAGTTATTTTCTAGGTTTAACCCTATCACGAACAGGGCAGTTCATTCCTTGTGCTTCGTGGAGCCGGTGTAAAGTAATCTTTCGGACTTCTAGTTTACTTTGATCAATGTGCAAGCGCAGCAGATTGGATGCTTCTAAAAAATTCCTTTTCAATAAACTTTGCAATATTTTTGCATGTTCCTGATAAGTCGCTTCAATCCGATCACCAGCAGTAAAATCAAGACGACGGATAATGCGAATCTTTTCTGTCAATTCAGCATGAACTCTTACTATCTCTTTATTTGCAGCTACACTAACTAGGGTCATGTGAAAGCTCTCATCTAGACGTGCAATTACACGCCCATCTTTTTCTCGATCATTGTTTGATACTAACCAAATATCTCTCAAATCTAGCAATTGTTTTGGATGGGTTGTCATTTGACAAATCCGTTCAACTGCAGCAGTCTCTAATACAATTCGCAAATCATAAAGATCATCAAAGTAAGCAAAATCTAGGTTACGTACCTTCCATCCGCGGCGAAACCCAACCTCAAGAAATCCTTCTCGCTGCAACCGATAAAGCGCGTCTCGCATTGGTGTACGTGATACCTTGTAATATGCTGCCATTTCGGTTTCAGTAAAATGATCCCCAGGTAACAGGCGAAATTCAAAGATATCTTCTTTGAGTTTTCCATACACTTGTTCCGCTAATGGATTTGCATAAGTAAAAGCCATATAGAATAGAATTTAGAGATATACTAAAAATGAAAATGTAGATTAAATCTCGCTAACGTGAGCAGCAACGACCCGCCAACCTTCGGAAAAACGAACCCAGGTCTGCATTTGCCTACCAATCTTATTAGATTCTGGACAAGTAAACTCCACGCTGATAGTACCAAAATCAGATCCAAAACTTGTGATCACTTTATTGGTTATAAATCTCCCAGGAGGTACTGGATTGCATGCCTTACGGTAAGCGCTAATCTCCTCTCCCCCATATAAGTTTTCTGCTATCCCATAACGAACAGTTCTCGGGCTGTTCCAAAAATATTTTTCTAGAACGGAAACATCATTTCGAATAAGCGCATCTTCATATTGATTAAATACGAGACTTAACTCACTCAATACTTCGGGCAAATTAATTTTATATTTACTCATTAGTTAATCTTTAAAACCCTCTGATTACGTAATTTTATTCGCTGCTGAAGATAGGGCTGAAAATGGAGCCGTCCAACCGACAATTCCACCTTGTGCTTGTATCATCTGCAATGTTGATTCTTTAAAATCGGGAAAATAACTTGCGGTCGCATCCTCGATTAATAAACATTCATATCCGCGATCATTTGCCTCACGCATTGAAGTCTGTACACATACTTCAGTAGTTACACCAGAGAAGATTAGGTGTGTAATACCAAGTTGCTGCAAATGCACATGCAAGTCTGTGCCGTAAAATGCACCCTTGCCTGGTTTGTCAATTACGATTTCTCCTTTCATCGGTTGTAGTTCCGGAACAATGTCATTACCTGGCTCACCACGTATTAGAACGCGCCCCATCGGACCTTGATCTCCTATCCGATATATGGGATCACCTCGAGACCGTTTGGATGGAGGGCAGTCTGATAAGTCAAGTAGATGCGATTCACGGGTATGAATAATCACCATACTTAGGCTACGTGCTAGATCGAGTAAAGAACCGACTACTGGAACAGCAGCCTCTAATTGTGAAACGTCGTTACCCAATGCTTCACCAAAACCGCCAGGCTCAATAAAGTCACGCTGCATGTCGATCACGATTAGCGCCGTGCATTTGGGAACATATTTATAGTCGTACGGCTTAGCTGAAACACAAATGCTACTGTTATGCGTCGTCATGCTACGTCCTCCAAAGCAGATTGTTGGGATGCATGCCCTGCCATGTAACGCCCAAGAGTTGCACGGTCTGCACTACGCGCATCAGCCACATGAACGATACAACCATTAGCCATTACAAGAACCGTATCCGCCAACTCAAGCAACTCGTCAAGATCCTCGCTTATAAGCAATACTGCTGTACCTTGCTCTCGCGCAGCAAGAATGCGTGCTTGGATATCAGACACTGCGGAAAAATCTAACCCGAATACGGGGTTAGCTGCTATCAGTACAGATGCAGATTCTGCCAGCTCACGTGCCAGCACTGCACGCTGTACGTTACCGCCAGATAGTGTTCCAATTGGTCGCTCAGGCAACGCTGGACTAACGTTAAATGCAGCGATTAGCTTTTGTGCTCGCATGCGAATTGCTGTGCGGTTAATAAACCAGCCGGGATGACGCATTGCAGGACTATCAAAATTGCGCAATGCCATGTTTTCTGCAACACTCATACCCGCGATGCAAGCATTGTGCAAGGGTTCTTCTGGAAGGCTAAATACTTTTTGCTGTAGCATTTCAGTGCGTGTTGCACGATATGGCACACCATTTACATTGATATCCCCACTCAAGAAACGACGCTGGCCTAACAACGCCTCAACTAGTTCTTTCTGTCCATTTCCAGAAATACCTGCTACCCCGACAATTTCTCCGTTCCTAACTCTTAATGACAAATCGTTCACCGCGTTTGTGCCACGATCGCTAGCAACACTAAGTCGCAATATTTCAAGACCAACCGACGCCTCATTCTCTACTGAGGAACGTGTTTTCGGTGCCGTCGTAACGCGTGCTTCACCCATCATCCATTCAGCTAGTTTATCTGGGCTGGTTTGTCCAACTTTAGTGTGACCAACCATGCGTCCTTTACGAAGTACCGTTACTTCATCAGCAAACGACATGACTTCCTGAAATTTATGCGTGATCATCAATACGGTTAACTCCGAGCGATGCGCAAGATCACGTACTAGTCCAAGCACTTCTTCTGCCTCTTGGGGAGTAAGTACTGATGTTGGTTCATCTAATATCAGGAAGCGATGTTTTAGATAAAGCTGTTTCAGTAATTCTAATTTCTGTTTTTCACCTGCTGATAATCCACTGACCTCACTTCCAAGTGCTAACTTAAAAGGCATGTTATCCATAAACGCATTAAGTGCTGATCGCTCTTTTACCCAGGAAATACTCCACGGTATTTGGCCGCGAGCAAGTAGTAAATTCTCTGCTACAGTAAGCCCTGGTGCTAATGTGAAATGCTGATATACCATACCGATTCCCAATGAATGAGCTTCACGTGGACTGGTTATTGAACATTCGGTACCATCTAACAAAATTTTTCCCTGATCAAGGGGACTGTACCCTATCAAGCCCTTAACAAGTGTACTTTTACCAGCTCCATTCTCACCTAATAGCGCGTGCACAGTACCTGCAGTAACTTGTATTGATACATCATTTAATGCTCGAAAATCACCAAAAGATTTACCGGCACTGAATGTCTCAAGACTAAGTGCAGACACATTAACCTCGCTTGCTGAGAGCCGTTAAGAACTGCTCTGAATCAGACACTGCACCAAATACCCCACCTTGCATCTTGATCATCTTGATTGCAGCGAGATGATTGTTATAATCAGTTGCGCCACAGCAATCCTCTAGTAATAAACACTCGAAACCACGATCATTAGCATCACGCATTGTTGTATGTACACAAACATCAGTAGTGATGCCAGTCAAGATTAAATTGCATATGCCACGAGTACGCAACATTAGCTCAAGATCAGTCGCGTAGAAAGAACCTTTGCCTGGCTTGTCGATAATCACTTCATCAGGCAACGGGGCCAACTCATCAATAATTTCCCATCCGGGTTCGCCACGTATAAGTATTTTTCCACTCGGCCCTTTGTCACCGATGCCAGCACCAATACGTTGTGAACGCCAACGCTTGTTGGTTGGAAGATCTGACAGGTCGGGACGATGACCTTCACGCGTGTGAATTATAAGAAAACCGGCCTGGCGCATCTTTTCTAGTACTGACTTAATCGGTTCAATCGGAGCACGTGTAAGTGATAAATCGTAGCCCATCTTATCCACATAACCACCAACCCCACAAAAATCGGTTTGCATGTCTACGATGATCAATGCTGTATTGTCCGGTGACAAGCTACCATCAAATGGCCAAGGATAAGGATCCGATTCAACAAATTTTTTAATTGTCATTTTCTTCTCCTTTATAATTACAGATTATCTGTGTAAAAAACCCCACCTTTTTGCTATTTCGTTTTTTCATAATAATTAAATACAAACTTGTATTGCCTTAGAAATTCTTTCAGAAAGCATTGTGGTTACATAGAACCGCTATTATTACTGTATAAGTCTGGTTAACAATTTTATTAAAAAGATCATTTAAATAGCTTGTCAGGACATCGATTCCTTTCAAATTATTATGCATTAACGCGTTAAACTGAGTTCACCAGGTGCACCACTTACTTTACGATCAGTACGGCAGGTTATTATCATAATCACCAGGGTGAGTACATAAGGTGCCGCGTTAAACAAATAATAACCGGATGTAATACCAAGTGATTGAAGCGCTGGGCCAAGCGCACCAGTAGCGCCAAATAGAAGTGCCGCAAATAAACAGCGCAATGGTCTCCAGCGTGCAAAAATTACTAGCGCTACTGCCATCAATCCCTGTCCACTTGACAAACCTTCATTCCAACTCCCAGGATAATATAACGACAAATATGCGCCACCAACCGCTGCTAAGAAGCCGCCTGCTGCAGTAGCCACAACTCGTATCGGAGCCAATCGATAACCTAGAGCACGTGCAGTCTCCGCATGATCGCCAACCAGTCGTAACACAAGTCCCCACCGAGTGCCCGCCATACCCCAATGCAGTAGGCCTGCAAGAATAACTCCTATTAAGAACAATCCATTTATTTCTAGTGCATTACGAATTTGTGAGTTAGTACTCCAATCACCCAGTGAAAATGCAGGCAACATTGGTGCCTGCGGCTGTATAAAAGGTTTTCCGAGATAAAACGCGAGTCCGGTACCAAACAACATGAGGGCTATGCCAAAAGCAATGTCATTTACCCCCCGCAAAGAACATACTAGCCCATGAAAGGCACCCAACAACATCCCCGATATACCTGCGCCAAGGACACCAATCCATGGTGAGCCAGTCTGTAACGATACTGCATAACCAGTCATTGCACCGCATACTAAAATACCCTCTAGCCCAAGGTTAACCCGACCCGCTTTTTCTGTTAGGCATTCCCCCAAGCTTACGAATAGGAAAGGCGTTCCAACCCGGATTGCCCCAGCGAACAATGCAAGTGCAAGTGCACCAAAATCAAAAGTGCTTGGCATGATTTCATTAAGCATGGGCCGTCCCTTTTGCTCCACGCGTTGTAGATTCGAGAAGACGTATCCGCCACACTCCCAGCCATCCAGTAAGCGTTTCCCATGCCAACAGGTTAATAAACAGCAGTCCCTGTAATACTAATGTGGTCGCATCGGGTAAATCGAGCCGCCGCTGCAGCATACTTCCACTTGATTCGATACCCCCTATCACCAAGGCACAAGCGATAATTGCAAGAGGATTCTGACGTGCGGCAAATGCAACTAAGATTCCACTATAGCCATATCCAGCAATCAGCGCACTGTTAGCGCTGCCATGTATAGCAGCAACTTCCATCATTCCAGCAAGGCCCGCTGCTCCCCCACCAAGTAGACATGTCATTAATACAATGCGATTGACCGGTAAACCCACCAATCTCGCGGCACGTACATTTCCACCTACCACCGACATGGAAAAACCGAACACCCCATGTCGTACCAGAACATGTACAGCAATACAGGCAAGTACACCCCAGAAAAGACCCCAATGCACGTCAAGACCTGGCAATGAGCCTATTAGATACTCTTCTGGCAAGGGTGGTGTGGAGGGTTTGTTCAGACTACCAGGATCGCGCAAGGGACCCTCCACCATGTGGTTAAACAGTGCAAGTGCGATGTAAGCAAGAAGCAGGCTACTTATTGTTTCGTTCACACCACGAAATTGCCTTAACCAACCAGCGAGTGCGATCCAACCTCCGCCCGCTATCAGTGCTGCAGTTGCCATGAGAATTAGCGCAGGAGTAGCTGGGAATGCAGCGGGGAGCATTAACGGAGTCACTGCACAAGCTAATCCTCCAAGCACTACCGCACCTTCACCACCAATAATTATGAGTCCTGTCCGCGCAGGAAGAGCCACGCACAAAGCGGTTAGCATCAGCGGTGCTGCACGCTGTAGCGTGTTTTCCCAAGCAAAACCGGAACCAAACGCACCAACATAAATCAGTCGGCATGCCTCAAGAGCAGGCTTGCCCTGTAGCACAAGGAAAACCACAAACATCAAGAGCGCACCAGTGAGCGCACAAAGCGTTGGAAGTGCCGGCAACACTTTCGATGTTAGTCGCTGGAGAAAATTACGCATGACTATACCGCTTATACTTTTCCAATCACTCCGGCTACTAGGTAATTCATTGACTCCAGCTTAATGTCGGTTTGTTCCTGTATCACGCCAGCAGGAATTTGGACCTTGCCCTTGTTGTCTTTTAGTGGCCCTTTAAAGATTGGGTATTTCCCTGCCAGCATCTTGTTTTTGATTTCATCGGCCTTAGCTTTGGCGCTTGCCCCAACCGATGCGCCATAAGGTGACATTCTGACGAAACCATCCTTAAGGCCACCACGAAGAAAGTTGATCATTGGCTTGCCTTCCTGTGCCGCCTTAACGATTGTTGTGTACGGTGTGACCCAATCCCACTCTGCGCCTGTCAGATAGCCTTTCGGTGCTAGCTTGGCCTGACTGACGTGATAGCCACAAGTCATCGCCCCACGCTTTTCGGCTGTTTCAACCACCACCTTAGGACTATCTACGTGACAGGTTAGCACGTCAGCACCTTGATCGATCAGGCTGTTCGCAGCTTCTGCTTCCTTGACCGGCATTGCCCAGTCTCCGGTGAAGATCAAGGTTGTCTTGATGGACGGGTCTACCGATTGCGCGCCCAATGTAAACGCATTGATGTTAAGCAACACCTGCGGAATCGGCTTAGCGGCGACGAAGCCAAGCTTCTTCGATTTACTCATGTAACCTGCAACCACTCCATTTAGGTATTGGCATTCTTCGATATAACCAAAGAAACTACCAACATTCATTGGATGCTTTCCCTTGGTCCATAACCCACCACAATGAGCAAATCGAACTTTAGGATATTTCTTTGCAACCTTGAGAACGTGAGGAGAGAAGTAACCAAATGAGGTTGGAAAGATCAATGATGCACCGTCCTGCCGGATCATTGCTTCCATTGATTTTTGTACTTCTACTGTCTCAGCTACTTTCTCCTCATCAAACATTTTGATACCGGGCATTTTTTTAATGATCGAAGCTGCATGCGCATGTGCCTGATTGTAACCAAAATCGTCTCGCGGACCGACGTAGATAAAACCAACTGTTAGGTTTTTGCCAGCAGCATGCGCTAGCTGCAAGGAAAATGTGCTAGTAAGTGCAACAGCACCTGTTGTTTTTAGAAATTTGCGGCGATTAAAGTTACTCATGACATTACCCCCCCCAAAAAATGAAAATGTTGTGTTACCTCTGCTCTTGAATCGGTTGGCTTGCAAGATATGCACGCCAACCACCATACAAAGAAATATCTTGTGCGCCCTTTAGTGCCCACGGTTCGCAAATAAATCCCTTTACATATTGTCCATCAGACAACTGCACTGTGCCAATGCCAAGTGGCGCTGGAATTTCGGCAACAAAACTACCGAAATTGCGTTGTGGAATTTCCCACAGTTCTAACTCAATAGCGTCCCCTCCCTCCATCACACGCGCTAGACCAGGTTTCGGTGGGACTGTATCTGGTAGTGCATATAAACGGTAGTTTTTACTAGTTGAAGTGGATAGCAATTTACGTGCGCCTCGTTCTAGCAATTGCCAATTGAGAGGTTGGCCCTCTAGATGCGCACCAACCACAGCGACTTGCACTGTTGATTCTGTAAAAGGTAGAGGGTCAGCAATTACTGAATAACTCCCTTGATATTGTACGCGTGTCGTGTCTAAAAGATTGAATTTTGCCTGGAGCACCTCGCCTACAGCAGCAAGTTGATGGTCAGAACCACACCTGCCAATTAGGGTGACCCCGGCAGGCAAACCATCTGATCGTATACTAGTCGGAATTGATAGAGCCGCAAAATCAAAAAAATTTACAAAATTAGTATAGTAGCCAAGCTCACTATTTCGGACAACTGGCTCGTCATTAACAGCTTTAATAGTGGGCATTGTTGGCGCTGTTGGGACCACAAGAATATCGGTACCTGTCATTGAGCGTTCTGCTTCCCGCCTTAGTTCTGCTAAACGATAGTTAGCTTTAAATGTATCAACCGCGTTGAACTGGTCAGCTTGGGCAACAATATCATGCACAATTGGATCAATGGACTGAGGCTTCTTATCAAATAATGATCCAATCACCGCACGCCTTTCTGCTACCCATGGGCCCTGGTATAGTAGCTTTCCAGCTTCTATAAATGATGAGAATGGCATGGTCTCAACTTGCACGTTTGGAAGATTTGTAACTTGTTCCATGGCCTCTGAAAATGCTTCTTGCGCATTAATATCATCACAAAATTCTAGCTGCTCTGGAACTGCAATACGGTAGTTATGCTGCCTTACTCCAGACTGAATAATATGACGTGAAAAAGGATCTTCATCATCGAACTCAGCAACCGCGCTTAATACACGCCATGCATCTTGAACATTTAGAGCAAAGATAGAAACACAGTCTAAAGTGCGACAAGCAGGTAATACGCCCCGCGTACTAAGTAAACCGCGTGTTGGTTTCAATCCTACTATGCCATTAAATCCAGCTGGTATTCTACCCGAGCCAGCAGTATCAGTGCCCAATGTAAAACTTACATGCTGCAGCGCAACTGCAACAGCTGAACCAGAGCTTGACCCGCCTGATACATAATCTGGATTAATTGCATTTCTTACTACACCATAGGGAGAACGAGTGCCAACCAATCCTGTTGCAAACTGGTCAAGATTAGTTTTACCAATCAGTATAGCGCCTGCAGCTTGTAATTTTTGTACTACATAAGCAGATACTTTTGGAGTATAGGCAAAACTTGGGCATGCAGCGGTAGTTTGCAAACCTTTCACATCAATATTATCCTTAACTGCAAACGGCAATCCAAATAATGGCATGTTTTTTAGTACGTGCTCACCATGCATGTGCAGTGCTTCATCCAGCTTTTCTGCCTGTATAAGCAAGGTTTCTCGTGGTACTCGATTGATCCAAATTTCTGGGTGATCAACCACATCAAGATGTTTATCTAAATGTCTACATAGACTACTAGGAAGAGACTTATCAGAAAAATAATATCTCCATAAAGCATCAAAAGATAAATCAGAAAAATTTTTACACTTCATGTGTCCAAACTTGAATACAAGATTTGCTAAAATGTATTTAACAACCATGGAAGTAGATTGTCAAGCTATAACTTACTACACATCAAGATGACCCTGAAATCGGCCCTTTGCAACTAAGATATATGAAATCAAGAAGTCATTACACAAAGTGATAACGTCAAAGATACACTACGAATCTCTAATTACTTGGTCTAGCGTCGGCTAACAACACTTGTGAAACATGATACATACGTGATCAGATATTAAATAGATTTAAAAACCATTTTGGCGCATACAATGAGCATAAGCATCTTGATATCTTGCATCATTCGATTGATTCTGATTGATACCATAGAGCCCCCCTCCGGCTCCACCGGCAATAGCACCAATACCTGCACCTTTCGCAGCACCACTACCACCGCCTGCAATCGCGCCTACAGCGGCACCTGTTGCTGCACCAAGAAGAGCCCCTATTCCTGCATCTTTAACCACTTCTTCAGTTTTACTACCTACTTGCTCCGAAGCATATCTGTTACACCTTTCTATAACAGCTTGTGGAGGATGTGCAGGCTGAGCAGTTTGTGATTCAGCAACAAAAATTTCGATTCGACGATTTCGCGCCCTATTTGCAGCTGTATTATTTGCAAAGATAGGTTCACGTGAACCACGTCCATCAATACTTATACGATTTGAAGAAACACCCCGACTCGTAAGATAGTCCCGTGCACTTGCTGCACGGTTAAAAGATAATGGGTTGTTGACAGCATCGCTACCAGTATTGTCAGTATGACCGATAATGGTTACGCTAGTGCTCGGGTTATTAACTAGACTACTAGCAAAACTATCTAGAACTGGTCTCAAGTTAGGTTTAATTTCAGCACGTCCTATATCAAAAGATATATCACTTGGGATATCAAGTTTCAGTCGGTTATCTGGAGTTTGAGTAACTTGTACACCAGAACCAGCTGTAGCTTGTTCCATCGCCCTTTTTTGCTCTTCCATTCTATTTGACCATATATAGCCTCCGGCAGCCCCAACAGCAGCACCTGATACTGCACCTATCGCGGCACCTTTACCTCCTCCTGCAATTGCTCCAATACCTGCTCCAGTTGCCGCTCCCAACCCTGAACCTATCGCTGTCCCTCTCTGTGTTGCAGACATGTTGGCACAACCATTAAGTGCAAATGCTGTTGCTATAGCAATAATTATAAGTTTATAACGCATGTTTGCTCCCTCACTTTTATTAGTAGTCACTTTAACAGACAAAATAAGAAGTTCAAATACCTTTACATAGACTCAATAATACGCTTAACGATAGCAAAGAAAAACTGTTGACAAGCCTCATATTAGAAAGAAAAATTACCTACCCTCGAGGATGATGCTTCGCATGCAACTGCTTCAGTCTTGCACTTGCAACGTGTGTATAGATTTGTGTGGTAGAAATGTCAGAATGCCCCAACAACAACTGAACAACACGTAAGTCGGCACCATGATTTAGAAGGTGAGTAGCAAATGCATGGCGAAGTGTATGTGGTGATAGGGGTTTATTGATCTTGGCCTGATTTGCGTGACGCTTAATAAGATGCCAAAAAGCTTGACGCGTCATAGCTGTACCGCGGGCCGTAACGAATAATGCTTCTGAAACTTTTCCGCACAAAAGTTCAAGTCGAGCTTTTGTCATATAGCGATTTATCCATTCCAATGCTTCTTCTCCAAGCGGTGCCAGTCGCTCCTTTCCACCTTTTCCCATTACCCTCACCACCCCCATATCAATACTTACTTGCGAAACCTTTAGGTTAACTAATTCTGATACACGAAGTCCACTAGCATAAAGAACCTCTAGCATTGCCCGATCTCGCAATCCTATTGGCTGAGCTTCATTAGGTGTATTGAGCAATACCTCCACATCTTTTTCAGTAAGGCTTTTAGGTAAAATTCGTGGAAGTTTAGGAGTATTAATATTGAGACTCGGATCAGTCTTGATTTTTCCTTGACGCAAAAGAAAACGGTAAAACCGTTTCAAACTTGATAATTCGCGGCTAGTGGTATTGGCTTTAACTTTGATTGAAACCTTGTAAGCAAGGAACTGAAGTAAGTCAGAATGATTTGCTTCAATCAGTGTTCTACCATTACAATTGCCTAGCCACACTCCAAATTGTCGCAGGTCGTTACAATAGTTCTCCAACGTGTTGCGTGATAAGCCATCTTCCAGCCAAAGTGCATCAGAAAATTCGTCTAGTAACTGCTCATTTATCTCAAGTGCACTCATGATGTAATAGCCAGCGCTTAATTTCGAGTGGAAACCCATTGCTAGCGTTCATGAACCCTCCAATTCCCCCATTCTTTGCAATAACACGATGGCACGGAATAATTATAGGAATTTGATTAGCTCCACATGCTTGTCCTACAGCACGAGGAGCAGAAGATAATTGTGTAGCAATATCTGCGTAACTACAAGTTTTGCCGCTAGGCACCGCCTGTATGATCTTCCATACTCGGTGTTGATGAATGGTTCCATCAATGTGTAATGATAAATCGAATGTAAAGCTAGGGTTAATCAAATATGCCTCCAATTGCTTACAAACCTCCTTAGCAAGTGAATTCTGATATGTAAGCGGAGGCGTATCTAGGGGCAAGTACTCAATACTAGTCAACCAATCTTCTTCGGTACGAATACCCAGAACAGCAAAAGGTGTGACAATCTTCGCCTGATAATAATTTGATCGTTTATACATTCAAAATTTTATTTGGTATTTTTATGACGGTAATTAAAAATCATACCCTATCCGTTTTGACTTTATACGAACAGTCCGGCGATAATTAGCAATTATCTAGTTTGTACAAGATTGTTGCAAGACCATGAACTAAGGAGCAAAGCGTGGAATTTAGCATAAAAAATGGAAATCCGGGAAAACAACGTAGTGCTTGTGTAGTAGTGGGTGTATTTGAAACCAGGGTACTAACAGAAGCTGGAAAAATTTTAGACAAGAATACCAATGGCTATATTAGTAGAATCTTAAAGAATGGTGATATGGAAGGTAAGATAGGATCTACACTACTGCTACATAACGCACCTAATACCATATGTAAGCGTGTATTGCTGGTTGGGCTTGGAAAAAAAAGTAAACTTCATGACAAGGAATATAAAAATGCGATCCTAGCAGCTTTTAATGCGTTACATGCAACCGGGACTGCAGATACTATGTTTTTTTTAATAGATGATCCCGTAAAAAATCGTGAGATTACCTGGAAAATTTCTCATGTAGTTATTTTTGCAATGGAAAGTTTTTATCGCTCTGATCGACTCAAAAGTAAGAAAGAAACTAATAAACAGCATTTGCAAAAAATCATCTTAAGTACGACAAGCCAAATAGATATAGCCATTGGTAATCAAGCACTACAATGGGGCCTATCCACTGCTCATGGCATAAATTTGACAAAAGATTTAGGTAACCTTCCACCAAACATTTGCACCCCAACTTATCTAGCGGAATTAGCCATGACCATGGCTAAAAACTACAAACTCAAAGTTACCGTTTTAGAACAAAAAGATATGAAGAAGTTGGGTATGGGATCGTTGCTATCAGTCGCACAAGGTAGTAGACAGGCCGCTAAATTAATTACACTTGAATATTGGGGACAAAGTAAAAGTGAGAAACCGTTCATACTAGTAGGCAAAGGTGTCACTTTTGATACAGGTGGCATTTCATTGAAACCTTCAGCAGAAATGGACGAAATGAAATACGATATGTGCGGAGCTGCTAGTGTATTTGGTACGCTCACAGCGATCGTCCAAATGAAGCTTCCTATAAATGTAGTTGGCATCATTCCAGCTACAGAAAATATGCCTGGTGGCAACGCCACAAAACCTGGAGATATTGTCACTAGCATGTCTGGACAAACTATAGAAATACTAAATACAGATGCAGAAGGACGGTTAATCTTATGTGACGCACTGACTTATGCAGAACGTTATGAACCAAAGGCAGTAATAGACATAGCTACTCTTACAGGAGCCTGCGTAATTGCGTTAGGGCATGTAGCCTCAGGATTACTTAGCAATAATGATGAACTGGCAACGGAATTGCTAAATGCCTCCGAACAAGCTGCAGACCGAGCTTGGCATCTTCCTCTATGGGACGAATATCAAGAACTACTAAGAAGTAATTTTGCTGACATGGCTAACATCGGTGGACGTTCTGCGGGAACTATTACTGCTTCTTGTTTCCTATCACGTTTTACAAAAAAATATCGTTGGGCACACTTGGACATCGCCGGTACTGCTTGGGAATCTGGAAAGAAAAAAGGCGCAACTGGACGACCAGTCCCTCTACTTACACAATTTCTTACCACATGCGCTGCTAAAAAGTCTCCTTAAAGGAAACATGACTCAAATTGATTTTTATTCTGGTGCAGATAACAAGCTACGTACTGCTTGCCTTATGAGTGCCAAAGTAGTAAAGCAAGGTATGAAAGTTACGATATACGCCCCTGACATTGTAATTGCTAAACAGTTTGATAATTTACTCTGGACTTTTTCTTCAACTGCCTTTATTCCACACTGCCATGTAGACAACAAGCTTGCGTATGTATCGCCAGTTATAATCAGTGCTCAGGGAAACCCGGTCCCTCATGATAATGTGCTGATTAACCTAAATGATGAACACCCTCCTTATTTTAGCCGCTTTCTCCGCCTAATTGAAATTTCAGAGACCACTATGGAAGATACTCAAGCAGCAAGAAAACGTTATCGTTTTTATAAAGATAGGGGATATGAAATCTGCCATCATAAACTTGGGGACGACTAAATAAACCTAGGCCCCCTATCACACCATCATCGGTTAATCTTTCTATGACAAATAATAATGAAACTTTACTAGAACCCGGTGAAGATAAGGCTTTGAACAAGCCGAATAAATTGCAATGGGAACACCAAGATAAATCCTCAGCTTCAACCCTAACTCAAACTCAGGATGACATACCAACGCTCACTGATAAAGTTTTTTTACCACCAGAGATCTTGCCGCTTGAGTCTGACATTGTGCTTTCACTCAGACAAATCTTAGATGATACGCTTAAGGAAACAAAAACCAGCCTAGATGCTAAAACACAAGAATCCTTTATTAAGGTACTGGAAAAAAGATTACAAGAATTTTACATGTTACAAAATCAAAATAAGCTTATAGCTGCAAATCTGTCACAGGTATCAACAGATGAAACATCGACACCTTCCGATATAATGGCAGATCATTCAGAAACACCAAAATCAACATCAATCTTTATGAATCTGACTAAAAGCTTTGAACCCCATGCTATAGAAGAACGTTGGTATCCCATTTGGGAATCAGCTGGTTACTTTAAACCAGGCCTTACCCGAATACCGCCAGATGAAGAAGCTAAGCCTTACTGCATTATGCTGCCACCACCAAATGTCACGGGTACTTTACATATGGGACATGCATTTCAACACACTATTATGGATGCACTTACCCGTTACCACCGCATGCTCGGTAATAATACTCTGTGGCAACCAGGAACCGATCACGCTGGTATTGCCACTCAGATTGTAGTGGAACGTCAACTAGAAAATCAAAATATCAACCGCCATGATTTGGGAAGACAGGAATTTCTTAATCGTGTTTGGCAATGGAAACAACAATCTGGTTCCACCATCACCCAGCAGATGAAACGCTTAGGCGCTTCCTGTGACTGGTCACGTGAACGCTTCACGATGGATGATGGATTATCTCGTGCTGTAACAAAAGTGTTTGTTCGGCTTTATCGTGAAGGATTAATCTATCGTGGCTGGCGACTTGTAAACTGGGATCCTGTACTGCAAACAGCTGTATCAGATCTTGAGGTGGTATCAACTGAAGAAAATGGGTCTCTCTGGCATATTTGTTATCCATTTGAAAATGGATCAAATAAAACTGAAGGATTAATTGTCGCTACTACTCGTCCCGAAACTATGTTGGGTGATATGGCCGTAGCTGTGCATCCTGATGACACGCGATATCAACACCTGATTGGCAATCATGTGCGCCTTCCATTATGCCAACGTAGCATTCCTATCATTGCAGATTCTTATGTGGATCCTAATTTTGGAACCGGGTGTGTAAAGATCACTCCGGCACATGATTTCAACGACTATCAGATTGGTCAACGACATAAGTTAGTTCTCTTCAGTATTCTCACACTAGATGCAAAAATAAATGATCTTGCGCCTTCTGAATACCAAGGCCTTGACCGTTTCGAAGCTAGAAAAAAAATTATTGCTGATCTAGAAACACAGGGATTTCTTATTGAGACCAAGCCACATAAGCTAATGGTACCTCGCAGCGATCGTACAAACACAGTTATAGAACCAATGCTTACTGACCAATGGTATGTTGCTATGAAAGGCCTTGCCAAACGTGGGCTAAGAGTGGTGGAAAATGGAGAAATAAAATTCATTCCAGAAAACTGGAGTCATGTTTACAATCAGTGGCTTGAAAATATTCAAGATTGGTGTATCTCACGACAATTGTGGTGGGGACATCGAATTCCAGCGTGGCATGACGAAGATGGAAACATCTACGTAGCGCATAGCCTAGAAGAAGCACAGCAACAAGCAGGAAATCGTGATCTTGTACAGGATGAAGATGTACTAGATACATGGTTTTCTTCTGCTCTGTGGCCATTTTCTACTTTGGGTTGGCCTGAAGAAACATCAGAACTAAAAACATTTCTACCGACTTCAGTACTAGTCACAGGATTCGATATTATCTTTTTCTGGGTAGCACGTATGGTAATGATGTCTCTGTATTTCACTGGAAAAGTACCTTTCCGTGAAGTCTATGTAACCGGCTTAATCCGTGATGCAGAAGGTCAAAAAATGAGCAAATCGAAAGGAAACGTGCTCGATCCGTTGGACCTTATCGACGGGATTACTTTGCCAGATTTGATCGCGAAACGCACTACTGGATTGATGAACCCTAAGCAGGCTGATTCTATCGAGAAAATTACACGAAAACATTATCCCTATGGCATTGCAGCTTTCGGTACTGATGCATTACGTTTTACCTTTTCCAGCCTTGCTTCTCACGGTCGTGATATAAAATTTGATATACAACGTTGTGAAGGGTATCGAAATTTCTGCAATAAATTATGGAACGCTACCCGTTATGTATTAATGAATTGTGAAACTGAGGACGTAGGTTTAGACAAAAATTTACTACTGAAGTTTTCTACAGCAGATAAGTGGATTATTGGACGATTAGAACAAGCAACAAGTTTAGTAGAGCGCGCATTTAAAGACTATCGTTTTGATGTAGCAGCACGAGAAATTTATGAATTAGTCTGGGACGAATATTGTGATTGGTATCTTGAGCTTGCAAAAGTACAATTAAATGGAAACATAGACTCGGAACTACGCGCAACTCGCCACACCTTGGTGCATGTATTAGAAAAAATTCTTCGGCTGGCTCATCCTATAATCCCCTTTATTACGGAAGAATTATGGCAGAAGATTGCACCATTAGCTGACAAACATAGTGCAAGTATTATGCTGCAACCATACCCTAAAGCGGACCTAGAAAATACTAGTGAAGATTCTATTGAAAGAATCCAGACGCTCAAAGAAATAGTCAATGCATGTCGTACTCTGCGAGGTGAAATGAATCTATCTCCAGCATTAAGAATTCCACTATTAACTGTAGGAGATTCTGAAAAATTATCTGAATTTTCCCCCTATATAATGGCGCTAGCTAAATTGTCAACTATAGAAATTATTCAGAATGAATTGCCGGATGTTGATGCACCTGTAGCAATCGTAGGTGAATTCAAACTGATGCTAAAAATAGAGATAGATGTTGCTGTGGAACGTGAACGAATAGCAAAAGAAATTACACGTATTAAATTAGAAATTGCAAGGTCAGAGTCTAAACTTGCTAACTCTGGCTTTATCGAGCATGCACCGCCAAAGATAGTAGAACAAGAAAGAACTCGCTTCTCAACTTTTAGCTCAACACTAGAAAAATTAATTGAACAATTAAATAAGTTAGATTAAACACAAAAAATCATATACATGTTGAACAACTAGTCTTCTAGGCAGCAGCACCGTATCAGGATAGCTCATGGATTTTCTGCCAATTCTCATTAATATTAAAAATCGTAACTGCCTAGTGATTGGTGGAGGAAAAGTGGCTGCCCGCAGGATTGCCCTACTATTACAAGCAGGGGCTCATATCACTGTAATCGCTCCAAAGCTTAATTTAGAACTTCATGAGCAATTACGTCAAGGAACTATTGTTCATCATGCTGAGACTTTTAATCCGACTCATCTTACTGATGCAACATTGGTATTTGCTGCTACAAATAATCGTATTGTTAATCAACAGATTTCAGAAGCTTCAAAATCATTACGTATACCTATCAATGTGGCCGATGATCCGGATTTATGTTCTTTTATCATGCCTTCTATTATTGATCGCTCTCCGATTTTGGTTTCAGTTTCTAGTAGTGGAAAGTCGCCAATACTTGCAAGAATGTTACGAGCGCGACTAGAAACTATGATCCCAGAAGCCTATGGACATTTGGCAACCTATGCTGCCAATTTTCGTGAACAAGTAAAGCAGCGTTTCTCTCATCATGAAAAGCGCCGCACATTTTGGGAAAACATATTGCAAGGGCCTTTTTCCGAAATGGTGTTTGCCGGGAAAGATCAAGAAGCACAAAAATACCTCGAGTCTTCATTACTTAGTGAATCAAATAAAGAACTATTTGGAGAGGTCTATCTAGTCGGCGCAGGTCCCGGGAATCCTGATTTGTTGACCTTCCGTGCAATGCGTCTGATGCAACAAGCAGACGTCGTAGTATATGACCGCCTAGTTTCTCCAGAAATTCTCAATATGGTGCGAAGAGATGCTCCTCGCATCTATGCAGGCAAGAAACGCAGCAATCACTCAATGTCACAAGAATCGATTAATGAGTTGCTTGTGCGGCTTGCAAAAGAGAAAAAACGAGTTTTGCGATTAAAAGGAGGGGACCCTTTTATTTTTGGCCGAGGTGGCGAGGAAATTGAAATGCTAACCAGTTATGGCATTCCCTTTCAGGTAGTACCAGGTATCACGGCAGCTTCTGGTGTGGCATCCTATGCAGGTATTCCTCTTACCCATCGTGATTATGCACAATCATGTATTTTCGTAGCTGGCCACCTAAAAAATGGCAATGTAGATTTGGACTGGCCTACTCTAGTGCGGCCAAACCAAACCATTGTAGTGTATATGGGACTGCTTGGATTGCCTGTGTTGTGCCAACAATTGATTACACATGGCCTATCTTCCATAACGCCTGCAGTTATTGTGCAACAAGGTACTACTCATGCCCAGCGTGTACTAGTTGGCTCGTTAGCAACACTACCAAGCCTCGCTGCCTCTGCAAAACTTACCCCCCCTACTCTTATTATTATCGGTGAAGTTGTAAACCTGCATCAAAAACTTGCATGGTTTAAGCCTGAACAAAATTTATACGCTAACAAACCAAACGTAACCAAAAGAACTAATAAAAATTACTCTAAACGACCGAAAAAAGATTGAAGATAGAAAAACCAAGATTAGATACTATCTAAATCAATTACTTGTTCGGTTGTGGTGTTATTCGTAAATAAGGACGTGGCGCTCTATAACCTTTCGGGTATTTCTGCTTGATAACTTCCTCATCCATTACGGTTAATGGAATAATTACGTCGTCACCATCACACCAATTTCCTGGAGTAGCAACCGTATAGTTGTCTGTTAATTGTAGTGCGTCAATAACTCGCAACACTTCATTAAAATTACGTCCGGTGCTCATTGGATAGGTAATTATTAGACGCACTTTCTTTTTTGGGTCAATGATGAAAAGTGAACGTACTGTCATAGTTTCTGACTGATTTGGATGAATCATATCGAACAATACCGAAACTTTTTTATCTATATCTGCAATAATTGGGAAACTAACTTTAGTGCTTTGAGTATCTTCAATATCTTTGATCCACTCTACATGTTTATCAGTGGGATCTACTGAAAGCCCAATCGCTTTTACATTTCGTCTGTCAAATTCTGACTTGAGTTTTGCTGTTAACCCAAGTTCTGTCGTACATACTGGCGTGAAATCTGCAGGGTGCGAGAACAAAACTGTCCAAGAGTCTCCAGACCATTCATAAAATTTTATCTTTCCGATTGATGAATCCTGTTCAAAATCAGGCGCTACATCACCCAAACGTATAGTCATGGCAACCCCCTTTGGCAAATGAATGATAAAACAAATATAGTCTGTCTACTTCCAGGTTTCAACAATTATTATTAATTCCCCACATAACAGGACAAAATTGCTATCCATTGATAAAATTCAGAAAAATACATCCAAAACGGTTAAATGCCTTCCATTGACAGAAAACCTATGCTTTGCTACGCTAATCTGATAAGTTAATAGAAATTACTAATAAGAGACCAACCGCATAATTTATATGAGAAAACATTCCACCTCTTTCCTATAAAAAGATTAGTTAATTACAACGTTGGAGAAATAATTAGCATTTTAGAGGTACAAAATTTTCCTAGAAACAAAATTAGTAATAACACGCAATCTCATTTGCTATAACAGGAGAAGAAAGTAATGATACCAGGTGAAGTTAAGGTAAGTGAAGGCGACATTGTATGTAATGCTGGCCGTAAAACGGTGAAAGTGAAAGCAACAAATACAGGTGATCGGCCGGTACAAATTGGGTCACACTTTCATTTTTTTGAAGTAAATAGAGCAATTAGTTTCAGCCGTGAGAAAGCTTTCGGTATGCGTTTAAATATCCCAGCAAGTACTGCAGTCCGATTTGAACCAGGCGAAGAAAAAGAAGTAGAGCTTGTCGAAATTGGTGGCACTCGCTCTGCATTTGGACATAATGATCTTGTAAATGGCAACGTAACACAAAATGCCAAGAAAGATGCATCAATGCAGCTACTAAAAAGCAAAAACTTTAAGGATAAATAATCATGAGTTTGACCATCAGCAAAAAGAACTACGCGAATTTATTTGGGCCTACAACAGGTGATAAAGTTCGCTTGGGGGATACGGATCTTTTTATTGAAATAGAAAAAGACCACAATGCATATGGGGATGAGGCAAAATTTGGGGGTGGGAAAAGTATTCGTGATGGTATGGGCCAATCTTCCACTGCTACAAGGAACCAGGGTGTTCTAGACTTAGTCATTACTGGTGCAATCATTATTGATCACTGGGGAATCGAAAAAGCTGACATTGGAATTAAAGATGGCAAAATTGTTGGTATAGGTAAAGCTGGGAACCCAGATATGATGGATGATATCTCTCCTAACATGGTAATTGGTGCCTCTACCGAAGTACACGGTGCTTACGGTTTCATAGCTACCGCCGGTGGAATGGATGCTCATATTCACTTTATTAGCTCTACTTTAATCGAGACCGCCTTATTCAGTGGTATAACAACGATGATGGGTGGTGGTACTGGTCCAGCAGATGGGACCAATGCTACAACGGTAACTCCTGGAAAATGGAATATCCAGAAAATGCTAGAAGCATCTGAAGCATTCCCTATGAATCTTGGGTATTTTGGTAAGGGAAACTGCTCCACCGAGGCTCCTCTCGTAGAACAAGTCGAGGCTGGCGCTTGTGGTCTAAAAATTCATGAAGATTGGGGCTCAACACCAGCTGTTATCAATACCTGTTTAAACGCTGCTGATAAATTAGATGTGCAAGTAGCCATTCATACTGATACATTGAACGAGGCAGGTTTTGTAGAAGATACTGTAAATGCAATTAATGGGCGAGTAATTCATACATTCCATACAGAAGGAGCTGGAGGTGGTCATGCGCCGGACATAATTAAAATAGCGATGTACCCAAATATATTACCCTCTTCTACAAATCCAACCCGTCCATACACAGTTAATACCTTTGATGAGCATATGGATATGTTAATGGTATGTCATCACTTAAGCAGAAACATTCCTGAAGACGTTTCCTTTGCAGATTCACGTATTCGTCCAGAAACAATGGGAGCAGAAGACATTCTGCATGATAGAGGTATTTTCAGCATGATGTCTTCAGATTCGCAGGCAATGGGTCGTGTAGGTGAGGTTATTTGCCGTACTTGGCAAACTGCAGACAAAATGAAAAAACAATTTGGCGAGTTAGAGGAAGATAAGAAAAACAATAATGATAATTTTCGTGTTAAAAGATACATTGCTAAATACACTATCAACCCTGCAATTACGCATGGTATCTCAGAATACGTGGGATCAATTGAACCAGGCAAAATGGCTGATATTGTTCTATGGAGCCCTGCTATGTTTGGTGTTAAACCAGAGCTTATTATAAAAGGGGGAATGATTATAGCTAGCAAAATGGGGGATGCAAATGCCTCCATCCCCACACCCCAACCAGTGATATACCGTAATATGTTTGGCGCATATGGCAATGCATTATATAAGACTTGCGCAACCTTCGTTTCTAAAGCCTCTATAGACAAAGGAATTGTGGCAGAATATGGGCTGCAAAAAATAGTTCTACCGGTATCTAACTGTAGAACTATTGGAAAAAAAGACCTGATTCATAACGATAAAACACCTGAACTTTCTGTAAACCCTGAAAACCATGAAGTAAAAGTGGACGGTGTGAAGATATCTTGTGAACCAGCTAAGGAAATAGCGCTAGCACAGCGCTACTTCTTATTTTAATTAATTTACTAATTTATTTTCTGAAAATTGGCGGAGCTATGCATTTAACACCTCGTGAAATAGAAAAGCTAATGTTACACAGTGCTGGAGAATTAGCAAAAAAAAGAAAGTTAAGGGGCGTAAAATTGAATCACCCCGAATCTATTGCATTGATTTGTAGCGAGCTAATGGAGGCTGCACGTGACGGCAAATCTGTTGCTCAATTAATGCAGTTAGGTGCAACATTTCTAACGAAAGAAGATGTGATGGAGGGTGTAGCAGAAATGATCCATGATATACAGATAGAAGCAACTTTTCCGGATGGCACGAAATTAGTTACAGTGCACGACCCTATCCGCTAGTACTGAGTTAGAAATAAAGAATTCCTGTCTGTTATTAGTTATACAAGACGGCCAAATAGGCAATTGTCAAATATCACCCGTAAGAGTAGTGGGATTAACTATCGCTTGTCAAAAAGTAATCATTCAGCTTATTTTATTTAAGATAGCAACAACCACTTACTTGATACAAAGAATATTTCTGATTCCCTCCTGTTAATTAAAACCCATAATCTTAAATGGTTTACTAGATAGAAAATAGTCCAGCTATATTCTCACCAATTACAGCCTGATATAAAAATATATCAACTGATAAAATAACTCTATTAGAGCTCCAACCGTTTAATAAGTTACTGGTAACATAATAGAAATAAGGGATTTTAACAATTTTTGTAGAATATATTAGTTATGATTATTAACGAAATAGTTGGCAATAAACACGATATACCGCTTGATGGATTAGAAATTGACTATTTAGAATTAGAATGGTTTGAGATATCTAAGCGTATCCAGAGTAAAGTCACAAATAGTGGAACAAAAATTGCTATTAAATTTTTAAAGGAAGGGCAACGACTGTCTCAAGATGACATTCTTTTTATGGATAATAAGAAAGCTATAGTAATTAATATTAGAGAATGTGAGGCAATAGTGATAGCACCTACTTCATTACTAGAAATGGGAACGGTATGTTATGAAATTGGGAACAAACATGTGCCTATCTTCATTCAAAATGATCAGGTCTTAATCCCTTTTGAAGAACCATTATTTCGTTGGTTAGCCACAAATGGCTATCGACCAATAAAAGAAATGAGACAATTGAAAAACATGCTTAAATCAGCAGATGCTGGGCACTCGCATACTCACAAACATAATGACGAATCATTGTCTATGAAAATCATCAGCTCTGTATCAAAACTCACAAATGAAAAATAATTTCATAGCAAGTTTATTACATTTATCCGATCCTACATTACCTATTGGTGGGTTTTCTCACTCACACGGATTAGAAACCTACGTACAACTAAATATTGTACATGATACAGAATCAGCCGAGCAATTTATTATAGAAAACTTAAAATCAAACGTAAAATATAATGATGCCTCTTTTGTTCGTCTGGCTTATGAGGCTGCTAATAGAAATAATTTTAATGAAATTATTTCTTTGGACCAAGAATGTACTGCGCTTAAATGTGCAAAAGAAATTAGACAAGCAAGTCAAAAATTAGGTGTAAGACTTATTAAAATTTTTAAGAGACAGCAAGACCACGAGTTAATGTATAAATACCATACCTCTATTATAAAGAATGAAACTTCTGGTCACTACTGTATCGCTTTTGGGCTTTGTGCTTTTTTACTTTGCATCCCATTAGAAGAAACTCTGTACTCCTACTATTACAATACTGCTGTTAGCCTAGTTACAAACAGCGTTAAGCTTATTCCTTTAGGGCAGCTAGATGGACAGGATATTATGTTTAAGTTGCAACCTATTATCACCAAACTTGTAACAGAGACTTTAAATGTAGATCGATCTTTAGTCGGACTATTAGATATTGGTTTGGACATGCGATGTATGCAACATGAACGCCTGTACTCACGTTTATATATGTCCTAAACTTAATTATTGTTATTGGAGTGACTAGAAATGACTGAAAAAAAAGCCAGAACATATGTAAAAATTGGTGTGGCAGGCCCTGTAGGTTCGGGAAAGACAGCACTAATTGAACGCCTAACTCGAATGCTTCATGATGACTACAGCATTGGCGTGATTACCAA
>CAJIBK010000006.1_pt1 | contig 129277 bp, 110 predicted proteins | sample 9199341 | NCBI WGS metagenome assembly CAJIBK01 (sample SAMEA7708305, study PRJEB35096) | sediment metagenome | biome: marine neritic benthic zone biome [ENVO:01000025]; feature: sediment [ENVO:00002007]; material: shallow marine sediment [ENVO:03000034] sea grass bed [ENVO_01000059] ...
GACGATAATCCTGATTTACACCATGACCTCTGTCATACATGACACCCAAATTCCATTGTGCTTTTGCATATCCTTGCTTGGCTGCCTTGCGATACCAGTTCGCTGCCTGACGATAATTCTGGGCAACCCCTTGGCCGTTAGCGTACAGGAGACCTAGATTGAATTGTGCATTCGCTATACCCTGCTTGGCTGCTTTATAATAATAAATCACAGCCTCCCAGTAATTCTGGTTAACACCTTGGCCCTTAGCATATGCAAGTCCTAGGTTATATTGTGCCTTTGCATAACCCTGCGTAGCTGCCTTTTGATACCATGTTGCGGCTTTGTGGTAATCAAGGTTAACTCCTTGTCCATCGGCATATACAAGCCCAAGGTTATATTGCGCACGCACATGTCCTTTCTCTGCCGCTTTGTGGTACCAAGCTGCAGCCTGCTGATAGTCCTTAGTAACTCCTTTGCCACTGGCGTATATGATCGCCAGATTGTATTGGGCTTCTAAATTTCCCTGTTTAGCAGATTTCTTAAAAAATTCTGCTGCTCTTGTGTAATCCTTGCTAGCATAATATTTCATCCCATCTTCAAAATTTCCAGCAAAAGCTGGGAACGTCAATAAAACAAAACAAGCAAATAAAATGTTAATTATTTTTTTCATGGCATCCTTTTACCGCTTCATTCTTGTTTACCAAAAAACATCCCGCTAAATTGGGGGCATCAAAAGAGTTAACGGACAATTTCATGGAATGGTTAAATGGTAAATTAGCTCATGCAATTTAAATCAATGAAGAACGGGGTTTTTCTACCTCAGTTCTTTGCCTGACGTTTTTATATTTTGTTCGTTGGGGGGGCGGGGAATACTGATTTTTGTACTGATTCCAGCTTAAATTTCCTGTACTACTTATTCCAATAAATGCTAATAGTTTTTAGGTACTTTAATGTTCCTGATTCCCTCTATTATCGTGAGATACGGTATCCTCTGAACAGTGATAACGACGATATTTCTTTGAAACTAATCGCAAATTACTAATTAGAAATGGAACACGATTGAAATGTGAATATGAAACGAGGAAATGAAGTTAATCAAGATTTTCTTACGGCAGGAAATGAGGAGTAGCTGATTACAGCGATACTCATCAAACAATGTGAATTTCCCGAAAATTATGCTAGTTAAACCAATCCATAAGGAGATTCAGAATCCTCTTTTAGATAAACTCCTGGATTAATTTCTCTAGTTGTTACCTTAAACAGTGGGTCAAACTAAAGGAAAATTGAAAGTATTCTGATTAAATACCACTCAACTTTTATCTGCCCCCATTAATTGCGCCTTCGATTTCCTACCAGGTGCTGCAGGGGGAATATAACCTGCTATACGACAACTTATTCCCTCAACTGTCTTTCCCTTCTCGTGCCTAATTAAATGGCATGTCATGATCTCTCCTTTAGTAGCAAGCTCAGACAAATGAAGGCGTACATTGGCAAGTGAAATCCCTGTAGCTAAGGCAATTTCCATATCGAGTTTCTCACCATGCTTTTTAAGGTATTGCAGAATTTCATTCATAGATTCATTACTAGAATAATTAAAGTGGAAAGGAAATAGAGCTCTGCAATACTCTTGTAATTAACGCCACTTACAAACATATGCAGATAATGTTTTCAAACAACAATAGATCACGTTAATTACTGCTGGCCAATTTCACCAACTAGGTAGTCGTCCACACTTTCGACTACCTATTTTTGTAGTTATACCACGTAGTGGACTGTTAGGATTATTTATTATAACTTATTTTAACCTGCAGAACAGCATGTTTACTACCTCAAGGTATTAATTAGCCTGCAAAGCAACTAAAATATCAATAAAAAGAAAAAAGTATAAAGAATTTTCATTCTAAATATTCTTTGTTGCACCTGCTATTCTTAGATTCTTAGCAATTCCCTAATTTTTCGCGTTTTTGCATGCTTTAGGGCTGCACCGCCTTTGTTTTCTTGAAAATTAACCTTAGCTTCTTTGTCTAACAAAACTTTTACGATCTCCTTATTTCCAGAGACAGATGCTATTATTAGCGCTGTCGCACCCTCTTGATTCTGGAGATCAATATCTGCTCCTTGGGCCAAATATGAATTGTATTTATCCGACACTTTAATTTTTAATGCATAAAACAATAATTAGGTCTTTTATTTATATAGGTCTCACAGTTGTTACTAGCGTTGTTGCTAAAGACCTACCTAATGGTTTTGTTGATCTTAAAACATATATTCCCACTATCAAGCTGGATATACGCTATTACACTTCTGATAACTTTGTAGGAAAACGTATTGATGGTTACGAAAACCCCAGAGCTTTACTCACAAAACAAGCTGCAGAATCACTCAAGAATGTTCAGAATGAACTTGTAATTTTTGGTCTTAGCTTGAAAGTGTATGATGCTTACCGGCCCCAGCGTGCTGTTGACCATTTTGTACGCTGGGCAAAAGATTTAAAAGATACAAAAATGAAACTTAAATATTATCCTAGAGTTGAGAAAGAAAATTTATTTTCTGAAGGCTATATTTTTAATAAATCTGGACATTCTAGGGGCAGTACCATAGATGTAACGATTGTTTCTTTAGATGATGCCGAATCAGCCGAGCTGGATATGGGCACAAACTGGGATTTTTTTAGCCCAAGTTCATGGCCACAAAGTCCTTTAGTAACCGTGCAACAAAGAGCAAATAGAGCGCTTCTATACTACGTGATGAGGAAACATGGATTTATGGTGCTTAATAAAGAATGGTGGCATTTTACTTTGGAAAACGAACCTTATCCTAACCGCTATTTTGATTTTCCAATAAAATAATCTGATTTAGGTCGCTTCTTTAGGTATATTAAAAATGAAAAGACTAATAACCAAATATACTTTATCAATTTTTTCCTAAATTATACAAAGAACCTATTCAACACTAACCCCTAGATCACAACATAAGATAAACTTACTTTGACTTTTTGATTATCTCGTACAAACGATTTAGCTCATCTTCAAGGCTATTATTTGGCATATCAACACCGATACGGCTATACCAGTAATTAGCATTACTTATGTTGCCTTCTACACGATGCAAGTAAGCATGAACAAGGCATGATAATTCATCATAGTGTTTTTGTATCAATTTATGTGCTTCGTCCCAGCTTCCATCGCGGGAAAGATCTAACACTTTTGCATGATCACATTCCATATACTTTCCTGAAAACCATTAGACTTAAATATATTATAACATTACAAAATATCATCAGTAACACCATATACCTTTTACAAGAATTAGTTTGTTACTGGCCTAATGAATCAAAATTTCCTATTTAGGCACAAAGTAGATAATGGTGAGTACTAGTTCTAACCTTTCTACCTATTACGGAAAATATTTCAGTAAGATTTATTCGTTAATGTGTACTTTCTCACAGAAATTACCATTCAGAGTGATTATTCTTTTTATTTGACTTTTCCCAATGGAAGAAAATATGAGTTTAGGCGAGTTATATAGTATTTTAATTTTATTTATACTTTTCCTTTTGGTCTTTGGGATAATATCTAAACATCCTAAATTCTAACCACGTTTTCCCCAATTAATGCAAACAAGATATTGATAGAGAAAAAATCTCCTTATAAAGGAGCAATTTTAGGTTGAGCTGTGTACAATTAATTTGGAACTAGAGTCGATTTTTTCACCCTACAGTAAACCACTTGAAAACGATCAAATTACTTTGTCTTACCGCGATATTATTCAGCTTAATTTTAAGCAGCTTAATATGGGCGCGTGGCGGAGTTTATTTTGGAGGGTATCATCACTATGGAGGGCACCATTTCTATGGAGGACACCATCACTATAGAGGGCACCATTTCTATGGAGGACACCACCTCTACGGGGGACACCACCTCTATGGGGGAACCCACCTCTATGGAGGACATCATCACTTTGGCGACTATGGTTTTAGGTGGGCTTCAGGATTAAGCAACAATAGATATATGCCTAATTATGGTAGCTATAGTTCGCCCTACTCGGGTGTTTATGGTCTAGGATATGGTAGTTATCCTCTAGTAATGTACGTTCAACATGAGAACAGCAATAATGAAACTACTGAATTACAGACCAACGATTGGAGCGATTGGAACGAGTGGCACTGGTGTAGCAATCCGGAAGGTTATTATCCGTATGTAACAAAGTGTCTCAAGGACTGGATACCTGTTGCTCCCAAACCAAACGTACAGTAAAAATAATCAAATATAAATTCTAGTAGCTTAGGACCTTACACCTTCAGTAAGTATTAACATAACCAAGCCTTACTTAAGCTTTTCTATCCTTATGAATGTTTGATTCTGCTACAAAATTAACGTTTACAGTAATCCTTAAACTTAGTATTTCAATCCAAATATCCGTTATAGTAAAAATGGATATTAACAATAAAGTATTGCTTCTTGAAGAGTTACATGAATTTCTTAATAATCGAAAGGATAGCTACATTGCTATTTCCAGGCTTCTTGATAAGATTGCTATGGCTCAATCTGATTCTGAGAAGCTTTTTATACTAAAATCGGAAGGTGTGCGAAGAGAATTGCAGGAGGGAATGGCATCTCTTAATGATCTATGTATCTCAAAGCTCAATGGTGATATTAAAGATAATTTACAGGCTGATAACCAGAAGCTTGATGAATACAGAGGCAAATTGCATGACTTGCTAAAAAAATAACCTTGTAGCAGACATTCGTTGCGGCTGGTCACATAATTAGATTATCAATCTAAAAATATATGTCATTCATACTTGTATTGTGGCTAACAATTTCAACGATCTGGGCTACGTTAGCCGTTTATTTTGGCGACTCACGCAGTGGAACACTATCTTTAATTCTTTCAATTGCTATTGCAGTATTGGGTCTGACTACACTTTTATCTTTATTGTTTATCCCATCCATATGGGATTGGTTATTATCAATTCACAGCATTATTTTTTTATTGGTGCTTCTCTGGTGGCTCAATATTCAACCTTCCAATGATCGTAACTGGCAGACTGATGTGAGTAAACTTTGTTATGCGAGCATCAAGGATAATTTAGTGACGATACACGATATACGTAATTTCAGTTATCGCAGCGAATTTGATTATAGGCCGGATTATTACGATAAGACTTTTGATTTGAATAAACTTGAAGGGGTAGACTTATTCGCAGTGTACTGGATGGGGCCAGCTATTGCTCATCTAATCATGAGCTTTGATTTTGGCGAGAATAATCACCTAGCAATATCAGTTGAAACACGTAAAGAAGTAGGTGAAGGTTATTCAAATATCAAAGGCTTCTTCAGACAATATGAGCTGATGTATGTCGTTGCAGATGAACGTGATGTAATTGGCCTACGAACTAATTACCGAAAGGATCCGCACGAGCATGTTTACCGTTACCGCATAAAAGCACCAAAAGAATATGTCAAAAACTTATTTCTAGGCTACATTGACAAAATAAATAAGTTATATAAGAAACCTGTTTTTTATAACTCGCTACTATCAAACTGTACCACTTCGATTTGGTTACAAACTAGAGTGGTAGACCCTGGTCACATACCTTTTTCTTGGAAAATTTTGTTAAGTGGATACGTGCCAGAATATCTTTATGAATCTGGTCGATTAAATCAACAATTATCGCTCGCAGAACTTAAAGATCAGGCTTATGTTAATCCACTAACAAAGGGACAAGAAATTTCCTCATTATTCTCCAGCATTATCCGCTCATAATCAGCAAAGATAAAAGACAATAGGTACAATTACTAACCTAAATACAATAAAAATCACAGTTTGTTATTTTTCTGATTCTGCTTCTATAAATACTTTCTTTGCTCTAGGGAAATTTTCTTTAATTTCTTTTGTAATGATCTCAATTGCTTTTTCTATATTACCTACGGGAAGGTGAGCTTTGAAACTAATGCTCATATTAACAAGTATAAATTCTGGGCCCATGTGAAGCGTCAGGACTTCATTTATTTTTTCAATTGAATCCTGTTTTGATGCAATTTTATGAATACCATCAACAATATCTTTATTTGCGCCTTCACCTATTAAAAGACTTTTCGTTTCTTTAGCCAACCAAATAGCTGTAAGTGCAAGAATTAACCCAATGATAACAGAGGCCACACCATCCCATAAAATATTCTCAGTAATTTGTGCCAGCAAAATACCCACGAATGCAACGAGTAATCCAAGCATAGCAGCACAATCTTCAAATAAAACTACAAACAATGAAGGATCTTTCCCACGCTGGACAGCTTCAATATAGCTGAAAGATCCTCTAACTTTATTAAATTCCGTTACTGCGAAATAAAGAGCGCCTCCCTCAAAAATCATAGCAAGTCCGAGAACGATATAATTAACGGTGGGATCATGTAACGTGGGTGGATGAAGAATGTGATTAATACCTTCGGATATAGAAATTCCTGCGCCAACAGCAAAAATCAAAATTGCAACAACGAAGCTCCAAAGATATATCTCTTTTCCATGCCCAAATGGAAATTGTGGGCTGGCCGGCCGTGCAGCTCGTTTTAACCCATAGAGAAGAAGAATCTGGTTTCCAGTATCTACGATCGAATGAATTCCCTCGGAAAACATAGCTGAGCTACCCGTAATACTAGCTGCTGCAAACTTTGTAATGGAAATCAGCGAATTTCCTATTAAAGCTGCAATAATAACTTTCTTTGATCCAGAGGCCATGAAAAACTTTGAATTATTTTAGAGTTGTTGTAAATAACTGAAACTATTTATGCTAGTTTAAGTGCCTAATGTATCACCCATTAAGCTAATCTAATTGGAGATATTATTTTGCTGCTTTTTCTTTTGTAGGCGCATCAATTGTTCATTCTGTAATTTCTGGCGTACTTGTTGCTCTTTCTGGATTTGTTGCTGTTGCTTATTAAATTCCTGTAATTGCTTATAATATTGCAATTGTCTTCGCGTCTGCTGTTGTTGTTGGTATTGTTGCTCAAGGTGATCTAACTGTGCAAACTGACTTAGCAAACCATAGGCAAGTATGTCGGATGAAATAACAAAAGATATTATAAGTAAAGTAGTTCGCATAAAACTCTCCACAGAAGATGTTTGATTAAAGTAATGCGCTTAATCTACATATCCCACTAAAAACTTATTCTAGAATATATTCAGATATATGTCTTATAGATTTATTCTTAAAACAAGAATAGATTATTCAACAATAACAGGATATTTTAACGTCATGATGATGAGGCTAGTTATGTTTATAATAAACTTTAAGTTTCCGAAACCTATTTTATAGAACAAAGTAAAATAGAAACCTTGTTGGTACAAATTGGCTTCGTTTCTATCCAATATAATTTGGAAAAAATATTTTCAATAAATATCGAATGGCAATGCTCTTGTTCATAAGACAACTTAAAAAGAAGTTTGAAGAAAAATATAAACGAGCCTTGCACTCTCTTCCCCTAAAAAGATTTCGCCAAAAACTGCTATCACCTCGCTTATGGATGCGCGCTCTAGTATTTTGGGGTGGCTCGATCTGTGTTGGAATAACAGCTATTTTCTTCGGAGTTGGCGCTGAATGGGCATACCAATTTAATCAGTTGTTGCTCGAAATTACACCATTCCTAATGTTGCTTATTGCCCCGTTGGGTTTTGGTATAGTTGCTTGGGCAACGCGTTTTTTTGTTGGTTCTCAAGGTAGCGGTATTCCTCAAACTATCGCTGCACTTGATAACGAACAATTACGTAATCGTGTATTCTCCCTACGTATTGCCTTAGGTAAGATCCTACTTACCCTTATGGGACTGTGCTGTGGCGCATCTATAGGTCGCGAGGGCCCTATGGTACAGGTAGGCGCCACTATCATGCATTCACTAGGAAAATTGGTGCGCTTTTCTCGACTTCAAGCGGAAAAGGGTCTGATTCTAGCTGGTGGTGCTGCGGGTATTGCTGCTGCTTTCAACGCGCCGCTTGCTGGTATTGTATTCGCAATAGAAGAATTAAGTCGCTCGCATGTACACCGCACTAACGGAACCATCTTGACTGGGGTGATCCTAGCAGGTGTGACTTCCATGAGCGTACTTGGTGACTATCCCTTTTTCGGTCACAATTCAGACTCTTTACAACTTGATCAGGCTTGGATTCCGGTATTGCTATGTGGTATTTCTGGTGGTTTGCTTGGAGGTTTATTTGCTCGCACACTTATTGCTTTGTCGCGCGGCCTACCAGGGCGTATTGGTAATTTTGTACGCGACCAGCCCGTAGCATTTGCTGCTTCTTGTGGGTTCGTTTTAGCACTTTTTGGTCTATTCTCAGGTGGCACCACTTTTGGCACAGGTTATACCGAAGCTAAGCATATTATAGAAGGAAGCCAAGACTTACCTTTGTATTATGGCATATTGAAATTCCTTGCCACCATTATTTCTTATGCAAGCGGGATCCCGGGCGGTGTCTTCTCACCCTCTCTTGCAGTAGGCGCAGGTTTTGGACTCAACCTTTCACAATTCATACCCTCCGTACCAATTGGAGCCGTTATTCTGCTTTCCATGGTGGGCTACTTTGCGGGTGTCGTGCAAGCGCCTATCACTACCTTCCTAATCGTTATGGAAATGACTGACAACCATGAGATGGTACTACCCTTAATGGCTACAGCATTGATCGCTACTGCTGTTTCCCGCATGATTTGCCCCCGCCCACTTTATAGCTCACTTGCCCAACGTTTTCTTTTCTATGATCAACCTCACAAAAATCTAAGTAAAGCAAATAAAGATACATCAAATCAAAACAATTAATTCTCAGGATACCAATCTTTTGCCTTATCTTTTGCCTTAAATAGATATTGGTAAAAATTTTCGTAATCCTAAAAGAGAATACTTTCCAATATTTTTTAAATCAAACACTTAACTTAAAAAGTTTCTGATTTACTTCTTCCCCTACTTCTATTCCAAAATAATGCCGATAGATACTAAAAGGATAAACTTAATAGCAACTAATGCTGGGGTTTTGGGAATAAAAAAGATTCCTTTTCTATCGCCATGTTCGTTAATAGTTAGTTTCTTTATATTCATAATTATCAAAGATGCAGGGAAGCAAAAAAATATGAAGGTTGTAAAACTGTTGTTATATTCGATGGCCACAATTTTTGTTGTGGCGTTTCTTTATATAAATTTTGTATATGCGATTGTTGATCAAACTACGCAACAAGAAACAATTAATAATTGCACGAATGACTTTGGAATGAATAGATACCCTTTATTAAATTCATGCTGGGATCAGCATTCAGAGATCTTACTTCCAATATGGATATATTTAATTCCTTACCTTCCAGCAGCTCTACTTTGGGGGCTACGCCGGTCACTAAACATTAACTTACATTTGTCCGTTAATGCCTATCCTAAACGTATTGTTACAGGTCTAGTTTGGTTAGGTTTAATTGCGGCTGCATATGGAATTATTCTTACTTTCTGGATCGCAATATATCTCATTGAAGTACCACTATTTATGATCTTTTTACCAACAATTGTTTTATCTGGCTGGGTTATCGCGCCACTTCTATTGCAAAATCTACTTGCACCAGTAGAGGCAATACGCCAAATGACCGCCCTTAAGATTGGGCTAATTTTAATGTTTATCACACCTGTATTAGTGTTTAGTTTTTCTTTCATCAACACCACCATTGAATCGCTACTAGTTACAAAATCATCGCTAATTGGCTGAATACCTTTTAAAGGTTGAGAAAAATACTTCTCATAAAAACCTACTTTATTTGAATAGTATCTTAGCAACCGCTACCAAGCAGAGTATTTATACCTTTACTCGAACTAAACCTCGAACAAATCTTTTCACTGACCATCGTAACAAATGATAGATTTTATATATCATTATTTTAATAAATATCAATTGGACTTATCAATAAATTAGGTGCATTCTTTAATACGTAATTTTCACTAATTTAGGAGAAAGAAAATGGAATTTATCTGGGAATACATCGCTACTTCAGTCCCCAACCAAATTAAACAGAGCTGCCAACAGCGTCGAGAAGTTGCACGGTTAATAGCAAAACAAAGAATGTCTAGTGCTTCAATAATGGACAAAATTAAAAAATAATCCATTTAAGACTATCAATATTTAACACCACATTTAATGAATGTATATAGAAGATCCAAAATGAATATTGCCACTACTGATCTCGATTTAGTAAGACAAACCAAGTTAGGGAATAATCACGCTTTCAATATACTGGTAATTAAGCATAAGCGAAAACTTGCTAATGTAATCTCTCGCTATCTTAAATTACCGCAACATATCGAAGACGTGGTTCAGGAAGCTTTTATCAAAGCATTCTCTGGAATAATGTCATTTCGTGAAGATAGTAAGTTCTCTACTTGGCTACATCGGATCGGAATAAATGCAGCTATAGACTTTCTAGCAGCTGAGCATAGGCGTATTCCACATTATCAGCCTGCGCTCAATGCAGAAACTAACGAACCCATAGTTTCAGAAATCGTAGATGAGGGCAACCCTGAGCAATTGTTAGCAAATAATCAGATTACAAAGATTATTTCCAGCACACTGGAAAAGTTACCAGAAAATTTACGCAATGCAATTACACTTAGAGGGATCGATGGATTGAACTATGAAGAAATTGCAAACATTATGAATTGCCCCATTGGCACAGTACGTTCTAGAATATATCGTGCCCGTAAAGAAATGGAAGCAATTCTAAGGAATTAATTGAATTCGTAAAATTAAGTCTGTACAGAATAATTGAAATTCATAAAATCAGGATAAAGCAGCTGAGATGATTTTATTTATCGATTGATCCATGAGCCCATTCTCCAATTTTTGCTCCCGTAATAAGTGAAAATGCTTGGAGTACAAACATAGAAAATTCACTAATTCTAGGAATATCAGGTTTTTCCTGTAGGAAAAAGACCAGATAAACTAAACTGATCAGGCTCGTCAGGGTTATCGTAACATAAATGATACCGGAAGCTATGCTGTTAGCTTGAACCCCCTCAAACAATCGCGGCGTTATATATGTTGATAAGAAGCCACCAAATATTGGATTCAGAAATAACATGAATAAAAGATTAATCCAGTAAATATGTGGCATGTTATCGTCAACCTGTAAAAGATAACCGATTCCATGTAGTATTCCAGATAGAAAAAGCCAACCATTTACAAGTATTACAAAGGCTATAATAATAGCAAGCGTTGTTCTCATTTATTTTGTTTTATCAAATAATGTATTTTTACTCCCTAGCACAATAATATACTGCTCATAAATTATGGAAAATAAAAAATACATGTGGAATAAAAATTTATCTGCAATAGTGATTACAATTTTCTTTCCCTGGTCATTGTTAGTAATGATCTTGCTATATGGATGGGATAAGACTTTCGTAATGATTAGAGAATTGACTGCTAACCGGTATGTGTTAATAACCTTTCTCATAGTTGCCGTTGTAATCATGCAGCTTATAGTTTTTCCAGCTTAACTCTATTAAACTTTTTGAAATTGTGAAGTAGTATTGCCTTATTTATGATTAGTGGCGGTGCTGGTTATGGAACTGTAACTCCCAAGGGAGGTAAGCCTGTTTTTATGAATATGGGTCAACTTGGTGGTAGATAAATGGTAGTGGGTAATTGGATAGGTTAGATACGTTGTAACGAATGTCTGCTTTGTGTCAAAAGCGGACATTCAAATATTTTATTTCTGGAAAATTCTTTTTGCTAAAAATTAAGTAGAAGAGTAACAGACCTTATCTATTTTTCTTTGGGCCTGATAGTAAGAACAGCACAGGGAGCATGTTTCACAACTAACTCTGCAACACTTCCGAGGTTAAATCGTTTCCATCCACTATGGCCATGTGTTCCTAGGACGATAAGATCAGCATTGATCTCTTCAGCAACACGAATAATCTCATGACCAGGGTCCCCTTCTGTGAGAATAGTCTCAACTTCTAGGTCAAAAGATTTTGCAAGCTCTTTAAGGGCACTTGCTCCTCTTTGTCGGGCCTCTTCAAGCTCTTCAATGCTCTCGACGGCTAAGTAAGCGTGCATCGGAACATTCAATGTGCTTGCATCAAACACGTGCAAAACCATGAGTTCTGCTTTATTCGTTTTAGCAAAAGACAAAGCTTGGTAGCTAGCCTCTTTCGATGTGTCTGAGAAATCAGTAGCCAGGATAATTCTTTTGATGGAAGCTTCCATTAGTATTTTCCTTATCTATATTAGGCACTCTTGATATTGGCCAGTTCATTGAGTGCCACTGCTCGGTCTAGCCATTTCTTGTAAATAGCTTATATATACAATAGTGTACAAGATACAAAATAACAATAGAAGTTCACTGATTTTATTTCTGGAAAAGTTTTTGTGCTGGAAAAATAGAAGAAAGGTAGTGAGATGTAGTACCTCTAATACGATGGGAGATGCAAGTCAAGTACTGGGATATGCCTCCTTATAGTCCTCTATATGCCCGAATGTATGCTTAATAAAAAGTACTACTACCATGAACAGAGAATTATGAATCTTTATCATTAAGCGCCCTAATTGCATGGCGCAGTGCATCGATTCGTGTTCCATGTATATGTGACTCAGGAATAACTTCCAGTGCCTTCATATGCATAAGTTCCTGCACTGTGGCATTTCCAAAACCGGAGATAAAAACATGTTGCATTTTTTCGTTTGCGCTGCGTAAGATCCTGTCAATTGCCATGCCAATACTGGTGTCAATTATTGTTACTGAAGAAAAATCAATAATTGCTACTTCAAATTTATCACCGAGGGTCGATAATCGATTAATTATTGAATTTGCAGATGAGAAATTAAAGGCGCCATATAAATGTAGTATAGCCAGCTTTCCTTCTGTCTGCTGCAGGATTGTTTTTTCTTCAGCTGAAATTATATCTTCATTAATACCACTTGAAATCAAACTAATATTTTCTATCTGATGTTCACTTAGCCGGCTAGCAGAAACTAGGCTAGCCATAACTATACCGATCGCTACCGCTGTCATCAGATCGACTAAAACAGTAAGTAGAAGTACAGTCAACATGATGCTCATGCCAGCACGGCGCGCCTTACGCAAGCGTCTCAAATAGTCCCAATCGATGATGCCCCATCCAACATGCAGCAGAATTCCAGCTAATACTGCGAGTGGGATAGACTCGGCCAAGGTTCCTAGCCCAAGAACCAGTGCAAGAAGGACTAGTGCGTGCGTAGCACCTGATAGCGGAGTACGACCACCAGAACGGATATTAACAAAGGTGCGCATGGTTGCCCCTGCTCCAGCAATGCCTCCTACCAATCCTGAAACGATATTTCCAATTCCCTGACCAATCAATTCTTGGTCCGAATCATGTTGTGTGTGTGTAAGCCGATCAGCAATTACTGACGTCATTAAACTATCGATGGTGCCAAGTACAGCAAGAAGAAGTGCTCCATGTAGCATCTTTGGGATTTCAGTCAACTCAATTTCTGGGAAATAGAATTCCGGCAAACCGCTCTGGATATTGTCGATGGTCGGCGTTTGCGGGAATATATAAAATGACACTAAAGTACCAACAAGAAGCGCAGCCAGATAAGGTGGTATCCATTTTCGCCAACGTTGGGGTAAAAAGATCGCTATGAACAAAGCAAGAAGCCCAATGATAAGCGCATCTATATATGGAGCAGATAAGACATTGGGTAAGCGCTCCAATGCTGGAAAAACGCCCTCCTGGGAAACTGGATGACCAAAAAATGGTGCCAACTGGAGGATAATAATGATACAACCAATTCCACTCATAAAACCAGAAATTACGGGGTATGGAATAAAGGTGACATAACGTCCAAGTCTCATCATTCCAAATAAAATCTGCATTATGCCTGCCATCATTACTACAGTGAAAGCTAACGCAATGTTGTGTGTAAAGTCACTAATCACAGTTACCATGACCACTGTCATTGGGCCAGTTGGTCCTGAAACCTGAGTTGGAGTCCCTCCAAACAAAGCTGCAAAAAAGCCGACCGCGATAGCCCCGTAAAGTCCCGCTATCGCGCCTGCGCCTGAGGCAATGCCAAAAGCGAGGGCTAATGGCAGCGCTACGACAGCTGTGGTTATGCCGGATAAAACATCGCCTCTAAAGTTCTTAAGTGATAATTTTTGTAAAGCCATTAGATATGCCGCCAGTTATTTAGCAAATCCTACTTTGATTAAAACTTAAATAAAAGTGTTAAAAATTTCTAAATTTATCTCCTAATTTATACTAAAAACAGTAATTACAATGTCATACCAGGAAAATTAATGAGTTTCATAATTAGTGATCAAACTGATGAAAATCAAATCCCTAGTCGGAGATAGCATCCCTAATCAAGTCACCAGCAGATATGACGCCAATTATCCGATTATTTTCCATTACAGGTAAATGGTGTACCTTAATTTTGGTGAGCAACTTCATGCAATCCGTAGTCGTACTATCGGGGCCTACGCATGTCACCTTACTGGTCATAATTTCTTCTACCTGAATATCTTTTAGGGGTTTATCTAGCAACCTTATATGGCGAAAAAATGATCTTGCAGTGATAATGCCGATCAATTTTTCATCCTCCAATACTAGTAATGAGCCTATATCCCTAGTTGCCATTATTTGCATAGCATTATAAACAGAATTATGCGGTTCGATGCTTAAAACCTCATGTCCCTTGTTTTGCAGTAGCTGTCTTACAGTGTTCATGACATATCCTCCTACTTTTAGCTATGAAACTTTCAGTAGACGTTTATAATCCAATTTAAATATACTAAAGCATATTAAGAATTTGAAAAGCTGTACATACTACTTATTAATATAATGCAGTAGCAAAAGGTTTAGAGAAATTATTAATGATTTCAGCCCAGGAAGCACTCAAAATTCTAAACGAGGGAAATGATAGATTTGTATCTGGAGTTTCTAACTCGAAAGTACTAACAAATAAGGCTCGACGCCATGAGTTAGTAGCGGTTCAGGAACCATTTGCTATTATTCTTGGGTGTTCAGATTCGAGAGTGCCAGCAGAAATCGTTTTTGATCAAGGTCTTGGGGATTTATTTGTCATCCGTGTTGCCGGTAATATTGTTGCCCCCTCACAAATCGGCAGCGTTGAGTTTGCAGCTGAGAAGTTTGGCACGCGACTTGTAGTGGTAATGGGTCACTCAAAGTGTGGGGCTGTTTTAGCGACATTAGAGGCACTTAGGCACGATACGAAAGAAAAGTCACAGAATCTTTGTTCGATCATTGACCATATCCGCCCATCTATAGATAAGTTACCTGGGGTAGAACTTGAAAAATACTCAGATGCTTTTGTACAGCAGGCCATACGAGCAAATATTTGTGCTTCGGTAAACCATCTACAACAAGGATCGAAAGTCCTAAAACAGCTTATTAAGAAGGATGGGCTCATTATCGTCGGTGCAGAGTATTCACTAGAGACTGGGGTTGTTGATTTTTTCTTAAATATACCTAGGCCAGTTAGCAACAGATCTTAGAAAATATTGCTCTACTGTGAAGTATTTTTTAAGGTTATTAAATTCAATTTATTGATTTACAGAGTGATTACTTAGTGCCAAAAATTAAAGTTGATGTAGGGGGATTTACTACATTTATAGGGACATACGGTTCATTAGAACAAACTGTCTAACAAGTAGCTTCTTATTTAGCAGGCTATTTAATGGCAATCAACTTAATTTTCTGTGGAACAATTATTGCTCTCTATAGCAGTACGTACCGCCTCTCTCTCACCACGTACATTAGCTAATTCAGAAGCCTCTATTCCATCTCCCTGACCATAACCGTACCAGAACGCTTGTACTTTGCTAGTTTTGATTCTTTGATCTTGAGCGGTTTTAAGCTGATTTTCTCTTCTTGCCAGAGAACTCATTTCGGTTGCTAAACGATCACAGTCCATAGATTCGTACTTATAGCTCGATACGTATGCTCCTGTAATTTGTGCGGGTGGCGTGGGCATATTAATACAGCCAGCAAGGAATATAAGAGGAATCAATGTGAAAATTACTAGTTTTTGTTTTGTTGTCATGATTTTCTCATTTTTATTAATTAATTCCTTCTATTTTGTATTTACTCGCACAATATATCTTTGCAATAAGATACTACTGATAACTGAGTTATTAAAGTATTAATTTTAATAATAGCAAGTCACTATTCAGAAGTTCACAGATTTTATTTCTGGAAAAATTTTTTTCACCAAAATTGAAAGGACTTTTTACAAGTAGCGTCAAGGTATGATTAGGTAGTACCTTTAACATGGGGGTGGGGTTAAATTCAGACTAGGTGTACCCCTCCTGTTTCTAATCTTGATTCTATAAGGACGATTTTCTTCCATTTTCGCGAAGTCCAGTGCGCCTTATTTGCGTTCTTTTATCTTCGGTAGGGTGTAACCTACCCCAACGAGTTTTGACGCTTTATTTACTCGTAAGGTAGCAATATAGTAGCAATAACAAGAAAAATGAGCAGGCTGTTAAGCCTAACTCATTGTATCTATGGTGGCGAATCAGGGATTTGAACCCCGGACCAACGGATTATGATTCCGCTGCTCTAACCACTGAGCTAATTCGCCATAGAGTATTCGAAAGAGGACGCATTTTGCCCTTGGACAAATTCTCTGTCAAGTTTTCAAGGATTTACACTATGTATTTACTAAAAAAAGAAAGCTATAACTTAAAGTATAAATCTTTTTTTGTACAATTTCTTCTACTAATCTTCTTTTATCTAAAATAAAATTTTATTATCGACATGCCATATCACTACTGATGTCAAGCACCTGTATAATCCACTCATGAAATTTGATATCGTAATTATAGGCGGTGGGATAGTGGGAGCAAGTATGGCGCTAGCCCTCAAAGACAGTGGCCTGAAAATAGCATTAGTAGAATCACGCCTTCCTTCTCCCCCACCTAAAAATAAAAACTGGGATAGTCGGGTTTATGCAATTAGCCCGGGTAGTGCCTCGTTTTTAGACAACCTAAATGTTTGGTCAACAATTGATAAAGGTCGCGTAACACCAGTTTACGAAATGGCAGTGTTTGGTGACGACAATTCAGCAAACCTTAATCTGAGCGCCTATGATTCTGGAATACCGGAGCTAGCATTTATTTTGGAAAACTGCCAACTTCAATCAGCAACATGGAGCGCGCTTCAAGATAAGAAAACTAAAGTGAAAATTTTTTGTCCTATGCAATGCAACTCCATAGAGTGGGAAGAATCTTATGTCAATATTAAATTAACGAATGATATGGCCTTACAAGCCGCGTTGGTCATTGGTGCAGATGGCCTTAATTCCTGGGTAAGGGAACAAGCAGGAATAGAAGTTACACAGCATTCTTATCAACAGAGTGGTGTAGTTGCCAATTTTAGCACTGAACATTCTCATCAAAATACTGCACACCAATGGTTTCGCCGTGATGGTGTGCTCGCATTGCTACCCTTACCTGACAAATTGGTATCCATGGTATGGTCAGCAAACGATGATTTAGCTAATACACTAATGGCCTTACCTGAAGCAGATCTCTGCCAGAAAGTTGATAAAGCTTCCTGCCATACAATGGGTAAGTTGCAACTTATTACACGGCCTGTTGCATTTCCGCTAAATTGTATACACGTGAAGACTTTGATACAACCCAGACTGGCTTTAGTAGGTGACGCTGCTCATGGCATCCACCCTCTTGCTGGACAAGGAATGAATCTAGGATTACGCGATACATGTGAGCTAGCTAGAACTATTGTTGGACGAGGGCCTCAATCAGACTGTGGTGACTATATGTTACTACGTAGATACGAACGAGCACGTAGGGAGGATATCTTAGCAATGGAGCTTACTACCGACAGCCTACAGAAATTATTTAACAATGAAAATCCAACGCTTGCCCGCTTGCGTAATTTAGGGTTAGGAATCACCAACCAACTTCCATTTATAAAGAAACACCTTATACAGCATGCACTAAGCTAGGATAACAAATAATTGAGTTTTAAAATTCTCAAATGTATGTCTCTATAATTCCTTAATTAAAGCACGTTACTATGCGCATAAAACTGTTTCTTCTCTCTTTGCTTATGTGTCTTCTATCTAGTACAGTATACGCAGATAGGGCTTCACTTAAAAAAACCCTCAAAGCTTATTTTCCTAATGAGAAAATTCAGATACTAAAAACAATTCCCTCTCTGAAGCTTTACGAAGTTATCGTTGGAGGTCAACTATTTTATGTCGACGAAAAAGCAAATTACTTCTTTTCTGGCTATATATTTGATCTAAATACGGAGAGGAATATAACTGAAGAACGTTTGCAGCAAATAAAAGATACACGACGAGTAGACATCAACTCTCTACCTCTGGAACTTGCAATCAAGGAAATTAAAGGAAATGGTGGTCGTAAATTAGTTATTTTCTCTGACCCAAATTGTGGTTACTGTAAGCGCTTGGAAAAAGAACTGGTCAAAATTACTGATGTTACTATCTATACATTACTGTACCCGATACTCAATGGCTCGAAAGAAATCTCTAAAGCGATATGGTGTTCTAACGATCAACTCAAAACATGGAATGCTTTTATGTTAAATTCTGTCAAGCCAGCTGTAGCAAACTGTGATGCGCCAATTGATACGCTTCTCCAGATAGGCAAGGAGCATGGATTCAATAGTACCCCTACAATGATTTTTGCAAATGGAGTCGTTGTACCGGGAATGATATCTGCTGAAATGATCGAAAAAAAATTAAATATTCCTACCGATTGATACACCTAGCCAGATTCTTTATGGAGCCTGAGTAAGCGGTACATAGCCTTTCGGCATCAACACCCACATTCTGCCAATTTGTTTCATTTTTCCTGCATAATCTGCAGCTTCATCACCAAAACCCCAGAATAAGTCTGCACGGACACCACCCTTTATAGCACCACCCGTATCTTGCGCTACCATTAGCCGATGAAGGCGCTTACTACTATTAGGCCAAGTGGTTGAAAGAAACACTGGGGAACCTTGTGGGATTGTACGGGGATCAATAGCAATACTTCTACCCGCTGTTAAGGGCACACCAAGCGCACCCAACGGCCCCGACAAGCTGGCTGGTTGCTCACGAAAAAAAACATAACTTGGATTTTGGTGTAGTAACTCGTTTAGTCTATCCGGATTTTGTCTACCCCACTCTTTGATTCCTTGCATAGAAGCCTTATCTAGCGATAATTCTCCACGGTCAACCAGTAATTTCCCAATTGACTTATAAGGATGTCCATTTTGTTCATGGTAGCCTACCCGAACAATTTCTCCGCTCTCCATTTCTACCCGTCCTGATCCCTGAATATGTAAGAAAAATAATTCAACAGCATCCTCAACCCATAGAATTTCGTTTCCTCGTAGTCGTGATGTCTCATTTATTGCGTCGTTCTCAATCTCTGACCGGCTATAGTAAGGCACTACTTTGCGCCCCTCTAATCGCCCTCGAAGTCGAAGGCCCTTAAGCTCGGGATAAATCTCACTCAAATCAACAACAAGCAGTTCATCAGGCCTAGCATAAAGTGGGAAGCGATATTGTTTTGAAGGTTTCCGACTGCCTTTTAACAATGGTTCATAATATCCTGTAATAAGACCATCACTACCTCCATCAGGATTCAATACTTGATATGGCGCAAAATGATGTTCGAAGAATTGATGTAGTGTGGCATTATCCCGATTTTGCATAGAACCCGCTAAAGTACAAATCTCTTTCCATAAATCATGATTTCTTAAAACCATACAACTACCCAAGAATGCATCCCATGCTGGTCGAATATCATCAGCTATCCAACCTGGTAGCGTATCCCATTTGGCTATTTTTAGAACAGCCAGATCAGGTGAAATTATATGGGGTTGGACAGCCGATGCTGATGGTTTTTCAGGTGCAACTACAGGAACAATCGGCTCAGTTGAACAGGCATAAAGCAGTAATACTAGCGAAATAATTAGAAAACTTAATTGGTTTTTCATTCAATATTAGTTAAAGTTACATTATGTAAATATACAATACCCTTTGAGTCACGTGGGCAATGCTAATGGAAAAATTGTGGATATTTCTAGTGGAAATAGGTGTAGCACTGACATTATTAGTCATTATCATATGGTGGACTCTGCCACGCAAAAAAGACGGGAAGAAAAAAGACTGACATCAAATAATGAAGACCTTTTCTCCCATCACCAAGGATAATATTAAGTCTTTATTACAATAGCGATATCACGTTTATAATGTCTTAATAAACTCACCTTCCAAGTTTGACAATAAATAACTTTCCCGATTTGTTTAGTTGTATATATTATGTTTTCTTAAGAAACAACATCTTCTCTTCAAATTAATAATAAATTAATGCTGAGCAAATAATCTAATAGTCAGCATCCCTAGAATCGTCATCGCCAAAGAACCAAACAAATGTGAAGAAATAATGACGAATGCCCAACTATATTGTTCACGTAATAAAAGCGTAACAGTTTCAGCTGAAAATGTGGAAAAAGTAGTCAATCCACCTAAAAAACCCGTGATAACAAATAATCGAACTTCTGGTGGGAGAGCAGTGTTATGCAAGAAATACTCAGCTGCAATGCCAATAAGATAGCAACCTACTAGATTTGCTGCCAGAGTACCAAAAGGGAGTATAGGAAAAACTGAATTCAATATTAGGCCAAAACCCCACCGCAGCCATGCTCCTAGTGCCGCGCCAACTCCCACCGCAGTTAATGCATAAATACCCATTCATCATCCGATAAATACTAATAACTTATGAGAATACAACTATCAATGAATTTCGGCTATCGTCAATAATGTTCACTATTAATTGATATGGTATACTAAACCATATTTAGGTAACTCTATAAGTAGCCTCTAATTACCACCCAACCGTAGCATTTCAGCTGCGTGCTTGCGAGTAGTATCGGTTATTTTCACACCGCCAAGCATACGTGCGATTTCTTCGACACGTTCCTGATCCTTAAGTGCCTTAATACGACTCAAAATATCCCCGCCATTAGTCAGATCAGCTGATTTAGCTACTTGCCATTGTTGGTCTCCTGCCGATGCAACTTGCGCCAGGTGGGTAACACACATAACTTGACGTTCTGCACCCAATTTCTTTAATAACCCGCCGACAATTTCAGCAATACGCCCTCCGATACCTGCATCCACCTCATCAAAAATCAGTGTCGGCGCTACACCAACCTTACTAGTGATAACCTGTATAGCCAAACTAATTCGAGATAACTCCCCACCTGAAACAACCTTAGCTAACGGGCGTAACGGCAACCCCTGATGTGGTGAAACCTGAAATTCAATTTGTTCAAGCCCATGAGCACTACCTTCTTCGAGGGGTAATTGTGTCACGGCAAACTTTCCTCCTTCCATTGCTAAAGTCTGCATTGCAGCGGTAACTTGCTGAGAAAGTTTTCTGGCTGCCCCATCTCTTACCACGCTCAGTTTTTTTGCAAGCTTCAGATATACATCTTTCGCTATTGCTTCCTCCTTCGCCATCGCCTCACCATCACCACCTTGGCTAAATTCTTCCAACTGCTTCGTTATGGTTTTCAATAAATTTGGTAATTCATCTGGAAAAACACGATACTTTCTAGCAACCGCATGAACCTCGGACAATCGCTCTTCCATTTCATGCAAGCTTTGTGGATCTAGTTCAAGGCTTTGCTGATAATGCCCTAATTCGTAGACTGCCTCTTGTAACTGGACCTGAGATGATTCCAGAATTTCAAGAATACCTTTTAAATTTGTGTCGTATTGAAGCATACTCTTCAGACGTGAAATCACTGAATTGATTTGTACTAGAGAAGCAGACTCACCTTCCGATATAGTCTCTAAGCAAACCTGTGTAGCCTCTAATAAGCTCGCAGAATGTGATAAACGACTGTGATCTGCCTGAAGAGCCTGCCATTCATCTGGTGAAAAGTTCAAAGCAGTAAGCTCACGATTTTGCAGCTCTAACTGTTCACGCTCACGAACAATTGATTCGGCATTCTGCTCCCATTTCATGCGGCTCTGCAGTAAACCTTGCCAACGTCGATAGCCTGAGGAAACCGCTTGCGCCAATTCTCGGCTACCTGAGAATGCATCAAGTAAATCTCGCTGTGCTTCACTACGTAGTAATGATTGGTGCTCATGCTGACCATGGATATCCACCAACTTCTCCCCAGCTGTACGTAATTGCTGCAAAGTGGCCGAGCGACCATTGATAAAACCACGGGAACGTCCTCCAGTTTCTATTACTCGACGCATTAGACACACACTATTATCGTCGTCCTGACCTTCTAGATCATTTTCACGTAACCAGTCCACTAATTCTGGTGATTTACTTATGTCAAATTCAGCACTTATCTCAGCACGCTTACTACCTTTACGTACTTCTCCTGCGTCCCCACGCTCACCCAATGCAAGTGAAAGAGCATCGATTAAGATCGATTTTCCAGCGCCTGTTTCTCCTGTAAGAGCAGTAAACCCTGAAGCAAACTCTATTTCCATTCGATCTACGATGACAAAATCTTGGATATTTAAAAACTTTAGCATGACGGTTGATTAACGGCTTTTGTTTAGGAAAATCCACTCCAACCAAGTTTTTCTCGCAACATCCGATAATAGCTATGATTCGATGAATGTAATAATCTCACAGTTTGAGGAGAGCGCCGTATTACAACTTTATCCCCCTCATCCAAGTCAAAATGAGAATGACTGTCAGAATGGATACGTGCTCCTTCTTCAGATTTATGCATCAAAACTTCTACTGTGGTATTAGAACCAATCACTATAGGCCGATTGCTCAAAGTATGGGGACTAACAGGTACCAACGTAATTAAGTCGAGACTAGGATGTAAAATCGGTCCACCCGAGGATAAAGCATATGCTGTAGAACCAGTGGGAGTAGCTACAATCAGCCCATCTGAACGTAGAGAATAAACATATTCTCCATCGATATGCACTTCAAATTCGATCATTCCACCGCCAATTCCCCGACTTACTGCTACGTCGTTGAATGCTAATGCGCTAAATAGGCTAGCTTCGTTTCGTATCACTTCAACAGATAGCAACATACGCCGCTCTGTGACATACTGACCATCAAGAATAGAACCAAGTGTTTCTAGCATAGTATCTATAGAAAGATCGGTAAGAAATCCTAACCGGCCTTGATTGATACCAACTAAAGGCACATCAAATGGTGCAAGCGTACGTGCGATATTCAGCATGGTCCCATCACCCCCTAAAACTATTGCTAGATCAGCCCGTTTACCAATATCATCAAGTGACAATATGGTGTATTTTTTATCTTGAATATGAGGAGCAGTACGACTGTCTAGCACCACTTCAAGATTACGGTTTTCTATAAATTGTCCCAAATGTAGAAGTGGCGTCATGATTTCTGGATTATCATGCTTACCAATCAAGGCTATGGTTTTGAACAAAGAACTCATTGCTAAACTAATCCTAAAATAACCATTGAATTATGTGGTATTAATGCCGTTTTCATGATTAAACCATATTGGACAAAAAGTGACAAAGGATTCCATATTCTACTTACACCCCTAATACTTATCCTTGGTCCCAGAATCCTTTATCCTGGTGTAAAATAATCATATGCTAAACCAACGCGCACAAATCTTACTCAAAACATTGGTTGAACGTTATATCAGTGAAGGCCATCCTGTCGGATCACGCTCACTTTCTAAGTTCTCTGGACTCGATTTGAGCCCTGCTACCATACGTAATGTAATGGCTGACCTTGAAGAAATGGGTTTTGTAACTAGCCCACACACTTCCTCTGGGCGTGTTCCTACTCCACAAGGCTACCGTTTATTTGTGGACTCCTTACTAGTTGTTAAACCTTTAGACTCAATTGAAATTCATCATTTGGAAGACCAGCTACCTCCAAATAATCCGTCCCGCTTGATCAATATGGCTTCAGAATTACTATCTGAATTGACACATTTTGCAGGTGTTGTAGCCACACCTAAACGAAGCAGTACAGTATTTCGGTATATCGAATTCATGACTCTGTCTGAGAAACGAGTTCTGCTCATTATTGTTACCCCTGAGGGAGACGTGCAAAACCGAGTGCTCTTCACTGACAGAATCTATACCCAAACAGAACTAGTCGAAGCTGCAAATTTTATTAATCAGAATTATGCAGGTTGTGCATTGAGTGAAGTCAGAAGCCGCCTAAAAAATGAGCTAAAGAAATTACACCACGATATGACCAACCTTATGACTGCAGCAATTGAAGCAGGTAGTGAAGCAATTATTGAGAGTAATGAAACAATGGTGGTTACAGGTGAGCGTAGACTCTTAGATGTACAAGATCTATCAAGTAACATGGCTAGTTTAAAAAAATTATTCAGCCTGTTCGAGCGGAAAACTGCATTACTGCGATTGCTAGATTTTAGCCGGCAAGCACAAGGTGTACAAATATTTATCGGTGGTGAATCAGGTGCGCTAACACTAGACGAGTTCAGCGTTGTCACTGCACCGTATGAAGTTGATGGAAAAATTGTTGGCACTGTTGGTGTGGTTGGACCCACTCGTATGGCTTACGAACGCGTTATTCCGATTGTAGACGTGACCGCCAAGTTACTCTCCAGCGCTTTGTCGCACCATTGAATAGTTGCAAGAAATCTACAATTAGCTATCGATGATCTAGGAAAGGTAAGTTCACTTGCCGCAAAAAAGTTAATAAATAAATGTCCCCTGAACCAATTTATCAACATGGCTCTTCTAGTAGGATTGGTATACTATTAATCAATCTCGGTACTCCAGACGCTCCAACTCCGAGAGCATTGAGACCATACCTAAAGAGTTTTCTAAGCAATTCTCGTGTAATTGAAATTCCACGGTGGATCTGGTGGATAGTTTTGAATGGAGTCATCCTCAATACCCGACCAAAAAAATCGGCGGAAAAATATGCTCTAATATGGACATCAGAAGGCTCGCCACTAAAAGTTCATACGGAGCGTCAGACCAAATTGTTGTTGGGTTTTATTGGAGAACGTATTAAACCAGTACCGATAGTAGAGTACGCTATGAGTATTGGGACCCCTTCAATTGCAGAAGTCCTTTCTCGTATGAAACAACACGGTTGTGATCGTATACTTATATTGCCACTCTACCCCCAATACGCTGCCAGTAGCACTGCAGCTGCATTTGATGCAGTATTCACACAACTGAGTAAAATGCGTAATGTCCCCTCCATCCGTACAGTTAAACATTATCACGACCACCCTGGCTATATAAATGCTTTAGCACAAAATGTACGTGATTACTGGATGAGAACTGGGAAACCAGACAAACTAATTATGAGCTTCCACGGTGTGCCACGCTTCACACTAGACAAAGGTGACCCTTATCACTGTGAATGCCAGAAAACTGGGAGACTGTTGGCTGAAGCACTTAATTTAGATACAAACCAGTTTCAGATTTGTTTCCAATCTCGTTTTGGTAAAACGGAATGGTTAAGGCCATATACCTCGGAAATTTTAGAACAACTTGGCAAACAAAATACCAGACGAATTGATGTTATTTGCCCTGGCTTCGTTTCTGATTGTCTAGAAACTCTGGAAGAAATTGCTCTGGAAGGAAAAACTACCTTTGTTAAAGCTGGGGGCCAAGAGTTTCATTACATTCCCTGTCTTAATGAACGTGATGACTGGATACACGTATTAGCAGATATTTCTCTTACCAATTTACAAGGATGGCTTGACTTAGAAAAATCAGAAGAAGAAATGGAGCAATCTAGACAGCGAGCGGTAAAAATGGGAGCTAAAAAATAGCAAAAAAACAAGTGGTGAGAAAAGTAGTGAAATGTCTTTTACTAAATTATTCTAATCAATTTTATCGTAGTTCTAATTTGCTTTCCGTTTCTCAAGCCAGTTTCGTGTGAATTGTATGATACCTGGAATGACCGAAATTAAGACAATTCCTAGAATGAAAAAGGAAAGGTTATTTTTCACTATGGGCACATTTCCAAAAAAGTATCCGCCAAGTATAAAGGAATTGATCCAGAAGAAGCTGCCAAGTGCACTATATGTCATGAAACGTGTATAAACCATACGCCCAATACCAGCAACAAAGGGTACATAAGTACGAAAAATAGGCAGGAAACGTGCAAAAATAATAGTCTTCCCCCCATGTTTTTCGTAAAATCGGTTGGTCTTTTCCAGGTGTTTACGGTTTAATATGCGAGAATCTGTGCGGGTAAATATTTTAGGGCCTAAATAACGCCCGATCCAGTAATTGGTATTGTCGCCAAAAAATGCAGCGAGCATAAGCAATATTACCAGAAACTGAACATCCATCGCGCCACTTGCTGCAATTGTACCTGCCACAAATAACAACGAGTCCCCAGGTAGGAAGGGCGTTATCACCAGTCCAGTCTCACAGAAAATAATCAAAAATAGAATTAAGTAAATCCAGTTTTCGTAATTTTGAATCAGCCAGTTAAGGTGGCGATCCAAATGTAAGACAATATCGATAAATTGTGTAAGAAGTTCCAAAACAACCTAATATAGACTTTGTATATCAGTAACTAAATTTAAGGTACAGCTTCTGCTTCTTTCTCTTTCTTTTCTATCTTGACAAGATCCTCACGTGAAACACCTAACAGCATTACGATGGGACTTGCCACCAGAACCGCAGAATATATACCAAACAAAATTCCAATAGTAAGTGCTAAAGCAAAATAATGTAGCGCCTCACCACCAAAAAATAACATTGAACATACTGCCATCTGGGTACAACCGTGAGTAATAATAGTACGTGACATAGTGCGAGTAATCGCATTGTCTATGACTTGTGCTACTGAAGCCTTACGCATCTTACGAAAATTCTCACGTATACGGTCAAATACCACTACCGATTCATTCACAGAATAACCTAGAATTGCTAATACTGCCGCTAAAACTGTAAGGGAAAATTCCCATTGGAAAAATGCAAAAAAACCAAGAATGATTACCACATCATGTAGATTAGCAATAATGGCGGCAACACCAAATTTCCATTCAAAACGAAATGCTAGGTAAGCGATAATACCCAGGGAAACCACCAACAGCGCGAGCGCTCCATTTTCAACTAGCTCTTCACCCACTTGTGGGCCAACAAACTCCACACGACGCATTTCAACGGTATTGTCGTCCTGACGAAGAGCAGACATTACAATCTCAGACAACTGAGCGCTTGACACTTCTGGCTTTGCTGGCAGGCGTATCAGTACGTCTCTAGAGGTGCCAAAATTCTGTACACTGGCGTCCGACATCCCAATTTTGGCAAGAGTACCTCTTACCCGGCTAAGATCAGCAGACTGAGTATAGCCAACTTCCATTACGGTTCCGCCTGTAAAATCAACACCTAAATTTAACCCCTTGGTGATGAGAAAAAATACAGCCACGATAAAGGTTGCTAATGATATGGTGGTAGTAAATTTTCCCCAACTCATGAAGGGTATATCACGTTTGAATCTAAAAAATTCCATGTAAAGTCCTTATTTACTTTAAGCTTAAACTGTTACCTTATCCATCTTAGGTATCATCGTTTGTCGCTTGCTGGCTTCCATACTTGACCGATGGGAACATGTTCTAGTTTTCGGCGTTTCCCGTAAAGTTGATTAACTAATGCGCGCGAGACCATTACCGCACTAAACATTGAAGTCATAATTCCTAAACATAACACCACTGCAAACCCTTTAACTGGGCCAGAACCGAATGCAAAAAGCGCAACTCCCGCAATCAAGGTAGTAATGTTGGCATCCAGTATGGTTCCAAATGCTCGTTCGTATCCAACGTTAATTGCAGCCTGTGGAGTTACGCCATTACGTAACTCATCACGAATTCGTTCGTTTATTAAAACATTTGCATCAATTGCCATACCTATCGTAAGAGCAATTGCCGCCATCCCAGGTAGTGTTAACGTAGCTTGCAAAATTGAGAGAAGACCAATTAACAGTAGCAAATTAACACCGAGAGCCGTTACTGAGATAAAACCAAATATCAAATAATAAGCAGTCATGAAAATAGCAATAGCTGCAAAACCAAATAAAGTTGAATTAAATCCACGATCAATATTTTCTGCACCTAGACTAGGTCCTACGGTACGCTCTTCAATAATGTCCATGGGAGCAGCCAGTGCGCCGGCACGTAACAACAATGCCACATCTCTGGCTTCCACAGTTGTCATATTCCCAGTAATCTGAACACGTCCTCCAGGTATCTCTTCTCGTATTACTGGTGCGGTAATAACCTCCTTCTGATTCTTCTCTATCAAAAGTATTGCCATCCGTTTACCGACATTGTCACGTGTCAACTGCTTAAAAATTCGAGACCCATTACTATCCAGATTGATGTGTACTGCAGGCTGATTATTGTTATCGAAGCCTGGTTGCGCGTCATTAATGCGATCTCCTGTTAACATTACTTGTTTTTTTACTAACAGTGGACCGCCGCCACGCTCAGTATAAAGTTCCGAATCAAAGCTACCCTGCCCACGAAGTGCAGAGCTCACATCATGTTCTTCGTCAACCATGCGCAATTCCAATGTAGCAGTCCGCCCAAGTATATCCTTGGCTTTTGCAGTATCCTGTACACCGGGCAACTGCACTACTACACGATTAGCGCCAGCTTGTTGAATTATAGGTTCTGCTACGCCAAGTTCATTTACACGATTCCGTAATGTAGTAATATTCTGTTGCACGGCAGAGTCTTTCATTCGCTTTAATGCCTCTTTCTTTAGCGTTACTACAAGATGAAACTCATCTTCTATATCCTGCTCACGCAAGCTTAAATCATCATAATTCTTTTTAATTTCATCACTTGCCTTAGTGCGCAACTCAGCATTACGAAACTTTACGATAATCTGTGAGCCTTCTCTCCCTAGCCCCTTATAACGAATTTTTTCCTCGCGCAAACTACCTCTTATATCTGCACTATAGCGATCAAGCGATTTGGAAAGCGCACCTTTCATATCCACTTGCAACAAGAAATGCACCCCTCCTCGTAAGTCGAGCCCTAAATACATTGGTAAAGCACTTATATCAGTTAGCCACTTAGGAGAATCAGAAAGCAAATTTAAAGCAACTACATATTTATTACCAAGTGCTGATTGCAATATATCCTTAGCCTTAAGCTGGGCATCAGTATCTTCAAAACGTACTTTGATTCCGACTTCTTCCAAAAATATTCCATTGATGGGAATGTCGTTTTTTCTCAGCGTATCTTCTACTCGTGCAAGTAGTAAAGTATCAGCCTTGTCAGCGGTACGGGCAGGTGAAATCTGAACTGCTGGCGATTCACCATAGAAATTTGGTAAGGTGTAGAGTAGTCCTAGTAAAACTGAACCCACTACAATCAAATATTTCCAGAGGGGATAACGGTTCATGATTTTTATAGATAGGAATTGAAAAACGATATAGGAAAAAATTCTTTTCTAACTTTGCATTTCAGCTTTGCTGTTATTAGTCATTCCTTTTCGATACTCTTTAATGTTCCCTTTGGTAACAGAGTCTGAATAGCAGTTTTCTGCAATATAACTTCCACATTTGGGGAAACCTCTAATATCACATAATTCCCAGTAATTTTGGTCACTCGCCCAAGCTCACCACCACTTGTTGCAACCTCATCACCCTTCTGTAGGGCTTCAATCATTGATTTTTGTTCCTTCACTCGCTTCGTCTGAGGACGAATTACCACAAAATAAAATATGGCAATGACTAGTGCTATCAAAGGTAATTCCATTAACATCCCCCCCCCAGCTGGGGCGGAGGCCTGAGCATAAACCTCACTAATCAACATGGCATTTCTCCAAAGGAGATTTCAAAGGTGGTGCATTTTAGCATGATGCGGCGTTAGCCTGAAATTCTTGTATGTATTCTCTAAATCGCCCAGCCTCAATTGCAATTCGAATCTCACTCATCAATTGTTGGTAGTAATACAAATTATGCAAGGTATTAAGACGCGAACCAAGAATCTCGTTAATCCGCTGTAGATGATGTAAGTAGGCACGAGTATAGTGACGACAAGTATAGCAACCACACTGCTCATCTGGAGGCGCTATATCCTTGCGATATTGACTATTACGTAATTTGAGTATCCCATTTCGTGTATATAGCCATCCGTTACGTGCATTACGTGTTGGCAATACACAGTCAAACATATCCACACCTTGTGAAACAGCATTGAGAATATCATCTGGAGTTCCAACACCCATAAGGTAACGTGGCTTATCAATAGGTAATTGTAAGGCCGTGTGTTTAAGAATACGTTGCATGTCACTTTTGGGCTCACCTACTGACAGCCCGCCTATGGCATAGCCATCAAAACCAATTTCCTGCAACCTTACAATGGATTCATCACGCAAATTTTCATACATCCCACCCTGAATGATGCCAAAAAGTGCATTAGGATTCCCTCCATTATTATCGTGAGCAAGCCTTGAGCGCTCTGCCCAGCGAAGACTTAGCTCCATGGATATTCTTGCAATCGATTTTTCTGCTGGATAAGGCGTACACTCATCAAATATCATCACGATATCAGAATTTAGTATGCGCTGAATATGCATAGATTCTTCTGGAGTGAGAAAACACACATCGCCATTAACTGGTGATTGAAACTGTACTCCCTGTTCGGTTATTTTCCTCATTTTACCTAGGCTGAAAATTTGAAACCCCCCTGAGTCAGTCAATATTGGCCCATCCCAACTCATAAAACGATGTAATCCACCATGCGCATCAATTACGTCTAAACCAGGCCGCAACCACAAATGAAACGTGTTACTGAGTACAATATGTGCATTAGTCTCTCGCAGTTCTTTTGGTGATACTGCCTTCACTACGCCATAAGTACCCACCGGCATAAATGTTGGCGTATTAACCTTGCCATGTTCCGTTATTAGGGTTCCACAACGAGCCAGGCCGTCACTTGAACATACCTTGAATTTCATATTTGCCTTTCGATTAACATAGCATCACCATAACTTAGAAATCGATAGCACTTATCTACTGCATGCTGATACGCACGACTGATATTTTCTCTCCCCCCAAATGCGGATACCAACATTAGTAGTGTGGAACAAGGTAAATGAAAATTTGTCAGTAATCGCTCGGCTACGCGCAAGCGATAACCTGGTGTTATAAAAATATCAGTGTTACCGGAACATGGTATTAGCTTCCCATCACCAGCCCTAGCAGCTGACTCCAATGCCCGTAACGAAGTCGTTCCGACAGCTAACACTCGTCCACCTGAAGTCTTTGCCAGTTGTATGGCCTTCACTGTTTCTTCTGGAACATGAAATATTTCTTTATGCATTTTGTGATCAATAATATTTTTTACTTTCACTGGCTGAAACGTACCGGCACCAACATGTAACGTTACATAGGTGATTACCACTCCCATTTCTCGCATTTTTGATAACATCAATTCGTCAAAGTGTAGCCCTGCAGTAGGTGCCGCAACAGCACCACACTCTCTTGCGTAGACAGTCTGATATCGTACCTCGTCCTCCTGTGTCACCTCCCGCGGAATGTAAGGAGGTAATGGAAGATTTCCGTACTGATCAAGTAGTTTAAAAACTGTATCCTTATGATCAAAACGTAAGATATAAAAACCATGATCACGGCCTAAAACTGTGGCCGATATTATTCCAGCAAGAATAAGCCTCGAGTTTTTCCTTAGAGGATGGCTCGCACGTATCATTGCAAGTACACTATGCTCATCTATAATACGCTCTACTAAAACCTCGATCTTTCCGCCGCTATCTTTTATACCGAACAATCGTGCTTTAATAACACGTGTATCATTAAATACCATTACATCACCGGACCGAAGATATTTAGGGAGATCTGCAAACATTGTATCGTGTAGCGAATCATTTCTACCATCAAGGTACAACATCCTCCCACCTGTACGCTTTCCTATTGGAAACTGTGCAATAAGTTCTGGTGGAAGAGAATAATCATAGTCCTGAATTTTCATTTCATATATTTTACGGACGCTCTATACATTTAGCTATCTAGAATATAGCTTCGTATGTCTCCTATAAAGTGCTGCGGTCTCAAGTACCAAATTAAATGATATAAGTTTCTGAAATTTTAGTATTTGAAGAACAAATGTTAAGCAGCAAGAAAAATTTCTTATCAAACCATTACTGCCAATCTGAAATTTCGGCGTATTATTGACAATAACCCACACAATGAGGTTCTAACTACATGTGGCTAGGGAATAAAAAATAAAGGGGAGGAATTAAGCTTAAATTTTCGTAGATTGATTACTTTCTAGACCGGCACATTAAATCTTTATCTCTCTTAGGATAGTTTTATTTATTGCCGAAGATTCTCTATTTAAATCACAATTTATTTATGTTTGTTTGCAAATTGTTAAGATCCTGCTCAACATGGGAGAAATGATGTGTTATATCTTCAATTAGGTTATGAGCAACCTTCTTATTCCACCAGTTGGCCTTTTCAGAAACATTTACTGCACTTTCTATACATGATTCTTTTAAAATTTTCAGATTATTAAACACTTGGAGATAAAATACTAGCAAGGATTCATCAGGCTCCTCCTGCATTCTTTTTGTTGCCTCTTTTATCTCTTTTAAATGTGTGACCAGGTGCTTACAGTCAAGTAGAATCTTTGCTTCGTCCATATTGACTTTATTCATATCTAATCAAATCCTAAAATAGTTGAAAAATTGTTGGATAAGATGAGTAAAAAATCAAAACCTAATCAAAAAAGAAAAAATCTCGCATAACGACCATATTATCTATACTAAAACGTCCATGCAATATTCATACCTCAATAAATTATTACACAATATCAATATCTTTTGAATACTTTATCTTGGAAATGTAAATATGCTCGACAAACTTAAGCTTTCTACTAATTATAAAACTGATCTTTTAGCTAACTCAAAACATTAAATAGTTAAATTAAAATATGCGTACGTATAATTTCAATTGAAAATTGAAGTTTGTTTATGCTGAAATCAACATTCGTACCATAGTCTGAGTTACAATTATTCCTAATCTTCACGTACTATTTAACTTACCTGTAAATGGCAATCTGCTGATAAATAATAACCTTCAAAGGTCCTAATCAAGCAGAAATAATTTTGCCGGGATGGCGGAATTGGTAGACGCACGGGACTCAAAATCCCGCGATGGTAACATCATGGGGGTTCGATTCCCCCTCCCGGCACCAAAAATTCATTCATTACTTTTCGTTTTGGATTATTAAGATTTTGCCATTGTAATCACAATAGTGGGACTTGATGTTTCATACGACACTGGAATTTGAAGTCCCGGCAAAACTGGAATTTAATTCCTCCTACATACACCAGTCAAAACTGACTTGTGATGCAGTCCAAACTGACTCACATAAAAAAATAAGATTCATAGGATGCTGTAACTTTTAAATGTTCAATGTTGCCCTTCTGTAACACGAAATTTAAGCACTGGTATCCCCTCTAAAGTACAATACATAATGTGAGGAAGATATGAAAAAATTAGCAGATTTAATTACCCATCCTATTGAAGGAATCACTAGAGAAGGTGAGATCCCTTTTAAAGTTCCATTATTCTCCCATATCGAAGGAAACCTGTGGACAGGGGGGTGCCCAGTAGGAACCGCTCCAAAAGAATTTGAGTACATCGTATCTTTATATCAAGAAGAACCTTATAAGATACTTAGGCATCAGGTTTACACGCAAGCTCAACTATTTGATGCACCCATAATTCCGAATGAAGACGAGTTATATACCCTTGCCAAATGTGTAAATAAATACAAAGAACGAGGCGTTACTCTCGTACATTGTCAAGCAGGGTTAAATCGCTCTGGGTTGATAGCTGCTTTGTCTATGATTCAAATGGGAATGACCCCGAAAAGAGCAATTGCAATACTAAGATATAAGAGATCACCAGCAGTTCTTTGTAATAAAGTTTTTGAAGAATGGCTTCTTACAAGAAATCATTTCTAGGTAAAAAATACACTTAAAAATCAAAAATAGCTGATCTCTAAATCCCTTTTTTCTCCTGAAATATAAGCAGCCTGGTTTTATAATTACAGCCCATCTATTCTATATTAGCTGGTGCAAAACTATGACAGATTAAAATCATGCCACTTCTGAAGCCAACAAACAGACTGGAAAATGTGTAAGCAACTTTCCAAGCTCGAATTTATTTGTTGCAGCGTAGAGTTCACCAGTAAAGATATTGTCCCATGCACATTCAGTCAATTCACCAGGAAGTTCTAAGAATGTGTTTTCCCATACCTCTGAACCCATAGGTAAGAGATCTTGTTCACCCAACAAGCGTGTAACTAAGCGCGGTACGATAACAATCACTGAAAGATTTTCGTAGCGACGGGCAAACGCGCAAGCATGAATAGCATGTTTGCCATGTACCATAAGTGGTAGGTAGTCACCATCCCGAAAAACTTCAGGCCAGCGTACACGTAAAGCTAGACTCCTCCATAAAGTATAGAGCTTGATGCGGCCATCTGTCATATTTTCTATCAATGGACTTATACGCTGTGACCATTGCTCTTGCGGTGTATTTTTTACAAGTGATTTTACTTCTGTAAGTAGTTTTCGCCTATTGGCAAAATCTACTTGACGCCGATTGTCTGGATCAACCAAATTGAATTGCCACAACTCGCAACCTTGGTAAATATCCGGAACTCCAGGTGAAGTGAGCTTGATTAGAGTCTGAGCAAGACTATTTATAAGACCTCGATTCGCTATGGGTTGTATGAAGGATTTAAATTCAGCTAAAAATAAATTATTCTCCCCAGGTGTTAGTAACGCATGAACAAATTCACTTGAAGCGTCCTCGTAACCAATGTTCACGTTGATCCAACTACTATGCTCTTTGCTCTCACGCAAGGCTTTGATCATGTAAGCGACAATCCGCTTTCTGTATTCTGTAAGCGCGGCATCATCTAGTTGGGTTAATGGCCAGGTACCTACTAAAGTTTGATAAAGTAAGTACTCATCGCTACGAGAGGGTGACTCAACACCATCAATAACACGTTTCCGGCCACGGTTCAGGCGACCCCAACGTTTAAGAATGCGCTTCCATTCCAATGGCATCTCAGATAGAACATTGATTCGTGCGCGCACATCTTCCGAACGCTTACTGTCGTGAGTAGATGTTGCAAGTAAATCATGCGGCCATCGGGATGCGTTAGCTCGTGTAGCTGCATGAAAAGCTGCTACTGAAATACCAAAACGACGAGGATCACCACCGACATCATTAAGAGAGATCAGTCGATGATAGCGATAAAAAGCCGTATCTTCCACACCCTTGGCCATGACCGGTGATGAAAATTGCTGAAATTTCATTGCAAAATCTTGCACCTGTTTACGGAAGGAAACACTACGACCATGAGCAATATCTGTGGTCAATACAGCCTGGAGAAAATCGTAAATACTAGAGTCTGCAGCTGGACTTCTCTTTTTGGCTACCGCTACAGCCCAACCAATATAGCGACGATCATCTGCGGATAAACGACCGTGAGCAACATAGCTACGATAAACTGGGAAACAAGCTGCCATCTCCATAAGGGCATCACGCAAACCATTGAGCGTAAAGTCACATGTATCTCGGCCTGCAGATGCAATACGAGTCAAGCGATTAGAAAGTACATTTAACTCACTTGCTAGGGCTTTATGCATGATAAGCTTTTTGGCCTCGTAAGCTAAGGTGTCGAAATCAATGTCAGTTTCAGTGAATTCATGATAGATACGTGTCATACGACGCTCTGCTGAACTATCTACAAAAAGATTATTCACTAAATTAGCAAAACGATAGCCGGTGGCCCCATGGATCAACCAGTCGTCAGGCAAGCGCTCATGATCTGCAAGAACTTTCTCGATCACGAGATAAATTGGTAATCTCTCACCTGGAACAAAGGGTTTCCCGCCAATTGCTTGTTGTAGTCGACGAAAGTATTGACTTGGATCATATAATCCATCAGGGTGGTCAATACGTAATCCTTCAACCTTCCCTCTAGCAACGAGATCAAGTACTAGCTGATGTGTAGCCTCAAACACGGCAGACTCCTCCATGCGCAGAGCAGCAAGATCATTGATATCGAAAAAACGTCGGTAGTTTATTTCATCTAATGCAACTCGCCAGTAGGCAAGACGATAACCTTGTAATTGAATCAGTTCATGAAGCAGATCAAAACTAGCCACATCACCAGGACGACCGTTAAACTCAACTAGATTATCCGCAATATGCTGCGAGATATCGGCACACCCCTCACTCAAAGTAGCGAGATGACGCTTATGTACATCCTTGTCGCGTTGGCGCTCAGCTATACGTTCCAAAGCTTTCTCAGTACGCGCTGGTAAGCGCTCAAAAGCAGTAAGAAGTGTTTGTAGTTCGACAAAGTTTTTATGTTTTTTTCCAAGAATAGCCGCTAAGCGTTCTATGTGGAGTCCGATGATGCGTGGATAGGTAGCTGGATCCACAGGTAATTTGTGTTCGTAGTAATACAAGCTAAACTCGCCACATGCAGTGTCGTAGTCAAGACGCAACTCGCCCCCATTAAGTACAGTTCCATAGTGCCCCCCCAGCAAAGGTAGAAGCACCTTACCTTTCAAGTCAGAATTTAGTGAATCCCAATCAATATCAAAATAAGTGCCCCAGACTGAAGCCGGACCATTTTCTAATACATCCAGCCACCAAGCATTATCTGCTCCCATGACCCCCATATGATTGGGAACCACATCAAGAAGTTGACTTAACCCATGAGCTTTTAATGTGATTACAAAATTCTCATATTCCTGTTGTGTACCAATTTCCGGGTTGAGAAAACTATGCGCAACGGTGTCATATCCATGACTACTACCAGATCTTGCTTTGAGATAGGAAGAAGCATAGCAATGACTCACTCCAAGTTCAGCAAGATAAGGTATTAACTCGGAAGCTTTTGCAAAAGTAAAATCACTATTGAACTGAAGCCGGTAAGTTGCACGGGGTATTACAGCATGGCGGGATGGCGTAACTTCTATATCTTTTGGTGCCACTGTACTGCCACGCTCACTTAACAATACTTCACCTACAGCAGCAAAACGACCATCATCCCGCCAATCCTCAAGATCTAATGGTAATCTCCGCTGCCAATTGGAATACTGATTATCCTGGCTACCTGGGAGATTGGTCTGTTCAACAACGCCAAAGATATCCTCAGGCTGTACTACCATGACTTGTGCCTTACTCCTTGCCAGATAAGCGTGGATCGCAATCACAAAGGGTGTTGTGATGTCTGGAACAGAAGCTGGGTCTATACTTACACTCATCGGTAATAAAGCCTCACTTTCCAACGCAATAAGAAAACGTGCGCGATCTTGGACACGCTCAACGACCAGCTTGCCGTGTTGTTCTTCCGAAGAGAAAAGTTGCAGGGTTGCACGAGCGTCAAGGTCACTACCTTTCCAAAAACCACGCAAAGTTGGTAGATCATGAGTGCTAACTGCCACCAAAGATTGGCGTGGATAATCTATCGGAGACTTGAAGTTGCCTTCTTTCGTGCGTTCAAACAAGAATGGCCTATATGAAAGAACACCAGCCGTTTTAAGATGAGATTGAAAGTTTTCTGGTACAGTTCCCAAATCCTCTCCTATGACCATACAGTGGTTCCGTTGGCTTTCAAGCGCGACAATACCAAGCATCTCTTCCATGGGATAAGAAATGTAAGTACCTTGTGTTGTATTTAAACCTTCCGGAACCCAAAACACACGCGTGAGAGCCATAACGTGGTCAATGCGAAGCGCGCCGCAGTGACGCATGTTTGCGCGCAACACATCTATGAAGGGCATATATGCCGCCTCTCTTAAACAATGTGGCACAAATGGAGGCAATCCCCAATCTTGACCAAGGGGATTTATTTCGTCGGGTGGTGCTCCAGCATAGGCGCCAGCAGCAAGAACGCCCTGCCAAATCCAGGCTTCTGAACCACCTGAACTTGCACCCACGGCTAAGTCCTGATAGAGACCTACTCCCAAACCTCGACGCCAGGATTGCTGACCAACGGCAGCAAGTTGTTCATCCGATAACCATTGCATCCAAATAAAAAATCCTACGGTAACACTATGTTCTGCTGCAAACTCTTCCACAGCTTCTGATTTAGGTTGATGATATTGTTTCGGCCAAACTGGCCAACCCCAAATATTAGGATCTTCTCTTTGAAAATAGTTTTGTAAGGCTTGAAACCGCGCATGATATTCAAGAGCCTCGCCTCCTTCGTCCCGAAAAAATTGAAAAGCTCGCGCCCTATCGGTGTTATTCTCAAGGTGATAATCACAAAAGTGGCGGTAAAGCAACGATAATACCGAGCGCTTAGCAGCAGATACATCTTTGTAATTAACTTTTTCGCTTGCGCGCAGCTTTCGTAACCGAGTCTGAAAACGATCAGAAGTAACCAGATTGCGAGCAGCTTCACATTCTACAAATTCAGGCACAGCCTCCACATCAATATAAAGCGTGTTTACAAAACAGTGATTCGATGGGCTATAAGGGCTAATACGTCCAGGATCATCTGGAAATAAATCATGTAGTGGATTTACTCCAACCACAGCACCACCATTTTCAGCTGTTAGGTCTATTAAGGATCGTAAATCGCTAAAATCACCAATACCCCAATTCCGCCGTGAACGTAGGCCATATAGCTGAACGGTTGGTCCCCACACACGGTTTTCTCCTTTTACGGCTTCTGGTTGATAGCAATTTTCTGGTGCTATGATAAGGGTCGTAGCTCCCTGTAGCTCAGTTTCTCTCCCTTGCCGTACAATTTCTAAACGGTAGTAACCTGGCGTCATAAGTTGAGGTAGGCCTAGCTCAACGCGTAAAAAGTTTGCTCCACCCAGACACTGCTTATCTAACTTAGGAAGCTCGGCGGGTAAAAACTCCCCTAACATCTCTGAACCTTCCTCAGGAGTTAAAATCCAGCGGTATTGGTATCGTGTATATTCTTCTGGAAGAGAAAGTATTATTGAATGTATCTCGCTTATTTTTAATACTTTTACAGGTGGAAGTAGGCGCTGCCACTCGCGCTCATTCATTTCTTTTAAAGATTCTTCTGGCGTTGTTTCTGAGGAGAAATGCATTGCAGCAAGCAACACCCGACGGGTTCGGTCTGAAGTAACGTGACGCTTCCCCCAGACATCCTGATACTCTGAAGCGATGCCACAGTAATCTGCGAGTCTTGCTATCGCTTCAGATTTACTTTTCGTAGAAGAATGACCCATTAATAATTTTAAACTAGCAAACGCCAAACTACTGACCACGGCGGCATCCTTCTTGTGGCTAGCATGTCATCGTTGATATTGGCTGTAGAAAAAATTAGAGTTCCATTTACGACGTCTACCTTTATATCTTCTTCGCCAAGATTGGCGATAAGTGAAAGTGATCGGTGATTGCCTAGTTGCCATTGTATTGTAAAAGCGCGCTCTGAAATAAACACTAGTTGAGGCGCCCCTCCGCTCATGCCAGCTAGATATGGAATGATCCACTCTCGACGCAATGATAATAACTGCCGATACAATTTAAAAGTTGCGTAATGATGAGTGTGTTCAAGGATGCTCCAGTCAAGAACACAGTTCCTGAAGGTAGAAATGTTATTAGGATCAGGGATAAGCTCTCTCTGAGCAGCGTCAACAAAGCGATCAATTTTTGAAAATTCTTGCCGGCGACCTTCGGTCACGGCACGGGCAAATTCAGGGCCAAAATCGCAGAAAAACATAAAAGGTTGTTCCGCTGCAAACTCCTCCCCCATGAATAAAAGAGGCATCTGCGGTGAAAGTAATAATATGGCTATAAGAGCTTCATGCTTAGTAGGAGAAATTATATGGCACAAACGCTCGCCAAAGGGGCGATTACCTACTTGGTCATGTGTTTGTAGGAAACTGACAAAGGCGGTAGATGGCAGATGTCCACTAGGCTCTCCACGCCGTACACCACCTCTAAAATGTGAAGGCTCTCCTTGGAAAACAAAACCTTCAGTCAGACTACGCCCTAACAGACGTACCGGCTCGTTTGTATAATCACTGTAACATCCTTCTGTTTCACCGCTAGCAAGTACATGTAATGCATGGTGGAAATCATCGTTCCACTGTGCTGTTGCAGAATGCTTCTGGCCAGTAGTATCACGACTAAGATAGTGAGCCTGATTCAGATCGTTTTCCAGTATCAGATGTACGTTTCGTTCTTGTCCCGGACCCTTTCTGATAGCGCCAGCAAGCTCCTCAACGATATCTAGCGAACTCTCATCACTGATGGTGTGAATGGCATCTAAGCGCAAACCATCTAGATGGTATTCTTCAAGCCAATAGAGTGCATTGTGGATGAAGAAGTCACGTACAATACGGCTACCTTCACCATCGAAGTTGATGGCAGCACCCCAAGGAGTAACATGATTCGGATTAAAGAAAGCTGGAGCATAGGTATGTAAATAGTTGCCCTCTGGGCCAAAATGATTGTATACCACGTCTAAAAATACCATTAGCCCATGATCATGAGCAGCATTGATGAGATACTTGAAATCGTTTGGTCGGCCATAAACAGCATCAGGAGCAAAAAGCAATACTCCATCATAGCCCCAATTACGTCGACCAGGAAAATCAGCTACAGGCATAATCTCCAGTGCAGTTATCCCAAGATCAACTAGATAGTTCAACCGATCCATAACACCGGTAAAGTTACCTGATGGCGTGAAACTACCAACGTGCAGCTCGTAGATCACCGCTTCCTCCCAAGGACGACCAACCCAATTATCATCTGACCACTTGAACTCAGTAGGATCAACTACCTCAGAAGGACCATGTACATCTTGAGGATTAAAACGGGATGCTGGATCAGGAACACTCATTCCGTCAGGTAACTGAAAACGATAATGACTACCATTTTGAGCTGTTGAGATCTTTAACTCAAACCAACCTGCGTTTACAGCTGTCATGGGTATACCATTTGACTTATCAAGTTCTAGCTTGACCTCTGTAACAGCTGGCGCCCAAAAACGAAAGTTAACTCCACCGCCTTCAAGTATCTCAGTACCAAATGGCATAGAATAGCTACGTTTCACGCTTAGTTCCGCTGGACTAACAGAGCAAGGGAGCGGCCTGTGATGGTATAAATCTCACCACCATGAAAATAACCATCAGACTCGAGACCACAGGCTAGACTGGAATCAAGTAGACTTTGCCACTTGCAACCCTCGCATAGCTTAGGTAAATGGAAATGAATACTCTCGTGATGGCTGTTGAAAAGCAATAGGAAATTATCATCAAAAATAGGGTTACCACGCTGGTCCCTTTCTTCCATCACTTCTCCGCCCAGATAAACACCTAGACAGCGGGCAAAATCATGAGCCCATTCCTCATCATTCATTTCGGTTCCATCAGGTTTGAGCCAGAGAATATCTTTTATACCTGAGCCACGAATTGCACGGCCTTGTAAAAAATTATTGCGACGAAAAACAGGGTGTGCGCGCCGTAAACTAATAAGCCGCTGTACAAAAGCAAGAAACTCTTTATCACTACTAGAGAGATTCCAATTCACCCAGCTAATTTCATTATCTTGACAGTATGCGTTGTTATTGCCCCTTTGAGTACGTCCCATCTCATCACCAGCCACGAGCATAGGCACACCCTGTGAAAAGAAAAGACTTGCTAATAAGTTACGTTTCTGGCGGGCACGCAAAGTGTTTATCTCTACATCCTCAGTCGGCCCCTCTACACCACAATTCCAAGAGTTGTTGTTGTCGCTTCCGTCTCTATTTTCCTCTCCATTAGCCTCATTGTATTTATTGTTATAGCTTACAAGGTCATGCAAAGTGAAGCCATCATGAGCAGTAATAAAATTTATACTTGCAAAAGGCTTACGCCCACTGTGATCATATAAATCGCTGGATCCGGTAAGGCGGCGTGCGAAATCGCCTATTAAACCATCATCGCCCTTCCAGTAAGCACGCATTGTGTCACGATAACGATCATTCCACTCCCCCCACCCAGCTGGAAAATTCCCTACTTGATATCCACCTTCCCCTAAATCCCAAGGCTCTGCGATAAGCTTGACCTGAGAAAGAACCGGATCCTGAAGCAGGATATCGAAGAAAGCACCGAGACGATTCACTTCGTGCAGTTCGCGCGCTAGAGCAGAAGCTAGATCGAAGCGAAAACCATCAACGTGCATCTCCAATACCCAATAGCGTAATGAGTCCATGATAAGCTGGAGTACCCTTGGATGCTGCAAATTAAGAGTATTGCCGCAGCCGGTATAATCCATATAGTAACGCGGATTTTCACCAAGTAGTCGATAGTAAGTGGAATTGTCTACGCCGCGAAAGGAAAGCGTCGGTCCGAGCTCGTTGCCTTCAGCTGTGTGGTTGTAAACCACGTCAAGAATAACTTCAATGCCGTGAGTATGAAGGGTCTTCACCATAGTTTTAAACTCATTCACCTCCCCGCTTGAACTATAGCGATTATCGGGAGCAAAAAAACCAATAGAGTTATATCCCCAGTAATTACTTAATCCACGCATAATGAGATCACGATCATCGATAAAGGTGTGTACGGGCATAAGTTCAACCGAAGTAATTCCCAATGACTTGAGATGGTCGATAACTGGAACGGTTGCTAAACCTGCATAGGTACCGCGGAGAGATGGTTGAATGTCAGGATGATTCTTGGTGAATCCTCGTACATGTAACTCATAAATCACCATATCGGACCAAGGAACGAACGGCGCCTTGTCATTGTCCCACGTAAAAGATGGGTCGATGACACGGCACTTAGGCATTCCGGAAGCATTATTACGGTGATCAATGGATAAGTCTTGTCTGCTATCATCAATGCGATAGCCGAAATGGGCATCATCCCAGCGCAACTGACCAACGATGTCTTTCGCATAAGGTTCAATTAACAACTTTTTTGGATTGAAACGATGACCATTCTCCGGATCTTCCGGCCCATAAACCCTGTAACCATACAGTAGACCAGGCCTAGCTTCAGGCAGGTAACAATGCCAAATCAGATCTGTCTGTTCACGTAGTTCTATGCGCTGAACCTCATGTTTTCCGCTGGGATCAAATAAGCAGAGCTCAACACGCTCCGCGTTCTCGGAAAAAAGAGCAAAGTTGACACCTTCACCATCCCAAGTAGCTCCACGGGGAAAAGGGGCGCCTGGCCAGACAGAATTAATAGGTAGATTCATTTCTTGTCTTTCCTATATTCGGTAATGCCCTCTCTCTGGCCCAGCAACCCCCCTAGACAGTACCACTACACCACCCTTGCTCACATGATAGCGAGCACGATCCTCTACTGCTTCAAAACCAATGCGTGTATTCGAAGCAATCTCATTGTGACGATCGACGATGACTCGTTTAAGTTGTGAACCACTACGAATAATCGTGTAATCCATGATGACACAATCCTCGAGATCAACATTCTCTTCCAAGACTACTTCGCGACGCAGGATAGTGTTACGGATGCGAGCGCACTTTATTAGTGAACCCGCACCGATGACACTGTCCTCGATGTCGCCAGAAAGGATACGCGGTGAAGGCCCCTGGTAATTACTAGAATTAATAAACCACTGCGGGTTAAAGAGATTAAACTTAGGCTCACCCCCAAGTACGTCGTGATGAGCAGCATAATAAGTATCAATGTCACCAACATCTCGCCAGTAAGACTGCTCTTCGTAACTAGAGATTCCAGGAATACGGTTATCTGCAAAATTATATGCATAAACCCGATGGCTGTGGATGAGGCGAGGCAGAATATGGCGGCCAAAATCGTTCTCTCCACGTTCCTTCGCTTCGTGTAACGCAGTCAATAGAACATCCGTTTCAAACAAATAGTTGCCCATGGAACCATATGAATGTGTTGAATCAAAAGGCATAGTTGGTGGATTCTGTGGCTTTTCTAGAAAGCCAGAGATACGACCATCATTATCAGTGTCAATCACACCAAAGCTGGCAGCTTTACTTAGTGGCACAGGAATCGCTGCCACCGAAACATGAGCCGATTTCTGTCGATGAAAGTCAATCATCTGCCGCACATCCATACGGTAGATATGGTCGGCGCCAAACACCGCAACCATATCCGGCGCATGTTGCTCTATTAAATTTATGTTCTGAAAAATAGCATCAGATGTACCCTGGAACCACTCGTCCCCCTCACGCATTTGAGGTGGAACAAGGGTAATAAATTGGTTTGTATAACCATTAGCATATCCCCAGGCTTTATTTACGTGTTCAATCAATGATTGGGACTTATACTGTATCAACAAATAGATGCTATATATCTCGGAATTTACTAAATTACTAAGAACAAAATCAATGATGCGATAACGACTACCAAAGGGAACTGCAGGCTTTGATCGCTCTGCTGTAAGTGGATCTAATCGCGAGCCTTGACCACCAGCCAGAACCATAGCAAGTACTTTCATGGGCTGTCTCCTGTAAGGGTTGCTGTGCCTCCTTGCTTATGAAGAATTCTAAGTAAACTAAAAAGTGGAATGGCCAGCCAGTCAGGACGGCTCTCCATTTCATAGCGTAACTCATACAAGGCCTTCTCTATGATAAAAAAATTAATTAGTCTCTCTGCTGCACCAGGGTCGGATGGCCAAACTGTGTAGCCCTCAATTGTATCGCAATAACTTTTAAGAAAAATCTCGCTAACTCTTTTCTCCCAAGTTTGCACCAAAGGACCCAAATGGTGACGGTCTACAGGGCGTTCAGTAGTAGCACGATCAGCAGCCACTGACGAAGCATAACTAAAAGAGCGCAACATACCAGCAACATCTCGAAGCGGGGAATGTTTCTGTCTTCGCTCTTCTAAAGAGCGAGCTGGCTCACCCTCGAAGTCAGTAATCACAAAATCGTTCTCAACTAATAGTAGTTGGCTAAGGTGATAATCTCCATGATATCGAGATTTAGCAGCAGAAATACCCTCTAGATTCCTAGGGGAAATAAGTTCGAACAATGATGATCGTTGTTGCAACAAGCCATCGATTGCAGCTTGCAGTTTAATAGGAAGATTATCGCGGTGATCCTTCAAAATATCAAACGTAATAACTGCCTCGATATGTAACCGCTCCGACCACACAACAAGATCCTCTGAAGTAATCGGCTCAGGTTCAAATGCTAAATCACCAGTAGATTTGCAGAAAGCTTGGTGAAGTTCTGCAGTACGGCGACCTAACACACTCATTAGAGTAAGGAAGTACCCATGTGGATCACTTTGAATTTCCGCTGAATTAGAAATCGGTTCAGCCAATTGTTCATCAAGATAGCGTTCAAGATAATCCACAGCATAGTTCCAAGCTGTACCCTGGTTCTCTACATAGGCCTGCAGCAACGCAAGAGTGAGCGTCTGACCATCAGCACTATGAAACTCTATAGAACCAGCTACGGGGGCGATATGCTGGATAGGGGCCTGCTCGGTGAGAAAGCGCCCTACCTCTACCTCTGGATTTGCGCCAAGCTGGAGACGACGATAGCCTTTGAGAAAGAGACGATTGCCAAAAAAGATCGCCGTATTACTTTGCTCCAGTGAAGGATGCCTCACTGGCTCTTCAATGCCGTCTGCTATTTTGCCGAATGCTGGACAAGAACGAAATTCGACCCGCCCCTTACCAAATGAGAGATCGATGTTTTGACCAATACCTTGGACCAGTGCACGGCAGAAACGATCATCACCAACGGCACCATAAAGAATTCCAGTGTGCTCCTTCTGCCGTATCCTTGCTAACGTCCAGGGCTCTAGTGCCTGAATTTTTTCCTCGCCACCGTCTTCCTCCCAACAGATAGCCAGAGGTAATAAGTAAAGTTGGGGGGTTAAATTAGCAAAATATACTTCGATTATAGTAAGTAACCAACTGCCTTGTGCTGTGTTCCACTCACCCTGTTCCAATAACTCTATACGAACAATAGAGTGACCCTTGGCAGCAAACCAGCGCTTGGTAGCAAGATAAGGCGCTAAAACTTTATGCTGGAATTGCTCTTGTGTGGTAGCAGTAATGGCACCACGAACAGTGTTGGCGCTGCTCCGATTCGCTGATAGGGTATGCCAACCCTCAGTGAGAACAAGCACAGGTAACGCCGGCCGCGCTAGACGATCTTCATGCCAATAGGGAACCTCAGCATCAGTTGCAAGACGAAAGCCATAAGTACCATAACCTTTCAGAGTTAATAAGTAAGGCAAAGCACCAATTGGGGGAAACGTGGTATGTCCAAGCAGCTCTACAGGTACCCGATCTATAAAGTCAGAGAGATCAAGCTCTACTGGCTGGGAGCTACGCGAGAGATTCACTACACATAGCAGCGCCTCGTTCTCCCATTCGACAACATAAGCAAGAATCTTGCGGTTACCAGGCTCTAGGAACTTGATTTTGCCACGTCCAAACGCCTTATAGTTTTTACGTACAGCGATGACACGCTTCATCCAGTGCAGCAGAGACGAGGGATTGCGTGCCTGTGCCTCAACGTTGAGCGCCTCATAACCGTAATTGGGATCCATATTGGGTGGTAAGTAGAGTTTTTGTGGATCGACCTTGGAAAATCCCGCGTTGCGATCTGGGCTCCATTGCATAGGAGTTCGCACGCTGTCACGATCCCCGAGATAAATGTTGTCCCCCATACCTATCTCATCACCATAATAAATTATAGGAGAACCCGGCAGGGTCATTAGAAGAAAGTTCACTAGTTCGATTTTGTTGCGATCGTTTTCCATAAGTGGAGCTAGACGACGGCGAATACCAACATTGACTCGCATGCGTGGATCGACGGCATACATTTCGTACATATAGTCCCGCTCTTTCTTTGTAACCATTTCCAAGGTTAATTCGTCATGATTACGCAAAAAGATAGCCCACTGACAGTTATCGGGAATTTCTGGCGTCTGCTGCAAAATCTCGACTATGGGATGGCGCTCCTCCTGGGCTACCGCCATGAAAATACGAGGCATAAGTGGAAAGTGGTAGGCCATGTGACATTCGTCGCCATCACCGAAATATTCGCGTACGTCCTCAGGCCATTGGTTAGCTTCAGCTAACAGTACTCGATTTTGGTATCCAGCATCGACAGCTGATCGCATCTGCTTGATAACCGCATGAGTCTCTTGCAAGTTCTCGTTGTCAGTACCTTCTTTGACACACAAGTAGGGAATTGCATCTAAACGTAGACCATCAACACCAAGGTCGAGCCAGAAGCGAATAATGTGGATGACTGCTTTCACAACCTCCGGATTATTGTGATTAAGATCTGGTTGATGAGAAAAAAAACGATGCCAATAATAGGCGCCAGCTACCTCGTCCCAGGTCCAGTTGGATTTTTCTGAGTCGGTAAAGATAATCCGCGTATCAGCAAACTTCTCGTCAGTATCTGACCAAATGTAGAAGTCACGTTTCTTTGAACCTGGCGGTGCGCGGCGTGCAGCCTGAAACCAAGGATGTTGGTCGGAAGTATGATTAATGACCAATTCGGTAATAACCTTCAATCCACGCTTGTGTGATTCGCGAATGAAATTTCGAATATCTGTGCGGGTACCGTACTCTGGGTGTACGTTGCGATAATCGGAGATGTCATATCCTTCGTCCTTGAAAGGCGATGGATAAAATGGCAACAGCCACAAAGTGTTAACACCGAGATCCTGAAGATAGTCTAGTTTCGCTGTCAAGCCTTTGAAATCTCCTATGCCGTCGTCATTGCTATCAAAAAACGCCTTAACGTGTACTTCATAAATGATGGCATCCTTGAACCAAAGGGGATCACCCTCACAGCCAGAGTCTGCCGGAGAGAGCGAAGTATTGTGGTTCTTATTGTTAACCTTGTTCATCAAGCTTTAATTTCTGGGGAATCAATCGAACTTGTGTTTACTTTACAGCTCGTTCGTAAACTGAGGATTTGCATTGGTGACACTCGTGGATATAAACGAACTAAATTTCGACCCCCCTGCCACTCAAATCTGGTCCCAGATAACAAGTCATGCGCTTCTAAAGGTAAACTGGATAATAAACCAAGCTCGGCAAGAGGCAGATCAATCCAACCGGATTGAACTTTATTTGGCTCAAGATTAGCTATCATAACCAAGATATTGTTACCTGCTGACTTACTGTAGCAGAGCATAAGAGGGTTGTCGACCATATGAAAACGCAGGCTCCAGTTAGACTGCAACGCGGGATTATTGTGACGAATACGATTAAGACAAGCAATATAGTCATGTAGATTATCAGATTGGTCGAGATCCCAATATCGCAGTTGATACTTCTCTGAATTCAATGGCTCCTCGCTGCCTGGTCCACATGATTCGTTTTCTATTAGCTCAAATGCTGGGCCGTAAATACCATAACTGGCTCCCAAAGTTGCAGCTAGAGACACCCTTAAGAGAAAAGCCGGTCGGCCTCCATATTGTAAAAACTCTGAAAGAATATCTGGGGTATTTGGCCATAGGTTTGGACGAAAATACTCGCGAGAATCGTGATGAGCAAGTTCCGTAAAATAGTCTGTAAGCTCCTGCTTGGTATTCCGCCATGTAAAATAGGTATAGGATTGAGTGAAACCAAGTTTTGCCAGGCGGTGCATAACTTTAGGCCGTGTGAATGCCTCTGCAAGAAAGATAACTTCCGGATGTTCAGCCTTGACACCTTGAATTAACCATTCCCAGAAGGAAAAGGGTTTGGTGTGTGGGTTATCCACCCGAAAGATATACACTCCCTCCCCAATCCAGTGATCTACAATATTTCTTAGTTCGCACCAAAGCTCTTCCCATTTATCGCACTCAAAATTAAAGGGATAAATGTCCTGATACTTTTTAGGAGGATTCTCCGCATACTGGATACTCCCGTCCGAACGATGACGAAACCACTCGGGATGTTTTTTTACATACGGATGGTCTGGCGAACAATGGAAAGCAAGATCTAAAGCAACTTCGATACCAAGTTCTTGAGCCTGGACTACTAATCGACGGAAATCTTCTGCACTTCCTAATTCAGGGTGAATATCAAAGTGACCGCTTTCGTCAGAACCAATGGCCCATGGGCTACCTGGATCATCTGGATTTGTTGAAAGACTGTTATTGGGGCCCTTTCGAAAAGTGTAGCCAATGGGATGAATAGGTGGAAGATAAAGCACATCAAAGCCCATTGAGGCAATGTAAGGCAACCTATCCATCAATCGAGAAAAGCTCCCATGCGTATCATCTCCCTCAATGCAGGAACGAGGAAAAAGCTCGTACCAGCTGGAGAAGCGTGCCCGCTCTATGTCAACTACCACCTCCAATATATGACAGTATTTGGTTACGAAAAGCCTCTTCCCATTTGTAGACATGAGGTTTGTTAAACTTTCACTTTGGGCTATATTCCGCCCCTCCTCTAGAGTCGATGTAGAACGAAGCTTTGTGGCCCAATCTTTGAGTTCTCTGGCATTATCACCACTAGCACTCTTTGCGGCAGCACTAACCATTTCAGCGCCAGCTTGCAAAGCAACAAGGATATCCTCGAATTCCTCACGCATAGTGAATTCTTGCTGCCAGGTTAGAAAATGATCCACACTGGCAACAATCGTATATTCGTATCTGCCTACAGTATCAACAGTGAAGCATGCCTGCCAACGATCTTTACTTACAGGGATCATCAACACTTCATTCCAAGTCTTAGATTTAGATGGTCTATGTAAAAGCGAACAGTGCAACTGATCTTTGCCGTCAACGAATATGTCCGCCTCAACGATCACATTCTCATTCACGGTACGTTTGATAGGGAAACGACCACCATCGACTTCGGGACTAACTCGCTCAATTACCACGCGGGTACGGCCAGCTTGGGGGAGCGCTTGTTTAATCAAATTACCCTCCCACTTTTTTTCACTGGCCCTAATATCAACGCTGACAGAGGTGGTAAGGTCAGCACCAAAGAATAAGGATAACCTTCAAAGGCATGAAATGACGTCTCGAGGCCTCCAAAGTTGCCCATACCGCTCCCGCCGTAATAACTTGAGTCGCTGTTTAGAATCTCTTCCCACTGACCACTACGTGGTACTCCGATAATGTAGTTTTGACGCGGTATCGGGGTTAAATTACACACTATTAGGACAACATCGTCCGGCTCGGTACCATAACGCAGAAATCCTAATATACTTTCTTTCCTGGCGCGGGAAATCACCCAAGCAAATCCTTCTGAAGTAAAGTCTTTATTATGTAGCGCCGCATGTTCTCGATAGACGCGATTGAGATCTGCTACCCAGTGTTTAACGCCTCCGTGAAGTGGATATTGAAGTACGTGCCATTCCAAGCTTTCATCATGTTGCCACTCGCACTTCTGCCCAAACTCCCCACCCATGAACAATAGCTTTTTACCAGGATGAGTCCACATTAAACCATATAGTAAACGTAGGTTAGCGAACTGCTGCCACTCATCACCCGGCATTTTACCGACGAGAGCGCCCTTACCATGCACGACCTCATCATGGGATAAAGGTAGAACAAAATTTTCGGTAAAAGCGTAACAAAGACCAAAAGTCAATTGGTCATAATGGTGCTCGCGAAATAGTGGGTCCTGCTGAAAGTACTTCAGTGTATCGTGCATCCAGCCCATGTTCCATTTCATACCGAAACCCAGGCCGCCCATATAAGTAGGACTAGATACCATGGGCCAAGCAGTGGATTCCTCGGCGATAGTCTGGACATCAGGATATTCACGATAAACGGCTTCGTTGAGATTACGTAGGAAATTTATAGCTTCAAGATTCTCGCGGCCACCATGGATATTAGGTATCCACTCCCCTTCCTTACGTGCATAATCAAGATAGAGCATCGATGCAACTGCGTCAACGCGTATGCCGTCCACATGATATTTGTCAAGCCAAAAAAGAGCACTGGAAATGAGAAAAGAGCGTACTTCATTACGCCCAAAATTAAATATGGAGCTTTTCCAATCCGGATGGAAACCTTGTCGCGGATCAGCATGCTCGTACAGACAGGTTCCGTCAAAGCAGGCTAATCCATGTCCATCAGCTGGAAAATGTGCGGGTACCCAGTCAAGAATGATACCAATACCAGCTTGGTGCAAGGTATCGACCAGGAACATGAAATCCTGTGGCGTGCCATAGCGTGCTGTTGGAGCAAAATAACCTGTGGTCTGATAGCCCCAAGAGCCATAGAAAGGATGTTCCGTCAAGGGGAGTAATTCTACATGGGTAAAGCCCATCTCCTTAACATAAGATGCAAGCTGAGACGCTATCTCCCGATAACCAAGAAAACAGTTTTCTTCCTCAGGAACACGTCGCCAGGAACCCAAATGCACCTCATAGATGGATATAGGTGCGTCAAGGGCATTAGCGGCACGGCGTTTAGCCATCCACTCACCATCATACCAAGTGTAGTCAAGTGTCCAGAGCCGAGAAGCGCTGTGTGGAGGTTCTTCAGCGTAGCGAGCGAAAGGATCCGCTTTCTCAATTAGCTCGCCATTACGGCTAGTAATATGAAATTTATAACAATCTCCTATAGCTGGCCCCAAGATAAATCCTTCCCAAAGACCAGAACCGTCGTCTCGACGATAGAGAACATGTTGTCCTGCCTGCCAATCATTGAAATCGCCTATTACCGACACGTACTCAGCGTTAGGTGCCCATACACAAAACTGGAAACCGGCTTGACCACTCTTTTCTGCCATGTGTGCACCAAGATGCTCGTAGAGACGACTATGGGTGCCCTCGCGAAAAAGGTAGATATCGTGTTTACTAAAAAGGGTATGAGAAAGTACGACAGTTGTAAGATTTATTGCGCACCTCCCGGCTGCGCGCTATCACCCCGAGACGGCTGCGCACCTGCATCCTGAGATAGGTTAAAGGGTGGGCTTGACCCGTCCTTAAGTTGGCCAGAATAGACCGTAAGGTGAGGAAAGGGAATCTCGATACCGGCAGTGTCGAAGGCGTACTTAAGACGACGCAAATATTCACGGCGTACTCCCCACTGCTCAATAGGTGCCACTTTAAAACGGCAACGCAGAATTACTGCTGAATCACCCCATTCATTCACGCCAGCGATTTCTATATCTTCCAAAATCTTGGGAGCAAAAATTGGATCAGCACATAGCTCAACGCCTACTTCACGCATCACTTTGAGTGCCTGATCAACGTCTTCGCGGTAAGCAATCCCTACATCAATTACTGCATGGGCGTAACCACGAGTCATATTAGTAACCGTAGTAATTTCACCATTTGGCACGTAATGGACATTACCATCGTAATCGCGCATCTGCACATAACGTAAAGTAATTTCTTCTACTATACCGGACTTGCCACCGACCTCAACTACATCGCCCTGGCGAAGCTGATTTTCTAACAATAAAAATATGCCGGTAAAATAATCCTTAACGAGACTCTGTGCACCAAAACCTATAGCCAGACCCACCACGCCAGCGGCACCGAGTATAGGTGCGATGGAAATACCTAGCTCTCCTAATATCACGATGCCAGTAACTAGCCAAATTACAACTGAGGCAATATAGCGAAACACTCGGCCAAGAGTTTCAGCACGTTTCGCCTCCTCGGGATCGTCAAGATGATTTTGTATAAGATGGAAACGGAAGGTCCGAATCAGTTTATGAACAAGGGTTAAGACAATCCAGGCCAATACAGCAATTAAAACAATGCGCAAGCCTGATACAACCACTGGCGAAACTTGGTAACCAAAGAAAACCAGGTTATCTAGCGACACTTGCTCCATTACGCTTCCCCCATTTACTGTCTATGTACAAGAAAATCCTTGGCTACTGTGTTTATGTTAAAGATTATGGGCAAAAATGATCATTCAAGCAAGCTGAGGAAACAAACAACAGTAAGAAGAAAGAGAAATCTCACCTTCATTGATTTAACCTAACAAACGGCTAAAAATAAACGCAGCAAATAAACAAATATAAAATCTGAGCCATTAATTCTTGCCATTCAGGAGACCTCGGCGTAGACTTGATTATTTGTTACAAAATCAAGTTGCACGATGAACAACACTACAAAAACCCATGGTGGTAGACGCCTAGGAGCTGGGCGTAAACCTGGTAATAGTATGGCACAGCCCACTACAGTCATACGTGTTCCAGTAAATATAGCCAAAGTTATTAAAAACTTTGTCTCTACCCTAAAAGGAAAACACTCGTTACAGGGACAAGCTTGCGTTGTTGATCTGATCAAATTCGCACAAGCCAGGCAACGCATCACTCTTCCACTCTATACGTCAAAGGTGGCTGCCGGCTTTCCCTCGCCAGCTGATGACTACGTCGAACAGCAGCTCAATCCAAACGACTATCTCGTAGAAAATAATACTACAACCTTCTTTGTACGCGTTAAGGGTGATTCAATGATAGAAGCCGGTATCTTTGATAATGATGTACTCGTTATCGATCGTTCTAAAACTCAGCAGACTGGTGACATCGTCCTTGCGGTATTAGACGGAGAATTCACCGTAAAAACTCTGGATTGGTCTAAAAAAAATGTAAAGCTTATCCCAGCCAACCAGCATTACCCTGTTATCGAAGTTAAGAAAGACCAGTCACTTGAAATCTGGGGTGTTGTCACTGGCTCCATGCGTAAATTCAAATGAATCGCTCTATAGCCCTCATCGACTGCAACAATTTTTACGTCAGTTGTGAACGAGTATTTAATCCAAAATTAGAAGGGAAACCAGTAGTAGTACTTTCTAATAATGACGGCTGTGTAGTCGCTAGAAGTAACGAGGTGAAAACGCTTGGTGTAAAAATGGGGCAACCTTGGTTTCAGCTTAAGGATTTAGCAAGAGAACATGGCATCATCGCCTACTCTTCCAATTATGCACTCTATGCCGATATGTCTAATCGAGTGATAAACATTCTTTCCAAATTTAGCCCTAATAAAGAAGTATATTCCATTGATGAATGCTTTCTCGATTTCACGGGATCCTGTAGTAGATACAATCTAACTAACTATGTACAGAGAATACGCAAGTGCATCCGACAACAAACAGGATTACCTGTTTGCATTGGAATTGGAACATCCAAAACGCTAGCGAAAATCGCAAACCATATTGCCAAGAAAAAATCACGGTTCCAAGGCGTATGTGATCTTAACGCTATGACAACACAGGAACAAAATAGTTGGTTACACAGTATTAAAATTGAAGAAGTGTGGGGTATCGGCAAACAGCTTGCACCAAAATTAAGACAGATCCATATTTATAACGCGCTCGACCTAAAACGTGCTGATCCAGAAATGCTAAATTTGCGATTTTCGGTGTCATTGAAGAAAACTGTCCACGAACTTAATAATGTAATCTGTATTGAATTGGAAGAGGTGGCCACACCCAAGAAACAAATAACTTGCTCCCGCTCTTTTGGTGCCCCGATAACTAAACTCGAGAATCTAAAACAATCTATTGCCCTATATGTTAGTTGCGCAGCCGAAAAATTACGCCAGCAAAATTCCCATGCAGGGTCAATCCATATCTATATCTGTACTAGTCCATTTAACAAAAAGAAGCATTGCTACTCCAACAGCATGACTATCCCATTGTCGGAACAAACAAACGATACCCTAATACTTATACGAATCGCATTATGGGGGCTACATAAGATTTATCATAGTGGATATAAGTACCAAAAAGCAGGAATCATATTATCCAAACTCGTGTCGAACAAGGAGCGCCAGTTGGGCTTGTTTGGCAAAAAAGCACAGGAAAAATCAGCCAATCTAATGATAGTGTTAGATCAGATCAATATGCTGATGGGAAGAAAAGTACTAACCACTGCAGCCGAAGGCATCACACAACCATGGAAAACGAGACAAGGCAATAGGAGTCCGAGATATACAACTAGTTGGAATGATTTAATAGTAGCTAATTAATTTAATGTAAATTATGCAACATACGTGTTAAAATGTTGTCGTAGTAGGGACTTAACGGAGTTCTGAATAAGGAGAGAAACATAGAGGCCATACTTGCGAACCCGAGAGGATTCTGTGCCGGCGTGGTGCGTGCTGTAGAAATTGTCGAGCAAGCATTGGTACTTTATGGGGCGCCAATTTACGTGTTACACCAGATCGTACACAATCAGCAAGTAATCCATGATTTGGAGGCGCGTGGCGTAATTTTTACTGAGGATATGGAAAGCATCCCAACTGGTGCGGTAACAGTGCTCAGTGCCCATGGTGTTTCCGATGCAGTTATGGAGGCTGCTCACACTCAGAAACTAGAGATAATCGATGCGACTTGCCCGCTAGTTACTAAAGTTCATTTACAAGCCCAACGTTATAGTAAAGATGGATATGAAGTAGTGATTATTGGTCATCGGGGGCATGTTGAAGTGGAAGGTACCTATGGACGAGTACGTGGAACGGTACATGTGGTTGGTTCAGTAGAAGATGTTCAGGCCTTAGTAGTTTCCGATCCAAAACGGGTGGCCTATGTCACCCAAACCACCCTAAGCCTGGACGATACACGCTTCATAGTGCAAGCCCTGAAAAATCGCTTCCCAGATGCGCATGGCCCCGAACTATCGGATATCTGCTATGCAACACAAAACCGCCAAAATGCCGTAAGAAATCTAGCTGCAAAGGTAGATGTAATCCTGGTGGTAGGAGCAAGAAATAGCTCCAATTCCTCCCGTTTACAAGAAGTAGGCGAGATGAGTGGTGTGGATGCGTATCTAATTCAGGATGCCGACGAGATTTCACCAAATTGGTTTGTTAATAGCTCAAAAATTGGCGTAACTGCTGGTGCTTCTACTCCTGAGGTTTTGGTACAAGGTGTTCTCGATCGCTTGAAAGATCTGGGGGTAGGCAGTATCAATGAAATGGAAGGAGTGTCGGAAGATATTACGTTCAAACTTCCAGCGGCGCTATTGCAGCATCAGAAATCGTTGTAATGTATTTAACAAAAAAATGAAGATAGGGGTAGCTATTTTGCTTATGTGTGACTATCATTCGGCCTATTAAATATTTTTGGAGAAACCTGCTCATGGGAGTTCCATTACGTCAGCAAATAGCTGTAGCCGGCTATCTAATTAAACAAAAATTGAAAGGGGTTAAAAAATACCCGATGGTTCTAATGTTAGAGCCTCTTTTTCGTTGTAACTTAGCCTGTGGAGGCTGTGGCAAAATTGATTATTCTGATGAAATCTTGGATAAACGTCTTTCATTTGAAGAATGTATGCAAGCTGTCGATGAGTGCGGTGCGCCAATGGTATCAATTCCAGGCGGAGAGCCATTAATACACAAAGAGATGCCACAAATAGTTGAAGGCATAGTTGCCCGTAAAAAATATGTCTATCTGTGTACGAACGCTCTTTTGTTGAAAAAGAAAATTGGTGACTATAAACCATCCCCATACTTGACCATGTCTGTCCATCTGGATGGGATGAAAGAAAGGCATGATACCTCTGTATGTCAGAAAGGGGTTTTTGACAGAGCAGTTGAGGCCATAAAAATAGCAGTAAGTAAAGGCTTTAGAGTAACTGTGAACTGCACCCTCTTTCAAGGCGAAACCCCGGAAGATGTCGCTGAGTTTCTAGACTATGCCATGACACTTGGTGTAGAAGGCGCAACTATAGCTCCCGGATTCAGCTACGAGCGCGCACCACAACAAGATGTTTTTATTAAAGGTAAAGATACCAAGAATTTGTTTAGAGGTATTTTTAAACTTGGTAAAAAACGTAACTGGAAATTAAATCATTCAACGCTTTATCTTGATTTTCTAGCAGGCAATCAGAGTTATGATTGCACTCCATGGGGCAACCCAACACGTAATGTGTTTGGCTGGCAGAAACCCTGTTATTTGCTGTCAGACGAAGGTTATGTGTCTAGCTTTCAAGAGCTTCTAGATGAGACACCTTGGGAAAAATATGGAAACACCAATAATCCCAAATGTGTACAATGCATGGCGCACTGCGGTTATGAAGCAACTGCTGTTGAAGATATGCTGCAACATCCATTGAAAGGTATACTTACTTCTATCCGAGGCCCCAAAACAGTGGGCGCAATGGTGGCTGAGCCTATTCCTAAATGGATAACTGAGGAGCAAGAAGAGCAAAATAAACTTTCTGGGATTCCTATCACGGTTGTACGCTAATGCTCATTTGTTTAAAAAGCATTTAACTTAGTCTTTCTTACCAACGATAATAAAAATTTTCTAGATAGATTATTTGTTGTAATTCTGACCAATTTTTTGTTGTAAAACGGGTGAAATGATCATCGTCTCTCAACATGACTGAGATTTCTGTATGGATTCTACATTTCGATATTAAATATAAAACAGAATCAGTCAATTCATATTAGGTCCATTTATTAGCTACAACAGGTGCGTGTTCTACTCTTGTTATCAATATTTTTATCAAAACTTATATTCAATTCATGTATAAGATAGAACGCGCTGTCAACCATTCACCGCTTATTACCCTTAGATATAATACGAATTAATCACTACGCTATCGATTCGAAGAACAATTGTTGAAAGGACCATAGATATGAGAAATTGGCCTGAGATTAAATCAATTTTTCGACTTCTAATAATTACAACAATGATGTTGTACATGCCAACATCTTGGGCCCAGAAACCGGGTGCTACTGGTCCAGAACATACCATAAACATTTTGCACGAGGCTTTACTAAAAGGAATGCGAGGAGGGGATAAATTAGGATTCCAAGGTAGATATAAATTATTAGCGCCCATACTTGATCGCTCTCATGATTTCGACTTTATTGCACATACTATTCTGGGTAAACTTTGGACCAAACTAAACCGCGAACAACGACACATTTTTATCGAGCACTTTAGAAAACTCAGCATTAGCACCTATGCCGGGTGGTTTAAAAACTACGAAAACGAGCGTTTTGAGTTTTTAGAGAAAAAAACCATGCCTAGAAATCATGTGCTGGTACGTAGTCAATTTATCCAAAATAATGGCGAGCCTGTGAGTTTTGACTACATCTTACGTCAAGGGAAAAAAGATTGGCGCATCATCAATATTTTAGCAGATGGTGTCAGCGACCTTGCTTTAAAACGAGTTGAGTACCGTTCTATTCTTAAGCAGAAAGGCTTTCCAGTCCTTATCGACATGCTCAAGAAGAAAATTGTGCTAGCCGAAAAAAACTAAGAATTAACCATATAATTTACTTCCTGAAGGACGAGCCACGATAGTGGAAGCCTCGAAAGGACATATCATCTATAGCGCATTTGCGCGTTGGGCCACTGCCTCCTATCTCTACGCACCATGGATACTACTTATGGCGTTGCTAGCTGCTATGAGTTGTGCTGTGTATGTTTCACGTAATCTTGGCATGAATACTGATACCACAGATATGCTCGCAGAGCACCTTCCATTTCGTGTCAATTTGAAACACTACAATAAAACGTTCCCACAGGAAATGGATAGTTTGTTACTAGTACTTGATGCTCCCACGCCCGAGCAAGCTTACGCCTCCGCTGGCTTACTTTCTGCTCGCCTAAAAAAAGACACCACAAATTTTCAAGATGTTTACGCTCCAAATGTAGATTCTTTTTTCGTACGTAACAGTCTGCTCTATGTAAGCATTCCCGAGTTGGAAAGAATTGCAGATCATATGGCAAGTGCACAGCCGCTGATCGCTCATATTGCTCGAGACCCAACATTGCATACCTTTGCATCTGTTCTCACTGGTGCAGTAGAAGAACTACGTAAAGGACGTAACTTAGAGCTAGGGCCATTACTAAATAGCTTGAGTGCTACTTTGAATGCTCGACTTGCAGGCGTGCCACGAATTCTTTCATGGCAAAGTTTATTTCGTGGGGAACCTCAGAAAATTAGGTATCAAGAATTTATTATGGTGAAGCCAAAACAAGATTTCACCCAGTTATACCCAGCAGAACAGTCAATTTCTGCAATACATGTTGCTGCAACGGATATCGGTTTAACGAATGACAGCCCAGTACGAATGCGTATTACTGGTGAAGTAGCCTTAGCTGATGAAGAACTTAACAGCTCGCTGCGAGGCATGGAATATGCTGGAATAGTCACGTTCGTGATGGTAGTGATGGTACTTTTTTTTGCAATGCGTACAATTAGGCTAGTTCTTGCCGTATTAATCTGCCTTATATTAGGCCTGATTCTTACCGCAGCCTTCGCAACAGCAGCAATCGGTCACCTAAATATTATCTCTATAGCTTTTGCGGTGTTATACATCGGTCTTGGTGCAGATTTTGCCATCCATTTTTTACTGCGACATCGCGAGATACTAGAAAAAGGCCTACCTGCAAAAGATGCGATATATGGATCAGGCAGCGCGGCTGGAGCTGCATTAACTGTATGTGCCATAACTAACGCTATTGGTTTTTATGCTTTTATACCTACTGATTATAGTGGAGTAGCAGAATTAGGGATAATCTCAGGAACTGGTATGCTGGTTAGTCTGTTAGTTACTCTTACTATAGGTCCCGCCTTATTACGTTACGTACCAAAACAACCCGAATTAAAATCTGGCATTGATATCTCTCTAAGTAAAATACTTGAATTTGCTCTTAAATGGCAGAAATTGACATATGTGGCTATTTTCATAGGATTATTTTCTGCTGTAATACTGTTACCCCAATTAAAATTTGACTATAACCTATTGAATATGCAAGACCCTAAAGGAAAAGCTGTGAATACCTTTAAGGAGTTACTTTCGGAAGTAGAAAACTCACCTTGGTACGTAGCTGTACTAGCCAATAACCGTGAGGAAACAGATCTTTTAGTAGAAAATCTAAAAAAACTTCCGGAGGTGAAAAAAGTAGTAACAATCTTTGATTTTGTACCAGGAGAACAAGATGAGAAACTCCCTCTTATTGAAGAGATGGCCCTCACAACTGGGCCAATCATGCTATCAACTTCTTCATCAGAGAAAAACGATCAATTATCGGAAAAACAAAGAAAAGCATTATTCAAACTAAGTACCACACTAGATCGTTTTATTACTGAACAACCTGATCATCCAATACTAGCGCCTGCTCGCACTCTAAGAAACTCATTAACAACGTTATTCGACCATCTTGATAAAGAAAATGTTAAAAATAGAAGTAAGCTATTGCATTCAGTAGATAATGATCTACTCGTGACGTTACCAACTTCTCTTCAACGCATGCAAAGCGCAATTGATGCTTCCAGCACGTTTAGTAAAAACGACCTTCCAATATCGTTAACTAGCCGCTGGCACAGCAAGGCAGGAGAATATAAAATTGCCGTCTATCCAGCAGAAGATATAAATGATAACGAAGCATTGAAACGTTTCGTACGTGCAATACAACAAGTAGCTCCCCAGGCTACGGGGGCACCAATGGTTAGTCTGGAAGCAGGTGAAGCCGTAGTACAAGCTTTTGTACAAGCTTTCTCACTAGCGCTAATAGGAATTGTAGTAGCTCTCCTAATATTATTACGTAGCGTGAAGCACACTCTCCTAGTGCTGATTCCATTATTGCTATCAAGCATATTTATTGGTGTTTTCACTGTGTTATTGAATCTACCGTTTAACTTTGCAAATATTATAGCCTTACCACTGTTACTTGGTATTGGAATTGATAGTAGTTTGCACATGGTTCACCGAAGTCGCAATGATGAACTAACAAGCGAAGATCTGATCCAAACTAGTACTGTACGAGCTATCTTCTACAGTGCTCTGACTTCATTAGTCGCCTTCGCGAGTCTAATGTTCTCATCGCATCAAGGCACTGCTAGTATGGGAATATTATTAACTATGGGTCTAACTTTCACTCTAATCTGTACACTCGTTATATTGCCGGCACTGTTACGAGTTTCAACTCAAAAAGTAAATCCATGAGTAACGATTATTTCCTTACTTCCAATGATAACAATTTATCAACCCACATACAGTAACCCAAATACTTAGATAAAATGTGCGGTTATCAGTATGTTTTAAGAGTTCGATCCTTAACTCTGATTTGAAGTAAAAAAATTCATAGCCCAATTTATGCTGTATATATGGTGAAAAAATAGCCCTAAATAGAAAACTTATATATAAATCCAGGCCTTTTTGACTGTACATTACATCTGAAAACGAATTACCATATTACAAGTTAAAAATGGAAGAAACTAAACTCCGATCATGAAATTTAAATGCCTAACTGCATTTCTGTTACTGCTTTTTGCCGCACTGTCAGTGGGCTGCGCAACTACTCCCCAAGAAAACCAGAGAGTCTCGACATCAGATGAGGAAGAAGGTTCGTCAATTGACCCTTATGAAAGCGTCAATCGCCCACTATACGATTTCACTGATACTATTGATCGTAATGTTCTGGCGCCGGTTGCTGATACTTACATAGATTGGATTCCCAAGCCAGTTCGAACCTCTGTCGGAAATTTCTATGACAATCTTGCGTATCCAAACACAATTATCAATAGTTTTCTACAAGGCAAGATGATTCAAGGAACGGAAGATAGTCTGCGCTTAGTCGTAAACTCCACGATTGGTTTGGCTGGACTCTTTGATGTAGCCACACCCATGGGCTTAAAAAGACATGATGAAGATTTTGGGCAAACACTCGGAGTTTGGGGTGTTGATAGCACATCATACATGTATCTTCCTATTCTTGGGCCCACCAGTAATCGTGACGTGTATGGTATCCCTTTCACCATGGCCTCAAATGCATTATTTTATGCAGGGTTTATAGTTGGCGCTCCAGTAACTGTTCCTTTAGGTATTTTGGCAGTAATTGATAAACGTGCACGAGTTTCTGAGGATTTGCGCATTCGTGATCAAGCAGCACTAGACCCTTATTTGTTTGTACGTGAAGCATATTGGCAGCAGCGTCAGAATCTTGTCTTTGATGGCAAACCGCCAATTGAAAACTATGACGATCTCTTTTCGGATGACTTATCGTATATCCCTACAAGCAGTCTAGACATTGATCCCTGTTTGGAAACACCTGTACAACATAAGTTTGCTGAAGAAGAAACTTGGCATCCTCCCCTTATCCTAGCCGAAAATAAAAGTGAAAAAGATTGCTCATTTTTCGCTTCTGAGTCAAAGATAAAAGACAAAAATACTTTTGGTAAAACCAATGGTACGGAACATGTTTCTGAGGATAAGTTCTGAAGATAAAATACAGTCTAAATCGATTCAATCTACCACTTTGGATAAAAACAAATGAAAGACCTTGATACTCTTACTGGTGTAGCCCAGGAAAATACTAGCATTTCCCATACAATTGAAACAAGCCAGAAGTCGGTGAATAGAAATATGTCTGTACTAGCAGACGCATTAACAAAAGCACGGACAGCTCTACTATCTTTACAAAAAGAAGACGGTCACTGGTGCTTTCCATTAGAAGCAGATTGTACGATTCCAGCTGAATATATTCTAATGATGCACTTCATGGACGATATAGATGTCAAACTTGAAACAAAGCTAGCTCGGTTTATTCGTAGTAAGCAGGATCCAAATCACGGGGGTTGGCCTTTATACTATGGCGGTCATTTTGATCTAAGCTGTACCGTCAAAGCCTACTATGCATTAAAGCTAGTTGGCGATTCTCCAGATGCTCCCCATATGGTAGTTGCTCGTACTGCCATCCTAGAACACGGTGGCTGTGCACGAACTAACGTATTCACTCGAATACTACTAGCAATGTACAGACAACTACCATGGCGTGGAGTTCCATTTATGCCAGTAGAAATTATATTATTACCGAAGTGGTTTCCATTTCATCTGAGTAAAATCGCTTATTGGTCACGTACTGTGACAGTCCCGTTGACAATCTTGTGTAGTCTAAGGGCTCAAGCTGCAAACCCGCGGAAGGTTAATGTTCGGGAATTATTTACCATAGAACCTGAGAAAGAACGTAATTATTTTCCAGTACGTACTGCTCTTAACCGCATTTTTTTACTTATAGAACGCACTGCTTCACTATTTGAACCGCTCATACCAAATGCTCTACGTCGCATTGCGCTACACCGAGCAGAACACTGGATAGTAGAAAGACTTAATGGCGAATGTGGCCTAGGAGCAATTTTTCCCGCTATGGTAAATGCTAATGAAGCACTTGCGTTACTAGGATACCCATACGAGCACCCATACCGTAAACAATGTCGTGAAGCATTATTAGGATTGCTGGTGGATGAAGGTGATCAAATTTGGTGTCAACCTTGCACTTCACCTGTATGGGACACCGTCCTTGCAAGCCTATCCTTGCAAGAAGATATTAACGCAGATCAAAAACCAGTCCGGGCTGCTCTAGACTGGCTAGTACCTCTCCAAATACGGGACGCACCTGCTGACTGGAAAGAAGATAATCCTAGGCTAGTTGAAGGCGGCTGGGCTTTTCAATATGCCAATCCACACTACCCTGATCTAGATGATACTGCAGCTGTAGCTTGGGCAATGCACCAGGCTGATCCTCAAGCTTATCGTGAAAGCCTTGCACGTGCAGCTACCTGGCTTAGTGGGATGCAATCTAATAATGGTGGTTTTGCGGCCTTTGATGTAGATAATACCTATTATTATCTTAACGAAATTCCATTTGCTGACCACGGTGCATTACTTGACCCACCTACTAGTGACGTTAGTGCTCGTTGTACAGGTTTTCTAGCTTTGTTCGGAAAACCCGAACAACAAAATTCAATGAAGAAAGGATTGGCTTATTTGTTCAAGGAGCAAGAATCAAATGGTGCTTGGTTTGGTCGCTGGGGAAGTAATTATATTTACGGTACTTGGTCAGTGCTAGAAGCTTTACGATTAGCAAAAGTTGATACTGCCCACACATCTATTGTTCGTGCTGTAAAGTGGTTAAAGTCTGTTCAACGAGATGATGGCGGATGGGGCGAGAACAATGATACTTACTTTGATCCGAAATTAGCCGGGCAATTTAAGACTAGTACCTCGTTCCAGACTGCTTGGGCCTTACTTGGCCTGATGGCTGCAGGAGAAACACAAAGCCAAGAAGTACATAGAGGAATCGAATACCTTCTGAACAGGCAAGGAAGTGATGGCTTGTGGAATGATCCATGGTTCACCGCACCAGGATTTCCGCGGGTTTTCTATTTAAAATATCATGGTTACTCAAAATATTTCCCACTGTGGGCCCTAGCACGGTACCAAGCATTTACTCAAAGGGATCTTGTTTGAATTTAGTAGGTATTGTCGCAGCCATGCGAGTTGAAGCTCGCTGTATCACTTCACGTCATGTACCCCTAGGTAAAATGGTTAATCTAGGAGAGAACGCAGCAATATGGCTCTGTGGAATGGGTGAAAAAGCTGCACGAAATGCTGCAACTAGATTACAAGAAAGAGGAGCGAATAGTCTAATTAGTTTTGGAATTGCAGGAGCACTAGAACCCATATTACGCCCAGGAGATTTGATTCTGCCTGAATCAATTTATACTGAGAATTTACTATTACCTGTTTCTCTAAAATGGAGAAATCGAATACAAGAACACTTACCTTCTCACTTGCGTGTTATTGGAGGCAAACTAGCTGCAAGTCAAAAAGTGTTAACTTCGATAGTTGAGAAACATGAGCTAGCACAGTCCACTGGGGCTTGTGCGGTAGATTTAGAAAGTGGTGCAGTTGCTAAGGTAGCTGCAGATGCAAACATACCCTTCCTTGCGATTCGTGCAATTGCAGATCCTGTAGAATTTTCGCCGCCATCAACCTTGCTCGGTGCGATACACCAAGATGGTAGTGCCAATCTTGTACGCATACTATCCCTACTGCTACAAGGCTCCGTGAACTTGAGTACATTACTGCGCCTTGCGAAGGAACTACGTACCGCTCGTTCCACTCTCTCGACAGTGGTGTCACATGCAGGTATGGAGTTAGGAATCCAACCAAATCGTGCTACAAACGTGAATTAGGTTATCAAAAATAACTATTACTAAAGCCTAATTTGATACTTACACTAATCCGTTCAGTCTACCAATGACGTTTCAAATAAATCGCAATTCTTCACTAATTGAACCGGCACTTTCTCGCCCATCTTATCGAACCATTCTTTATGTAGAGCTAACTCTTGTTTCCATGCATCTGCATCTACTTGGTTCAGCTCATCAAATTCAGTCTGGTTAATTTCTGCTCCAGTCCAGTCAATATCCTCAAAGCGTGGCATCCAACCCAACACGGTTTTATTAGCAGAAACGTTTTTATTTATTCGGTCTACGATCCACTTCAACACGCGCATGTTATCACCGAAGCCAGGCCATAAGAATTCACCCTTCTCATTCATGCGAAACCAGTTAACACAAAATATATTTGGAGCTTGTTTGATCACTTTCCCCATCTTCAACCAATGATTGAAATAGTCACCTATATGATAACCGCAGAATGGCAGCATGGCGAAAGGATCGCGTCGTACAACACCTTGTTTGCCAAAAGCTGCGGCCGTAGTTTCTGACCCTAGTGTAGAGGCCATGTAAACACCAAAGTTCCAGTCTAATGCTTCATAAACGAGAGGCACCGTGGTAGCTCGACGACCACCAAAAATGAAAGCAGAAATCGGCACACCTTTTGGATCTTCCCAAGCAGCATCAATTGAAGGACACTGGCTAGCTGGAACTGTAAATCGAGCATTAGGATGAGCTGCCTTACGACCAGCCTTACCATCTTCTGGAGTCCAGTCCTTACCTTGCCAATCAATTAGATGTGCAGGTGGTTCCTTAGTCATACCTTCCCACCAAACGTCGCCATCATCGGTTAGACCAACGTTGGTAAAAATGCAATTCTCCTTCAAAGTTTTCAGGGCATTGGGATTAGTTTTTTCAGAAGTACCCGGAGCAACACCAAAAAAACCTGATTCAGGATTAATTGCATAGAATTGCCCATCTTTACCAGGTTTTATCCAGGCAATATCGTCTCCCACTGTAGTAACTTTCCAATTGTCAAAAGTCTTTGGAGGAATCAACATAGCAAGATTAGTTTTTCCACATTGAGAAGGGAAAGCTGCAGCCACGTAGCTTTTTTCCCCTGCAGGGGACTCGATTCCAAGGATCAACATATGTTCAGCTAGCCAGCCCTCATCACGTGCCATAGTCGAAGCAATACGAAGAGCAAAACATTTTTTCCCAAGTAAAGCGTTGCCACCATATCCTGAACCATAAGACCAGATTTCACGAGTTTCTGGAAAGTGTACGATGTATTTGACGGTTGGATTGCACGGCCACTTAACATCTTGAGCGCCTGGTTCCAGAGGTGCACCGATGCTATGTAAGCAAGGTACATATTCGCCATTTGTTCCAAGCACATCATAAACCGCTTTGCCCATACGTGTCATGATGCGCATATTGACTACTACGTATGGTGAGTCACTAATTTCTACACCAATTTGTGCTATAGATGAGCCGAGTGGTCCCATACTGAACGGAATTACATACAGAGTACGACCATGCATTGATCCCTTAAATAATCCCGTAAGTGTCTCGCGCATCTTCTTTGGATCTTCCCAGTTGTTAGTGGGACCAGCATCATCACGCTGTTCAGAGCAGATATAAGTACGATCCTCAACTCGTGCCACATCAGATGGATCAGAATGAGCTAAAAATGAATTTGGACGTTTTGCCGGATTTAGTTTGATAAAAGTACCAGCATCAACCAATTTGGAACACAATTGGTCGTATTCTTCCTGTGAACCATCACACCACACAATGTGATCGGGTTCTGTCAAAGTAGCAATTTTAGCAACCCATTCTTTCAATCCAGTATGTTTTACGTAATCTGGTGCAGCTAAATCGTTGACGTTCATTTTAAATAAGTCTCCTTAGCGTTTTATAAAATTACTTGTAATTTATCCACTCAGCTATAACGCCTTTCTCTATATATGTATAAAGGCAGGTGGTTCCATTAATTCAATCAACTCTTCCCGTTCTTTGTTCAAACTACAAATTTAAATAAACTTTTGGCTACTCCCCGTTAGGCCAAATTTTATATTTTATCACGGAAAAATTTTAAATTTGACAATTATCAAATCTGATAGGTAAGAATAAACCAAACCAAAAAAACTAAGCCAAAAAAATATCGTAATATATTGTTCTTCAAAATATTATTACGATATATGGGGTGGCTGATGGGGCTCGAACCCACGACAACCGGAATCACAATCCGGGACTCTACCAGCTGAGCTACAGCCACCATACGAAAAACTAAAAAACCCTTGGTCTTAGTCTTGAAACCAATAAATTTATTAAAAACTCTCTGGCGTGCCCGACAGGAATCGAACCTGTAACCCCCAGCTTAGAAGGCTGGTGCTCTATCCGGTTGAGCTACGGGCACAACTCAAACCGGGCTTGCCCTTGATCTATTGGGCACAAATTGGTCGGGGTGGAGAGATTTGAACTCCCGACATCCTGGTCCCAAACCAGGCGCGCTACCAGGCTACGCTACACCCCGGAAAGGGCGTCACTATACCTTTCCACTGATAAAAGGTCAATTTTCTATCTGTTACATTTGTCATTTTTCAACAGGATAAATCAACAGGATAAAATCTGCTGAATACAAAAATATTTTTGCATTGTACTTGTTTTTCTGTACCTTCAACCCAAAATTAGCATAATACTTGAAATACCTGAAAAGAAAAATTAATTTGCATATTTAATGTCGTTCAAATTTATATACCTAAAAAATTTATTGTGCAAGATACTTAAAACAAATAACAGGCCCACTCACTTGCAGTATAATGTAATTTCTGATATTAAAGCGTCTTTGCTCATAACCAGAAAAAAAGGATCATCAAGAAATGCCGCAACCACTACGTAAACAAACCACTCCCTATAAGATGAGAAAGGGAGAAAATTACATGAGTTCAAAGCAGCTTGTTCATTTCCGCAAGATCCTTGAAGGCATTAAACTTGAACTGGGACAAGACATCGATCGCACTGTCCACACCATGCAAGATGAAGCAACCGTTTTTGCTGACCCCAACGATCGCGCTAGCCAAGAGTCCGATATGGCACTTGAACTTCGTAATCGTGATCGTGAGCGTAAGCTTATCAAAAAAATTGATGAGACAATTGCTAAGATTGACTCTGGTGAATACGGTTATTGTGATAGTTGTGGTATTGAAATAGGCCTAAAACGTCTTGAAGCCCGTCCGACTGCTACTCTTTGTATAGATTGCAAAACACTCGACGAGATAAGAGAAAGACAACTAGCCAAGTAGGGTTATCCCTTATTTAAACCACATTGTCCTTAGCTTCCGCTGTAACTGCTTTCATACTAAGCCGCAATCGCCCCTTGTCATCGGCCTCTAACACTTTAACACGTACTGCCTGTCCTTCCTTAAGATGATCGGCAACACTGTTAACACGTTCATTGGCAATTTGCGAGATATGTAACAAACCGTCCTTACCAGGAAGGACGCTCACGATTGCACCAAAATCTAGAAGTTTCAACACAGTACCATCATATATCCTACCTACTTCTACATCTGCTGTAATATCCTCAATACGTTTTCTAGCTAGTTCCCCGCCCTCGGCACTGATACAAGCTATCATGACAATACCGTCATCTGTGATATCAATAGTTGTACCAGTTTCTTCAGTCAATGCACGGATCACTGCTCCACCTTTACCGATTACATCACGAATTTTTTCAGGGTTAATTTTAATTTTAATAATTCGTGGAGCATGTTGAGAAATCTCTTCACGAGTAGAAGGTAAAGCTTGCTTCATGACCCCTAATATGTGCATGCGACCCTCTTTAGCTTGTATCAATGCGGCACGCATGATTTCTTCTGTGATACCTTGAATTTTGATATCCATTTGCAGCGCAGTAATGCCTTTCTCAGTACCAGCAACCTTAAAATCCATATCACCAAGATGATCTTCATCACCAAGAATATCAGTCAGTACGGCAAAACGATTTCCCTCTTTGATAAGCCCCATTGCAATGCCCGCTACATGTGCTTTTAATGGTACACCTGCATCCATTAATGCAATACAGCCACCACAAACTGAAGCCATAGAGCTAGAACCATTTGACTCTGTAATTTCAGACACAACTCTCAAAGAATAACCAAATTCTTCAACAGAAGGTAGCACAGCAACGAGCCCTCGCTTAGCAAGGCGCCCATGACCAATTTCGCGACGCTTGGGTGTTCCAACACGACCTGTTTCTCCTGTAGCATAAGGTGGAAAATTGTAGTGAAACATAAAACGATCGGTATAGTCCCCTTGTAACGCATCAATTCTTTGTTCGTCTCTTCCCGTACCTAGGGTTGCAATCACCAATGCTTGAGTTTCACCACGAGTAAATAAAGCAGAACCGTGAGTACGAGGTAATACACCGTTACGAATAGAAATAGGTCGTACAGTACGAGTATCGCGCCCATCTATACGATGTTTACCATCAAGAATCCGACTACGCACAATCTTTGATTCAAGACCAAAGCAAATTTCTTTGACAGCTTGACCATCTGGCCCATCTTCCAAACCAACTCCAATCTCGGTAGAAACTTTCTCCCAGATTTTCTCAATAGCCTCTGATCGCTCTTTTTTGATTTCCAAGAGAAATGCTGCACGTAAATCTTCTTCTGCCAACTGCGCAATCTTTTTGGCCAACTCCGTATCCTTCTCAGCCGGCGTCCAATCCCACTCTGTGACTCCAACTTCATCCGCAAATTCGTTAATGACATTGATTACTGTCTGCATTTTCTCATGACCAAACATAACCGCACCTAACATTACCTCTTCAGGCAACTCATTTGCCTCAGATTCCACCATAAGAACAGCATGTTGCGTTCCTGCTACCACCAGATTCAACTCGGTATCTGTAAGTTCAGTTGTAGTTGGATTTAGAACATACTCTCCATTAATGTAGCCAATGCGGGCACCACCAACGGGACCATCAAAAGGAATGCCAGAAAGCACTAATGCAGCAGAAGCGCCAATTATCGCAGGTATATCTGCGTCTATTTCATTATCAGAAGAGAGAACCGTGGCAACAATTTGCACTTCATTATAAAAACCATCTGGAAATAAAGGACGGATAGGACGATCAATTAAGCGGGAGGTGAGAATTTCTTTCTCGGAAGGACGTCCTTCCCGTTTAAAGAAGCTACCAGGTATTCTTCCTGCTGCATAACTACGTTCTTGATAATCCACAGTTAAGGGGAAAAAGTCTTGTCCAGGTTTGGCATTCTTTGTACCTACTACTGTGACCAACACCACAGTATCGTCCATTGTAACGATTACTGCTCCGTGAGCCTGTCTAGCGATCTCCCCAGTCTCCAACGTCAATTTATGGCGACCATAGGTAATACTTTTCTTAATCGATTTCAATTTACTGTCCTTTCTGTTGAAATTATCGTTATTCGGCTTCGTTTCTATAACTAGTCAATACGATACTCAGTACACTCATACACTGAAAGTCAATAATAACCAATGATAACCAATGTATTTTTAGCTTTCCTAATCTGATAGGAAGGTAAATTCATTTACGGAGACCAAGGCGCTCAATCAGTGAACGATAAACATCAGCACTGTTACGCTTTAAATAATCAAGCAATTTACGGCGACGATTTACCATCCGTAATAAACCACGACGAGAATGGTGATCTTTGACGTGAACCTTGAAATGACCAGTTAAATCGTTGATACGGGTAGTCAATAACGCCACCTGTACTTCCGGGGAACCAGTATCTCCAGCGGCCCTTTGATAGTCGCGCACTACCTGCGCTTTTTTATCGGTTGTGGTGGGCATGCATACTCTCCAATTAAATGCTTGGTACGAAAAGGCGCTATTTTACTCTTTATCAAGGTAAATTCTCAAGTAATGTGCTAATTTTTTGCCTTTAGTATTCATAATATGAAACAGATAAGCCACTTATCTATCCAGGACTTAAAAACCTTAAAGAAACAGCATCAATACAATCAAACCACATCTCGTTTGTCTTGAAACCAACCCAAACTAAAGCAATCATTTCAGGCGACAATGAAGGTATTTATCTTTTATTATGATACACGCACTTCAAGAATTAACTTAAAAAACTTTATCTAATGACAAGGTCATACAGATTATCTAAAACGATCTAAATGATAACGACCAAAAACTGTGAATGAAACTAGACATAAAATTTAGAAGGCGATAGCTAACAAGGGGTTGACCAAAAGTCAGCTAACGGCTACTGTTCAGCGTTCTATTTATTATTTATGTGGTTCTCAACGTAGGAAAATTAGAAATAATGGATACAGAGGAATTAACAGGCGCTGAAATTACTATACGCTGTTTACAGGAAGAAGCGGTAGACTTTATTTTTGGATATCCTGGTGGTGCGGTACTGTTTATATATGACGAACTGTTTAAGCAGGACAAGGTTAAACATATACTTGTACGCCATGAGCAAGCAGCGATACACGCAGCTGACGGGTATGCACGCTCCGGCAACAAAGCAGGGGTTGCATTAGTGACATCTGGCCCAGGAGTAACAAACGCTATTACCGGCATTGCCACTGCTTACATGGATTCAATACCAATGGTTATTATTAGTGGGCAAGTCCCAACCCCTGCTATTGGTCTAGACGCCTTTCAGGAAGTTGATACAGTGGGCATCACACGCCCTTGTGTCAAACATAACTTCTTAGTAAAAGATATTACAGAATTGGCTACTACTATCAAGAAAGCATTCTATATTTGCGCAACTGGGCGCCCCGGACCGGTATTAGTAGATATTCCTAAGGATGTCAGCCAGGAAAAAACAAAGTTTACTTACCCAAGTAATGTAGTTATGCGCTCCTACAATCCAACTAGTAAAGGTCATCCTGGACAGCTCAAGAAAGCAATGCAACTAATATTAGGTTCAAAAAGACCAATGATCTATACCGGTGGCGGAGTGATACTAAGCAATGCAGCCACACAACTTACGCGCCTTGTGCAAATGCTAAATTTTCCTTGTACAAACACATTGATGGGGCTAGGTGGTTATCCTGCAACAGACAAACAGTTTGTCGGTATGCTAGGTATGCATGGTACTTATGAAGCTAATATGGCAATGCAGCAATGTGACGTTTTAATAGCAATTGGCGCGCGCTTTGATGACCGGGTAATTGGTAACCCTAAACATTTCTTTAATAAAGAAAGAAAAATCATACACATTGACATTGATCCTTCGTCTATTTCCAAACGAGTTAAGGTTGATGTACCTATTGTTGGAGGCGTTTCTCACGTACTTATTGAGCTCATTAAGTTACTAGAAACTAGCAAGGAAAAAACTAATCAGGCGGCTCTCAAATCATGGTGGAAACAAATCAACCAATGGCGTGAACGAGATTGCCTTAAGTATGATCGAAAAAGTACCATAATCAAGCCACAAATGGTAGTTGAGAAACTTTACAAGATAACCAAGGGCAATGCCTTCATCACCTCGGACGTAGGTCAACATCAAATGTGGGCTGCACAATTCTACAAATTTGATAAACCACGGCGGTGGATTAATTCTGGAGGATTGGGAACTATGGGATTTGGGCTACCAGCAGCCATGGGCGTGCAGTTTGCTAACCCAAAAGGTGTTGTGGCTTGTATTACTGGTGAAGCTAGTATACAGATGTGTATTCAGGAATTATCAACTTGTAAACAATATAACCTTCCACTCAAAATTATTAACCTTAACAATCGATATATGGGAATGGTGCGTCAATGGCAAGAATTTTTCCATGGTAATCGTTATGCTGAATCATATGTAGATGCGCTACCAAACTTTGTTAGACTGGCTGAAAGCTATGGTCATGTAGGAATGAAAATTGAACAGCCAAACGATATAGAAAGTGCATTAAAGGAAGCATTCAAGCTTAAAAATAAGCTAGTATTCATGGATTTCATAACAGATCAAACTGAAAATGTGTTTCCAATGGTGCCCGGTGGAAAAGGTCTTTCTGAAATGATTCTGGTATAAAGATGCGACATATTATTTCCTTGTTGATGGAAAATGAAGCTGGTGCATTATCACGTGTAGCCGGCCTGTTTTCAGCACGAGGCTATAATATTGAATCGCTTACAGTTGCACCCACTGAGGACTCTACTCTGTCACGTATGACTCTAGTTACTGTTGGCTCAGATGATGTCGTTGAGCAAATTACTAAACAATTAAATAAATTGATCGACGTAGTAAAAATAATTGATTTAAGCGATGGAGATCATATTGAATGCGAATTGATGCTAGTAAAAGTACGTGCTATAGGTAAAGATCGTAAAGAGATAAAAAGCACAGCTGACATTTTTCATGGCCGTATTGTTGATGTTACTGACAAATCATATACTATAGAATTGACGGGTACTGGTTCAAAACTTGATGCTTTTCTTGAAACTATGGAACGTAAGTCGATTCTAGAAACAGTTCGAACAGGTGCTTCTGGGATTGGTCGCGGGGAAAGAATCTTGAAAGTCTAGCGAAATTAAACATTAAGTAAGCATGCCATGATGTTTTCTGCCTATGATCAAATAGCTTCCACTACTTACTCTTAAAATTAAATCGGAAAGGAAATCTATGAAGATTCATTACGATAAAGATGCTGATTTATCCCTTATTAAAAGAAAAAAAGTTGCTATAGTTGGTTATGGCTCACAGGGACATGCTCATGCAAATAACCTAAATGACTCTGGCGTAAAGGTTATTGTTGGTTTACGTAAAGACGGTGCATCCTGGGGTAAAGCAAAGAAAGCTGGGCTTATTGTTAAGGAAGTCGCTGAAGCTGTTAAAAATGCGGATGTAGTGATGCTTCTGATACCCGACGAAAAGATGGCTGCTGTTTACAAGTCAGAGGTAGAGCCTAATCTCAAAAAAGCAGCTACACTTGCCTTCGCCCATGGCTTTAATGTCCACTATGGACAAGTGTCGCCACGTGATGACTTAGATGTAATTATGATTGCACCTAAAGGACCCGGTCATCTTGTACGCTCGACCTATTTACAGGGTGGTGGTGTGCCGTCACTCATTGCTGTGCATCAAAACAAGTCTGGTAAAGCCCGCAATTTAGCATTGTCTTATGCTGCAGCTAACGGAGGCACAAGAGGAGGTGTGATCGAAACTAACTTCCGTGAAGAAACTGAAACTGACTTATTCGGAGAACAGGTAGTCCTATGTGGAGGATTAACTTCCCTTATTCAAACAGGATTTGAGACACTAGTAGAAGCAGGATATGCACCGGAAATGGCCTATTTTGAGTGCCTACACGAAGTAAAGTTAATAGTTGATTTGATTTATGAAGGAGGCATTGCCAACATGCGATATTCCGTCTCCAATAATGCTGAATATGGAGATATTTCGCGCGGTCCACGCATTGTTACTGATAAAACTCGTGCAGAAATGCGAAAAATTCTACGTGAAATTCAAACAGGTGAGTATGCCCGCGAGTTTATTATGGAGAACCAAGCTGGTGCACCCATGCTTAAAACTAGCCGTCGTCTTGCCTCAGAACATCAAATTGAAGTAATTGGAACAAAACTACGTAGTATGATGCCATGGATTAGAAAGAATAAACTAGTTGATCAAGAAAAAAATTAGCGTAAAACAGCAAATAATATATATAACATGAAATATAGAATGTATACCCCTCCTGCAAAACATATGTAACTAGTCACTTTAACTATTCATACCCTTATGAATTATCCCCATCCTTTTATTGCGCGTGAAGGCTGGCCCTTTATTATAGGAGCAGCTGTAATTGCAACAATTATCAACACTCTTGCTGGTTTGATTTGGGCTGCACCGTTCTGGTTAATAGCGCTTTTCATTTTACAATTTTTTCGTGACCCACCACGTGTTATACCTCAAAAAGCTAATGCAGTATTATCGCCTGCAGATGGCAAAATAGTCGCAGTGGAAAAGGTACAAGACCCTTATCTCAAACGAGATGCTGTAAAGGTAAGCGTATTTATGAATGTGTTCAATGTCCATTCCAACCGTAGTCCAGTAGATGGAAATATAATTGATAAATGGTATTTCCCTGGCAAGTTTATCAACGCTAGTCTGCCCAAAGCCTCTTTGGATAATGAACGTAATGCTTTATGGATAAAAACTGATAATGGCTTTGAAATAACTTGCGTGCAAGTAGCTGGGTTAGTTGCTAAACGTATTCTTTGCTATGCTAAAATTGGTGACCATCTTGCACGAGGTCAGCGTTTTGGTTTTATCCGTTTTGGCTCCCGAGTAGATGTATATCTTCCACCAAACACTAAAATCAATGTAAATATAGGAGACAAAGTTTATGCGACGCTAACTATCCTAGCCGAATTAACCCGATAAAATTGATAGTATCCCGTTATCAATCCTTTTCTAATCTCTATCTCATGTTTACCATACTATCGTAACAGTTTAACATGCATCATAGCTTCTTAAAGCAATATACAAAAAATGTACGACCCAAACCAATCTCGCATTATGTTTAAATCAAAGCTGCGGAGGCGTGGCATTTATTTACTTCCAAATCTGTTTACTACAGCAGCATTATTTGCCGGTTTTTACGCTATCGTACAGGCAATGAATGGGCGTTTTGAGCATTCTGCAATAGCTATTTTCATCGCCATGGTGCTGGACGGACTAGACGGAAGAGTAGCACGACTAACACATACTCAGAGCGAATTTGGCGCGGAATACGACAGTTTATCCGACATGATTTCATTTGGTGCAGCACCTGCATTGGTCATATATGAATGGGCCTTAAAAGGCATGGGGAATTTGGGGTGGATTGCTGCTTTTATTTATTGCACTTGTGCTGCGTTACGTCTAGCACGTTTTAATACAAAAATAGGAGCTGCAGACAAACGATTTTTTCATGGTTTACCTAGCCCCGCAGCAGCAGCCTTGATTGCAGGGCTAGTTTGGGTAATGTTAGATTTTAAAATAGAGGGATCAAATATTAAATGGCTAGCATGGGGTATAACAGTGTTTGCAGGTTTCACTATGGTTAGCAACCTTCCATATTATAGTGGCAAAGAAATAAATTTACATAAAAGCGTACCATTCATAACCGTATTGTTACTAGCCTTATTTTTTTTCGTACTGATTCCAAGTCAACCACCTGTTGTTCTATTCTGTTTGTTTATGCTGTACGCATTTTCTGGTTACATAATGTGGTTGTGGCGATGGAAAAAAAAGAAAAAAAATACCGGTGCATAAAAGACTAAAGTCAATCTCTATTGCGCAAAGCAAAAAAACCGTTTATATTTGGTGTCATGAAACAGGATAATAAATATTTTTGGCTTTATCTTCCACACACCTTTCTTCACCTAGCTAGCGTGCTACTGCGCCCTGCGCGCTGACTATCTACAACATTTTCCAAATTTTAACCTAGCAGAATCTTTTTCTCAGATTCTGTATATCAACTCAAACTTTTTTTCTATATATAATATAGATTCATGAGGAAGAAAGAATGAAAGATCATTTAATCATTTTTGATACAACTTTACGTGATGGCGAACAAAGCCCTGGTGCATCAATGACCAGGGAGGAGAAGGTTCGTATTGCACGACAATTAGAACGTATGCAAGTCGATATTATTGAAGCCGGATTCCCGGCCGCCTCTAACGGTGATTTCAATGCAGTAAAAGCAGTAGCTAAAGCAATTAAAGATAGCATCGTGTGTGGGTTAGCCCGCGCTACTAAAGAAGATATTAATCGCGCTGGTGAAGCATTGAAGAATGCAAATTCGGCACGCATACATACGTTCATTGCTACATCGCCAATTCACATGGAGAAAAAATTACGTATGTCTCCTGACCAAGTGCTGAAACAAGCCGTAGATTCTGTGAAACGAGCGCGCCAATTTACTGACAATGTAGAGTTCTCACCCGAGGATGCAGGTCGTACAAATATTGATTTTCTCTGTCGTGTACTAGAGGCAGTTATCAAGGCTGGAGCCACCACCCTCAATATTCCAGATACTGTAGGCTACACTATGCCTGAACAATTTGGTGGGCTAATACACACTCTTCGTGAACGTATACCTAATTCTGACAAAGTAATATTCTCAGTACATTGTCACAATGATCTAGGTCTAGCAGTTGCTAATTCTTTATCAGCTGTATTAAATGGTGCACGACAAGTAGAATGCACCATCAATGGTTTAGGAGAGCGTGCAGGCAATGCCTCTCTTGAAGAAATTGTGATGGCGGTTCGGACTCGTCAGGATTTATTCCCTTGTGACACTCGCATTGATGCTACTCACATCGTACCAGCTAGTAAACTTATTTCGGGTATTACTGGATTCCCTGTACAGCCTAACAAAGCTATTGTCGGTGCAAATGCCTTTGCTCATGAAGCCGGCATACACCAAGATGGTGTACTCAAACACCGTGAAACATACGAAATTATGCGCGCTGAAGATGTTGGTTGGGGTGCAAACAAGCTGTCACTAGGAAAACACTCTGGACGCAACGCATTTCGTAATCGTTTAGCAGACCTTGGTATCGAACTGGAATCAGAAGAGGTACTTAATACAACGTTTATGCGATTCAAGGAATTGGCTGACAAAAAACACGATATTTTTGACGAAGATTTGCATGCACTAGTTTCAGATGAAGCTTTGACTTTACAAGAACACTATAAACTTCTATCTCTGACCGCACATAGCGAAACTGGTGAAACTCCTTATGCAAATATTATTATTGCAGAAGAAGGTAAAGAACTACATGCAAAGTCAGATGGTAGTGGACCAGTAGATGCTACTTTCCGAGCAATTGAAAAAATTCTTTCTAGTGGTGCTGATTTACAGCTGTATTCAGTAAATAACATTACTAGCGGGACTGATTCTCAGGGTGAAGTGACTGTTCGGTTACAGAAATCAGGACGCATCGTAAATGGCCATGGAGCAGATACTGATATTGTCGTGGCTTCTGCCAAAGCTTACCTTAGTGCGCTCAATAAGCTACATAGTAAACTCGAAAGAGCACATCCTCAGGTATAAGTTACTTATACCGCTTTGTTTATCTTGGCATGTATCTATTACTGTTTATGACGGATAAGCCCAGGTTCCATGCCACGCACCTAGTACCTTGTTAGGATAAGATGCTTTTCCTAGGCTTCCGTTGTACCGTCCAAGTGCACGAAAATAATCCCCTTTCTCAATTTTTAGGTAATGCTGAAGGATTCTACAACCATAGCGTAGATTATGACGCATGTGAAAAAGATCATCGTCAGGTTCACCGATTAGTTTTATCCAGAATGGCATAACCTGCATATAACCATATGCGTAGGAGCTTGACAAAGCATACTTCTTAAAACCACTTTCAACCTGAATAATTCCTAGGATCAATTGCGGATCCAAGGCATGACGAGTGGCTTCGTAATAAACTGTCATTAAAAAGTCATTGCGTTCTTTCAGATCAGGCATACGTTTTTTAAGTCTTTTAGACATGGTAGTTAGCCATGCCATGGCTTTTTTCTCAGATGTAAACAAAGATACAAACTGTTGGCGCTTAACTGGCCAGTCAGATACCGTAATATGCATACCTGCTCTAACGCTTGCAGAGAGGGGTTCATACATTTGAGCCCCAGCTATAGCAAATACAGGAAATAAAAATAGAATTATCCCGACTAATTTTTGCATATTATGGATTTTATAAAATTAATAATATTTTGGAGGGGGATCACCTGATTTTTATCATCGCATCGACCTTGGTATTCGACATTTCCTTCCTTCAATCCACGCTCACCTATGACAATGCGATGGGGAATTCCAATCAACTCCATATCAGCAAACATTGCACCTGGACGCTCCTCGCGATCATCTAGCAACACCTCAATACCAACAGCAGATAGGCTAATATATAGTTTTTCTGCTTTGGTTCTTACCTCTTCATTTTTATTCATACCAATAGGCACGATAGCAACTTGAAATGGTGCCATTACGGCCGGAAAAATAATACCGTGCTCATCGTGATTCTGCTCAATAGCAGCCGCCACGATACGAGATACACCGATTCCGTAGCAACCCATTTCCATGGGTCGAGATTGACCAGATTCATCAAGATAATTTGCTTTCATCACTTCTGAATACTCCGTACGTAACTGGAAAATATGCCCAACTTCTATGCCCCTACAGACTTCTAGTTTACCTTTCCCATCAGGAGATTGATCTCCTGGAACTACATTACGAATATCGAACACGTGGTCAGGTTCTTTAACATCACGACCAAAATTAACACCAGTAAAATGGTGGCCGACTTCGTTTGCGCCGCAAATAAAATCACTCATTCCTACGACGGCCTTGTCTGAAATAATGGGAAGATCCAGCCCTATTGGTCCCGTATACCCTGTGCTACAACCAGTTCTTTTAAGAACTTCCTCCTCACTTGCTAAGCGAAAATTATTTAGTAGCGGAATTTTGCTGGCTTTCATTTCATTTAACCGGTGGTCACCACGTAATAACAATAAAATCATTTCATCATTTACCATCACTGCTAAAGTTTTTACAGTTTTTTGTATTGGAACTTTCAGATACTCTGCTACTTCCTCACAAGTTCTTTTTTCGGGTGTTGCAATCTTTTGCAAAGGATTATTAGCTTTCTCACGTAATTTTTCAGATGGCAGCGCTTCCGCAAATTCGATATTGGCGGCATAGTTTGAGCTTGGACAGAAAACAATACAATCTTCACCAGAATCTGCCAATACGTGAAACTCATGAGAACTACTACCACCAATTGCCCCTGTATCAGCTTCTACCGTACAAAATCTCAATCCTAAGCGATTGAATACTCGGCTATAGGCATCATGCATAATCTGATATGTTTCCTTAAGACTCAAAATATCAATATGAAATGAATAGGCATCCTTCATTACAAACTCACGCGCTCTCATTACACCAAAACGAGGACGGATTTCATCACGAAATTTTGTCTGAATCTGATATAGAGTAAGCGGTAGCTGACGATAACTTTTTATTTCCCGCCTTACGATGTCAGTAATAACTTCTTCATGGGTAGGCCCAAAGCAGAAATCACGTTGATACCTATCTTTGATTCTCAACATCAACGGCCCAAATTTGTCCCAACGCTTGGTCTCTTGCCACAAATCAGCTGGTTGCACTACAGGCATTAGAAGCTCTACAGCTCCACTCTTATCCATTTCCTCGCGTACAATGTTCTCGATCTTGCGTAACACTCTCAAACCCATAGGCATCCAAGTATATAAACCACTTCCAAGACGCTTAATGAGACCTGCACGCAACATCAGTCTATGACTGATTAACTCTGCTTCAGCGGGAGCTTCTTTGAGAGTAGATAAAAAAAATTGCGATACACGCATCGTCTAGTTCCGTTACACCAATTGAATGGAAGCAATTCTACCTTGAAAGATTGCCATGCGTATTATTTGCTCAAAACATGTATGATAGTTACGCTAGGTAATAAAATAAACTGCACTATCTCATTTAAAGATAGTGTCTCTTATGAGTTCTTCTCAATGGAAATCATCAGTCACGATTAAAACAACGTCAGTAGAATCAGAAGCATGTACTTACCAGCCTGTATGATCAATTATAAGTCGCCGCCAAATCAGTACGGATGCCAAATAATATAAATTTAATGCGGCAAATTGTGCAATTGATTTTATTAGTTTAATGATTGCTTTCATTCTAGTATAAAATATGAAAAAATCCATATTAATATTATTGTGACGAATCACACAAGCAAATCACATGATTGATCGAAATGGATATCGCTCCAATGTTGGCATTATTTTACTGAATAAGAAAAATGAAGTCTTCTGGGGCAAACGTATTAAACAAAACTCATGGCAATTCCCTCAAGGTGGCATTAATCCGGGTGAAAGCCCAAAACAGGCCATGTACAGAGAGTTAGCAGAGGAAATAGGCCTACATCCTTGTCATGTCGAAATCGTTGGACGTACTCGTGACTGGTTACGCTATGAGGTACCAGATCATTGGATAAAACGTGAGTGGCGTGGAAATTACAAAGGACAAAAACAAATTTGGTATTTATTGCGCCTGGTAGGGCGCGATTCTGATGTATCGTTACGTACAAGCATTCGCCCCGAATTCGATGCCTGGAGATGGAATCAGTACTGGGTAGAATTGGAATCAGTAGTTGAGTTTAAACGTCAAGTCTACTGTCAAGCTCTTACTGAGTTAGCACGCTTAATCAGCCACGAGCCCCATAAAATAAATAATTATGACAAGAATGACAGAAACTATAACAAAGCACACAATTTAGATACAACTATACCCACCAAACAAGCTAAATAGTTTTTGCTGAAAAATAAATTTGTTCAAGATATCACCCAAAAAATATTCAACTCAGCAACTTGAATAGCAAGCAACTTAACACATTCAACTTCTGTACCAAATATTTCTAAAATAAATTTCACAGTATTGCAAGCTTGTGCGCTTTGCAGTTTATTGTAAATTATTCTTGTTTACCACAAACCTGAGAAACCTTCTATTACCTAGTTTGGATCTATGGCGGTATTCCTTATCATCTTATAAATTTAGAGATATAGATTTACTATTAGAAATCAAGTAAAGTTAACTCTCGAATAATTAAAACATGGAGCCACCCATGACTGCTAAAGGACAACTATTACAAGATCCGTTTTTAAACACATTACGAAAAGAACATATTCCTGTATCAATTTATCTAGTAAATGGCATTAAATTGCAAGGTCATATAGACTCATTTGATCAATATGTAGTACTTCTTAAAAATACGGTTACACAAATGGTATATAAGCACGCGATCTCTACCGTTGTTCCCACCAAAACTTTCAATACTCCACTTGAGGCGCCAGACACACCAGATGCTTGATCTCACCACTAGTAACACAGCTGATAATGTTAATACTTGCGTACTAGTTAGCTTGGACTCTGGCAATTGTAGTTACTTAGAGAATCCAGAAGAATTACAACAACTAGCTACAAGCGACGGACTAATTATTCTTGCAGTAATAAAGGGTAAATGTACTCGCCCCAACCCTTCTACCTATGCAGGAAGTGGTAAAGTAAGCGAAATTGCTTTGGTACTGAAACAAACTGGAGCCTCGTTGGTAATCTTTAATCATAATCTTTCTCCAGCCCAACAACGTAATCTAGAACAATATCTACAGTGTCGTGTGATAGATCGCACCAGTCTAATTTTAGATATATTTGCTCAGCGTGCTAAAAGTCACGAGGGGAAACTACAAGTGGAATTAGCCCAACTTGAACACCTAGCTACTCGCTTAGTACGTGGCTGGACTCATTTGGAGCGACAAAAAGGCGGTATAGGAGGGCTACGTGGGCCTGGTGAAACTCAATTAGAAACAGATCGACGGCTACTTGGAAAACGGGTTAAGCTTCTTAAAGAGAAACTTGCTAAATTTCAGTCTCAACGAAATTTACAACGACGTACAAGACAGCGCGCTCATGTTATGTCAGTTTCTATTATTGGTTATACAAACGCAGGAAAGTCTACTCTATTTAATTGTCTCACCCGCGCAAGTGCCTACACTGCTAATAAATTTTTTGCTACATTGGATGCAACTACACGTAAATTGTTCATTCAGGGACATGGCCCACTGGTGATTTCAGACACTGTGGGCTTTATACATGAACTACCACACACATTAATTGCTGCATTTCGGGCCACATTAGAAGAAACTGTGCAAGCTAACATCTTATTGCACGTTGTAGATGCAGGTAGCCCTAACCGAGAAGAACAGATAGAGGAAGTCAATAAGGTACTTAAGGAAATAGGAGCTGATGCTATCCCACAAATTCTTGTATTAAACAAAATTGATTTACTCAATGTATCATCAGGAACGTCAGGGTATCAGCGTAACGAATATGGTAGAATATCCCAAGTTAGGTTAAGTGCAAAAAACGGTGAAGGGCTCGAGTTTATTAGGATGGCACTAGCTGAAACAATTGAACAAGGTACTTCGCAATGGTGTAGAATGTCGCCTGAAATTAAAGATAAAATTAATAGATGTACTACGATTAGTCATTGAGCGAGCAAATTGAATAGTATGATTAGTATTTTTGTCAGAGCAAATAATTAATCATCAGATTTAGTTACTAATTAAAAAATTAAATATTATTATGGGATCAAACGACCCACAGTGGGGAAGAAAAAAAGGCGGTTCTGGTCCACCTGATCTGGACGAGATGTTACGTAACGTCAATAAAAAACTCAACGACCTTTTTGGACGTAAACGCCGCAGTAATAATGGATCTGGTGATGGAGCTGGTGGCGGTGATGGAGCTGGTGGCAGAAAGCACTTTAGTGGGGGATTAAGTATTGGTCTGATTCTTGGACTGCTCTTATTGCTGTGGATAGCTAGTGGTTTTTATATTGTCAACGAAGGTCATCGAGGAGTAGTTCTGCGTTTTGGGCAGTACCTTGAAACCACCCAGGCAGGATTACGTTGGCATTTACCATACCCGGCTGAAACTGTAGAAACCGTTAATGTAAGTCAGGTACGAACAGTTGAAATCGGTTATCGTAAAAACGTGACTAGTAAAGTACTAAAAGAAGCATTAATGATAACTGATGATGAAAACATTATTGACATTCAGTTTGCTGTGCAATACATACTCAAAAATCCTGAAGAATACCTGTTTAATAACCGCGATCCAGACGAAGCAGTACTGCAAGTTGCAGAATCTTCTATTCGTGAAGTTGTTGGAAAAAGTAAAATGGATTATGTGCTCTACGAGGGGCGCGAAGATGTAGCAGCAAAAGCAACCGTGTTGATGCAAGAGCTTCTCGACAATTACAAAATAGGGATTGCTATCAGTAAAGTAACCATGCAAAACGCGCAACCACCGGAGCAAGTCCAAGCAGCATTTGATGATGCAGTCAAAGCGGGCCAGGATATGGAAAGACAGAGAAATGAGGGACAAGCATACGCAAACGATGTTATCCCTAGGGCGACGGGTAATGCCGCCCGCCTAATGGAAGAAGCTGAGGGATACAAACAACGTGTGATTGAAAGTTCCACTGGTGATGCTAGTCGTTTCAAACAAATCTTAGTCGAATATAGTAAGGCGCCTCGTGTAACTCGTGATCGCCTTTACCTGGACATGATGCAGGAAGTACTAATGGGCACAAACAAGATAGTGGTTGACCAAAAAAATAGTAATAACTTGTTATACTTACCTCTAGATAAATTGATAGAAAAGAGCTCTCCTGCTCCAGCTCCTGCTCCAGCTCCTGCTCCAGCACCCCAAGTAGTTGCTCCAGTGGAACCCATGGTCAACAATGCGACTCGAACACAACGTACACGCGAAGCATTCCGAATTCGCGAACGGGAGTCAAGATAGATGAAAAGCCAAAGTACACTGTTAGGCATTATTATCGCCTTGTTCCTTCTGGTGAGCTCATCAATGTATATTGTAGATCAGCGCCAAAAGGCTATCGTCTTCCAGCTAGGTGAAGTAGTCGATGTAAGAACTGATCCGGGGTTATATTTTAAGATTCCTATGGTACAAAATGTGCGCTTTTTTGATTCGCGTATATTGACTATGGATGCTGAGGAGCCAGAGCGGTACATCACTTCAGAGAAAAAGAATGTGCTAGTAGACCTGTTCGTCAAGTGGCGTATTATTGATGTAAAACAATATTACATCAGTGTGCGAGGCGACGAAGCATTGGCTAGAGTCCGACTAGCCCAGACAATAAACTCTGGTCTCCGAGATGAGTTTGGTAATCGTACAGTACATGAGGTAGTTTCTGGCGAACGCTATAAAATTATGGACTTAACACGTTTGAAGGCCGATGCTGATGCCCGAAAAATTGGAGTAGAAGTAGTAGATGTACGTCTAAAGCGAGTAGATTTACCACAACAAGTAAGTGAATCAGTCTACCGCCGAATGGAAGCAGAAAGAAAACGTGTAGCTAATGAACTGCGTTCAACCGGTGCAGCAGACTCTGAAAAAATTCGTTCCAATGCTGACCGTCAACGTGAAGTAATTCTAGCAAAAGCCTATCGAGATGCCCAAAAGACCAAGGGTGAAGGTGATGCTAAGGCCACAAAAATCTATGCAGAAGCATTTCAGCAGAACCCAGAGTTCTACTCTTTCTATCGTAGTTTAGAAGCATATAAAAAGAGCTTCCATAACAAAGGCGATATGATGGTACTCGAACCAACCTCTGAATTTTTCAAGTACTTGAAAAGTTCAGGCAAAAATAATAATTAAGAATGACGAGTTATAGTAACGCAAAACTTGCAAAACTTTTTGTGCTAATTTTAAGTAGGATATAGTCACTATAATTTTTATTTATACCGGTTAGCAAAAAACCTGTTTTATAACATCAGTTTAATAAGCCGTCCTATAGGAGCTATTAAAATATGTGGGACACTTTGCTAATTGCATTTGCATTAATGTTAGTACTAGAAGGAATGCTGCCGTTCTTACTGCCTAGTATTTGGCGCGAGACTTTCAAGAAATTAACCGAAATAGGTGACAATCAAGTACGCTTCATTGGTCTGACATCGATGCTATTAGGATTACTGTTGCTATATCTTGTGAAATAAACCCACATCTTTTCACTTCTAAACAGTGTTGTCCGAGTAATAAATATGCGTAATTGGGTACTACCCGAATACATTGAAGACATTCTACCCGCAGAAGCACTGCGCATAGAAGCAATGCGGCGACGAATTCTGGACTGGCTACTAGTGCATGGGTATCAATTGGTAGGGCCGCCCATGCTAGAGTTTGTAGAATCGCTGAACTCAGGTAGTGGCAGTGATATGAATTTACGTATGTTCAAGGTAGTTGATCAATTAAGTAGCAGAATGATGGGGTTACGTGCAGACATAACACCGCAAACTGCACGTATTGATGCTCACTTGCTAAATTGTAATGGTATTACCCGTTTATGCTATGCAGGTAGTGTGCTTCACACTGTACCGTTGGGATTAACCACTACACGCGAACCACTCCAAATTGGCGCAGAACTTTATGGCCACGCTGGACTGGAAAGTGATTTAGAAATTCAGCGACTCATGTTACAAGTTTTAGCGATGTCTGATATAGATAAAGTCCACCTTGATCTTGGCCACGTTGCCGTGTTCCGTGGCATTGTTAAAAGTGCTGGAATTTCGGCTGACTTGGAATCGGAATTATTTAGTACACTACAAGCTAAGGACATTCCTGCATTGAAAGAGCTCTGTGCAGGCCCCGGAAAAAATATAGGCAAAAATGTGAAAGGAGCCTTATTGTTGTTACCTAAATTATATGGTGACAAAAAAGTATTGAAACTAGCGCGTAAATTTCTACCTGATTATCCAATAATTAACAAGGCGCTAGATGAATTAGAGATGGTAGCAACGGATTTAAAGTCAGCTGTAGACACTCTTGCTTTCGACCTAGCTGACTTACGTGGCTATAATTATCACAGCGGCATTGTATTTGCAGCCTATACTAATGGCTACCCAAATGCTATTGCACTAGGCGGGCGTTATGATGAAATTGGCAAGTCATTTGGAAGAGCCCGTCCAGCAACTGGATTTAGTATGGATTTGCGTGAATTATCGAGACTTATTAAGTCTCCTAATTCCCTCCCTAAGGGAATATTAGCGCCATATAGAAAAAACGATAAAAACCTTGAGAAAAAAATTGAACAACTTCGCACTAAAAACCAGATGGTAGTAGTAGAGTTACCAAGTCATGGGGGCAACAAAGATTCATTCAATTGTGACCGAAAACTAGTATTACGAAATAAAGTTTGGAAAGTTGTTAATATCTAATTTTATCTTCATAAGCATTCAATTCCTAAATTACTTAGCAGAAAAATAATTTTTTCACAAGATCGTATATTTTATTTGGATATTTTTTAATACTAAATCAATATGGTTAAAAACGTAGTCGTTGTTGGCACCCAGTGGGGAGATGAAGGAAAAGGCAAGATTGTGGATTGGTTAACAGACCATGCCCAGGGAGTAGTACGTTTTCAGGGTGGTCATAATGCTGGGCATACACTAGTAATAGGTAATAAAAAAACTGTATTACATTTGATACCTTCTGGAATTTTGCGTAACAACGTAGCTTGTTATATTGGTAACGGTGTGGTGATATCCTTACAAGCGTTACTTGAAGAAATAGGCATGTTAGAACAGGCTGGAGTTAACGTACGTGACTTACTTCACATTAGCAAAGCCTGTCCACTTATTTTACCTAGCCACAGTGCATTAGATAACGCTCGAGAAACAGCAATGGGCGCAGACAAGATCGGCACCACTGGAAGGGGTATTGGCCCCGTATATGAAGATAAAGCCGCACGTCGGGCAATTCGTATACAAGATCTTTATAACAGTAATTATTTTGCTGTCAAACTTAATAAGGTTTTAGATTATCACAATTTCGTACTTAAGAACTATTTCCACGCACCAATAATAGATATACAGAAAACAATAGATGACACCCTCTCTTTAGCCGAACGTATTAGGCCAATGGTAACTGATGTCTCACAACTACTGAATGAAGCTAACAAAATAGGCTGTAACTTGTTGTTTGAGGGCGCACAGGGAACAATGCTTGATATAGATCATGGCACCTATCCATATGTTACCTCAAGTAATTGTGTTGCTGGCGCAGCGACAATAGGCAGTGGTGTTGGGCCGCAAATGTTGCATTATGTCTTGGGTATTACGAAAGCATACACAACACGGGTCGGTTCTGGGCCATTCCCCACTGAACTAAATGATAGTGTTGGTAAGCATCTAGCTAAACGTGGAAATGAATTTGGTGCCACTACGGGTCGTCCGCGTCGTTGTGGTTGGTTTGATGCGGTAGCTATGAAACGCTCAATCCAGATTAACGGTATCTCTGGTTTGTGCGTTACCAAACTTGATGTTTTAGATGGCGTCGAAACTCTACGAATAGGTGTAGGCTATGAATTGGATAATAAAGAAAAAAAAGAAGAATCAAATACTATACTACCAATAGGTGCAGACGAACTAGCCCACTGCAAACCTATCTATGAGGAAATGCCAGGTTGGATGGATAGTACTGTAGGAATAAAAAGCTTTAAGAAATTGCCTAAGGCTGCACAAAATTATCTGAAGCGCATGGAATCAGTGTGTGAAACACCTGTGGACATGATCTCAACTGGGCCAGGAAGAGAAGAAACCATTGTGCTACGACACCCATTCGACTAATTTTGTGTTGTTTAAACCCAACCACTCCAATCAATATCAGAATCATTTCTGGAATCAAGATAGTATATGAGTCAATAAGTACTAAACTCGTATATCTAATGTCACAAACACTTATGAAGTTATGCAAAACAAAGTCTACTACAACGGTGCATGCCCTATTTGTAATGCAGGCATCAAGAATCAGCGTAAGCGCATGGAAGCATGTGGCCTTAAAAATATTGAATGGGTTGATATAAATACTAAACCAGACGCAATTTTTGAGACTGGCGCTTCGTTGAATCAGATTCGGGAAAGGTTATATGTCAAAGATACTAATGGTCAACTTAATATTGGTCTGGATGCATTTGCGTATCTTTGGTCACAAACTAATGGCCAGCGTTGGTTAGCTAGGCTAGTACAATTTCCTGTTTTTAAGCAAATCTCTCGATTGACATACAATCTTTTCGCTCATCTTCTATTTCAATGGAATTGTAATAAGAAACGTTGGTAGAAATTGATTTTATCTCGTGGGATAACACAATGATTTTATCTCGTGGGATAACACAACAACTCTTAGCTGCATCCATACAACCGTAAAATAAATACTATACCCATTTACAAATGGGTATAGTCTTAAAATTTATTTATCAAACTTAAACTACTTGTGTTCTAGAAATTTAAAGCAAATAATTTTCTCCCTTTATCATTCCTTACGGTTTACCTTGCTTCAATTCTATAAAACGCTTTTTGGCAGAACTAAATCTAGCCTTGATATTTTCAACCTCCTCCTTTTTCTTAATTAACTCGTTTTCTAAACGTGCTACTTCTCTCTTTGCAGATTCCATCTCTTTCTTTATTGAACCAAGCACTGGACTCTTTTTTTTCTGAGCCTCTACAAATTGTAACTTCAAAACCTCAAGTCGGTCTTTAGAAACTTTAAGCCGTGGCTCGATTCCCTTTATAGCTAACTCTACTGGCTGAATATTACGATCTCGAGCCAGATCAATCTCTGTTTTATCTGTATAGGTAGCAAGTAGCGCAGTATCAGTCCTTTTCTTATCTTTGATTCTCTTTTTCTCTACTGCCTCACGTTTAGCTTGTTCTTCAGCTTCCTTTATTTCCACTGCCTCTTTTGTTTTCTTAATAACTACACCATGGTCACTCATTTCAGTAGTTGCCTTCCCAAGGCACTCAGGAGGAGGAATGTTATCGTAGTATTGCGTCCTACCCTTGTCATCCACACACTTCTTCAATGCAGCGGACGCCGGTTGAACAAATACGAATATAAATAGAATTATGTAAAACCATCGCATGAATTTCTCCTGTTAAATCTCTTAATTAAACTACACCATATTTTGCGCGGTAACTTTTTACCGCACATAGATTAGATTCTAAATCACTCTTATCCTGCAAATAGCTCATTAAATCATCCAGATTAATGATACTGATTACCGGAATTCCATATATCTTCCTAACCTCTTGTACTGCAGATAAACCCTTACTCCCTCGTTCCATTCTGTCAAGCGCTATAATTACACCGCAAGGAATTGCATCAGAGGCACGAATAAAATTGACGGACTCGCGTATCGATGTACCGGCTGAGATTACATCATCAACTATTAATATACGCCCTGAAAGAGGCGAGCCAATTATATTGCCGCCTTCACCATGATCTTTTGCTTCCTTTCGATTGAAGCAGAAGGGATAATTACCCCCAATCTCAGAAAGAGCAATAGAAATAGCACTAACTAATGGAATACCTTTGTATGCCGGACCGAATAACATGTCAAATGGAAGCTGAGCAGCGAGAATGGCTTTCGCGTAAAATTGTCCAATCTTACGTAGAGAATCGCCATCATTGAATAACCCGGCATTAAAAAAATATGGTGACCACCGTCCTGCTTTAGTTTTAAATTCACCAAAGCATAGTACATTGTGGTTGATGGCAAATTCGATAAATTCTTGCCGAAAATCAAGCATAACTATAACAAACAAAAAAAGTAAATATGCGAATTATAACGCTTAACCTAAATGGAGTGCGCTCCGCCTCAAATAAGGGGTTTTTTTCCTGGCTACCTAAACAAGAAGCAGACATTGTGTGTGTGCAAGAATTGAAAGCTCAAACTACTGATTTGACCAGTAATATTCTTACACCAAATAATTACTATGGTTACTTTCATTGTGCTGAAAAGAAAGGATATAGTGGTGTTGGTATTTTTTGTCGACGTAAGCCAACAAAGATAATTGAGGGCATTGGGATTCCCGAGATTGATGTTGAGGGACGTTATCTGCGTGTTGACTTTGATAATTTGAGTATAATTTCGATCTATCTTCCTTCTGGTTCCAGCGGAGAGCACCGACAAATAGCTAAATTTTTCTTCTTGAAACACTTTTTTCCTGTTCTCAAGAAATTCATGGCAAGTGGCAGAGAAGTTATATTATGTGGTGACTGGAACATTGCCCATAAGAAAATAGATCTAAAAAACTGGCGATCCAATCAAAAGAATTCTGGATTTCTTCCTGAGGAGCGTGCTTGGCTTACCAACGTTCTTGATAAACTACATTTTGTCGATGTGTTCCGAAACATCAACAAGGAACCTGATCAATACACATGGTGGTCCAATCGGGGGCAGGCTTGGGCAAAAAATGTAGGCTGGCGCATTGATTATCAGATTGCTACACCAAAGATTGCTAGTAAGGCCACTAAAGTATCAATTTACAAAACAGAACGCTTCTCCGACCACTCACCTCTTATCATCGATTACAACTATAACCTATGATATCTGCTGTTCTAACTGGCTGGCTACATGCTTTCCGTATTTACACTCACCCACGAGTGTTAGGTATGCTTACACTTGGTTTTTCAGCCGGGCTCCCACTACTTTTGATATTGGGAACCTTGTCATTCTGGTTAAGAGAGGCTGGAATAGATCGTTCAACCATTGGTTACTTTAGCTGGATTGGACTAGCTTATGGATTTAAATGGCTATGGTCCCCTCTAGTTGATAGATTGTCGTTACCACTATTAACCAATTTATTAGGAAGACGACGTGCATGGATACTACTATCGCAAGCAATTATCACTATCGCGCTGGTAGGAATGGCAAGTACAGATCCCATTGAAAACTTGACACATATGGTGTTTTTTTCCCTAGCTGTGGCTTTTGCATCTGCTACACAAGATATTGCCCTGGATGCCTATCGAATAGAGGCTGTAGCACCGAGACTACAAGGAGCTATGGCAGCAACTTATCAGGCGGGTTATCGCTTAGCCATGATATTAGCTTCTGCAGGTGTACTATGGATAGCAGCAGCAGTTGATCCATCAGAAATGACTTATGATTATGCGCCATGGCGAACTGCTTATCTTGTAATGGCCGCAAGTATGGCTATAGGTATTATCACCACCCTTATCATACGAGAACCAGAAGTTCCTGTTAACCGCCTAATTTCTGAAAATGAAGATCATGCTAGAAGAACTATTGCACACTGGAATCTGAATTCACAACTAACACAAATATTAGCTTGGTTATATGGAGCAATAGTTGCACCGTTCCGGGACTTTATCGTACGCCATGGTCGGCATGCAGTGTTAATTCTTGCACTAATAGCTGTGTATCGTATTTCGGATGTGGTTATGGGTGTAATGAGTAACCCTTTTTACGTAGATATGGGCTACACAAAGGACGAAGTAGCTACAGTAACCAAAGTCTATGGAGTTATTATGACTATCGTGGGTGCTGCTATAGGTGGAGTACTTACAGCAAAAATCGGTATCATGCGAACATTGTTCCTGGGTGCAGTATTGTCAGCAGCAACTAACTTGCTTTTCGTCTGGCTAACTGGACGAGGACATGATGTGACAGGATTAGTATTTACAATCTCTGCTGACAATCTTTCAGCTGGTATTGCGTCTTGCGCATTTATCGCCTATCTATCTGGGCTAACTAACTCAGCATACTCTGCTACACAGTATGCATTGTTCAGCTCAGTAATGCTGTTACTACCAAAATTCATCGCAGGGTTCAGCGGAAACTTTGTAGATGCTTACGGCTATGCTAGTTTTTTTACGGGTACTGCGTTACTCGGGCTACCAGTATTAGTATTGGTATGGCTAGCTGGACAAGAAAAATTTGAGAAACATGACGTCCCCCCTAAACCCTAGGTGGAGTAAACATTACTTCTGCCGTTCAAATCGATAAAATGCAAGCATTCCTAATAGATTTGGAGCAAAAGAAACTTGATGGTCTCCATTCATAATCCTGCGTTCAAGAATACGTGCACCATGTTGGCGGCAGAACCTCTCAAAATCACCAAGCGTACACAAATGAATATTTGGAGTATCAAACCATTGGTAAGGTAAAGTCTCCGATACAGGCATATGTCCAAAAATTACCTGTAAACGATTTTTCCAATATCCAAAATTTGGAAACGATACAATACCTTCCTTACTTACTCTCATCATTTCCTTAATGATATCTTCAGTATGTCTCATCGCCTGCAACGTTTGAGACAATATCACGTAGTCGAAAGATCCTGATTCAAAGCTTGATAGTCCAGATTCTAAATCACTCTGAATTACATTTATCCCATTGTTAAAGCAAGCTTGTATATTTTCATCATCAATTTCTACACCGTAACCGTGAACATCACGCGTATCCCGTAAATAACGCAATAATGACCCATCGCCACAACCAAGATCGAGTACTTTGGCGCCTGACTTTATGAAGGAAGCAATGGCAGCAAAATCAGGCCTAAATATAACAGATGGTGCAGCAATACTAGTCATTATTTCAGAACTCTTAATTTAGAATTTTATTCACAAAGCGTAACTTCAATTATCTATCCAAAAATATGAGCGCCATCATATTATGTTTGTTATAAGGTTATCATCCTGTCTAGATAACCATAATATATGTAGCTTTCAAATTTTAGTCATCCGCCAAACATTTTTGTCAGGTAGAAACAACTATCTATTTTCTTAAGCAAACTCATGAAATTCCAACCACCCTAACTGTCACTAGAAATATCAATATTATTCATATAAGCCCGCACCAATTCATGATAATAGCGGTCATCCATTAAAAAGGAGTCGTGTCCATATCTTGAAGTAATTTCTGCATAACTAACATTTAGCTCGTTATCTAGTAATGCTTTAACAATTACACGAGAACGCTCGGGTGAGAAACGCCAATCGGTAGTAAAAGACAGCACCAGAAAATCTGCTTGAGCAACACCGAACGCTTCTCTTAAATCACCATTGTAATCGTGAGCAGGATCAAAATAATCTAGTGCTTTAGTCATGAGTAAATAAGTATTAGCATCAAACTGATCAGCAAACTTATCTCCCTGATAACGTAAGTATGATTCAATTTCAAATTCTACGTCAAAACCAAATCCCAATGCCCCATTACGTAACTCTCGTCCAAATTTCTCTGCCATCGAATCGTCAGATAAATATGTAATATGTCCCAACATACGCGCAAGACGTAGCCCTCTACTTGGTACCACACCATGTGAGTAGTAATCCCCACCATAAAAATTTGGGTCTGTTATTATCGCTTGTCGCGCAACATCGTTGAATGCAATGTTCTGTGCGGTTAACTTAGCTGCAGCGGCAATAACCAGTGCATGTCGAACCCTATCTGGAAAATCAAGTGTCCACTGTAAAGCCTGCATTGCGCCCAAACTACCTCCAGCTATCGCTGCAAACTGTTTAATCCCAAGATGATCTGCTAGCTGTGCCTGGGTTACAACCCAGTCTTGTACAGTTACCATAGGAAAATCTGCACCAAAAAGCTTCCCAGATTTCGCATTAATGCTGGCAGGACCGGTTGAACCGTGACAACCTCCTAGATTATTTACCCCCACAACAAAAAATTTCCTTGTATCAATTGGTTTTCCAGGGCCAATCATATTGTTCCACCAACCAACACTCTTGGGATCATCAGCATAAAAACCTGCGACATGATGATTACTAGAAAGTGCATGACAAATTAGCACGGCGTTAGATTTAGCCGCATTAAGCTCACCATAAGTTTCATATACTAATTCGTATCCATCAATAATCGCACCACTCTTTAAACGTAGCGGCTTATCAAAACGAGCACTCTTTGGTGAGACTAGACCAATTGATGTTAAATCTCGCATTACAGTAATTAGACCTTATAATTAACTATTATGGATTAACATTTCACGAAAGACATAATTCAACACTAGGTTAAACTCTTTATATCCCTACTTCTTTATGGAAAATGCAGAAACGATATTCCCTCTACTTTTTCGTAAATAAAGATTATATAACTAAATGAATTAGTTATTCAGTTTCGTCAATAATGTTTGAATATTTTCTGGATGATCAGATATAAGTATTTTTTGTGCATAATGAATAATATCCGGGAGATGACTCCTTAGTACCTGGCGTTTTACAGTCAACAGTTGTGTTGGAAACATCGAAAACTGACGCAACCCGAAACCAAGAAGTAATCTAGTAAACAATGTATCCCCTGCCATCTCACCACAAACTACAACCGGAATCTGAGTATGATTTGCAGTGCGAATAATGTGTGCTACCAAGCGCAACACAGCTGGATGTAATGGATCATACAAGTGTGCCACAGTATCATCAGTACGATCTATAGCAAGGGTATACTGAATTAAGTCATTGGTCCCAATAGATAAAAAGTCAAGCTTATGCATGAAAATATCAAGACATAAAGCTGCTGCAGGAATTTCTATCATGCCGCCAACTTGAATGTTTGCGTCAAATGGAATTCTCTGATCCACTAAACTTTCTTTTGCACGTTCAATTTGGCGAAGTGTTTGACTAATTTCAGAAGTACTTGAAAGCATTGGTACCAAGATACGAACTGGGCCGTAATGTGAAGCTCGTAAAATTGCACGAAGCTGCGTGTGAAACATTTTCGGTTCAGCTAAGCTTAATCTGATAGCACGTAACCCTAACGCAGGATTAGCAGCAACACGCTTATCACTATCAAGGTTCTTGTCAGCACCTAAATCAAAGGTACGAATTGTCACTGGTAAACCATGCATTTTATGTACTACAGTAAGATAGGCCTCGAATTGCTCATCTTCATCAGGTAGATTTTCACGATTAAGAAATAGAAATTCACTACGAAATAGGCCAATACCAGTGGCGCCATTTTCTTTAACCTGTTTAATATCCTGTGGCAATTCAATATTGGCATGCAGTTCTACAGTTGTGCCATCAAGTGTTGTAGCAACTTTGGTTCTTATACGTTTTAGCTTCCGTTTTTCAAGTTCTAGCTGATTCTGACGTAATCGATATTCAGAGAATACGTGTTTGTCTGGATTAACAATTACTACCCCCTGATTACCATCAACAATCAAAAGATCATTGTCGTGGATCAATTGACGTGCGTTATGTAACGCCACAATGGATGGAATATTCAAGCTACGTGCCACAATGGCAGTATGAGAAGTTGATCCTCCTAAATCTGTAAGAAATGCAGTGAATCTATGCTGCTCATACTGGATTACATCGGCCGGACTTAAATCGTGAGCTACCAAAATACTGTCCCCAGTACGCTTAGGGGGTGGAATATAACCTGGGTGCCCTAGTAACGCCTTCAATACCCGTTCTACTACTTGGATCACATCAGTTTTCCGCTCCCGCAAATAAGCATCTTCAATTTCTTCAAACTGTGCGAGTAATACATCCCTCTGTTGAGTAATAGCCCACTCTGCATTACATTGGTTCTGAGAGATATAGGTTTTAGCCGCAGAAGATAGTGTCGGATCCTCTAGAATCATACGATGCAAGTCAAGAAAAGCTCCAAATTCAGCTGATGCAGGGCCACTAATAACAGAGGCATGTAGTGTTTCAAGCTCTTCACGTACCGTTGTGAAAGCAACACTAAGTCTAGATATTTCGTTATTAATTTTATTACGTGGTAATATGTGATGTGCAACCTCTAAGGCAGCATGAGAAGTTAGATGTGCATGCCCTATTGCAATGCCTTCAGAAACACCAGCGCCGTGTAGTACAAAACTCATTCATTTTCCCCAAAATAATCACTAATCAAATGCACTAACGCAGCCATCGCTTCGGTTTCATCCGAACCCATAGTCTCAATATTTATAATAGAGCCTTTATTTGCAGCTAACATCATTACACCCATAATACTTTTTGCATTAACCTTATGATTGTTACGTGACAGCCATACCTCGCTCTTGAAATTACCCGCCAATTGAGTGATCTTTGCAGCTGCACGGGCATGTAGCCCCAGCTTGTTAATAATCTCAACCTTCCTTTCTTGCATCACTAGGTCTCGAATAAATACGCATCACCCCTTCCTTTCCTCCAGTTAATGCTTTTTCAACAACTACTTCTAGGGATTCATTACGATAAGTAAGTGCACGTACCAACATGGACAGATTAACCCCGGCGAGACATTCCACCTTACCAGTATTTACCAATCGATTTGCAATATTGCATGGAGTTGCACCACAAATATCACTTAATATTAGTACGCCATCTCCATTATCAAGCTGCTTTAATAGATCCAATGCTTTTGTAATAACAACATCAGGTTCATCATGGATAGAAATACCAAGATGCATCAGATATTCTGGCTTTTTCCCCATAACATGATTAGCACAATGGATAAGACTGTCACCAAGATCACCATGAGAAATAATTAAAATTCCAATCATCTTTTGACCTGCTAATTAATATTAAAAATGTATTTTAACATCGCCTGTATCTATTTATTGATCATAGACATACTATGATTTTCAACATAAACAATATTAAACACCACAAAAAATCTAGTTAAAATCTTGTATATGATTATTTGAAAATCTATCTTACCAATTAGTAAAATTATAATTATGAATAGCGTGAATGAAAAATCTATCAGTATATTGTTAGTACAAATTTTGAATATATTCTCTACTTATACCTAATCTCTATCTAGTTCCATCAATTGCATCCATCATCATTCCTGCAACATTAAAACCTGCCTGATCAGTAATTTCTCGCATGCAAGTAGGGCTAGTAACATTTATCTCTGTCAGATAGTTACCGATTACGTCTAGCCCTACCAACTTTAAACCTTGGTCATTCAAAGATGGGCCAATGGATTTAGCTATTTCAAGTTCAAACTCACTTAGTCGTTTTACTATCCCAAAACCACCTGCCGCCAAATTTCCACGAAACTCGCCCATTTTAGGGATACGAGCCAACATGAAAGGTACAGGCTCTCCAGCTATTAGCAGAATACGTTTGTCACCTTGCGCAATTTCGGGGACATAACGCTGTGCCATGATCGTACGGGAACCATACTGTGTAAGGGTCTCTATGATCACACTGATGTTATGATCAGCATTATGAACACGAAACACACTAGCACCACCCATACCATTAAGTGGCTTTAAAACAATATCATCATATTCATTAAGAAAAGCGCGAATTAGATGTTGCTGTCTTGTCACAAGAGTAGGCGGGGTAAATTGAGAAAATTTTGCTATGGAAAATTTCTCATTATGATCACGTATCCCTCGTGGGCTATTAATTACACGTGCACCTTGATTTTCTGCCAATTCCAACAAATAAGTGCTGTAAATATACTCCATATCAAAAGGCGGATCTTTACGCATTAACACAACATCAAATTCTTGTAGCGGTAATTCTTCCGTACCCCCTTTTTTATACCACTTATCACCAATACCTTTCTGTCCCGTTAATTCCAGTGCACACGAAAATCCAACTACCTGGCCATCCTTCCAAGCCAAGTCTTCTTGCTGCATTACAAACAATTGATGGCCACGCGACGCTGCCTCGTGCATCATTGCAAAGCTTGAATCCTTATAGATTTTAATTGTATCTAACTGATCAAGTATAAAGGCAAGTTTCATTGGTAATATGTTTAAACTAATTATACTTATTCGCTAGCTATAGTCAGATGTTCACCTGAAATATCCATACTGCTCTCTAATTCTAATGCTGCTGTCAACAGCGCTAACCGAGCTATCACACTGTAAGCATAAAATCGATTAGGATTGTTATCTGAACTCACTTTATGATCAGGTAATAGATAATTAGGCTCAAAAGATAAGGGCACAAAATGCATGCCGGGAGCATTGAGATTTTCATCCTTGTCACGGCCAGTGTGTACTCGATAGAAACCACCCACCACATATCGGTCAATCATATATATTACTGGTTCTGCAACTGCCGCATTAATACTTTCAAAAGTGTACACACCCTCCTGCACTAATACTTTGGTCACAAGCTGGCCCTCTTTTACTACTGACATTTTGTTGCGTTGCTTGCGATTAAGTGTACGCACTTCTTCACTATCTTTTACTGTCATGATACCCATTCCATAGGTACCTGTATCAGCCTTAACAATAACAAAAGGATCCTCTTTAACACCATATTGCTTATACTTTTCCCGAATCTCGGACAGGATTTCATCTACATTCTTTGCTACACAGTCTTCTCCTTTTTTTTCATTAAAATTAATTTTCCCACAAGATGCAAAATACGGATTGATGAGCCATGGATCGATACCAACTAAGCTAGAAAACTTTTGTGCAATACTATCGTATGTTTCAAAGTACTTTGACTTTCGTCGAGTTGACCAACCAGCATGAAGAGGCGGAATGATTGTCTGATCTAAATCCTGCAAAATAGTAGGGACACCAGTTGAAAGATCATTGTTGAGTAATATTGCAGACGGATCAAAATTTTCTAGTCCCAATCGATTTCTCTCACGCAACAACGGTTCTAGCATTAGGCTTCTACCACCAGGAAGATCTATCTTTGTTGCGATAGAAATTTCTGGTAATAGAGTACCAATACGAACATTCATTCCAATATTCTGCAAAATAGTCTGTAGTACATCCACACTTTGTAAATAAAAAATATTACGTGTGTGGTTTTCTGGTATTAGAAGTAAGTTGTGAGTGTCGGGGCAAAGCTTTTCTACTGCGGCCATCATTGACTGCACACATAACGGCATGAAATCTGGGTTGAGATTGTTGAACCCTCCAGGAAATAGATTAGTATCTACCGGTGCCAACTTGAAGCCACTATTTCGTAAATCTACTGAACAGTAAAATGGTACAGTGTGATTCTGTAATTGACCTCGTAACCAGTATTCGATAGCAGGCATAGCATCAAGTATACGTTTTTCAAGGTCAAGAATAGCTCCACTTAGAGCAGTTGTAAGGTGAGGTACTGCCATAGAGATAAAATAGTATGTATTAAAATTTGTATTTTAACACCACGTATTGCCGGATACCGTGAATGTGCGACAATCGAGAATATTCAATTTATAGATTAAATTAACAGAGAGAGCCTAACAAAATTTTATTGTCCTCCATATAATTATTTATGTACAACACGTTACAACTTGTTCTGATCCTACTTGCTACTGCCGTATTCGCTGTAGTAGTGTTTCGACTTCTGCGCCTACCACCTATGCTAGGTTATTTGCTTTCTGGCGTTGTCATAGGCCCACATGCACTGGGTTTAATACCTGATGTAGCAGTAACCGAACAGCTAGCTAAATTTGGTGTCGTGTTTCTCATGTTCAGTATAGGTCTCGAATTTAGCCTTCCTAAACTTGTCACTATGAAACATATTGTATTTGGCTTTGGCACAGCACAAGTCTGCGCAACGATTCTTATCGTCATGATTGTGGCATGGATGATAGGGCTTGACTGGCGTGTAGGACTCGCTTTGGGTGGGGTCTTAGCTATGTCTTCTACCGCCATTGTCAGCAAGTTACTATCAGAGCGACTAGAACTTAACTCTTTGCATGGAAGACAAATTATAGGTGTTTTGTTATTCCAGGATTTAGCATTTGTGCCGCTTTTGATTGTAATCCCTGCATTGGCACTTACAGCAGATAGTAGTGGTGCAGACTTGGTTGCGACAATTATTGTGGCTCTGCTGAAAGCTGGAATTGTTCTTACACTTATCCTATTTTTTGGGCAACGATTAATGCGTCCCTGGTTTCACTTAGTCGCCCGGCAAAAATCTTCTGAATTATTTGTGTTAAATGTTCTGCTCATTACTTTGGGACTTTCGTGGCTCACTGGAATTGCTGGCTTATCATTAGCGTTAGGCGCGTTTGTTGCAGGAATGCTAATTTCCGAAACTGAATATCGTCATCAAGTTGAAGATGATATCAAGCCATTCCGGGATATCTTGCTAGGCCTATTTTTTGTGACTATAGGTATGCTGTTAGATATAGAAGCAGTTTTACAAAATTTTATGTGGGTGATGCTAATACTTATTGCATTAATAGCAATAAAAGCCTCACTAATAGCAGGTCTATCACACTTATTCAAAGCAGATTCAAGTGTTGCGGTACGCACTGGTCTAAGCCTTGCTCAGGGAGGAGAGTTCGGATTTGTTCTGCTAGCACAAGCCAATATCTTAGGTATAGTAGATAACTCCACCATGCAACCAGTATTAGCGGCAATAGTACTATCAATGTTAGCAGCACCCTTTATTATCGAGCATAGTGAAAACATGGCCCGTCGTTTTTCCGCAGCAGAATGGATGAATCGTGCCATGCAGCTTACTACTATTGCCGCACAAACTATGACTGAAGAGAAACATGTAATTCTTTGCGGTTATGGACGTAGCGGTCAGAACCTGTCTCGCCTACTTGAAAAAGAATCGGTCCCCTTTATAGCTCTTGATCTTGACCCGCAACGTATTCGAGATGCAACAGCAGCCGGCGAATCAGTAGTGTATGGTGACGCTGCAAGATATGAAGTGTTAATTGCTGCAGGGCTTATGCGCGCTAAATTGCTGGTAGTAAGTTATGCGGATACCGTATCAGCTCTAAAAATTCTCAGGCATGTCCAGACACTGCGTCCAGAACTACCAGTTGTTGTACGCACTCTTGATGATACAGATATCGATCAACTGAAAGAAGCTGGTGCGGCAGAAGTAGTATCAGAAATTATGGAAGGCAGTATTATGCTTGCATCTCATGCACTTATGCACCTAGGTGTACCGCTTAATCGGGTACTAAATCGTATGCGTAAAACTCGCGAACAACGTTACAACTTATTTCGTGGTTTTTATCGTGGAATCACTGATGAAGAAAAGGAATCTGGAGAAAGAATGCAACCGCGATTACAAAATGTAATGATTGTTCCTGGGTCAGCAGCAGTCGGTAAAACCTTAGGAGAATTAAATTTAGGAAGCTTTTTAGTGGAAGTCCCTGCAATTCGCAGAAGAAATGCACGAGAGCTTCTACCAAATGATAAAACGAAACTTGAGGTAGGTGATGTATTGGTATTACGAGGCGCGCAAGAAAATTTGGCGGCAGCCGAAATCAAACTGTTGCAGGGATAAAATGCTAAGTAGAGCTCGCTGACTTATAAACTAACGAACTCTACTTAAATTAAGATCTACTTAACTTAGACCCCCATACATACTGTATAGGCATTAGCGTCTACAATTGCACTACTAAGCACTGCGGTGCCAGGAGCTGATTGAAGAACAGCTCTTACAGACCCTGTCTGAGTTTCACCATCATCCAGTGTAACATCTAACTGTTTGACGAATTTCCCAAGAATACCATCTGAACAGATAATGTAGGTACCAGTCATCGGGGTAGGCAATGTGACAGTAACAAAGCCTACGTTGCTCTGAATACCCATTATGCCGCCATCAGCATTACGTGGAATATAAGTAGCATCTGCAACGTTAGTTGGTCCTGCTGAGAGCCCAGCTAAACGCACGTGTTGCCAAAATAGAAAAGACTCATCCGTGTTGGTAGAAGAATTCCATAGGCCATTTATTACACTGTTTCCTTGAACACCAGCAGGGGAGGTAGCAAGTGTGCCGTTAATATTAGCAACAACCCTAGCATCATCGCCTGGTATAGCTTTAAACCTATCTTGATATCCATAAATATAAACAGGAATCTGCCGAAAGTCGTTCGCAATATTCTTAACTTTAGCACTGTTAATCATCTCTTGGCCCTTAAGTACACCTCCCAACAAAAGACCAATGATAACTAGTACTATAGCAATCTCAATTAATGTAAAGCCTGATTGCCGGCTTCTAGAGTTAATTTTCATGGGGCATTCCTCCCTTCGTTATCTGATAACAATTTATCAAGCAATATCTATGCCAGACATACAACTTATTATGAATAAACAGATTTATAATAAATTAGAATGCTAATATACCCATTTTTTATCAAAATGTAGGTTTGATATGTTGAAAAATTGACATGTTGGATGATTTCTCAACAGTAGAAGCCAAATTATTATATTTATTTGCCCGCAGAAAATGCTTTTTTCAAGTTTACCTATGCCCCAGCTATAATTAGCTATCTGACATTACTTCAATTTTTAGGTTACTGCAAAACATGCCGCTCTCACCTAGCCAATCAATCATATCAACTATTGTGTCGCGTAAACACTGGCTAATGCTAGCAATGCTTCTGTTTTTACATGCTGCAACATTACTTGAAATTGATGATCCTTGGATGCATGCGTTACTCGTTTCTCATTTAGGTATTTTTCTCATTTGGCAGCCAATGTGGGGTGGAGAGCATAAAGTAACTATAGGTGTCCTCACACTTATAGGTATTGTCTGTACAAGCATATTACTATGGCTTAATTGGTGGCTCGTAGCATTTTGGCTAGCAGTCTTATTTGCGTTGGTAGGCGGAAGGGTATTTTCATTTCGAACTAAATGGCTAAAGCTATTTTACTTAGCTGCAATGCTCTACCTGTTAGCGTTGTTGTTACTGTGGGTGACGCCACATCTGTTTGCTTCTGGCGTGATCACAGGAATGCTTCAATATCTGGCTCAATATGGATTATTGTTAGTGTTAGTTGGTATGGCACTAATGCCAGTGGAGAACGAACCCATCATATCTAGCCATGCAGTAGATTTTTTCTATAGTGTCTTACTGTTCTTGTTAGTGATAGTACTAGTACTTGGCAGCTTTACCTATATGGTTCTAGGAAATGCAAATTATCTAGAAGCGCTGTCATTCACATTATTTTCTTTAGCTGTGCTTTTACTTACACTTGGATGGTTGTGGAATCCACGATTTGGATTTGTGGGACTACAACACCTATTCTCCCGCTACCTATTAAATGTTGGAACACCACTTGATGAATGGTTATCAAAACTTGCTAAAGAGTCAGAGCTTGAGCAAGAAGCTGCAGGATTTCTAGAAGCTGCAATGCGACATCTATCAGACTTACCATGGATAAAGGGTGTCACATGGCTATCACCGAGCAACGATGGGAAACTGGGAGAAGATAGTGACTATCCAATAAATTTAGAAGTAGGGCAACTACGAGTCAAAATTAACGCTAAATATAAATTAAAAACTGCAGTGCTTTTACATACGCAGTTATTGGTGCAAATTATTAGCCAGTTTTACGAAACAAAATACAGAGAAAATATACTTCAGCGTATGACACGTTTGCAAACAATTTATGAAACCGGATCACGTCTCACGCATGATGTAAAAAACCTACTTCAATCTCTCTATACAATAATATCTGCAGGGCAGCAGGCAACAAAGACAGGAAAAACTGAGAACTATCAAAAAATGCTTAACCGCCAGTTACCTGCATTAACCCATCGGCTGGAACAAACTCTGGGTAAATTAAGCGCTCCACAAAAAGAACCTAGTGGTGAATACGTATCTGTCACAGATTGGTGGAAATTACTCAAAAATCGTTACCATGGCCGTAATATTCAGTTTAATAATGTTAGTGCTTCAGAACAACAAATTCCATCAGCTGTATTTGAAAATGTAGCTGACAATTTGCTAGACAATGCGCGGAAGAAACGTATGACAGAAACGAATATAAATGTCGCAGTACATCTTAGTGTTGACGATTCTATAGTACTAACAGTGTGTGACAGTGGTAATTCAATTCCAGAAGCGATAGTTACCAAACTTTTTCATGATACTGTTGAATCTGAGTCTGGCCTTGGAACTGGTTTATATCAAGCTTTCCGTTGGGCAGAACATCACGGATACATATTAAGCTTAAAGAGTAATCAAAAAGGCGCTGTATGCTTTAAATTGGAGAAGAAAGAAACTAGCGTAGCCCCCAATATCTAACTATTCTACCCATAAGTTATTAACATAAATATACTTGGAAAATATTAAGGTAATCGTCCGGCTGCTACCATATTACTAAACAAAATATTAGGTGAAATCCAGGTAACAATATCGTCATACTCCCCACCTGCTGAACCAGCAGCTTTAGGAACTTGATCAACAAAAGTTGTGGCATTAGTTGCATTGGTAGTTTCATCTACATTAGGAGCTGGTACAGCTATAACGACACCCAGATCATCAGTTGAGCCATAGCCATTTTTACCATGGGATAAAACAACAGCCGGAATATTATTAGGATTAGTCACATTAACCAGTGTACCAGTTACGTCCCTCGTTTGGATTGTAATATCTCGAGCTGTTGGCGGAGATAAAATCAGTGTTCCCGCAGGACCAGCATAAGCAGCTGTTACACTATAACGGAACATATGGCCCCAAGCATCTAGCTTAGGTACTCCTAACATTGCCCATGGAACATATCCGTGCCTATCTGCTAAAGCAACACAGGTCACTTTCTCATCGCCATTAGAAGCTGAAATGGCAGGACAGGGTAATCGCCCAGTAGTAACAGCAAAACCGATCAAAGCTTGTTTTATCTCAAAAAGAGATTTTTGTGTCTCATTCATATTTCGCTGATCTATCTGGGCAGTTAATGGCGATAATAAACCACCAATTAACATTGCAAGTATAACCATTACTACTGCCATCTCCACTAAACTAAATCCGCACTGAGCAGAACTTGAAATCACTTTTCGCCAAGTTAGAATGTCACGATGCCAAGTGTGTCTATAGTTTCTTATCATTGGTAAACCAATACGTCATTAAAGGTTGGTGTTGGTACATTCTTTGAGAAAGTAACACCAAATTGGTTAGCATCTTCCAGATAGTTTTCTGATTTTTCCCAATCATCGTCCGTTAGTCGAGGCTGCCCACCCGCTACACCAGATAACCTCTTCCCTGCAACGATCACCACTACCTGTTTATCTGCAGTAGTTGAAGGTGGATCAACTACTCTACAGGCACCACCTGTAGAACATGCATTAACAGCAGGTGGATTGGGCGGGTTTATGGGCTTGTAGGCATCTGCGATACCATAAAAAACTTGTTTTTTCCAATTAAGCCACCAATCGGAAATAGAAAAAATATTGCAACTTACTGGCCAAAGAGTATTCATTCCTCCACTACTGCTTGAATTAGTTTCGGTAAAGGGCGTATCAGGAACCCGTCCAAATAAAGTATCTTCTTCGTCAGAGTAATCACCTTCGCCAGATTTATCTATTTCTGCTGCCCAAGGATAACGGCCATTGTTAGCTAAGGCGTAATCCTTCATGCATTTTAGTACCTCACCCGCTACTCTTTCCTCTAACTTTGGTAGCAAATCCTGGTAAGTAATACTAATCAATCTATCATTAACTATAATGTCCCCGTTGACATCTAGAACTGGTCCATTGATAAAGCCATCCATTGAACTTCCATCAATAAAAGCAGCATTATCTTCACCATTTCCTACATCTAAATAATTTTGCGGATTAGATGCCCCTACTGTACTACGATCCTGTATTGCAACTGCACCCTCACGCTGTATCACCTCCCCCGGCGCAATGATTACAGCTACCACACCACTAGGTACAAAAACATCGGGATTTGCACCATTGTTAACCACTAAGCCAGATGATTTACGCACGGTAATAGTGCCACGAGATTCGCTATTTAAGCAGCCTGGCTGATCTGGGTTTGTACAAATAGTTCGAATATTTTCTTTAAAATTATTGGATATGGCATACCACAATTGTTCGCCATGCCCATCTCGTAAATCAGGCAAACCTAATGTCATCCATGGCAATCTACCTAACCGGGCCGACTGGCCTGTAGTGCCAGCAGCATCACCACAACTGACTGCAGCAACCCCACCGCTATCTAAAGCTGGACAAGGCAAATCTCCAGGGCGTGCTGTAGTTCCGACGCCAGGTACAGTAGGTAAAACTACGCTAACAGCATGAGCTATAAGTGCTTCTTTTGCATGTGCAAGCGCTTTGGCTGTTTTCATGTCTTGTTCTGCAGTATTGCTTCCAGATAGTGAAAACACAACTGCCGTCAGCGTGCCAAGAACGATGACTGTGAGCAGCATCATTAATGCTGCCCCTTTTTGTCTGAGGGGTAACGCTGCACTATAAAATGAGTGTGGCTGTCTAGATATACGAACAGTAAGCAGCATTTCTACTTAATCCATTTTCCCGATTGGCGGAATGGATTTCTTTCCTGTAATTTGTGTAGATTGTTGCACTGATTGAAGCCCACGTTCGGAATTTACGTTCCTCATCATACTGCTGTCTAAGTCTATACTTTGCCCGACCTTAAGACGCACTGAATTATCTGTACCTGGTATTCTAATTGGTACAGAATCAGGTGTATCATCACGTTCCACCAAGATCCCGTTATCTCCCTTCTGACTTTGTGGTACTCCGTTAATCCAGACTACGCGACTTCCTCCATTCCGCTGTATGATTCCATTTACTAAAATTCTGTCACTAATAATTACCTCTGTTTCTCCCTTTGGTTTGCTCTTCAACTGCTCAAGCTGAATACGTTGTTCAGGTGTAAAGAACAATCTACCTAGCGCCTCTCCCCCAGCTGCACCGCATGGAAAGGCAGAAAGCATAAACAATATACAGAAGAAAATTTGTTCCTTTTGGCTCATTTATTTACCATATGTGTTTTTTCATTAAGTGTTATCCACCCTAGAGAACATTCTGCCTGTATATTTGGAACAAATCTGAGATGCCTGATTGAATCATTTCGTGTAAGGGTGCAACTTTCCAATAAGTACATACCCTTTGCTTCCGCACTCAACGCATCAAAGAAACTCAGTAACTGCCCTTCATGCAATAAACTAAAATCTAATCTCATATTACTCCGGTGAAGATTAAAACTATTACTAGGCACAGCAGCTTCTAAATTTAATTTTTCTTGAGGTTCTAGCTTGTATTTCACACTAAAAATACTTAGCTGATTACGAATCTTCTCAATTGTTTCAATCCAGTCCAAACGTTTCTCATGACCAATTACATTCTGTTCTACTAAATTTTGGTATTGATGATAATAACCCTGCAAATCTTCTTGTTCGTTCTTAATACGTTCCAACCTTCGACGAGCCTCTGACCATTCACGATCTGCCGTAACCTTTGCCTGCTGTGCTTCGGTCAGCACACTATCGCTTGCGTAAACAATAGCTACTCCTAGTATTAGCGTTATAGCTAACATAATGAGTAACCCACGAATATGTGGCAAATCTTTAGCAGTAAATTTCATCTGAATTTATATTAATTCCTCAAATTCTTTCTTGTATTAATCTATTGACCCTCAGTCTGAGTTTTTCTTTTCATTGCAACCTTCATGACAAAAGCACTACCACGAAGCTTTTTTTCACTGTCAAGATCACCAGCGATACTGGCACCAGAATCAAGATTGATTGGTAACGTGACAGGCATAGCTGAAAAACCTGCGCTGTCCAATGCAAGGCGAAACTGGTCAATTGAATCAATGGTATCCCGTAGATTAAGAGAGGATAGGACCTCTCCACCAAGGAGTACTTCCTGATATGCATTAGTTAATGAGGTTTGAGTTATCGTTTGACGACCGCCGCTTTGCGCGGCATCTGAATCAGATGTAACTCGCCATGACAGGCTATTCACCTGAATCATGGGGAAATCTTCTAATTTCCGACTGATTATTGTCAAAAACTTTTGAGGTAGTAATGCGGAAGCCGAAAGTTTCTGAATAACTGATACCCCAGCCTTCATGCGATCAACTGAAACTGGAAAACGCGGATAGTCTGCCTCAATCTGGCGTTCTTGATCTTTTATGGAAGCCTTCATGGTACTGACAGTTTCAATATCCTGATGTAATCCGGATGCCTCCCATAGATTGACGCCAGACCATGACACGCAGATGAGTGCTGCAGCAGCTAAGGTTACTTTTATTAAGTTTTTTGCTTTCCCTAAATCGTGGAAGTGCATGTAGTCGGCAATTGCATACTGGTTTGCTGGTGGCTTATTTCCAAGCGTATGTAATAATAACGAGGTCGCATCTGAATCAGCCGGACTTTCTTTAAGCCCAATGCGCTCAGCCATTTCTTCAATATCCTCAACCAGGAAATGCATACTGTCTGAATCTTGTAACACCTTTTGTAATTGTTTCTTATGGTCTTTGCTACAAATAATGCAAACATCAAGCGCCTGTTCAACGGGGAGTAGGCTAAGACTACTGAGATATTTATAGGTGCGATTAAGCTCAGTTTGTAAGGGTTTAGTTATATCGTCAGTACGGACGTCAGTACGTACTAGTGGGGTTAACCGTGAAAAACTAATATTGCCATCACGGTAAAATATTTCACGCAACCCAGAGTGTTTTTGCCAGGTGAGTAGCAATAAATGGGAAGAAGGAATGTGACTAACAAGTCGATGACTAACGAGGGGAACAGAATAAATTCCGGCTATAGAAGCTTCGTGTTCCAGCAAAATATCCAGCCAAGGTGAAACTAGTTCTGGGTTTGTTAGCGCCGAAAACAAAGTCATGTCATCGCGTCGTCCCTCCTGCTCACGATATAATATTTGAGCATGACGAAACGGAGTATTGCGGTAAAACTGCTCGAATTTTCTATGTACGATTTCTTTATGGTCCCTGCCACTAACGTGAGGCATAGCCTCCGAACGAAAGTCTTCTTCCACTAAATCGGTAAGCAAGTAACATGTAGCCTTCGGATTTTCTTCTAGTAAAGCGGCAAAGGCTGCGTGCCCTGTTTCATTATTTGCGAACGGCTGCTCAGCCTGAAGTTGACTCCGATTCCAGGAATAAGCACTAAGCCATTCAGCGCCGAGAAAGAAAAGAAGTTTATCTGCCATTAGAATTTCACCTTACCAATAACGTCATAGATCGGCATTAATACGGAAAACATAATCCAGCCCAGCAATAAACCTAGCAATACAGTCATAGCAGGACCTATCATGGCCTGAGCCTTTGTAATTGCCTCCTTCACATCTCGGTCATAAAAATATCCGACATTAAGCAGTGCCTTATCTAATGCTCCAGTGGCCTCACCCACCCGTAACATACGTAGGACCAAAGGTGGAAATATATTTGCACTTTGAAAACTTTGAGTTAGATTCTTGCCTTCTTCAATTTCCCGACCTGCTTGGATTAAACTTTCCTCAATTACCATGTTCCCAGTAATGTCGCGACAAATGGCGATACATTCCAAAATACTTATTCCTGAAGCGTAAAGCATGGCAAAAAAATGAGCAAAACGTGCTAAGACAATTTTCTTTAATATTGGGCCAACAGGCCATATTTTTAATTTTAAATCGTCAAAACGATAACGGGCCTGGGAATTGAACACCATCATGAGTTTGAGAACAATAAACGAAATTATTGGAACCAGCAGCATTACATACCAGTACTGCACAAACAGGGAAGAAACAAACAGCAAAACCTCGGTATGAAGTGGTAATGTCTGTCCCATATTTTTGATAAACCCTGTTAACTGCGGCACTAGGTATATCATCAGAAAAAAAGCTACACTAATTACGATTGCCAATACAGCTGCTGGATAAATTAATATCTGTTTGGTTTGAGAAGCCATTTCATCTTCCCACTTGAGGGTATCTGTAAGATGCAGGAACACTTCTTGTAGCTTGCCGCTTTTCTCACCTGCATTTACCAAGCTTATAAACACTTTCTCAAATACGCGTGGGTGCTCTGCCATCGCTTGGGATAGACGCATGCCCCCTTCTATATTTTCGATCATATTTGCAACAACTTCGCGTAAATATGGATTAGGCATTGTATCGCGCAAATCTGCTAAGCAATCTAGCAAGGGCACACCAGCGTTGGTAAGCTGCTCCATATTAAAAAAGAAATTGATCAGCTCTCGGCGAGTAACGGACGTACCAGTAGCCAAATGATTTTTCTTCGCAATCTTTCCACTGATAAGATCAAGCCCAGTACGCTTTAGACGCATCTCCAAATCCACTAGATTTGATGCGTCCTGCAAGCCAGTACGGTTCTGACCCGACTTGTTTATTGCCCTATATGCATACATCGCCATAGTCAAACTATCCGTTGAGTAAGGTCAACCACTCTGGACACTTCACTAAGCGAAGTCACTCCATCCATAACACGTTGAATTGCATCTTCTATAAGAGGACGAAACCCTTTTTCTAGTGCTATCGTCTTGATCTCACGCCCAGTCGCACGGCGCGCGATTAGTTCATCCATGTCCTGATCCATCTTCAGGAGTTCCATGATTGCTACTCGACCGTTATAACCATTATGTTCACATAAATCACAACCAACTGGACGATATATGGTTTGCGGTGGTTGATCTGGTAAAATGCCAAGTAGCTTTTTCTCAGAAGAACTTGGTTCATAGGGTTGTTTGCAATGCCGACAAAGTACTCGTACTAATCGTTGTGCAACGATTCCAATAATGTTACCGGCCATAATGTCGGGTAACATACCAATATCAAGTAGACGTGGAATTGCACCGATTGAAGAGTTGCTATGTAAGGTGGAATATACTTGATGTCCGGTCATAGCAGCACGAAAAGCCATTTCAGCAGTGGGTTGATCACGAATTTCTCCGACTAGAATGATGTCTGGATCCTGACGTAACATAGAACGTACACCACTAGCAAAATCAAGCTTAGCTGCTTCATTCACTGATGTCTGACGGATCATTACCATTGGATACTCAACGGGATCTTCCAGAGTCATAATATTAACTGCTTCAGTATTAATATGACTCAGCACAGAATACAGCGTAGTAGTTTTACCACTACCTGTCGGCCCGGTCACCAGAATGATTCCCTCTGGGCGCGCTATCATGATTCTAAGATTTGCTGAAGTTTCTTCCGGCAGACCTAAGTATTCTAGCGGTACAATACCTTTCTGCCGATCTAGGATACGCAAAACTAGATTTTCCCCATGAGTAGTGGGTTGTGAAGCTACACGAAAATCTATAGGCCGTCCTGACAGGCGTAACGAAATACGGCCATCTTGAGGTGCCCGAGTTTCTGCAATATTCATATTACTCATTACTTTGAGCCGTACCGCCATAGTTGGCCAGAAACTTTTATGCAAACTACGTACTTGGCGTAATACACCATCAACTCGGTACCGAATACGCAAAAAACTTGGTTCAGGCTCAAAGTGTATATCAGATGCGCCGCGTTGAACTGCATCTGACAATAATGCATCGATTAAACGTACTACTGGTTGACTAAACTCATCGACTCCAGTCTGCAGCGACTGGTAGTCCATCTCTCCAGGTTCAATCTCGTGCAAAATACCATCAATCGAAAGCTCAAAACCGTAGTACTGGTCTATTGAACGGATAATTTCAGATTCACGAGCAATCTGGGTAATTAGACGGTATTCATCCTTGATCAGTGCACGCACTTGATCTAACGCAATGATGTTGTCTGGATCGGCAATAGCTAGCGTTAATGTCTTCTCATTTTTATCCAATGCGAGAGGCAACAACAAAAATCGCCGTGCCACATCTTTTGGAATTAACTTTATAGCTGCTGCATCAACGATACTACTAGAAAGGTCAACACTCTCCTGTCCCAAACTCTCAGCCATTACGTCGCGTATGGTCGCTTCAGATAAGAAGCCCAAACCAACCATCAGTCGTCCAAGTGGCAAGTGACGTTTGCTTTGCTCTAATAAAGTAATGCGCAACTGATCCTCACTGATGACACCCTTCTCTACTAATAATCGTCCCAGTGGTTTTCCTGATGGATTTTCTGATGGTTCTTCTGAAATTGAGGTTGCCATATATTTATAGTGGAGTAGTTAGATTTATGTACTACTACTGCGATAATTCTTTGAGTCTTTTGGATGCTTGCGCTTTTTCAAACCCAACTGTTGTATCACCAGCTAGTACTAATGCCTTACTGTAATATTTAGAAGCCAATTTAATCTTATTTAAATGATCTAAGCTGACTGCAAGATTAAAAGCATAATCGGCATTGGTAGAATCAATACTGAAAGCACGAAAGAAAGATTGTTGTGCTTCAGTCCAACGGGACTGAGATACATAATTGTTACCCAGTGTAAAATGCAGAGCTGCCGCATCAGGTTGTTGCGCCAAAAGAGTTTTTAGCCGACTTTCAGTTTGGTTGAGGTCAGCAGTTTGTCCTAGTGCAGCTATACCGGCAACTGCAAAAGGATCTCGTGGATCTAATTCCAATACACGTAGATAATATGACTGTGCTTCATTATCTTGTCGCATGCGCGTTGCAATGGCTGCAAGCCCCAGTAATACATCCTTATTAGTCGAGTCACTATCAAGCGCTTTTAGATAGAACTGTTTCGCAATTGCTAAATCACCTGCTACGTAAGCTTGATAAGCTGCCGTTAATTGTGGGGATACTTCATTCGAGCTGGGACTACGCTGTATATTGATGGGCTGCTCAGTAGTGGATGAATTGATATTGGCCCTGTCTGTTAGATACTCCCTTTCATCACTCTTAGAAGATGAGGTGGGTTGCTCCGAATTAACAGAAGGTGCAGATAAAGGTGTATCAATGGTTTCGGTGCTAGTGTCATCGCTCTTAGAAAGTGGCGCAGATATTTTCTTTTCATCTACTCTTTCGCTTGACTCTGATATTTGAGTTACGGGAGCCACAGCTAAATTTTCAGGTGCATCACTTACTTTGGTATCTGATGCCACCTGAGATGGGGTGCTCCTTTGTTGAACAGAATCGAGCTTGAGTCCATCAGTTAGAGGAGTAATTTCCGATGTAATGGTTGTCTCCTGCCACACATAATAAGATGCTGCTATAACTATAACCAACAAAATGCCCGAGTAGATCACCCATTTATTGAGACGACCTATTCCAATACCTTTTTTCTTATCTTGCTTTGCTGAAAATAAATTCTGAGCAGCTATACGATTTTGAGTAGATTCGCGCTCAGTTTGCTGCTTAGGTTCATCTTCAGGTGTACTAGATGGTGATGGAGTTTTTTCTGGAACGAGTTCCAGCTCTTCACTAGGAGTGTAGTTTGAAACAGATGCAGTGGTTTTATCTTTAACTACTGTATTATCTTGAATCCGTACAGTTTGTTCCTTTTCTCCCAGTTTATCACGCTCAGCTTTTTTCAAAGCTTCCAGCAACAGGCTCATGATTATTTACCTCCGAGCTCACCTAGCTCACCCAGCTTACCCAGATCACCCAGCTCCTCCACTACTGGGCGGGGCTCAACAAGAAAGTTTTCTTTAGGTAGTGTTTCACGTAAATGCCCGTAGTCGCCTCTCAAACTGGCTTCCTTGATAACAACTGGCCGCACAAAAACCACTAACTCAGTTTTACGTGCTGTTTCATTTCGTTGCTGAAACAAATATCCGACCAAAGGAACGCTGGCTAGACCGGGAACAGTGGCGTTTCTATTATCCACATCATCTTGCATTAGCCCGCCCATCACAGCTATGTCCCCGTTATTTACTCTTATCAGTGACTCCATTTCACGTGTTTGAATCTCAGGAATAAAACTAGGCACATTCACAAGTAGAGGGTTAGGATCCTGTTTTCCAGGGCCAATAGTACGGGAAATCGTAGGCCGCAAATTTAGTAGAACTGAGTCATCGTTACCAATCTGAGGAGTAACACTCATCACGAATCCTACTGATACTGTATTCGGAGTCGAAGTAAATGTGTTCACTACATTAAATTGACTCTGCGAGGCATTAGAACGAACCGTGAAGTAAACCAGGTTATCAACTACTTTCAAAAGAGCTGTTTGATTGTTGAGCACGGATAATTTTGGACTTGAAACAACTTTTATGGTGCCGAAAGTTTCAAGCAGTTTAAGAGTCGAGGTAAAACCTCCTTCACGAAAGGCTGCAGTAAAAAGCTGGCCAGCGACTATTGCTGGACCCGCCACCGGTATTAGTGCTCCAGTTACCGCATCAATAGCTTGAGTGGTTGCCCCCTCGCCAATCGCTAATTGAGGGTTGTCAGACTGAAGGTATTGCCAGTCAATGCCTTTCTGAAAATTCTGGTTAAGCTGTACTTCTACGATAGTGGCCTCTATTAGCACTTGACGACGTACACTCGACATAACGCGGTCAAGGAATTCTTGAACTTTCTCGTGCTGACGACCTGTAGCACGAACCATAATTATGCCCGCCTCCGGATTGGCTATAACAGATGCAGCCTCACGGAAAGTAGGTAAATTTTTTGCTCTGTATAAGGCCCGTTTTGCTGCTCTGACTGCAGCGTCGTCATCCTGCTGTATATCTATTTGATCTTCTGTAAGCGTCTGAAAATCTGGAGATATGCCCTGCTGCGCTTCTTTCTTGCGCTCTTCACTTTGTCTTTCCGCTTCAATTAACTCAGCTTCCGCCACTTGTTCCTCTGGAGAAGAAGAACCAGTGGGCAGAACTTTATCTGTTTCCCGTAACAAGTCGCGTATATTCTTCTCTAGAGTTTCCCAAAAGCGGTTTTTAGCAACATTTGCAACTGAAGTAAGTGAAATATTTCCCTTAGTACCACCACCCCCAGATGCTCCTGACCCACCTACACCACCTGGACTTCCTGTTGCACCAGGAGTAGCAATCTGAGTAGCGATTCCTACTGTACCAGTTGCATCTCGCGACATATTCACGTAGTCAATTGTGTATTGACGTAAGAAAGGAGTATCAGGCATTACTGATAGATTCGGCCCATCCATTTCATATCGTATATCTACCTGTTTTGAAATACGTTTAAGAATTTGAGGTAGGGTTTGTTCAATGGCATTGAGCGTGACAGACCCCCTAATACCGGGATGGATATCCAAATTCAGTCTAGCATCACGCGCTAGCGCGAATAATATCTCTGGAACGGAAACGCTAGTTACTACCACGCTATATGTATCAAGTTTGGTAGTAGGTTTAGGTGGTGGCAGGGGAATTACCTGTTTTACTGGCTGAGGAATTCCTTCCTTAGATGAAGCCTTGAGTTCAGATTTAGCATCAATATGCCCTTCAGATAAATCTGGTGGCCTCACAGCACAAGAGCTAAGAAGTAATAGACATAAACATGTGCTTTTTAATGATGCATGAGTCATAATTTTAATTGTTCCTAGTTACTTATTTATAATATATAAAACAATTGCTTACATTACTTCTATAAAAATATTTTCTCTCCACCTTGTTGCATTTGCAACAACTTGTGACTTAATAATTAAATTTCTACAACATGTATTTTTGAAACGTCACAATTTTCTATCGCAACAGATACCCCTATCTTTATTTTAGAATCAAGTACATTCTAGTCCTCCTCAAATTCAGATGGGTTAAAAGAAGTATCGGCATAAATCGGAAAAAACTGGAGTCTGCAGTTTTAGATGCTTAAATATGAGTAGAAATTTAGTCGTTGAATAACTTGCAGAGAGTCATGCTGCTTGAAAAAACCTGACTGAGACTAGATTACAACTTATAGGGCTAATCCACCCAACAATAGGCCAATAATCAAGGCAAGGCCGCCTACTACCCAATAGTTAAAGTTATTTAGATTTGGCTTTCTGCGATCAGTGAGCCTATCAATCCATCTTCTATTGCGAAGCTCTGAGTCCCCAATCGCTGCCTTGACGTGATCTACAGTTATACCGTGGGTATTGCCAATAAACGCTGCAAGCAACGACTTGTCTGCATAGATGTTTACTCGCCTAGTAAGCCCATCTGAAGCTTTGGCGATCAAGCTTACTGCTTCAGGGGTAAAAATGTCCGGGCCATGATAACCAGCCGCACGCATTCTGAACATCAAATACTCATTCACTGCTTCTGTGTTAAATGGTTGTGTAGTGAAATGATGAGTAATACGATCTTTTAACTGACGCATTTTTGGTAAAGATAGCGTTTCATCTAGCTCAGTCTGACCAAACAAAACAATTTTAAGTAACTTGTGACGGGTCGATTCAAGATTGTAAAGAAGTCTCAGTTCCTCCAGCGTTTCAGCTGGCATAGCATGAGCCTCATCTATTAACACAACCACTTGCTTATTAGAAGCATACTTTTCAATTAATACATCTTGCAACACGCGTAACGCTTCGTTCGCACGACTTCCAGCAAGATCAAGATTTAAGTCATCAGCAATACTGTAAAGAATTTCTTCCCGTGACAAACTTGGGTTAGCAAGATAAATAGTTTCTACATTGTCTGGTAACCGCTCCATCAGGACACGACAGAGCATAGTTTTACCACTACCAACTTCACCTGTTATCTTGATTATTCCTTCGCCATGTGTAATCGCATAAACCAGTGCCTCTAGTGTTTCACCACGGTTGGCACCATCATAAAAAAAATCGGTGACTGGAGTTATTGTAAACGGCTGCTCAGCAAGCCCAAAATGACTAAGATACATTTTCTTCTGCCTCTTATGCCCAGAAACTTTGTGGTGAATTTAAGCTAATATTCGTAAGTACACGAATGTGGCATGCTTCATTTATCAAATTTAATATATCCTAGAATATCCTAGAAATAGTAGGATCAGGTTCAATCTTGTACTTTATCTGCAGCTTCTATTCGACTATATAACGTGGTCCGGTTCACTCCCAAAAGTTTTGCTGCCTGACTAATGTTACCGTGAGTCAATTTTAATGCTGCTTCAATATAACTTTGTTCCCATTGCTTGAGCGTGTGATCAAGACTGAAATTATGCTGACCTTGCAAATGTTTCAATACTATCTCCTTCTGTGATTCAGAGTCCCCAGGTATGAAAGAACTAGTCAACTCGTCACTACCAACCCCAGTATCCAGCTCATCTTCTAATTGTTCCAAACTCACCGTTTGAGCAGCATATTTGGTAGAAAGGCGAATCACGATGTTGCGCAATTCTCTCACATTGCCTGGAAAAGGATAGCTCTGCCACCTTGCCATTGCATCAGAACTAAGATCAAATGGTTTACACTTCCCTCGAATAGAGTAAAAGTCCCGAAAAAACTCCAGTAAAAGCAATCGATCATCGCCTAATTCACGAAGTGCTGGCACATTTATAGTAAACACACTGAGACGATGATAAAGGTCAGAGCGAAAACGTTTGGCGTGAATTTCCTCACGCAAATCACGATTTGTAGCTGCTATCACACGCGCATTACTCTTTCGCGTCTGAGTTTCGCCCACCCGTTGATATTCTCCATTTTCTAACACTCTTAAGAGTTTTGCCTGCAAATCCAACGGTAATTCGCCTATTTCATCCAAGAACAAAGCTCCTTCTCCAGCATCCTCAAAATAACCAGTTTTAGCGCTTACTGCGCCTGTAAACGCACCCTTGCTGTAACCAAACAGTGTTGGCTCAACTAACGTAGGAGAAATAGCGGCACAATTGAGCGCAAGAAAAGGTGCGTTGGATTTCTTACTAAGGTGGTGAAGCTGGGCTGCTACAAGTTCTTTACCGCTACCCGATTCACCCTCGATTAATACTGGGTAAGGTGCAGTAGCATAACTGATAATTTGGTTACGCATTTTTTGGATTGGTGCACTATTTCCAACCATCCCTAGATCCCCTTTGTCAGCCGCCCTTGCGTCAACTTCAGCTTTATAGGTTTTCAAAGCGTTAAATAAATGTGATTTTAGATCTTGGGGATCGCACGGCTTAGAAATAAAATCAACAGCTCCTAACGATCGAGCATGGCGTGCATGAGATTCTTCATTTTGGCCGGATAGCACTAAAATTTTCATATCAGGTGAATGAGCAAGTAGCTCAGTAACGAGTTGAAAACCCTCTTCTGGACGATGTGGAGTGGGCGGAAGCCCTAAATCAACTAATGCTAACTGAGGTGGCGCAACCAATTTTCTTACCAATTCGATAGCTTGAGGACGTGATTTAACTACGTGTACCTCAAAATCTTGGTTAAGTATAAAACTCAGAGTTTCAGTAATAAGAAGGTCGTCGTCAACCAGCAGAAGAAAAGGTTTAGCAGACTCCGGCATCACTTTTAAGGAATTATGTCGGCGCAATATTGTCTCGCTTATTTATAAGAGTACCCATACATACTATCTATTATGGCCTACCTAATTCGTATGTAAAACGAAAATTTTCATCCTTTTTACTAAGTTTGTAATTTAAGTACGCCAGCATTACATAATTTTGAAAATTTTTGAGATTAATTAGCTAGCTAATTTACAAACTTACATACTGATAAACCAAAAATTGATTCAGAGTATATCAGGATGCATGCCTTGTCTTATTTACTAGCGCTAGAGTATAATTCACGTTCAGCCATTTGTATTTAAACGGAAGAGTGCGCCAGTATCATTAGCGCCGCCGAAGGCGCAACCCCCCCGGAATCGCTCAGGCATAGATCAAACCAATACTGATCCCTGAAGACCGCTTACTACAGGCTATTCTGGAGAGTGCTGATACAGTTATCGGCCACCGAAGGGGCACGCGGAACAAAGTTCCGTAATCTCTCAGGTATAAAGGACAGAGGGGTGGAGTCATATTATGGCTTCACCTTTTTTATTTTATAAAATTGATTTGTAATGAAAACGACATCACTTAATCAAACGCACCGAAACATGAATGCAAAAATGGTTGACTTTGGTGGATGGGATATGCCCCTACACTATGGTTCCCAGCTAGACGAGCATCATAAAGTACGTAATGACGCAGGTATGTTTGATGTGTCACACATGCTGGCGGTAGATATTAGGGGTGATCATGTACGTGATTTTTTAAGACAACTAGTTGCTAACAATGTAGACAAACTAAAAGAACCTGGTAAAGCGCTTTATACCTGTATGCTCAACCCTAAGGGTGGGGTGATAGATGATCTCATAATTTATTTCCTTTCAGAAGAGTGGTTCCGCATAGTTGTTAATGCAGGTACTGCCGAAAAAGATATGTCTTGGATAAATACTCAGTGTAATGAGCTTGCTCCTGGCTTAGAAATTACTCCACGCCGAGATCTTTCTATGATAGCAATTCAAGGTCCAAATGCACGTGCTAAGGTTTGGCAGGCTATTCCTGGTTCTCGAGCAGCAACAGAAAATCTAAAGTTATTTCAGGCAACCACATTTGACAAATACTTTATTGCCCGAACCGGATACACAGGTGAGGATGGCTTTGAAATTACACTGCCTAACGATGATGCTACATATTTATGGAAAATGCTCTATACCGCAGGAGTAGGGCCTGCAGGACTCGGTGCTCGTGACACATTACGACTGGAAGCTGGCATGAATCTATACGGACAAGATATGGATGAAACAATAAGTCCACTGGAATCAGGGCTAACATGGACGGTTGACTTAAAAAGTGACCGTAATTTCATTGGCAAGAAAGCTCTTCTAGAAACAAATGTGAAATTTCAGCTGCTTGGCCTATTACTTCTTGATCGTGGTGTATTGAGAAGCCACCAAAAAATCTCTACGCTATATAGCAAAGAAGAAGACAACGGAGAAATTACAAGTGGCGGGTTTTCGCCTACACTAAATGTATCTATTGCTCTAGCACGGTTACCAATACAAATATCTGCAGGTGATGAGGTACATGTTTTGGTACGAGAAAAAAAGCTACGAGCAAGAGTAGTTAAGTATCCATTTGTACGAAATGGAAAAAGTTTAATTTGAATTGAATTATAAAGCGACATTATTTAATTTCGGAGCTTAGACATGAATATTCCAACTCACCTTAAATACACCAAATCCCATGAATGGGTAAAGCTTGAAGAAGATGGCACAGTTACGATTGGAATTACACACCATGCTCAGGAGTTATTAGGTGACATGGTATTTGTAGAAATCCCTAAAGTTGGACGTCAACTTCAGCAGGGAGAAGAATGTGCTGTTGTGGAATCTGTTAAAGCAGCGGCTGATGTGTACACGCCTATAACTGGAGAAGTAATTTCAATTAATCCTGAACTTGAAGCTGCTCCCGAAAAAATTAATCAGGATGCTTACTCAGCATGGCTGTATAAATTAAAGCCCTCTAACTCAGCCGACATAAATGATTTACTCGACTCAACGGGATACCAAAAATTACTGGAAAGTGAAGCACATTGATATAAGATAATTTGTATCTGCTACTTTATCATTAAATTCTCTCTTTTAATTTTGTATTACTCACGATTTACGAAACTACACCATGCCGTTTATACCACATACCGAAGAAGATATAGCTGCGATGCTTGCAAGTATCGGCACAAACACCATTGAAGATCTTTTCGATGAAATTCCCTCTACTTTAAAAAGCGGTACATTAAAACAGGTGGCTGCGGGCTTGAATGAAATGGAAACATCCAGGCTAATGATGGAACGAGCCGAAACTGATGGGCGCTATCTCAATTTTATTGGTGCAGGCGCATATGAGCATCATATTCCTGCTGCAGTATGGCAAATTACTACTCGTGGTGAGTTCTATTCTTCCTACACTCCTTATCAAGCGGAGGCAAGCCAAGGCACACTACAACTACTGTACGAATACCAATCCATGATGGCTTCACTCACTGGGATGGATGTATCAAATGCGAGTATGTACGATGGTGCTTCTGCATTAGCTGAAGCAGTATTGATGGCGGTTCGTTCACATAAGAGCTCTCGTAAGGTGCTGATGCCGTCCACTATTCATCCTACTTACCGTAAGGTAGTCAATACCATTGTTAAGAATCAGAGTATTGAAATTGTAGAAATTCCCTACTGTAGTGAATGTGGACACATACTTTTAGAAAGCCTTGCACCCTATGAAAACCAAGACATTGCAGCATTGGTAATCCCTCAACCAAATTTTTTTGGTGTGCTTGAAGAAGTTGATGTACTTACTGATTGGGCTCACAAGAACAACGCACTAGCTATAGGTGTGGTAAACCCGTTAGCCCTAGCAATGCTTTCTCCTCCTGGTGAATGGGGTAGCAATGGTGCAGATGTCGCAGTGGGTGAAGGTCAACCACTAGGTATTCCGCTCTCAAGTGGTGGGCCTTATTTTGGCTTTATGGCCTGTAAACAGAAACTAGTACGACAAATGCCAGGACGTATCATTGGCCGCACGACAGATCTGGAAGGAAAGTCTGGCTTTGTCCTGACGCTTCAGGCTCGTGAACAACATATTCGTCGCTCCAAAGCTACTTCTAACATCTGCACAAATCAAGGATTGATGGTAACTGCTGCCACAATATATATGGCCTTACTAGGGCCCGAAGGATTACGAAGAATTGCCGAGAAATCTCACGCTAACACCCTGGCTCTAATAGAAGAATTAGAAACTTTTAAGGGAGTAAAAAGGGCCTTTAATGGGCCATTGTTTCATGAAGCGGTGCTAACGCTACCAACTTCAGCAGACAACGTACTGCATGCGCTTAAAGCTCAAGGAATATTAGCGGGATTGAACCTAAAGGAATATTTTCCAGAACTTGGTAATGCAGTACTATTGTGTGTCACTGAAACCAAAATACCAGCTGATCTAAAAAAATATAGGAAGTATTTTGGTCAAGCAATAGCCTAATAAAATACATCTATGTTGAACGCTACGTATACTTTATTGATTTTTAACCTCTCTCATTTAAGGAGATGAATATGGTCACTTTTGCAAACAACCCTATCAGGGTAGAAGGCACCTTTCCAAAAATAGGCACTAAAGCACCAGCCTTTTCACTAGTGGACAAAGATTTAAACGATGTTTCGCTGTCGGATTTTGCTAATAAGAAAAAAGTACTTAACATCGTACCTAGTCTAGATACACCTGTATGCGCCATTTCTACACGCAAGTTTAACGAAAAAGCAAGTAATTTAAGTAATACTGCGGTTCTAATAATTTCTGCTGACCTACCTTTTGCAATGAGCCGCTTCTGTAGTACTGAAGGACTGGATAAAGTAATCGTATTGTCTACCATGCGTGGCGCAGATTTTATGAAAAATTATGGCGTTGCAATTGCTGATGGCCCTCTAGCTGGTATCACAGCACGCGCTGTAATAGTGTTAGATGAAGCTGATAATGTGATTCATGCTGAATTAGTACCAGAAATAAAGGATGAACCAAATTATGAAGCAGCTTTAGCTGCATTGAAGTAAGTATTTTTATCTATTAGGCGAGATACTGAACCATGTTGATATTTGAACACTCACGTCCTGAAAGACGCAATTATTCACAATTTCCTGCGTCTACAACAGAAATCAAAAATATTCCGCAGAAACTGGTACGTAAAACACCACTACTACTACCAGAGGTATCTGAAATGGATGCAGTACGACATTACACTCGCCTGTCGCAAAAGAATTTTTCAATAGACACAGAATTTTATCCGCTTGGTTCTTGTACAATGAAATACAATCCACGTGCATGTAACTCATTGGCCATGCTGCCACAATTTTTGTCTCGGCATCCACTTGCCCCTGAAGATACTGGTCAAGGTTACCTAGCATGCATGTTTGAATTGCAAGAAATACTTAAGGATGTAACTGGCATGACAAGCGTAAGTCTTACACCAATGGCCGGTGCACAAGGTGAACTTATCGGTGTGGCGATGATACGTGCATATCATGAATCACGTGGTGACCATACTCGAACTGAAATCATCGTGCCTGATGCAGCCCATGGTACTAACCCTGCAACTGCAGTAATGTGTGGCTATAAAGTAGTAGAAATTTCTACTGACAAAGAAGGTGATGTTGATATGGAAGCCTTGAAAGCAGCAGTAGGCCCACAAACAGCAGGATTGATGCTAACCAATCCATCCACACTTGGGGTGTTCGAGAAAAATATTGCAGAAATGAGCAGAATTGTCCACCAGGCAGGTGGGCTGCTATATTATGACGGCGCGAATTTGAATGCAATTCTAGGTAAAGTGAAGCCTGGTGACATGGGTTTTGATGTAATTCACATAAATCTTCACAAAACATTTTCTACTCCTCATGGTGGAGGTGGACCAGGTTCTGCGCCTGTAGGAGTTGCAAAACGACTATTACCGTTCATACCCGTTCCAGTAGTAGCATTCGAAAATGGAAAATATCGTTGGCTAACAGAAAAAGAAATACCACAATCGATTGGTAGATTTTCTGCACATATGGGCAATTCAGGTGTGTTATTAAGAGCGTATGTCTATGCCCGTTTGTTAGGAGCAGAAGGTATGCATCGAGTAGCTGAATTTGCAACACTCAATGCCAATTATCTGATGGCTGAGTTGAGTAAAGTGGGATTTGAAGTTGCTTACCCCACTCGTCGAGCCAGCCATGAATTTATTGTTACATTAAAAGATCTTAAAGAAAAAACTGGCGTGACTGCGATGAATGTAGCCAAACGATTACTAGATAAAGGTTACCACGCCCCTACCACTTATTTTCCACTTCTAGTTCCAGAATGTTTACTAATAGAACCAGCTGAAACTGAATCGAAGGAAACCCTTGATGCCTTTGTTCTATCTATGAAGGAAATTTTGACGGAGGCTCACACACAACCAGAATTAGTCAAAGGTGCGCCCTATACTACATGTGTGCGTAGATTAGATGATGTCAAAGCTGCGCGCGAACTTGATTTGGCTTGGAAACAGTAGATATCCGGCAGGATAACAACTAATTATTATCCTCCATTTCTTTAAAATAATCCTATATATATCTGGAGTTGGAACCTATCTACTTCTATTATTAAGCTTCTTAATATTGCGTTAAAAAACTATGTATACACTTATTTGCGGATCAATCGCTTATGACACTATTATGGTGTTTCATGATCATTTCAAGAATCATATTTTGCCAGAAAAGATCCATATTCTAAATGTGGCATTTCTTGTTCCAGATATGCGAAGGGAATTTGGAGGTTGCGCTGGTAACATCGCCTATAACCTACAAATGATTGGTGGGTCCCCGCTTATCATGGCTACAGTTGGTGATGATCATCAACCTTATGGTCATCGATTGAAAAAATTAAACTTGATACAAACCCATGTTCACCATGTGGAAAATACGTATTCTGCGCAAGCATTTATCACGACTGATCTTGCAGATAACCAAATCACTGCTTTTCATCCTGGTGCGATGAATTTTTCACATCAAAATCACGTCGACGACGCGAAAGATATAGAACTTGGTATTGTTGCCCCTGACGGGCGTGACGGTATGATTCAGCACGCGCGCGAGTTCTATGAATCTGGAATCCCTTTCTTATTCGACCCTGGCCAAGGACTACCAATGTTTAATGGCGAAGAATTGCTTGATTTTATCAATAAAGCTGATTACATCACGGTAAATGACTATGAAGGTCAGTTATTGCAGGAACGTACTGGGCGCACACTAAAAGAACTAGCAAAACTTGTCAAAGGATTGGTAGTAACAAAAGGTTCGCAAGGATCGGTTATTTTCTCCAAGGGTAAACAAATTGAAATTCCATGCGTTCAATCGAATGTGCAGGTTGATCCGACTGGGTGTGGCGATGCTTACCGAGCGGGATTACTTTATGGTATTGCCAACGAAATAGATTGGCAAAATACTGGACAGCTCGGCTCACTTATGGGAGCACTAAAAATAGCTGAACGTGGAGGACAAAATCACAGCTTTAGTAGTGATGAAATTGATCAGCGTTATTTTGAGGCCTTTGGTAGCCGTATTCTATAAAAATCACCAAGGGACAGATATGACAATCCTGTTGAATTTGTTACTAAAAATAGTTGACTGTACCAGATACACAAATGATATTTTTGAAGGAGAACTCTAGCTATAATAGGATTCTCACCATTAATTACTGCTAACTTTCTATCAAGACTTTTCACCATTTTTGATGTGATAATAGGGTATGAGTAACGCCACTACCAGCAAACTGAAACAAACTTTTCGTGCTACTCGACTGCTGCTTCACATTATTTCTGGACTAGTGCAATCCGCATTGTATCCACATGTCAGCCAACCAGTTCAAGAGCGTATGGTACAAAAGTGGTCAGTGCGATTACTTGCAATTCTCTGTATCAGATTACGCCTCAGCGGCACTCTACCTGAAACAAAAGATCAGCCAATAATGTTAGTAGCCAATCATGTTTCTTGGTTAGATGTTTATTCTCTCAATTCAGTATGCCCTGCTCGTTTCGTCGCAAAATCAGAGATTCGCAACTGGCCATTATTCGGCTGGTTTAGTCAAAATGTAGGAACTTTATTCATCGAGCGCGCCAAACGTAGAGATACTGCTCGTATTAATCAAGACATTGGGAGTGCGCTCACACTTGGAGATCGGGTCTCAGTATTTCCGGAGGGTACAACTGGTGATGGCACCAAACTTCAACATTTCCATGCGTCACTATTACAACCTGCGGTATCAGTTGAAGCTATACTATACCCAGTTGCAATTCGTTACCATGATGCATCAGGAGAAATCAGTAAAGCTGCTGTATACGTTAATGTCTCATTGCTTGATTCGCTGCGACAAATACTTAAACAACAGTGGATAGATGTAGAATTGATCTTTTCTGATCCTATTGACAGCAGAGGAAAGAACCGGCGTGAACTTGCACGCTCTACTGAACGGGCTATTGCAAATGCGCTATCTCTCCCAATTCCACACAAGGTACCTGGAAAATCTTCCTATCCTCCAACCGAACAGCTGTAAGGCTACCACCCCATGTACAACCTGTATCCAAGGCAATTAGATTGTGCCTTACATGCAAACCCAGTGCCGACCAATGACCACAAATGATAGTTGCTTCTCTACTAGCGCGATTAGGTACTTCAAACCAAGGAAAGTATCCATCTGGGACATTCTGCAATTGACCTTTAAATGTAAAATCCATTTTTCCATCGTGAGTACAGATACGCATACGTGTCATAGCATTGATGATTACCCGCATACGATCGTAGCCTTTGAGATTGTTGTTCCATTGATTAGGCTGATTTCCATATATATGGGAACAAAATTTACGAAAGCTTATTCGGTCATCATCACGTAAACAAGTTTCGACCTCCTTCGCTAGTTGTACTGCTTGAGCCACACTCCATGAAGGTAATAAGCCAGCATGTACCATGACATATTCATCTTCCTCATATAGCATTCGCTGATACTGTAACCAATGAAGCAACTCATCTCGATCAGGTGCATTTAGAATTTCTTGCAAAGTATCATTAGGATGTGCCTTAGCACAGCCTTCTGCAACCATTAGTAAATGCAAATCATGGTTCCCAAGCACTGTGATCAAAGCGTTACTTATTGTTTTAAGAAAACGTAATAGAGCTAAGGAATTTGGTCCACGATTGACAATATCTCCTACTAACCACAATTTGTCTTTTGGATTAAAACAGATCAGGTCGAGCAGTTGTCTTAACTCGTTGTAACGACCTTGTAAATCACCGATCGCATAAGTAGCCATGAATGATACAACCTAGCAAGATAAAGGGCGGGTTTGAACTGCCCCATTTTTAAAAAAGCACTTAATCTTTTCATGACTTACTTTGCCTGACTTACCATATAGTCCACAACAGCCATGACATCGGCATCAGATAAATTAACGTTACCACCTTTGGCAGGCATTGCTTTCTTGCCCTTGATTGCACTGTTATATAGTGTATCGTTACCGCTCTTTATCCGTGGTGCCCACGCATTCTTATCCCCTAACTTGGGCGCACCTGCAGCTCCACTTGTATGACATGCAGCACAGCTGGTTGTATAAACCACCTTAACCTTGTCTGCATCACTAGCAGCTATATCAGATAGTTTTGTCACAGATTGACCAGAATCTTTTTTTAGTTTCGCATCAGCCAGTGGGACAGCACTTGCTAACACTAACGAACCAACTGGCTTAAGTCGCTTAGTTATTGCTTCTGCTGATAAAGAAGGATCATCTTTATCCAGAGAAATACCCCCTGATGCTAGCTGGGCCAGCAATACGACAATCGTAACTGGAAATACAAAAGCAGCCACAATAATAGAAATTAATTGTGTCGGCGTATTAATACCCGAGGAATTTTCTTCTGTATCGCTCACAACGATCCTTCCAGTATAAATAATGATGGTGCGCTAAAATTATAGATCATCATAGTATTGATAGAAAAATTTGCATATAACTATATTGAACGAGTAGCACAACAAAATGTGCTATTGTTATTATATTGATGCCCGCTACACAACCTCATTGCGCCCATAGCTCAGCTGGATAGAGTACCGCCCTCCGAAGGCGGGGGTCACACGTTCGAATCGTGTTGGGCGCGCCATTTATTAAAAATTGTAGAAGTTCGCTATGATACATCTAATAGTGGCGACAAGGGTACCCCTAGGGTAAAGTTGATTTGGAATTTTAATTAATACCTTAGATTGTCCAATCGAATCACCATTAAAGGATTAAGGTTTATCAAAAATCAATTTGACAAATTTTATTGCTCGCATCAAGAAACTTTATTATCCTGATTTATAGATAAATTTTTGTAGTAGACTAGGGTATCCATAAATGAAAAAAGTTGAAACCTAGTATGCCTAAAACATTGAATTGACAACAACGCTAAGTTTTTACACTAACTAAGTATGGGATATTGGGTCTATAAAATTCCGGGCGGTAAGTAGCCTGCTGGTTGATTTATTTGGTAATTCGAGCGATACTCGCGGTACTAGAAAGAGTGATATAGCGTGGGTTCTATCGGTTTATGTAAACTGGAGATAGGGTTACGACGTTAAGTGAACTGCAATTACTAATTTTTGTTTTACTCCATTAACTACGAATACTTTCTTTTGAAGGAAAAAAATTATGAGACATCCCGTGACATATGCACTTACTGCTGCAGCACTATTTGCATTTCTTTCAGGATTTACGTTTCATTCTGGAGACGCTTTTGCTGCCCCGAAGTTTGAGGGCCGAAAGAAATGTAGTTCGTGCCACAAAAGTCAGGCCAAGTCATGGAAAAAAACTGCGCATGCTAAGGCGATGAACTCGCTTAAACCAAATAAAAAGGCTAAAGCTAAAAAGAAAGCAAACCTTGACCCCACCAAGGATTACACCAAGGACAAAGATTGTGTTGGCTGTCACGTAGATGGATTTGGTAAAAAAGGAGGTTACCGGATTGGGAAACCAAAAAAATGGCTCACAGGCGTAGGCTGTGAATCCTGTCACGGACCAGGTTCTAAATATCGCGGGATTCATCGTAAGGCGGGCGCAAAGTTTGAGAAAAAAGGGAAAACTACACCACGTAAGGTTCTTGCAGATGCTGGAGAAGACTTTGATTTTGTTGAGGCTTGCAGTGCTTGTCACTTAAACTACGAAGGTTCGGGATGGAAAGGTACGAAAGAACCATATACTCCCTTTACTCCCGATGTAGATAAGAAATACACGTTCAAATTTGATGAATACGTAGCTGATGTCAAAGCAATGCATGAACACTACAAGCTTGATGGCACCTTTACGGGTGAACCCAAGTTCAAGATGCATGATGAGTTCCAATCCAAAGCCAAAGTTGGCGAAAAAAGTAAGGCGGATTGATGGGAAAGCGAGGAGCGGGTATAGCCGGGGGTAGTCTGCTTATTGGCACAGTGCTTGGTATTATCATGGTTACCGTGGTATTAGCTGGTGAGGCTGCTCTTTCTACCACTGAATTTTGTACTAGCTGCCATTCCATGTCTTATCCGGCAAAGGAATTAAAAGAATCTTCCCATTATGGCGCTTTGGGTGCTAATCCAGAGTGTAAGCATTGCCATGTTCCCCAGGGTCTTGGGAATCTCCACTTAGCGATAGAAACACATATTGTTGACGGTGCAAGGGAACTGTATATGGAATTTACTGAAGACTATTCTACTCTTGAGAAATTCAATGAGCGGCGGCTGATTATGGCGCACGACGCGCGTATGAATTTAAAAGGATGGGATAGCGTTACTTGTCGAGAATGCCATAGAAACCCGCAACCACCGGGTGCAGATGCTAAAGCTGCACATAAAAAGATGGAGACGGAAGGTGCAACCTGTATCGATTGCCATCAGAACCTGGTGCACGAGGAAGTCGAAGAAACCGACCTCAATGCTAGTAAGGCACAAGGCAAAATGGTCGTGAGAATAGATGAGGACGAAGAAGACGAAGAGGACGAAGAAGACGAAGAGGACGAAGAAGACGAAGAGGACGAAGAAGACGAAGAGGACGAAGAAGACGAAGAGGACGAAGAAACAGCTTAA